>RCUT01000071.1_pt1 | contig 58846 bp, 74 predicted proteins | sample 2166171 | NCBI WGS metagenome assembly RCUT01 (sample SAMN09932757, study PRJNA488358) | compost metagenome | isolation source: compost soil in 4-hydroxybenzoic | place: Germany: Experimental Botanical Garden | reverse complement strand
CCCTGCCCTTGGCCCTGCCCTTGGCCCTGCCCTTGGCCCTGCCCTTGGCCCTGCCCTTGGCCACCAGCAGAGCGGAAGCCCAGAAGCCTAGACGTCTAGAAATCTGCGGGTCCTTTGCCGTCCCGAGCTGCCACGAGGGGGGCGGCGAGCGCAGGGAGTCTCCATTTTTTACAAAAAATGAACAAATCACTTCCGTTTCCTGAATATCAACAGTGAAATCATAAGCATACAGGCAACTAGATGATTTAAATGAAGTTGATAGGCTATTTACAGGCAAATATGCGGTGGTGCATATAGGAAATGACATTCATAATATGCAAGGTTGCATATTACATATTTTGAATTATGATGAAGTCACAAGATGAGACAAAAACAGAAACGCAAGGCAGGGGCACCTGGGGAGCGCCGAGAAAAAACGGCATTTCGTCTAGTCGCAGAGGCGAAGGGATGGCAGATGCGGGACATAGCCGAGCGCTGGGACATACACCCGATCAGCTTGTCACGACAGACCAGACAACCCGACCAGAAGACACTCGATGCGCTCAATGGCTTACCAGAAAGAAGGGAAAGCAATGGAGAGGGAGAGTCAGAGCAAGAGGCGCCAGAAGGTTAGCCAGCCAGAACGGCGCCGGCAGTTACTGCAGATCGCTTTGGGGATGAGCCAGAGCTGCCAGTACCAGGCCATCACGGTCCAGATGCTGGCCAAGCAGGCTGACTGCGACAGAACGGTGATCTACCGCGTCTTGAATGGTGGGGAAGGTCACAGGGGGACGGCCAGGGAAGCGCTGGCCAGTGCGATAGAAAATTACGCCCTCACCAAGGGCGTTGAAGACCCGGGCGCCATGAAGGTGCTCACTCAGATGGCCGCCATGGGCGATAGCCGCGCCATCGCAATCACCAAGGAATAAGGGGGCCGCCAGCCCCAGAGGTAAAGGAGATCAGTCATGCCACACAGAATCTACACCCATAAACTCCTGCTTGGCGGGATCCTGTGCCGGGTCACCGGTCGGCAGGATGGCCAGACAGTCATCGAGCGTAGGGATGGCCATATTGTCCACTGCGACACCGATAAAGAACACCTGCACATCTGTCCGATCGAGGGCGACGGCCGCAAGCTGATCGTCTGCGATATCGACGGCACCCTGCTGTGCAACCTGCACCGGGCGGGCCAATTGCCGTCGGATGAACACGGTTCAAGCGAGGATTGGATGGCATTCGTCAATGCCAGCCTGAATGACCCGCCCATCGCATACCGTATCGCCATGCTGAACCTGTTGGCTCCTCATAACCAGCTGGTCTACGTGACCTATCGCGGCAAATCCAGCCTGGACCTGAGCCGGGAAACCCTGGCCGCCGTCGGTGCCCCCAGCGCCCCTCTGTTCATGCGGGAAGAGGATGATTTTCGCCGCCCCCCTCAGTACAAGGAGTGGCAAATTGACCGGCTGCTGATGGCGTTTCACAAGCAACCGAGCGATCTGGTGTTGATCGATGATGACCACGAGATCTGCGCTCATATCGCAGCCCAATTCCCGGGCAGTATGGTGGTCAACGTTCCCAGCCATGACGCCAGTTACCGCCGCCGTCATGGCACCGATGCCCTCGAACAAGCCGGTCAGGAGGTTGCTTTGCGCCTCACCCCTCTGAGCCAGGCAGACAAGGGGGCCCGCGCATGAAAGCCAGACGTCCATCCGTGCAATCCATGGCGCCGATCGAGTGCCGCCACGCCTACAACACCTATTCCCGGGCGGCCGTTCAGGCCGAGGTCAACCATCTGTGGACCGAGGCCGCCGACTACTGGGACAAGGCCCGCTCTTACGCTGCCGGCGACAAGGACCGCGAGCATTGCAGTCGCCGCTTGGCGTTCTGCAACCGCCAAGCGTTTCGTTCGGCAAAATACGGGGCTCAAGGGGGTGCATCATGACCACCCTGATCCAACCTATCACCGAGATCATCCGCGAGCAGGATGGCAGTTGGAGCCACCCGGACTTTGGCGGCTTCACGGAAAGCACCTCCGAGATCGCGATGCAGCAGTGGTTATCAGACCAGGAGATCAAGCAGATCCAGTTGTTTGACCTGCTGGACCAACTGGAGAACATGCCGGCACCAGAAGCCCAGCGCTTGCGCGGCATTTACGACCAGACGGGGAATTTTGCCGAAATACCTCTCCCTCCCAGTCCTGGCCCAGAGTGGTTTCTGGTATCGGTTCACCCGTCCCCGGAGTTTGGCCCCGTGGCCATGTGGGTCACTCGTTCCGACAACCTTGAAGCAGTGGGGCAATCTGCCCCACCCCGCCCCGTCCTCGATCGGGATCTGGTCGCTGCGGCTGCCTATGAGGTACTGCACCCCCATTTCAGCCTCGACCAGCTGCCGGTGCGCATCGACAACGTGGTGACCCAGTTCATGGGTTCGCCCTATACCAGAGCCATCAAGGACCTGGTGTGGGCCATGGAAAACACCTACGGCTGGACCATCGACCACGACAGTCCATTGCGGGCCGGTCTGACCAACTTCACCGAAACGGTCGAGGCCCAGTTGGCCAAGGCCGAGGCCGAGTGGGGCCAGCAGGTCTCCCTGCAGCCGGATCTGGTCATCGGCGCCCGTCTCGAACTGGGCCTGCTCCGTTGCACCGGCACTGTGATGGGTATCGACCCGTACACCCCCAACTGCTACCTGGTGCGCGAGGACTGCCAGCGCGATGTGCTGCACACCATCCCGTTTGAAAGCGCCAAGGTGAGGAGATAAGCCATGCCCACCTACCAATATCGGCTGCAAGCCTCGCGTGAACTGAACGGGGAGCAGGACACCCTGACCGGCATCATCAGCGCCCATCACCCCCTGACCGACAACGAGATCCGCGAGCAGGCCATCGACAACGCTCCTCGCGATTACATCCACTTCAATGTCCTGTCTTTCGAGGTGACCCCATGAGCACCCAGCAAAAAATCGAAGTGCATGGCCTCAGCGTCAATCCCGAGATGGTCGAGCCCCTGCAGGCGGTGCTGGCCAGCAAGGGGGATCTGAACATGGCCAGAACCGCAGAGCGTTTCGGTATCCCTCGCAGCAGCCTGCGCACTCTGGTCCAGCGCTGCTACAAGGCGGGACTGCTGCAACGGGACGATGCCCAGTGCAAGGCGGTTATCGGTCACCACATCAAGCTCGGCACCGATCACTACTTCGCCACCAACCTCGATCTGGAAATGCAGGGGTTTGGCATCAACGGCGTCAATGAGGCGCTGCGCGGTGACCGCGCAGAGTACGCCGGCTATGAGTGGCGGCGCGCCACCCTGGCCGAGGTTGAGGCCAACAGCAAGGAAGCAAACCAATGACACTCAAAGCAGACACCGAGATCTCGACGGAAGATCTGATCGGGGCAGCCAAGGACATGGTGGCCAATGCGGCGACCAGCGCCCGGGCGCCCGCCCTCGCCCTGATCGACCAGTTGGCCGGCCGCCTGGATATTTACCACCATGGCGTCAAAAACTTGGCCGACATGCTGGAGCAGCACGAGTATGCCCACCAGTTCATCGGCAGCGGCTTGGTCGATCTGGTGCGACTGGACGTTGCGCTGGCCCAGCTCACCTCCCACGACAACCGCGCCCATGCCGGTCACTGCATCCTGCAGGCGGCCATGAACGAGGCGGCCGACCTGCTGGCCACCGCCCCGCTGTTTAACCCGTGCGAGGCGACCATGGTGCTGGTGAACAAGGCCATCAGCCTGCTGCGCGAACGCCCCTCTATCCGCGATGGCCAACAGCCCACCCTGGTCGAGCAGCTGGTGCAACAACTGGAAGATGCGACCGAGCAATGTGTGGCCGTAACGGATCTATTGCGCAAGGCCAGGGGCGATGTCGATCAGGTTCGCCGTTGGGCTCGCTTCTCTCATGCCTTCGGTAAAAAAGCGGAAGCTACCAAGCTGCTGGAGCATATCGACGCCGCCCTTGCCGGCAAGTTGCCAGCCCCCGCTGTGGCAGTGACCGAAACCAACCGCACCGAGCGCAATGAGTTGATAGATGTGCTCAAGAAGACCCATGCCGCCCGCCTAACAAACCTGGACATGCTGGCATCTGCCATCCTGGCCGCCGGATACAAGAGGGGTGCAGCATGACCCGCATCCATATCATCAGCGGCCCCCAGCGCAGCAAGCCCAAGGCCGGCGACGAGAAGGTGGTCAAGGGCCTCACCATGATCCGTCAGCAGGTGCTTATTCGTGGAGTGGGGTTTCAGGTCAGCAATGGCCGCCCCGTCTTCGAGTGGGTCGTCAAAGGCAGTGCCGACGACCGCAGCGCCCATAGGAAACCCCGTGGAGGTGAACATGACCCCAGCTGAACAAGCCCTGATCGACCTGATCGGCGATCGTCGCGTCACCAGCACCCAACTGGTGGAAGAGGGCGCCTGTAGAACGCTCGGCATCATGCCGAATGACTTGTCCACCCGGCTCTCGCGCCTGGCCAAGATCGGCCTGCTTAAGCGGGTCGCCCTGGCCCCGGTCAAGAAGGGCTATCGCCGCGCCCAGTTCGGCCAGCAAAAGGCCGCCTACGCCTACGAGAAAGCCGAGGTGACAGTATGACCCGCGGCCGTAAACCCAAGGCGCCCCGCCTCGAGCTGGTCGATGAGGTGGAGGTACTGCTGGACATGAGCCTGCCAGAGGACAAGCCCAAGGATCACCATGCTCGCTGGGCAGTGGAGGACCGCCTGCTGGCGGCCCAGTTCGGGATCACGGTAGAGGAGCTGCTGGGATGAGAGATCAGATGATGCTGGAATTGTACGTGGCCATGGCGATGACCGTCGTCTGTTTGCTGGTCCTCTACTGGCTGGCGTTCCGCTGGTTCCGTCAGCGCCTGGAGCGGGTCAATCGAACTACCGCCTTCTGGGATTACCTGCTGGCCTGGACCCTGTTCTTGCCGCTGGTGCTGCTGGCCATCGTGATCCACCTGTGGCGTGAACGCCGTCAGGCCCGTCAGGGAGGCCAGTCATGAGCCAACTGAAACGGGCCCGCCGCACCCTGCAGGTGAAAGCCAGAATGGCCGCGCTCCCCATCGACCTCGACAACGCCATTGATGTGGATCTGTTCGCAGGCGGTGGTGGGGCTTCGCTCGGGTTGGAGAGCGGGCTGGGGCGCACCATTCGCCTCGCCATCAACCACAACCCGGCGGCCCTGTCGATGCACGAGGCCAACCACCCGTACACCGAGCATATCCGCGAGGATATCTGGCTGGTCGATCCTCACGCCGCGCTGCGTGGTCGTCCCCTCGGGTGGCTGCATGCCAGCCCGGACTGCACCCACCACTCCCAGGCGGCCGGCGGCCAGCCGCGCAAACAGGAAGTGCGCAGCCTCGGCTGGGTGGTCCTGCGTTGGGCGGCCATGGGGCCGGTGGTCCTGAGTGCCGAGAACGTGAAGCAGATGCGGCTGTGGGGGCCGCTCATTGCCAAGCGTGACCCTGCCACCGGTCGGGTGTTGAAGGCCACCCAGCAGCTGCTGGGCGACAAGGTGAAGACGGTCTATGTGGTGGCCGATAAGGGCGAAGTGGTCCCGCGCCATCAGCAGTGGCTGATCCCGGACCCCAAGCGCATCGGCCAGACCTGGCGCCGCTGGGTCGCCGCGCTGCAGCGTCTCGGGTATGAGGTGAAGGACTTCGATCTGGCGGCCTGCGACTTCGGGGCCGCCACCAAGCGCCGCCGGCTGTTCGTACTGGCGCGCCGCGACGGCTTGCCCATCGTCCAGCCCAAGCCGACCCATGCCTATGAGCAGGCCAAGCAGCGCGGCCTGCAGCCAGGGGAAGTGACCGCCGATCATATCGACTGGTCGATTCCCTGCCCCTCGATCTTCATGACAGCCGCCGAGGCGAAGGCGCAGGGGCTCAAGGTCAAGCGGCCGCTGGCGGATGCCACCATGAAGCGGATCGCCACCGGCCTGGTCAAGGAGGTGCTGACCAAGGCCAAGCCGTTCATCGTCGAGATCGCCAACTGGTCGCGCAGCCGGGTGCTGTCCGTTGACGACCCCATGCCGGTCATTACCAGCTACCCCAAGGGGGGCGCGTTCGCCCTGGTGGCGCCCTACATGGTGCAGGCGAACGGTGGGTTCAACACTACTCACAGCCACCCGGTGAGCGACCCCTGCAGCGTGATCACCACCACCGGCAGCCAGCAGCAGCTGATCGAGGCGTTCATGATCCACCTGCGCCGCAACATGGACGCCGGGGATGTGCGCGTACCGTTGCCGACCATCACGGCTGGCAGCCAGCATCATGCGGTCGTTACCGTCAATCTGGTAGAGGCAGGGGGCAGCGGTCTGACCCCGGAGCAGGAGGCGGGCGCCCATCGAGTGGCGGCGTTCCTGATCCACTACTACAGCAGTGGCGGCCAGTGGGGCAACCCCGGCGAACCGCTGCACACCCTCACCACCAAGGGGCGGATTGCCCTGGTGACGGTGACCTTTGGCGACAGCCAGCATGTCATCACCGATATCGGCATGCGGATGCTGGTTGATAAGGAGCAGTACGGCTGCCAGGGCTTCCCCGCTGACTACATCATCGCCCGCGGTCACGACGGCCGGGTATTCACCGCCGCCGAGAAGACCATGATGGTCGGCAACTCGGTGAGCCCGCCGGTCATCCATGCCCTGGCTCGCGCCAACGATCCCTACCGGTACCACCGGCTGCAGAAGGTGGCCAACGCATGAGCGCAGATATCCAAGCACTTGTCGCGTCAGGCGCCCTGTTTGTGTCGAACCACTCAGGTGGCAAGGACAGTCAAGCGATGCTGATCAAACTGCTGGAGATCATCCCAGCATCACAGCTCCTAGTCGTGCATGCCTCTCTTGGTGCGATGGAATGGCCGGGCGCGCTGGGTCTGGCCCAGCAGCAGGCGGAGGCGGCCGGCTTGCCGTTCATCGTTGCCAGAGCAGGCAAGACCCTGCTGGAAATGGTGGAGCGCCGCTTTAAGAGCCGCCCGGAAGTGCCGAGCTGGCCATCGGCCAGCACTCGCCAATGCACCAGCGATCTGAAACGAGGGCCTATTCAGCGGGAGGTGAGGGCTTACGCGAAGGCCAACGGGTTCAAGACCATCGTCAACTGCCTCGGGTTACGAGCCCAAGAGTCCCCGGGCAGAGCGAAGCGCAAAGCATTCAGCCAGATGGGCATCAGTAACTCGGTACACACCTGGTTTGAGTGGCTGCCAGTGCATGACCTGCTTACCGATGAGGTGTTTTCCATCATTCGCACCGCTGGTCAGGCCCCCCACTATGCCTATGGCCTAGGCAATGAGCGCCTGAGCTGCGTGTTCTGCATCATGGCCAGCCGCAACGACATGCGAAATGGGGCGCAGTCTCACCCTGAACTGCTCGGCCAGTACGCCGAGCTGGAAGAGATTACCGGCTACACGATGCACATGAGCCGCATCCCTATCAGGGAGATCGCCGCATGACCCGCCCCCTGTTCACCGTGCTGGCCATTCTGGCGCTGCTGTTCCTGGCCAGCCGTATGACGACCCCGGCCGCCACCGGGGCCTTGATAGGAGATCACTATGCTGTCACCCGTTGAGTGCCTGGAGAATCTGCACAACCTGTTCAAGCGCCATGCCTTCCGCTATGGCAGCGAGGCCGAACTGCAGGAGGCCATCGCCGACCTGCTGATGGCCGCTTGCATCAATGCAAAACGGGAGTACCGCCTGGACGAGCACAGCCGCCCAGATTTCCTGGTGGAGGGCGGGATCGCCCTCGAGGTGAAGGTCAAGGGTACCTGGGCCGAGGCGGCCCGCCAGTGCTACCGGTACCAGAAGCACCCGGAGGTCAAAGCGGTGTTGCTGGTGTCTGGCGCGGCCTGGGCGTTGCACGGGATCATGCCCGAGATCGACAACACCCCGTTCTACGTGGTCAAGGCCAGGAGGGCGTTCTGATGCAGGCCCCTGCCCTTCGCCACTACGGTACCGTGCGCCATGACAGCCGCTATTGGCTGATCGAGTGCGACATTCAGGTGCGCGCCCGCCTGAAACGGGTGTTCCCCAAGATCAACGAGTTCGCCAGGGAGCTGAAGCTGCTGGCCAGCGTGGAAAACTCCCGCGAGCTGGAGTGGTTTCTGGAGCGCTACCCCATGCGCATGAGCATGGAGGATCGCCTGCTGCTGGCCGACCGTGCCGAGGCGCACCGCCAGAACGAGCAGGCCATGGCACTGGTGCTGACCGGCGAGCACAAGACGGTGCAGGGGGAGCTGGCCAAGCCCGCCCGCGACTACCAGCTGCTGCCGACCGAGATCCTGATGGTGTCAGGCGGCCTGCTGTTGGCGGATCAGGTGGGCCTTGGCAAGACGGTGGAGGCCATGGTGGCCATGGTCCAGCCGGGCACCCTGCCCTGCGTAGTGGTTTACCCGGCCGCCCTGCCGAACCACTGGCCGCAGAAGCTGGCCGAGTTCCTGCCCCAGTACAAGGTCCATGTCGTCAGCACCAGCAAGCCCTACCCGCTGATCCGCCAGCCCAACCAAAGGCGCAAGGATCTGTGGGACACCCTGCCGGACGTCATCCTGATCAGCTACCACAAGCTGCGGGGGTGGCACGACGAACTGGCGGCCATCGCCAAGTTGGTGGTGTTTGAAGAGGCCCAGCAGCTGCGCAATGACGACTCCGATATCTATCAGGCCAGTGCCAACCTGGCCGCGGCCTGCCTCTGGCGCCTGCTGTTGAGCGCCACCCCGATCTACAACTACGGCGGCGAGTTCTTCAACGTACTGCAGGTGGCCATGCCGGACGCCCTTGGCAGCCGTTCCGAGTTCCTGATCGAGTGGTGCGCCTCTGGCGGCCCCAAACCTCGCCTGAAAGATCCGGCCGCGTTCGGCGAGTACCTGCGCAGCAATGGCCTGATGCTGGATCGCAAGCGGGCCGATGTGGGCCGCGAGCTGCCGCCGGTCACCCGGGTGATCCACGAGTTCGATGTGGACGACAAGGCGCTGGCCGCCCATGCCACTGGCGCCGAGCTGCTGGCCCGCACCATCCTCGGCGGCCAGCCCCTCGGGCGGTTGGAGCGGATGCAGGCCCACGGCGAGTTCGAGCGGATCATGCGCCAGGCCACCGGGGTGGCCAAGGCCCCCATGGTGGCCGAGTTCGTGCGGATGCTGGTCGATCAAGGGGAGCAGGTGGTGCTGTTTGGGTGGCACCGGCTGGTGTACGAGATCTGGCTGGAGAAGCTGGCCGACCTCAACCCGGTGCTCTACACCGGCAGCGAGAGCCCCACCCAGAAAGCCGCCTCGGCCGAGGCGTTCGTCAGCGGCCGCAGCAAGGTCATCATCATCAGCCTGCGTTCTGGCGCCGGCCTCGATGGCCTGCAGTACGTCAGCAGCACCGCCGTCTATGGCGAACTGGACTGGTCCCCCGGTGTGATGGAGCAGACCCTGGGCCGGGTGGATCGTGACGGCCAACAGGTGGGCGTCATGGCCTACTACCTCACCGCGACCAGCGGCGCAGACCCCATCATGACCCATGTCCTCGGCCTCAAGCAGTGGCAACTCGACGGCGTTCTGCAGCAGGACAAGAGCCTGGTTGAGCGCACCGATATCGGCGAGAACCACCTGCGCGCCATGGCCAGCGCCTACTGCGCCCAGCGCGGTATCACTCTCGAACAGGAGGTGGCGTGATGGACCATAGAGAACTGGCCGAGTGGAAACAACGGGCCGCCCAGCAGCGCGAAGACACGGTGCGTCACTACACGGTCAACGAGCAAGACCTCAAGGTGATCGAGGCCATGATGCGCCCCAGCCTGAACAAGTTGCTGCTGGATTTCCTGGTCAAGGCGCACGGCGGCAAAACATGGATTGAAGTACAACGCGCCATCTGGAAGGCGCGGGACAACTAAGGGAAGGACCGAGCATGGCCATTCTGATCGATAGCAAGACCGCCACCGACGATAAGGATTTTTGGGCCACCACCTGGCCCTGCTTCTTCGACGCTCAGGCGCTCTATGGCAAGAAGTTCCAGCTGGATGTGGCGGCCGAGCCGCTGACGGCCAAGGTGGGGCGCTACTACACCAACCCCGGGCTGCTGCACCAGCTGCTGCTGGACCCGGAGCCGGTCAAGGCGCAGCTGCGAGCCGGCGAGGAGCTGGGCAATCACTGCGTCGGCATCGACGCCCTGAGCACCCCCTGGGATCCCGACTGGTGGTGCAACCCGCCATTCAGCTTGAAGCTGCAATTCATCCGCGCCGCCCGCCGCGCCCAGGCCACCAATCGCCCCGGCATGATGCTGCTGCCCTATGAGCCGTTATCGGTGTGGTGGCAGGACAACCTCGGCAAGGGGTGCATCATCTTCGAGCCAAAGGGCCGCTACCAGTTCTACGAGCGGGATGGCGTCACTCGCAAGGATGGCTCCAACTTCGGCAGCGCCCTGGTGATGTTCCCCGCCCCCGCCTGGCCTGGCGACTCCATCCGCATCCCGTATGTCAGGGACTTCTGGAAGAAGAAAAAGAAGTGAGTCCGCCGTGGGGCAGATTGCCCCACCCGTTCCAAGGAGGGGGACATGCAGACCATGACCGTTTTGCTCGACGACCGCGGTGGCCTTCGCTACCGCCACTATCGGATCTCGCGCCACGCCATCGTGCGCTATCAACAGCGCATCAGCGAGGACTGCAGCAAGCTGCTGGCCGATCTCGACAGCGCCGTGCTGTTCGATATCGGCACCGCAGGGCCCCGGCTGCGCAAGCATATGCAGAGGCTGACGGGGTGCGGCGGTTACCCGCTGATCCACGGCCAGACCCTGTTTCTGATAAAGCCCGACACCCGGGCACACCACATTGTGACCGTCTACACCCTCAACCAGGAGTTAGCAGCATGAACATCAAACACGAAGATCTGGTAGCCCGCTTGGCCAAATCAGGGGCAGATATCATCGCCCAACTGACCCCAGAGGCAGCACACCTTCTGCATATGGCTGTTGGCGTCAGTGGTGAGGCTGGCGAGCTGCTGGATGCGGTGAAAAAGTCAGCCATCTATTGCAAGCCTATTGACATGGAGAACGTCATCGAGGAGCTAGGTGATATCGAGTTCTATATGGAAGGGTTGCGCGCCCGCCTGGGAATAACCCGGGAACAGACTCTGCAGGCAAACATTAAAAAGCTATCCAAGCGGTACGCCTCCCTGACATATACCAACGACGCAGCCCAAGCCAGAGCAGACAAGCAGGATGACAGTTAACCTCGCCAAGCTGCCGGCCGCCGACCGGCAGCGTATCGAACTGGACAAGCAGGCGGCCCTGCTGGCCTACCAGGGCAAGATGGGCAAGAAGACCGGCGACGAGGTGCGGGCCGAGATCGCTGCCATGGCAGAGGCGGATCGCAAGTACCTAGTCGAACGCCTCAATTTTTACTGGCAGCAAAACAACCAAGAGGAAAGCAGAACATGAGCGAAAGTATTCTCACCTGTGTTTATTGTGGGCATGAATATCCGCAAGACACCCCTGCACATGGCAACCAAGTCCTGACCGAACACATCAAGGTGTGCGTGGCGCACCCACTGCGAAAGGCAGAGGCTGATATTGCCGTGCTGCGCTCTGCCTTGGTTGGCTTGATCGGGGTTGATACTGAACAGGAGTTGCGCCAGATGGAGGGGCTGATTCGATCTCATCCTGTCCCTGCTGCGGATAAGGCTGCATCAATCAATGCGATCCACGCTCTGCTTGCTACCATGCCACCAACCAGCCGACCAGAGTGAAACAGAAGGGGGTTTACCGTGAGCAATATATCGATCCGAGATTACGTAAAGTCGCTGGACTATGACCAGTTAACGACCCTTCTCGAGGTTGCCAACGCCAAGAAGGCCGAGAAAGATGACGAGGCCCGCTTATATGTTCATAGCGTCGTCTATGGCGGCTGGCAAGCCACCTCATTTAGAGAGGGGGATTTGGCTGGCGCAGTGGAGTTCCTGCACCAGAAGATGCTGGAGGTAGTCAACTCAAGCGACGATTTGAAGAAGAAGGTAGAAAAACTGAAAGAGATAGAGTTGCACCATAAAAGGGAGAGAGAGTCAGAATACGAGCAGTGGTTTGAATAGCCCCACCCCCGCACGAAAAATCGTACCTCGGGGGATTACATATAAAAACAGTGTTTACAGAAAACACGTCAAATATTGAAAAATGACATTACACATATTGACATTTGTCGGCGCTTATGGCAGTGTCATCCCATGCTGGATTACGTGCGTCCGGCCTTGCTCACGTCTATCGGGCCACCTTCGGGTGGCTTTTTTTATGCCCGGAGGCCGCCATGCAAACCCCCGACTTCTTCACCCTTCTCTGGCAGGCGTTTTCACCCAGCGATCTCATCCTGATCCTCATGCAGGTGTTATCTGCCGGGTTGCGTCTCGCCATCATGCTGCCCCTGCTGTTCTGGCTGATAAGCAAGATAGACAGCGTGGGCGACACGGACCTGACCACCTGGTGGGAGAAAGCCGATGACCGCTCGCAAAGCATTTATCTGTCTGTGCGCCTTGTTGTGGTGGCCTTTGTCGTGGTCAGCACCCTGGCCTGACCGCTACGACCTGCAGATCCGGTCTGCGGCCCGTGACTGGCTGCCGATGGTTGACTGGCGCCTATACAAGGCCCAGTTGATCCAGGAGAGCCAGCTCAAGCCCGGGGCCGTCAGCCCGGTCGGGGCCCGTGGCCTTGCCCAGTTCATGCCCCCCACCTGGCGGGAGTGGCAGACGTTCAGCGGCACCCGCCTCGGCCCCCACGATGAGGGGCAATCCATCCAGGCCGGTGCCTGGTACATGGCCAAGCAGCGCCAGATGTGGCGCTCCCCTCGCCCGGAGGAAGACCGGCATAACCTCGCCATGGCCAGCTACAACGGCGGCGCCGGCAACATCATCAAGGCCCAGAAGCTGTGCGGTGGTCCCGTCCTGTACGAGGAGATCATGGCCTGCCTACCGCAGGTCACTGGCCGCCACGCCAAGGAGACCCAGGGCTATGCCCCCGCCATCCGGCGGATCTACAAGAGGCTGATCCTATGACCTTCGACCCCATCAACCGCCCTCTGCCCTGGTTGTTCCTGGTGGCGCTGGCGCTGTTGGCCCTGTTCTGGGGTGGCGACAGCCTCAGCGACTGGTGGGCGGCCCGCAAGGCCAACACCCAACTGACCGAGCTGCAGGGCAAACTCAGCACCAGCCAGCTGGCCCTGCAGGCGACGGGCGCGGCACTGCAATCCGAACGGCTTGCCACGGCAAAGTTGCAGGGGGCCCTCAATCAGGAACGGCAGGCCCTGCAGGACGCCGAGAAGCGACGGCAGGCATTGAACGCGGCCTATACCGCCCAACTGGCCAAACAGGAGGCCCTGGAAGATGCGGACCCACAAGTTAAGGGCTGGGCTGATCAGCCTGTGCCTACTGGCATTGACAGGCTGCTCGGTGACTCCCGAGCCCATTATCGTGACCAAGACCGAGGTGGTGACGCTCTCGGTACCGGCGGCCCTGACGATGCCGACGGCGATCCCGGAGCCAAACCCCCCGATTAGCCGCAACCGAGACCTGCGCACCCACATTGAGGCGCTTTATATGGCCATCGGCCAGTGCAACGCCGACAAGCGTGAGATCCGCAAGCTGCCACCGACAGGAGGTGCGCCATGAGAACCCAGCACCTGATTGGCATCATCGGTTTTCTGTTCATCACCCTGCAGGGCATCATCGCCTGGCAGGGGCAGCGGATGGTCACCGGCATCGACCTGCTGACCGAGGCGGTCAACGATAGCAAGGTAAATCAGGCCACCTTCAAGGAGGCGCTGAAATCCCAAGCGGAACGGCTGGCTCAGATCGATGCCGAGAACGATGACAGGACCAAGGGAACGGATCTGGCGCTGCGGGCCTTGAGCGGCGAAACACGGGATCTGGATCGGCGAGTGACCAAATTGGAGAACACCCAATGACCGTCTATGACAGCCTCAAGCAGCAAGAAGAACAGCTGAACGATCTGATCAACAGTCTAGCCCCGCTCTGCCAGCACGACGAGGCGCTGCGCCGGGCGCGTTCGGCCTTCACCGAAGGCATGGAAAACCTGGTCTACGCCGTGCGCGGGGCTATCGAGAATGAAGGGGTGCATTTCGAGTGTGTGGAGTGCGGCCGCTCCTTTCCCATCCACTATGGGCAGCAAGGCTGTCCTGATGGCCACCAGACCGATGCGGAGCTGGTGAGAGACAAAAAGGCGTAAGTGGGGCAGATTGCCCCACTCTCTTTTCAATGCAATGGCGTGGGCCTGGAAACGGTAGCGCTACCCGCTCTTTCTGGTTCACCTGTGAAGATGCCGGGCCCACACCATTGCAAGGAGTGACGACATGGCGACTCAGGGCGAAGTAGCAGAATGGTGCAACCTGACCGACCGCCAGATCCGCAACCTGCAGAAGCGGGGCATCATGCACCGGCCGCAAGGCAAGGGTTCGATGGATCTCAAACGCGCCGTGCTGGAGTACATCACTTATCTCAAGGCGGATGGCGGCGGGATAGGGATTGAGGATGAGGAAGAGTTTGACGACCCATCCGACCCGCTCGACCGCAAGCGTAAGGATCTGAACAACCAGATCCTGGAGGAAAAGCTCAAGAAGATGCGCCGCGAGAATGCCCCCCTGTGGGTGCTGGCGGAAGCCTTGAGCAAGGTGGTGGAACTGGTGCCGGCCAAGCGGGCCGAAACCTTGATGGCCATCAAGCTCGCAAACCCCGATTTACCCGAGGCCAGCGTCAACCTGATCGATGAAAAACTGGGCGAGTTGCAAGACGCGCTCTGCGCCATCGAGCTGAAATTTGACGTTGATGACGACAACGAACTGGATGACGACGATGAATGAGCGTAAGCCAAATTACATATCGCGCCGTCCAGAAGCTGGTGCGGCGCGTCCTTGGCCAGATGCGGGCCAAGAAGCCCATGACGGGCAGCCAGTGGGCTGACGAGTATTTCTACCTCTCCAAGGAGTCTAGCTACACCGCTGGCAAGTGGAAGACCCAGCCCATGCAGGTAGCGCCGCTTAACTCCATGTGCAGCGACGATATCCAAGAGGTTTACGTCTTCAAGGGGGCGCGGACCGGCAACACCAAGATGCAGCTGATCACCAAGCTGTACCTGGTGGAGCACAAGGGGCGCAACGTCGGGTTCTACCGGGAAGATGACACCGCCGCCAAGAAGTATTGCGAAGGCGAGCTGGACATGGCCTTGCGTGATTGCGAGGTGATGCACCCCATCTTCCCCGGCATGGGGAAACGCGGCCCCGGCAACAACGCCAAGCTCAAGATCTTCCTGGGGGCGCTGATGCGCATCCAGGGCGGCCAGTCTGCCGGCAGTTATCGCGGCGACTCCCTCGATGCGGTCGAGGCCGACGAGGCCGATGCGTTCGTGCGCAACGTGGCGGGCAAGCTCGACAAGGAAGGCGACCCCTTCATGCTGATGTTCAAGCGCACGAACGGTTCCCCGTTCCCCAAGCGCATCGTCGGCAGCACCCCCACCAAGCACGGCAGCAGCCATATCCAACGTCTCTCCAAGCGGGCCAAGGCGCACCTGCGCCTGCATGTCGCCTGCCCCCATTGCGGGGAGGAGCAGCATCTGGAGTGGACCCACAAGCATGCCAGTTACGGCTTTAAGTGGGAGAACAGCGACCCGGAGACGGTGCGCTACCAGTGCCGCGCCTGTCAGGATTCGTTCACCTATGCCCAGTTCCTCGAGCTGTGCAAGGCGTGTTACTGGCGCGACCCGGATAACGGGATCTGGACCATCAACGGGATCGACTTCTTTGGCCCAGACGACCAGCCATTCCGCATTCGTCGGGTCTGTTACCGGATCCCTGGCTTTCTGTCACCGACTGACCCTTGGCGCAACATGGTCGAGCGTTGGTATGACCAGAAAGACGACCCGGTGCAGCGCCAGACCTTCATCAATACCGATCTCGGCGAGGTATGGGTGGAGCAGACCGGCGAGGAGCTGGATCACCAGCGCCTGCTGGATCGTCGCGAGAAAGCCTGGCCGGCGATCCCCGAGCGTGGGGTCTACGTCACCAGCTTTACCGATGTGCAGACCAGTGGCCGTCTCGAGACGACCGTGGTGGCCCACGGCCTGCGGGGGGAGTGCTGGGCCCTCGATCACAAGGTTCACCCCGGCGATCCCTCCCAGCCAAAAGTCTGGAACGACCTGGAGGCATACCTGCGCCAGACCTGGCTCCATGCCAGTGGGCGGCAGGTGCCCATCAGCCGGATGGGGATAGATACCGGTGGCCACTACTTCGACGAGGTGATCACATTTGCCGGTCGGTTCCCACCCCATCAGGTGATCCCCTGCAAGGGGTCATCGGTGTATGGCGACCCGGTGGCCAACTACCACCGGACCACCAAGGGCAAGAACGTTGGCACCTGGCTGTGCCACATCGGAACCGACAGCGCCAAGGAAACCTGGTTGTCGCGTTTCAAGCTGGACGAGCCAGCCGGCCCCGCCCCTCTGGTCAACTGGTTGCACCTGCCGCATACCGACTGGTGCAACGCTCGCTGGGCCCAGCAGGCCACCAACATGGTCAAGGTGCTCGAGAGCAACGGTCGCCGCATGCAGTGGGTGTTCAAGATGCCAAACAAAGCACTGGGGGATGAGGCGCTGGACTGCCTGGTCGGCAATCTGGCCGTTCTGCGGCTCTCTGAAAACATGTTCGGCCTGGATCTGGCGCGCCTCACCGAGTCGTTTGCCGTGCCTGTCACCCCCATCCCATCAGCGCGGCCACCCGCCAAGAGCAAGAAGGCCGGCCGGGTGGTTGGCGGCCTGTGAGGTGAACCATGGCCTACTCGACAACAGACCTTGATGCCATCCGCGATGCCATGCGCCAGCTGGCCGTCGGTAACCGGGTGGGGGAGTTTCGCCATAACGGCATCCTGATGCGTTACACCGAGGTCACCATGACCGACCTGAGACGCTTCGAGGCCGAGATCATGCGTGAGCTAAACCCCCGCCCTCGCCGCATCATCATCACCAGTGACAAGGGGCTCTAAATGCGCACCGGATCCAATCATCGTCAGCCCGGCGTGGTGGGTATCGGTCAGTCGTCGGGCGGTCGCATACGTGCGCAGTTCGAGGGGGCAGGGACTAGCTACCGTCTCGGTGGCAAGGGGCTCGGCACCAGCCATATCAATGGCGAGGCTGCCCGTTCCCTGACCAACCTGCGCAAGCGCTCCATCCATGCGGTGCGCAATCACGCCTACGCCCGCACGGCCCTGACCCAGTTTGTCGATGCCACCATAGGTACCGGCATCGTCGCCAAGTGGCAGAACGCCGAGCTGCAGGCGCTGTGGGATATCTGGTGCCGCGCCTGCGATGCCGATGGCCTCGACAACTTCGCCGCCCTGCAGAGCTTGATCGGGTGCGAATCGTTCCACTCGGGCGAAGCCCTGGTGCGCCGTCGCTGGCGTTCCCCGGCGGCCATGCCCGGCGTGGTGCCGCTGCGCATTCAGGTGCTCTCTGGCAGCCAGCTCGACGAGCACGACAACGACCCGCTGCAGAACATCGTCTGCGGCATTGAGCACAACAACCAGGGCGAGCGGACGTTCTACCGCTTCAACATCACCCCCAACGGTGGCGGCTTCACCCAGAAAATCCGGGTACCGGCGGCCGATGTGGCCCATCTGTTCGAGCGGATGGAAGCCGGCCAGGTGCGGGGCATCCCTATCCTGTCAGCCATTCTGGTCCGGCTCTACGAGCTGGACGAGATGCAGGACAGCACCCTGCTGCGGGCCAAGGTGGCCGCCCTGTTCGGCGGTTTCGTCAAACGTTCCAAGACGCAGCCTGGCATGCCCCAGGAGAGCAACGCAGCCCCCGAACAGGGCAGCATGGGCACCCCGACGGGCACCAGTGAAGACGGCACGGTGATCGAGAAGATTGTGGCCGGTGCCATGCACTACCTCGACGAAGACGAGGATGTGATTTTCCCGGATCTGCCGGATGTGGGTAACAACTATGCGGTGTGGCTCAAGACCGAGCTGCGGGCCGTGGCCAAGGCCATCGGCCTGACCTACGAGCAACTGACCGGCGACCTGGAGGGCGTCAGCTACTCCTCTATCCGTGCCGGCCTGCTGGAGTTCAAGCGCCGTGTGCTGGTGATGCAGTGGAACCTGTTCATCCCGCGCATCTGCGACAAGGTGGCCATGTGGTTCCTTGAGAGCGCAGTGATGGCGGGCATGGTCACCTTGCCAGGCTTCTGGGACAACCCGCTGGCCTTCCTGCCGGAGTGGACCCCCCCGACCCTGGAGAGCGTGGACCGTCTCAAGGAGTCGATGGCAGACCTGCTGGACAACCGCGCCGGTTTTACCACCCGAGCCAAGGTGCTCGCTGGCCGTGGCGACAATATCGACGATATCGATCGGCAACTGGCGAAAGAGCAGGACAGCGAGCTGGTGCTCGACTCCAACCCGGCCAAGGTGGACAAGACGGGCGCCATGCAGGCGACCCTGCAGCTGGCCTCTGCCCTCCTGCAGGATGATGAACCGCCTTCCCCAGACAAGGACAAGACGACATGAAAAAGACCATTTTGGCCCAGAAAATCGCGGCCGCCGGCAAGGTGCTGGCCGGGCACCCTGTCAGGGTGTACGCGAGCGCCGACGAGAGCCGCGCCGAGATCCTGATCTTCGACGTCATCGGCAAAGACTGGTGGACCGGGGGTGGGGTGACCGCGGCGGCTATATCGGCCGCCCTGGCCGAGCTGCGCGGCGCCAATCTGCTGGTGCGCATCAACAGCCTGGGCGGCGATGTGGTAGACGGCACCGCCATCTGCAACTCGTTCAAGCTCCATGATGGCGACGTACTGATGCGCATCGAGGGCTGGGCCTGCTCCATGGCCACCGCCATCGCCTGCGCGGGTGATACCGTCGAGGCGTTCGCTAACACCATGTATATGGTTCACCGGGCTTGGGGTTGCGTCTGTGGCAACGTCAAGGCGCTGCGGGATACCGCGGATCTGCTCGACAAGCTCGATGGCCAGCTGATCGCCACCTACGTGGCCAAGACCGGCCAGACCACCGAGGCCATCACCGCCTTGATCGATGGCACCGTGGATGGCACCTGGATGACTGCCGCCGAGGCTAAAGAGCACGGCTTTATCGACGAAGTGCTGGACGGCGAGAACGCCAAGGCCACCGCCTTGCTCGACAAGGCCGCGGCCGCCCAACTCGGGGATGACGAGGGCGCCATGCTGCTGCCCACCGCCTTGGTCCCCGACAATCTGCCGATCGCGGCGCAGGCCAAGGCCGCTGCCGCCAAGCTGCTGCCCAGCCCGATTGCCCAGATCCTGGGGACCAACCCGGTGGCTGGGGTGGTGCGGATGCAGGGCAGCTTTATGGCCATCGGCCAGGACGGAGTGAAGGCATCCATAGAGCAGACCACCGAGGAGACCACGGATGCCAACGCAGCCGATAGCGGTGCTGGTGACGAGCAGACCACTCTCGAGGTTGGTGGTGATCAGTCTGCTGGCGATGGCCAGACCCCGACAGATACCACTGGAAAGACTGATAGCGCCGAGCTGGAGCCAGCTACCCCGATCAAGGAACCCGCCGATCCTGTGGCGCTCGAACGGGCCCGCGCCAAGGCCATCAACGCTGCCTGCGTTGCAGCGGGGTTGCCGCTTATGGCGCAGACCTTTATCGACCAGGGCACGACGGTCGAGGCAGCCAGCCAGCAGCTGCTGGCATTCAAGGCCGGGGCCGATCAGGGGATCCTGAACCAGCACGACAGCGGCCTGACAGACCCTGGCCAGCGGATCGCCGCTGGTTGGGATAAAGCCTACCAATCGCTCGGCCGCTAATCCCAGCGGCCATTCCATCGCCATCCAAACACAGGAAGCAACCCGATGAGCAACATCATCCGCGATACCCGCCGCCGTGCGGGCGAACACCTGGTGTCCGAAGTCAACCCCAACATGAGCCGCAAGAGCATCCTGCTGCTCGGCGGCGTCGTTTATGCGGCGGGCACCGTGCTGGGCCAGATCACGGCGACCAAGAAGTACGCCATCCATGACCCGGCTGCCACCGATGGCACCCAGACTGCCGCTGCCGTGCTGTTCGCCGAGGTGGACGCCAGTGCAGGCGACAAGAAAGGCGTCATTCACCGCAGTCTGTGCGTCTGCCTCAAGAGCCTGCTGACCTGGAAGGACGGCACCACCGACCCGCAAAAAGCGGTGGCGGTGACGGCGCTCGAGGCCAAACACATCTACATGGCCGAAGAATCCGGCATGGCCTAAGCGCCATCCAATCCTCGCCACTTCCTCACTCTGAACCGGAGCTTTGACCATGAATGTTATCGACATTTTCCGCGATGACGCTTTCTCCATGATCTCGATGACCGAGGCGCTGGAGAAGGTTTACGAGCCGACCAGCGACCTGATCAAGAGCGGTTTGTTCAACCCGCTTCCGATCAACACCGAACACCTGATGTTTGATATGCGCGAGCGTCATTTCAACATCCTGCCGGTGACCGACCGCGGCGCGCCGCTGCCGTACCGCACCTTCGCGAAGGGCGCAAAGATCGCCTTTGACACCTTCAGGATCGGTGAATCGGCCAAGCTGCGGGCTAGCGAACTGGCCTACCTGCTGCAGTTCGGCACCGCCGACAAGATGCTGGCCGGTGCTCAAAAAGAGGTCGCCGTGCGCCAGCAGGCGCTGCTGACCGATATCGACGCCACCCTGGAGCACATGGCGCTCAGTGCGATCGATGGCCGCCTCATCGACAAGGATGGCACCGTCATCGTCGATTTCTTCCAGGCGTTCGGGCTGACCCGCAACCCGACGGTGGATTTCGCCTTGGCCACCCTCAAGGATGGCGAGCTGAAAGAGAAGTTGACCCAGACCGTGATCCGGCCGATGCGCCGCTCGGCGGCCGGGGCGCGCTTCTCGATGGTCAACGGCTGGTGCGGCGATGCCGCCTGGGACAAGCTGCTCAAGAACCCAGAAGTGCGCGAGAGCCAGAAGAACCGCCGCGAGAACGGGCTGGAGAACAACTCCAACCTGGCCCAAAGCATCGAGTTCGGCGGCATCCTGTGGACCAACTACGTGCAGGATGCCGAGGGCAAGCTCAAGATCGATGACGACGAGATCAAGTTCATCCCGGGCGGCAAGGGCAACACCGTGTTCCGCGATGTGCGCGCCCCCGGCGAGACCTTCGACGATCTCGGCACCTACGGTCGCGAGATCTACACCCGGGTGCTGCTCGACGAGAAGCGCAACGAGGGGGTGGAACTGGAGGCGATGACCTACCGCCTGCTGCTCTGCACCCGCCCGGAGATGCTGGGCTTCGGCGCCGCCGTCTGATAGGTGGGGCAGACTGCCCCACCCCCGTCAATCAGCATGTGAGGCCCTGAAGGGCCTCGCTGCTTTTCAGGACTGACACCATGGAACTGAAAGAAAGACTCAAGCTGCTCGGCATCACTGCCGCGCAGATGAAGAACAAAGACGAGGCCGCCCTGCAGGGGATGCACGATGAGGCCGTGCTGGCCCTGCGGGAGCAAGGCAAACCGCTGCCGTGGGAAGGTCCGCTGGATGGCGGCAGTGATGGTTTGGAGCAAGGGGATGTGACCGGCACCCAGCAGGCTGATCAGACCTCACTGCTCGCCCAGATCCAGAGCCTGACCAGTGATAACGCCGAACTGACCGGTACCATCCTGTCGCTGCAGCAGGATAAAACCCAGCTGCTGGCTCGTGTTGCCGAGCTGGAACAGGCCCTCGCTGAACAGCCTAGCGCCCCGGTGCTGCCCTCTGATGTGGACCCCACCGCCCTGCTGGGCGAGTGCGCCGAAAGCCGTCTTGTTGCGCACGACTTCAGCCTGGAGGCTCCCGAGCCCATGGTGATCGGCGACCGGGTTTACAGCAAAGGCGAACGGGTGAAGGCTTTGGCAGGCGAGCTGGCGTATGGCTCGCCGGCCACCATCAGCTGGCTGTGCCGCCAGAGCATGCTGAAAGGCTGATCCAATGAGTGTAAATGACGAGCTGGCCCGGGCGCTCGGGCATATTTACCAGAGCACCCGCGCAGGCCAGCGCGCCAAGCTCACCCTGGGATCAACCCTGCTGCCGGTCACCGTGATCATCGATCAGGACCTGCGGCTGGGCAGTGATAGTGGCGGCTTTACCAATCGCTACGACAACCGCGCTGACGGGAACATCGCCGAACGCTGGCTGATCAGTTTCCGCAAGGTGGAGGTCACCGGGGTGGTGCTGGACGGGGTGCAGCTTGAACTGGACGGGACAGGGGATCGCTACGAGCTGCATGCCCCGGTCGAGTTGCTGGGTCAGGCGGAAGGAGAGATCACTTATGGCGCGGCGAAGTTCTGATTTCGGTATCGACGATGACGATATCGCGCTGATCGCCAAAGAGATGGGGGCGGCAACCCCCGGGGTCATCAAGCGCCACATCATCGCCGTGGTCAACGAGGCGATCGACGAGGCCCAGAGTCTGGCCGTGCGCCGGATCATGGGCAAGGTCAACCTGACCGCCGATTACATTCTCAACCACCTCAAGGTCACCCAGCGAGCTGGCCCTGCTTCCGATACCGCCATTCTCTCGGCCACCAAGCGCGGCGTACTCCTCTCCCGGTTTGACGCCCGGCAGGAGTGGCGCGCCAGCCGAGACAAGCGCCGCCGTAGCGGCAGCCGGGTCAGGGGCGGGGTCAGCGTGGCCGTGCAGCCAGGTGTTCGTATCAACATGCGTTCGGCCTTCCTGCTCAAGTTGAGAATGTCGGAGGTGACCGGGGTGGCCGTCAACCCCAAGAACCAGGACAAGCTGAACAAGCGCGAGTGGAAAGAGGCCAGCCGCCTCGGTTATGCGGTGCTGCACGGTCCCAGCGTGGATCAGCTGTTTCGCAGCGCCCTCGATGATGGCGACGTAGAGCCGGATCTCGACAGCCTGGCCGAACGCTTCCTGAGGAGGGTACGCGATGTTTGATATGAACACGCCGATCGAGACGGCGCGGGTCCAGCTAAAAGTCGTGCGCATCTACGACGAGATCGAGCGCCGCCTGGTGGAGCAGTTCGGTGGCGTTGCCGAGATCCCGATGCTCAACACTGACGGCAGTCCGATGAAGGGCAAGGATGGGGATGCCACCCAGCGACTGGTAGAACGTGGCTGGATTGACGTCTTCCTGCCTCAACGTCAGGCATGGCCCCTGCTGACCATCGAGCCGTACAAGGACGAGGCCAAGCAGGATGGGGGCGGCCTTGGCAAAGTCCGCACCCAGACCATCAATGTGCGCTGCACCTTGCTGATGCGCACCAATCTGCCGTGCGACCCAGACACCCTGATGCGACTGGCCTTGCTGCACCTGCGCCGAGCCATGTTCCCCGATGCGGAGCGTCAGCAGCGCCATCTGCTGAATACCCCGGATGGGGAGCAGCTGCTAACCCAGCCATTGAGCGAGGCGATGCCCGCCCAGTTTGTCCCACCCGAGCCTGGCTTGCCGTTTGGCTCGGTCCATCTGCAGTTAACCCTGACTTATCGTGACGACTAGCCCTAGGGCGTTGGAGAAAACCATGAGTAATCCTGAGTTCAAAACCGAGTCCTATATCGGCTCGGGCCGCGTGTTTGTGGGCGGCCGCCGGGTAGGTAACTGCTCCGAGGTCAAGCTGTCCTACAGCGTTGACAAGAAGACCCAGCCTAACTTCGAGGGTGGCGGCGGCAACCTGGCCAGCCGGGACAAGATCACCGGGGTGACGCTCGACCTGACCTGCTACAACTGGTCTGCCGAGAACATCGCCTTGGCGCTGCAAGCGACCATCGCAGAGGTTGTCGCTGCCACGCTCACCAACGAGGCGCATCACATGGCGCTGCACACCCTGGTCGATACCGATTTCATGCTCGACCCGACCAAGACCGTCACGGTCAAGACCGCTGGCGGCAGCCCGGTCACCATCCCTCCGAAGGCCAGTGATGGCAGCGTGAACTATGAGGTGAGCGCGGCCGGCATCACCTTCCTGGGGGGGGCCGATGTGGTAACCGCCCTCGGGTCTGATCCCGATGTGGCCATCACCATCGACTACAGCAAGCATCCGGCCACCGTGATGCAGGCGCTGCTGGGCACCGGCAAGGAGTTGAAGCTGGTGATGGATGGGGTCAACGACGATAACGGCCGTCCCGCCGTGGTGCGGGTCTGGCGCTGGAAGCCGTCCCCGACCGACGGCCTCAACCTCATCAGCGACGACTACGCCACCTTTACCCTCAAGGGCGAGGTACTGGCGGACGTCACCAAGCCCCAGGGCAAGTCGCAGTTCTTCGAGGCGGCGCTGGGCAAGGCCGCATGACGGCTGGGGCAGTTTGCCCCACTCAACCATCAGGGGGCTTCGGCCCCCTCTTTTTTTAGGTGGACCGCATGAGCAGCTTTCGTGACAAGGTGATCAACCTCATCATTCGGGGCCGTGACTTCTTCACCCCTGAGGCCCTGAAAACGACCCGTGCCATGGAGAACATGGAAGGGGCCGCCGATGACCTGAACAGCAAGCTGAAAACGCTGCGGGACACCAGCAAGACCCTGGCCAAGGCCACCGAACTGGAGCAGTACGGCGCCACCCTGGCAACTGCTGTGGGCGAGGCAAGGACCGAGCTGCAGCGACTGACCCAAGAGCTGGAGGCCACCCCGGGCGCCAGCCGTGAACTGCGCAACGGCCTGCGCGAGGCAGAGGTGCAGGTCAGCCAGCTCGAGAAGGCGATCACCACCACGGGTGGCACCCTGGAAGATCTCGGGCGCAACCTGCGCCGGGGTGGGGTGGATATCGGCGAGTTCGCCACCGAGCAGCAGCGCCTCAAGACCCAGGTCGCCAGCCTCAACGCTGAACTGACCCGCCTCAAGTCCGCCCAGAAAGATGCCCTGCAGCTCGACGAGCTGCGCACCAATGTTGCGATAACCAAGGCCGAGTTTGAGGGGGCAGAAAAGAGCCTCAAGGCGCTGTCTGCCCAGTTCGTGGAGGGTAAGAAGCCAACCAAGGAGTTGACTGATGCCCACTCCCTAGCCAAGAGCGAGGCCCAACGGGCGGCGACGGCGTACCAGAGACTGAACCGGGATCTGGAGCAGCACGAGGCGGCCGTCGCCAAGACGGGCATCGCCACCAAGGATCTCGGAAAACTCGAAAAGGAGTTGGCCGAGCAGATCGGTAAGACCCAGCTTGAGCTGGCCAAGCTCGCCACCCTGCAGAAGGACCTGGCCACTTACGACAAGCTCTCCCCCCAGCTCGAGCGCCAGCAGCAGGAGCTGGAGCAGACCCGCAAGAACATGGCCACCCTGCGGGAGGAGGTGCAGAAGGCCAACGCCCCGCAGGAAGCGCTGGCGGACCAGCTCGGCAAGGCTGCCCGCGCTGCCGGGCAAGCCCAAATAGCCTACGAGCGCAACGAGGCCAAGCTCAACAGCCTCAAGACGACCCTGAACGCTGCCGGTATCGACACCAGCCAGCTTTCCGCCGAACAGGCCAGACTGGCCAACACCCAGGCGCGGGCAGCCACCGAGGCAGACAAGCACAGCACCAAGCTGACCGAGCTGCGCCGCCGCCTGGACAGCAGCGCGCAGGGGGTCGCCAACTTCACCGGCAACATGCGCAGCATGCTGACGACCCTGGCTGCGTCGGCAGGGGCCTATATCGGCCTCGACAAGCTGTGGCAGGGGTTCAAGTCGGTCATCAACGTTGGGGGGGAATTTGAAGTCCTGCGCGAGCAGCTGATCGGGGTGTACGGCGACGTCCAAGCCGGCGAGAAAGCATTCGAGTGGGCACAGAACCTCAACAAGCGGTTGCCCACCAGTCTCGATGACGTCCTGCAGGCGTTCGTCATGCTGAAAAACAACGGCATGGACCCGATGAACGGGACCCTTGAGCAGCTGATCAACGGTAACGTGCGTTTCGGCAAAGGGGCCGAGACGATGATCCCGATCATCCGTCAGCTCACCCAGTCCTGGGGAAAGAACAGGCTGCAGGCCGAAGAAGCCTACGTGCTGATCGAGAATGGCCTGCCCGTCTGGCAGCTGCTGTCTGAAAAGATGAATGTCAGCATCGATGTGCTGATGAAGATGAGCGAACAGGGGAAGCTGACTCGCAACGAGATCAAGCTGTTGTTCGACGCCATGGGAGAAGCCGGTGAGGGTGTGGTCGAGCGCCGCATGACCACCTGGAATACCATGGTCACCAAGTTCAGGGATGGGTTAAGGCAAGCCCAAGACCAGATCGCCCAGTCCGGTGCGCTGGATTACCTCAAAGACCAACTGAGCGGGGTGAACAAGGAGCTGTCTGACATGGCGGCTGATGGCCGCCTTGCCAAGTTTGGCTCCGAGTTTGCCAACTGGACCCGCGCAGTGGTGGAGGGCGGCAAGAGTCTGGCCGCCACCATCTACGACTGGCGTGGTGGCATCGAGCTGGTTGCCAAAGCCTGGCTGATGTTCAAGGGCCTCGGCATGGTCAGCGATGTGGCGGCCCTGGCCTCCAGCATCAAGGACAAGCTGGTGCTGAACCTGATCACGGCATCGGAAGCGATGCACATGACAGGGACCCGTGGCCGCCGTGCCACCCAGTCACTGGTTGATATGACCAGCGGGGTCGGCGGGCTGGGCAAGGCGGTCGGTACCCTGAGTCAGTCGTTGATCGGGCTGGTTGGCAGCCTCGGCTTTGGCGGCATTATCGTCGCCGCGGCGGCGGCCGGTACCGCCTTGGTGCAGATGGCCAAGGATATCTACGCGGTGACGGTCGAGGCTGACCGCAATGCAGCGGCCGCCGAGCGGCAACGGGCGTCGTTGGCGGCGACGGCAGCCACGGCGGCCGAGCTGATGGCTATCTACAGCCGCTACAAGGACACGGTGCAGCTGACGGCAGAGGAGGTGCGTTACCTGAGCGAGGCGGAGCGCCTGCGCTATCAGGCCGCGCTGGCTGGCCAGCGCAACTACCTGATCGCCCAGGAGCAGTTCAATGCTCTGCTCAAGGCGGCAGGGCAGCTGACCCGCGAGCAGGAGCTGGCCACCACCGAAGGGCTCAAAAAGGTAGAGACGGCGCTGACCGCATTCGCTACCGGTACCGAGCTAGCGATGGAGCAGGCCAGCAAGTCGGTTGAGGATTACATTGCCGATATCGAGCATGCCCAGTCGGTGGCCGAGGGCCTGGCCGATGGCAGCCTGAATAAGGTGTTCGCCGATGCGGGGCTGGATCTTGATCAACTGAGTGGCAAGGTCGGCAAGGTGGTGACTGAGTTTGGGCAAGGGCTGGAGACGATGGCCCAGGCCAGCTCGATGAACTCCGAGGCGATCCAGGGATACCTGAACAAGGCGTTCGACTCAACCAAGAATGCCGCGGAGATCCAGCACCTCATCGACAAGATGGAGGTGCTGCATAACCAGGGCAAGTTGGTGGGTGAGCCTTGGGTGCAGTCCCTGAGTCAGGCTACCGAGGCGGCCAAGAAGCTCGCCAAGGAGTCGGCCACCGGTTCAGAGCTGTATATGCAGTTGCTCAAGCAGCAGAAGGTCGCCGCCGAGGCCGCCTACAAGAGCGGCCAGCTCAGTGCCGAGCAGCATGCCCGCGCCGTCGGCACGCTCAACCAGGAGATCGAGAAGACCACCAAGCTGCAGAACAAGCAGCGGGAGTCTGCCAACGATCTGGATGCAGCTTATAACGTGCTGGGGGTCAAATCGGCCGAGGCGCTGGACAAAACAGCCCAGGCGGCCAAGGCCGCTTATGCCACCATCGCCGCCGGTTCGGGCAAGATTGAGCAACAGCGGGAGGCGTTCCTGGCCTATGCCGAGGCGCAGCTGCAGGCCGACAAGGCCAATGGCAGGTTCAGCGACAGCTCCCTGCTGGCCCAGGCCCAGTCGCTGGGGCTGACCGAACAGCTCAAGGCGCTGGTGACCAGCATCAACACCACGGGCAGCGAGGCGCTGATCACGGCTGGGGCCCTGAAAACGTTGGGCAATACGGCCCAACAGGTGCAGAGCCAAGCCCAGGGCGCCATTCAGTATCAGTCCGCCTCTAACAAGGCTCAGACCGAGAACATCAAGAAATTGCAGGAGGGCACTCGTTCGGCCACTGGCACCATGGTCCAGTTCGCCACGGCGGTGGTCAGTGCCAACGACCTGGCCGGCATGAGCATCGAGCAGTTGAAGCTCAAGCAGGCCCAGTACCAGAACCTGCTGGAACGGTCCCGCCAGTACCTGCATAAGTCGAACGACGAATGGTGGAGCGATCAGGTGCGTCAGCAGTTGGTGGCGCAGAAGACCAACGCTGTCATCACAAGCTTGATGATCAAGGCCAAAACGCTGACCGAGGAGCTGCAGGCCAGCGCCGAGCCAACCACCGAGATGATCACCAACGCCGAACGGGCCCTGGCCGGTCTTGGCCGCCTGGATAAAGCCACCCTGAGTGGTCTTCGTTCGGCCATCGACTCGGCCAAGGCAAAGCTTGAGGCGTTGTCTGACTCAGCCCGTGACACCTTGAACAACCTGCAGGACGAGCTGGACCAGTACAACAACAACCTGAGCGCCGTGGAACAGCGCCGCTTCCAGCAACAGCTCGAGGATCTGCGGGCCAAGCTCGCCGAGGCCGAGGCCGCCCGCAATGAGCAGGCGGTGGCCGACCTCAAGAAGGCGATCGCCCTGGCCGAGCAGCTGCACCAGAAGAAGCTGGAAGATATCAGGAAGGAGCAGGAAGCAGCGGCCGCCTCAAGCGCCGAGGCCGCCAGCTCGCCCTCATCCTCCACTCGGGCGCCCACCGCCCCCACCAGAAATTCCCAACCCGCTCCAGGGACTACCACCCAGACCCGCCGCATCGAGATTGCGATCCCCAGCGGCCAGTCGGTGGTGCTTCAGGGCTCAGATGCTGACGCAGACCAGCTGGAGGAGCTGCTGCACCAGCTGAACCTATCAGCGAGGGTAAGTAAATGATCACGCTAGACAATGTGGAGCTGCCCGATCAGCTGCAGTGGGCCGACGAGTTTGATTGGTCACCAGTCAAGCAGACCATCACCCCCACTGTGTCCGGGGCGTTATGGGTTGAGGAGAGCGTCAGCGTGGTGGGGCGACCCATCACGCTGCTGTCCAATGGCGGTGTGTGGTGGGCCCGCAGTTCGGTACTGACGGTGAAGGCCATGGAGGCAGAGCCAGGCAAGAAAATGACCCTGCGCCTGCACGACGGCCGCGAGTTCAAGGTGACGTTCAGGCATGACCCGGTGGCTGTGACGGCCACTGAGATAGACCGGCGTAACAACCCTCGGCCAGATGACCCATACGACCTGAATATCAAAATGATTGTGATCGAGGATACCCCATGACCATTCTTGCTGGCGATATCAAGCTGATGGCCAGTCAGCGCATGACCGACACCACGGATGGCGGTGGCCGCATCACCGGCCACGAGATCCTGAGCGGGGAACATAACGCCATGTTCCCCGACATTTCGGATCTTGACCGCGCCTATGGGGTGGTCAACCTGCGCAAGGGTTTTCTGGCAGTGCAGACCGACAACACCGACACCTATTTCGGTGCCAACGTGATCGTGCTGCTGCCGCCGGCAGACCCGAACGTGGGGCTGGCGCTGATGACCACCAAGGACCACCACGATACCCGTGCCTCGGCCAGGGATCGGGTGGAACGCTATCTGGCGCGTGGCCCGAAATGGCAGGGCTTCCTGTACGACACCCAGCTGGAAGGCCAGCGGGCGATCCGCTTCTTCCAGCGCAAGGAGCTGCGCATCCCCGAGATCGGCGAGGTGCTGTGCCTGGTGGGGGACGAGAACAAGCCCAGCGAGTTCGAGCAATATGTGCGGGTGCTGACGGTCAGTACCCAGCTGCGCAAGTTCCTGGTGGCCGGTTACGGCAGCGAGTTCGAGCGTCTGGTGGTGACCTGCGAGCTGGCCGACCCATTGCGCTACAGCTTCGAGGGAGAACAGCCCACCCCCTATGACACCATCACCAACCCCAAGACCGCCCTGCGCGAGACGGTAGTGGCCGATGGTTCCCAGTATTTCGCCACCACCCAGCTCGCCGAGAACGCCGCCTTTGGCGCCATGCAGGTAAAGGCCGACACCATCTTTACCCAGCTGGTGCCGGCAGCGCGCTCCGAAACCCCGGCGGTGGACTTGACCGCAGCCGGCGAGCTGGCCGCCCTGGTGGACTCTGGCCGCGCCAGCGTGACGTTCAGCACCGTGGCCAGCATTGCCCCGAGCAAGAGCCTGTTCCTCGGTACCGGCGCCAAGCCGGGCACCGTCAGCGTGACCATAGGCGCCGCGGTCATCACCGACCGCGGCGGCGAACTGGTGCTGGCGGGATCCGTGGTCGGGTCCATCGACTATGGGCGGGGCCGGCTGGACTTCAACAACCAGTGTCCGAACTACGGTGCCGCCAGCAAGACCGTGGCGTTCTGGCCGGCGACCAGTCCTGCCCGTATCGCCGACACGGCCAGGATCCCCATCAAGGCGAACAACCGGGGCTATGCCTACACCATCACCCTGCAGCCGACTCCCGCACCGGGCACGCTCACCATCAGCTTTATGGCCCAGGGTAAATGGTATGACTTGAAGGACAACGGTCGCGGTGAGTGCAGGGGGGTGGATAGCAGCTATGGCTCGGCCCAGCTCAACTACGCTACCGGTTCGGTGCTGTTGACCCTTGGCGCGCTGCCGGATGTGAACACGGCGATCCTGTTCAGCTGGGGCACCCCGGTGGACTACACCAACCGCAGCGGCCAAGCCATCAGCATCGGCAAATCCCGCTGGCAGTTGCCCCATACCGGCATCACGCCGACGAGTCTGATCCTGACCTGGGGCACCGACAAGAGCGCCACCGACAGCGCCGGCAACGGCACTATCAGCGGCGATATCGGCGGCAAGATCAACTATGCCACTGGCGAGGTCGAGCTGAACCACCTCACCCTGCCGGCGTTGGGAGCCCAGTTCACGGCCGCCTACCAGTACGGCGAGCCGGTGACCGAGCGCCACATCGAACCGGGGCGCCTCTCCACCCCCGGCCAGGTGGGGCACCTCTCCATCACCCTGGACGGGGACGGGGGCGGGGCGCTCAACCTGACCCCGGGCTCGGTACGGGTGAAGTTCAACGCGCTCTATCACAAGTTCGATGCGGTGGAGCAGGAGCTGGTGATCGAGACCAAGGATCCGATCATCACGCTGCAGGACGACGGCCAGGGCAACCTCAAGGACGCCAGCGGGGTAACGCTCGGGGCCATCAACTACGCCGCGGGCACCCTTCACTTCATGCCGGACGGCACGGCCCCGCTGCCGCGCCCGCGTTATGGCTGGATCACGGTGGGCACCCAGTGGGTGAATAACCAGCTCATCGAAACCAAGCGCTGGGCCATGTTGGGGATCGATTACATCACCACCGCCTACACCTTCCCAGACGGGGAGCAGGGCTGGGTGGATGTGACCTATCGCAACAATAACAGCGCCCAGGCCATCAACGCGACCCTGACCACCAACGCGCTGCAGATAGATGTGACACCCGGCTTTGCCGAGGCGATCCTGGAAGGCTCGGCCCGCTTTACCCTGGGGGGCGCCACCTATGTGGACCGCCAAGGCTTGCTCTACCGCGACCCGGATGCGGGCACCGGCAGCGGCATTCAGGCGGGCACCCTCGACTACAGCAACGGGGTAGCCACCCTGTCTGACTGGATTGCGGGGGCTGCGGCCCAGCCGACCCTGCAGAGCCTCGCCACCTCGTTCGCCGCCCAGTCGGTGGACGCGGTGACCTTCCGCACCCCGGGTGCGCCGCTGGCGCCGGGGAGCCTCTACATCAGCGCCAACACCGCCACCGGCCGCCGTATCGAGGCCACGGCGGACGCAGACGGGCTCTTTACCACGGTGGACATGGACGGGCAGGTGGACCACCAGACCGGCATCGTCAGCCTTCGCTTTGGGCGGCTCATCACCGCGGCTGGCCACGAGGCCGAGTCCTGGTATGACGCCGAGCAGGTGGATGCCAACGGCAAGATCTGGCGCCCCATCAGCGTGGTGGCCGACTCCATCCGCTTCAACTGCGTGGTCTATTCCTATCTGCCGCTCGATGCGGACCAGATCGGCCTGGACCCGGTGCGGCTGCCGTCAGACGGGAGGGTGCCCTTTATCCGCAAGGGTAATGTGGTGGTGGTTCACAGCACCCAGAAAGCGGCCTTCGGGCTTGGGGTGGTGGCGGGGCAGAGTCTGAACGTGGGGCGCACCCGCCTGGCTTATGCCCATGTGGAAGACCACAACGGCCAGCGACTGGCCGCCAACCTCTACAGCGTGGATCTCGACGCCGGGGTGGTGACGCTGGCCAATCCGCTCTCCTTGACCGGGTACGTGGAGCCGCTGGCGGTGGTGCATCGCATCGAGGACATGAGCCTGGTCACCGATGTGGAGATCTCGGGTCGGCTCACCCTGGCCCGGCCGCTGTCCCACGCCTACACCGCCGCCGACACCCTGGTGTCCTCGGCGCTCATCATCGGCGATCTCTGGGCGCGCTACACAGGATTGTTTGACCAGAGGACCTGGGGCAACGTCTGGAGCGATACCCTGATCGGCGATGCGGCGACGGCGACCTACAACGACACTGACTTTCCGCTGCAGGTGACCAACCGCGCCACCCTGGAGGAACGTTGGGCCATCATCTTCAACTCCAGCACCAACTTTGTGCTGGTCGGGGAGCATGTGGGCCAGATCGCGGTGGGGGATGTGAACACCGACTTTGCCCCCATCAACCCCAACAACGGCCAGCCCTATTTCAGGCTGGATCACCGTGGCTGGGGCTCTGGGTGGGCGAGCGGGAACGTGCTGCGCTTTACCACCAAGGCGGCGAACTACCCGGTGTGGTTTATCCGCACCATCCTGCAGTCGGTGGCCGCACTGGATAGCGATAAGTTCGAGAACCAGCTGCGCGGCAACGTCAACCGATAGCAGTGCAGGAAAGTTACGGCGCCGAGGGCCTGCACCCCGATGACGCGCCAGCCATCCAAACCGGTGGGGCAATCTGCCCCACTCAGACAAGGACCTGCCATGGACAACAACGAAACCGAGATCCTCAACCGTTGGAAGGCCCGCGCCCTGCGGGCCGAGAACAAGCTACGCCTTGCCGGCCTGCCTGGTGGTGAGGCCGTCGAGATATGGGGAGAGGACGACTATCTGGTGCTGTGTCTGCAGCACAAAGACGGCCGCACCTGCACGCTGGATGAGCTGCAGGCGGCGCAAGCTCGACTGGCGGCAATCAAGGGGTAAAGGAGATCATCATGGCTTATCCGGTGAAATGGTACGCGAGCAACATGCAAGGGGCGCCCAGCCTGGGGGATACCAGCGCCGGGGCCCTGACGGCCCTGCTCAAGGCGGTGCTGGTGACCGGGTTCGGCACCCTCACCATCAACAGCCTGGTATGGGATGCCACCGAGGGGGCTGCCAAGGCCACCATCGCGGGCGGTCACGCCTATCTGCAGGATTCGGTGATCGAGGTGAGCGGCGCCAGCCCGGCCGCCTATAACGGCGAGCACAGGGTCAAGAAGGTGAGCAGCACCGAGGTCTGGTTTGAACTGGACGGCGGCAACCCGGGCAGTGCCGGCAGCGGCACCATGAGCATGAAGGTGGCACCCCTCGGCTGGACCCTGACCCATGAGAGTGGGGACGGCATGGTGGCTATCTACCGGCCGACCAACGTCAGCGAGTCGGGGAACGTGAGCTTGCGTATCGACAACACCGCATACAGCGGTTGGACGGGCGCCAGCAATGGCTTCTTGGCCAAGGTGGCCATGGTTGAGGATGTGGTGGACATCAACACCTATACCTTGATTGCCGACTTCCGCTGGCCCGCCACCAAACGCTACAGCGACGGCCGTTGGGATCTGATCGGTGACAGCCAACTATTTTACTTCTTGCCCGCCTACGGGGCGGCGAACTACCAATTCACGTACAGCTTTGGTTATCTCAAGTCGGTGCGGCCTGGGGATCGTTATCATGCCTTCCTGATGTATTACCCCTCTCTTGTCGCCACCGAGTCGTCTAGAAATTGGGTTAATGGTGCCGGCTCTAATAACTCAAACTATGGCAACGGTTTCCCCAATTTTGAAGATAGCGTCTATCGCAACTTGGCCCGCCCTTACCATCAGTTGTTTGGCCTTACGGGGCTGTGGTTCAAAGGCTTGTTCCCCCGCATCGGTACAGGCATGAATGCGCCCAATCTGCCAGACAATGGCTTTTACATGAGCACCGATCCCATCATGGTGATGGAAACCGGGAGCAACCTGCGTGGTTACCTGCCGGGGCTGTTCGTACCCTACGCCACCATCGCCGGCTGGGATCGCAAGAACTTCGGAAACCTGCCCGCATTGCCTGGCAAAATAGTGCGCTTCATTCGGGCTGGGTATGCAGAAAACCAATTAAGTGCTGGGCAGATAACCATGATGGGCTTTGATCTCACCGGCCCCTGGAGGTAACCATGGCAAGCGATCAGGCGCTGCGCGACCTTATTCTGGCCAGTAATCCGGTGGTCTATTACCCCCTGGACAACCCCAGCAACCTCGGGCTTGACCTGTCGGCCAATGCCCATCACGGCAGCCAGAGCGGCACCTTCAGCCAGCAGATAAAGACACTGTTTGGCATGGATCTGACCATGACCAAGGGGGTCAGTTCGCCGCTGGTCACCGTACCAGATCGGGCCGAATTTCGGGGTAACAAGCTGACCATCGAGCTGGTTGTGGCAAACGTGAGTGATAACAACCAGGTCTGGCTGGAGCGAGGAGGCTTAAACCGCAACTGGTCGGTGCAAAATATCGCCTCATCCCAGATGGCCGGGGTGCAACCGACCATCTCTACTTTTATCGGCACCCCCCAGACTCCTGCCATTTTTCAGGGTGGCGCCAACAAGCTACCAGATGTTGCTCATGTCATTCTGCTGCTGGATGGTGCGCAATTAAAGACCGTCACCAATGGCGCTTTGAGCACGGTCAGTCTGAATGTCGGTTCCGGTACTCAGCTCGATCAGAACGCCATCCCGTTGCACCTGTTTTCCCGAGCAGGGACCGCCGCTGCCGATGGTTACATGGCCCATGTGGCCATCTATAACCGCCTGCTGACCAGCGACGAGATCCTGGCCAGGAATGCCCTGTTATTTGGTTCCATGTCAATACAGCCGCACCGCCTGACCGCTATCCCCGCCAACCAGGAGCCCCGCAGTGCATTCCAGCCGCAGGATGTGGCTTGGCGGGGTAGTCCAGGTGCGGTCTATTCCGGCCCCATGCCAGCGCCCGCAGTGACGGCTGACCCGCTCTGTCAGGGGCAGGACCTGAACTGGGTCAGGGACGGCAACCAGAACGTGCTGCAGGGCTATATCGAGAGCACGGTCACCATCGACGGGGAGGGGGTTCGGCGCCGGGTGCTCTGCTTTGACCAGGCGGGCAACCTTATCGGGGAGACCTACAGCCGCGCCAGTGACGGCAAGTACCGGTTCGATCTGCTCTGGCTCAACCGCCGTTACATGCTGGTCGCCCAGGACGATCCCGCCTTCGGCCCCGCCGATTACAACGCCGTGGCGGCTGACTACCAGCTCCCCACCCCTTACGCCCCCGGTGAGGGGGTTGGCCTGACTGGAGGTTAACCATGCTGACCTTTGCCACAGCCCTGCGCACCGCCCGCGCCCAGCAGCTGGCCGATGCCATCGACGCCGGCACGGCGGGCGCCGCCACCCTGAAACTCTACGGCGGCCCCCGCCCGGGCAGCGGGGCCAACATCACCACCGAGCCTCTGCTGATCACCCTGCCGCTGGCCTACCCCTGCGCCCAATCGGTGAGCGGCGGGGTGCTGACCCTCAAAGCCATCGCCGAGGCCATGGTGAGCGGGAACGGCACCATCACTTGGGGCCGTTTCTCGAACCGTGACGGCGGCTTTGTCGCGGATCTCGATGTGGGGCTACCCGATAGCGGGGCGGATCTGGAGATCCCGCTGCTGGAGGTGTACCAGGGTGCCTATATCCGCATCACCACTGCGACAGTCACCGAACCCTAACGACCCGCACCCAGCCTGACGGGAGAGCCCCATGGCCAGATCGACCAACGCCCACCTGGAGCTGCGCAAGGCTCGCAAGAGCAATGCTACCCTAGAGCTGAACCAAGCCCTGGTGGTGCGCCTGCTCGGGGTACTGCAGGCCGTGGCCAGTGGCCCCCGGTTGGATGCCCAGGTGGCGGTCATCCATCCCGCCACCCTGATCAGCACCCCATCGCCCCAGCTGCAGGCGAATGCGGTGCTGGGCCAGGATGGGCAGCTGGCGGCGACCAGCCAAGCACCTACCGCCGACATGCAGGCCAGGGTGGTGATCGAGGCCAAAATGGCCAGCACCCTGCGCCCGGTCATACCGGGCATGGCGGCCGAATACGACATCAACGTGTTTCGGGGGCCGAGCCACCAGACGGCGGACGACTGGCAGCAGGCCGGTCAGCTGACCGATGCGGTGGTCGAGGAGTGGGAGGTGGCGGCCAATCAGCCGGTGACGCTGGCGACCGGGTGGCAAGAAGCCGCCCCGGATCATAGTCAGGCGGGCTGGACCATCGACCAGGCCCCGCGCTGCTACCAGCTGGGCGGATCTGGTTGGCAGGATGGGCAGGCGCTCGGCACTCGCCACGGGCAATCCATGGCGAGCTTGCCGCCAGGGCATGCCGAGGTAGTCGGGCTCTGGGTCGAAGGGGACAGGGCCAGCCAGTGGTATCTGTCTGGTTACACTCACCCGCCCCGGGGCGATGTGGGGTGGGATGCCATCTGGCAGGAGGCTGCCAAGCTCGGCCTGCAGATCAAGGGCGATTGGCAGCTCGGCTTGCTGCTGCACCTTGGCTGGCGCGATGGTTGGGATGAGGCCATGTGGCCGCGGCCCGGCATCAGCCCCCCGCCCAAGCCGCCCATCACCCCAGAACGCCCTGACAAGCGCCGGCTGCGGCTGGCGTTCGCCCGGCCCAGGGGGGATGCCTCCCTGGAGTTTGTTTGGTACTCCCCCGACACCGTGGTGATCCCCACCAGGAGGGTCTATTTCGTGACTAACAGCGTAAGCATCGTGCGCGCCAGCGACGGGCGAGATATCCCCTGCAGCGGCGTCTCCTGCGAGTTTGATTACGACAGCTGGGCCTGGACCTTCTCGGCCACCATCTTGAGTGTGGCCGCGGCACAGAGCGTTTATGGCCAGGAGGTGATCATCTCGATCAACGGCCATCAGTGGCGGATGAAGGTGGACACCTGGCGTGATAACCGCAGCTGGGGCCAGCAGTCCGCCACCCTTGGCGGCCGCGGGCTGACGGCCGAGCTGTCATCCAGCGTCATGCTGGAAACCAGTTACAGCGAACCGGCGGCGCGCACCATGGTGCAGCTGGCCACCGAGCGGCTGCCCCCGGGCTGGACTCTGGACTGGCTGGCCGCAGACTGGCTGGTACCCGGGGGCGTCTACGGGTTCGAGAAGGCATCCCCTATCTCGGCCCTGCAGGCGTTGGCAGAGGCAGCGGCGGCTTTCTTGCTGCCCGACCCGATGAACCGCCATATCATCGTGCTGCCCAAGTATCCCACGGCCCCCTGGGCCTTTGCGGGGGCCATCGCGGATATCGTGATCCCGGAGCAGGCAATGATCACCCTGGGGGAGGACCACATGGATGGCCAGAACGTGAACGGGGTCCACGTAGGGGGCAAGGATGTGGGGGTGGTGGGCCGGGTATACCGGCAAGGCAGCGGGGCAGACAGGTTGCTGCCTGATATCACCCACGAACTCTGCGTGGACGTACTGGCCGCCCGGGTGCTCGGCATCGAGGCGCTGGCCAAGGCCGGGCCACGGACCAACCAGGAGATCGAAATGGGCATCAGCAGCGACACGGGACTGATCCTGCCTGGCAAGCTTATCCAGACCAGCAAGGGGCGCGGATACTCCCGCTCCATCAAGGCCAGCGCCAAGGTGGACGAGAGACAACGCCTGGTGGTTCGTCAGGTCATCAGCATCGAGCGGGGTGGTACATGAACGTTTATCGCAGGCTGATAGACCTGCTGCCGGCGAGTGACCAGCGGGAGGTGGGCAAGGTGGTGAGCAGCACGACCACCCATACCCTGCTGGAAACGCGGGCCGGTGGTAGCATCAAGGTGCTCGGTAGCGGGGTGGCAGAGGGGCAGATGGCCTACTACAAAGGGGGCCGCCTGGAAGGGCCGGCCCCCAACTTGCCTATCTACGATATCGAGGTCTAGTGGCGCGGGCCGACGCTGATCGGCATCCGCCCCAGTCCCAGCAGTGGGTGTGGCTGGCTCTCGTCGAGCAGCCGGCGCAGTCGCCCTATTTCGGCCAGGATCGTCTGGCCATTCCCCTCCGTCATATGCAGCTGCAGAATGATATCGAGATCCTGCAGCTGCCTCCTCAACTCCTCAGTTCTGCGCCGCGCATGCCTGTCGGCTTCTTCGGTGCCCATGCCCATTACCGTCGGCAGTACAGCCAACTCATCCCTTATCCCGGCCAGCTCAAGGCTAAAGTCTTCTGCTTTCAACCTACTTACCTCCCTGTCTCGTTGTTGTTCTGCAGCGGCATCATGTAGACTGTCGGGGTGATATGATCTCCTATCAGTCACGCCGGCACGTATTCTGGCGGATCGTGCCACGCGGCCACCTTCGGGTGGCCGCACCCATTTACTGTACGCCCGTACAGTATACCTGTGCAACATCTCCGCTCGAAAACACACCTGCGACGGTTTCAGCCGCATACCGCCATGTTGCATATTGACTCTACATTTTTGGTTCAACCAAAAATGGTCTATTGATGGTAAGATCAACCATAAATGGCTGTCAGATCTGACAGTTGACGGTTGGCACGGGATGAGCCAAACAGGAGTATCACATGGCCATCCATCGGGTATACATTACGAAACGCGCAAGGCAATACGTAGCGGCAACCAAACTGCATCTGACGGCCCTCCTCACGGATCGTGGCCTCGATGAGGAGTCATTGAGCCAGATGACCAAGATACCCCTGACCACCCTCAAGCGGTGGCTGGATCCTGAGCATGATGGTTTCATGCCTCTGCAGGCGGCTGCCGTCATCGCCGAACACCTCAAGATCTCGGTGCATGACATATTGCCGCCGGACGGGGTGGTGGAGGTCGGCAGCGAACGCTATCAGGCGCTGGAGGTTTTCATGACCGCCCCGGTGCCCCATGTGCAGATGATGAGCGATATCTATAAGCGGATGCAGCGCGTGATGCGATAAAAAAAGTGGGGCAGAGTGCCCCACTTTGCTTTCACATGGCGACCAGCCGCTAAATCAGCGCCCAGATACCCGCCGGAACCTTGCCAGGATCGTACAACCGTCTGGCAGCAATCTCAGCCCGTCGGTGGTCAATGGCCGCTATGACGGCCCTCTCATCCTCCAGGCTGATCGCAGCCGCCCTGGCCTGCATCCTCGCCGCCACGGCTTCCAGCGTGTCGCGACTCTTGAACCGCCGCAGTCTGATTACCCACTCGTTCATCCCTGCTTTTCCTACTCAAACTCAACTCTGAGAATCTGGCTGCCAGTGATAGCCGACAATAAACTCATACGGCTGGCCACACCCTTGGCAATCAAAATGAAACGGGACCCCAGCCCCCAGCCCTTGCGGCCTGTCTGTTGGGTTGTAGTCATCCTCATCGGTTTTGTTGACCTGCTGGCAGTGTGGGCACTGGTGGTTAACCTGCATAACCATAGCGGTAACCCGTTGCAGTATTTTTGCTCCCATTCCCCCTCCTACGCCCCATCAAGGCACTGTAAATCTTCAATGGCGCTTTGGCATTCACGACAGCAAGGCCAAAACTCCGTCCCAATCACCCACCGCTCTTTTGGCACGAAACGCCCGCAGTGAATGCAACGCTTGCGGTAAGTCGGCATCGTTTTTTCCTTTCACCTCTTGGCATCGTTGCGAATGATGGCCTTCACCTCGGTGACGGTGGCCCCGGCGGGGACGCTGATGGTCCCCGCCAGTTCGCCATCCTGGGTGCTGGTGATCTCGGTGTCTCCCCGGTACCAGCACCACTCGCGGTGGGTCTGGGTATCGGCGGCCTCGAGGATACCGCTGCGCCAGTCGAAGTTGATGGCCATGCCCGTTACCCCTGGTTGTCCAGCAGCTCGCGGCAGGTGGCCCGCAGGGAGCGGATATTCAGCAGGATCTTGAGCATGTCGGTCTGCCCCGCCTCATCGACCGCCTTCTCATTGCACATGGTGATCACCAGCGGCTCCAGGGTGGTGCGCGGCATGTCGAAGTCCTGACAGATCTGATCCATCTTGCCGGAATACTCCGCGTACATCTCCACCCCGGCGAGAGATGGGAACCATGCAGGCGCCGCCACATCGAGAGCGAGCTGGGTATGGGCATCGCCATCGTTCTGCGGCTCTGCCGGGTGCAGACCATCCATGATGGCCGCGATGGCCTGCTCGATGCGCTCACGCGCCTCTGCCGGCACCGCCTTGGTCAGCTGCAGGGTCAGCTTGTTGCCCTTCACCAACAGCTTGTTCTTGCCCCAGGTGCGCTCGATGGGCACGATGGCCGGCTTGGGCTTGGCGCCGCCCTGTTCGCTCGGCAGTGGCTGCCAGTTTTTGAGGAAGGTGACCAGTGTCTCGTCGTGGTCCTCGCCGTTCTCCTGCTCCATCCAGTCGTGCTCGAGCTGTTCAAATCTGACCCCGGCCAGGTTGACAGCGATCAGCTCGCCGTCGGCCGGTGAGAGGCTGCTGGGGTTGTTGAACCACTTCATGATCTCCACTGGGATCTCGGCGGTCTTGATGCAGCGGGTGATGGTGCGGCGGCTGATCTGCATGCCGCGGGCCTGCAGGGCTTCCTCCACCTTGCGCAGGCTGCCCAACTGGCGCTCCATGCGGGCGTAGGTGTGCCCCTTCTCCCAGCTGCTCGGCGGGTTGTAGACGTTGCCCACATCGGTCAGGTGGTCCATTTCCGCATCGGTCAGGTCGTCGCACACCAGGATGTTGTAAGGGCACGGCTTGATGATACAGGCCCCGCGGCGGCGGCTGCCGTCGGCCACCTCAATGATGCCGTTCACCCGGCGACCCTTGGCCAGGGTATCGTTGCCGTTCTCGGGGTCGAGGGTGGCCAGGATATCGGCCAGGGTAGTGCCGCCCAACAGCTCCTGGGCGCGCTCGTTCTGGCCATAGACCATGGTGGCGCGCTCTACCTTGTCACCAGGTACGCGCACCACTTCCCAGACGATGCGACGGCCCAGCAGGACGTCCTCAAAGCGGGATCCGATGCTGCTGCTCTGCATCCTGGCGGCCATGCGGCCAGCGCTGGGGATGGCGATAGGGGTAATGTCGTTCATAGGGTGATCTCCTTCAATGCGTGTTTAACCGCGCGCCTGCTGGCGGCAAGGCGGCCCCTGGCAAACGCCAGGCTGTTCTGTTCCATCTTCCGTACCTGTTCAAGCGGCGGCACATCCAGTTCGGCTGCCACCCGTGCGGCATACCAGTATCGGTACATCAGCAGGTCACTTAGTTCGGCCATGACGGGCCCCTTTGCGCGCCTGACGCTGCATGCCGCGGGGCAGTCTGCACCCGCCGATAAGGAACAGCCTACCTGCCCAGTATTCACGGGCTGCCATGGTAACGGTCAGTTCCAATGTGAGGGGCGTGGAGCCGTAGAACTCTTGCACCCGCACTGTTTCCTGTCGCACCCCGTTAAATGAACCGGTTCCGATCAGCTTGCCATCGACATAGATCTTGGCGTTCCCTATTCGGTTAAAGGTCATCATCCCACTCCCGTTTCTGCCCGGTCATATCCGCCTGTACCAGCTTGGCGAAGCGCAGCAGGGCCTTCATGGCTTCCCGTTGGTTGGCTGCCTCGGGGATCCCGGGGACCAGCAGCTTGCCCTTGCTGACGCCTTTCCCATGGCGGGCCAGCACCTCGACCGACTCTTTCATCTTCCTGGCTTGCTGCTCGTTGGCGGCGACGGCGATAGGCAAGGCCCCATCAGGCAGGGTGTCACCGAACTCGATAAGACCTGCTGCCCATGCGAATGACATTGTGCTCATGATTAGGCCCCCCAACGTGGCTTGATCAGGGTGTCCATGATCTCGCGCATCACATCACCCCACATATTGACGGCGCCGAGCCAGGCGCTGCGGCTGCTGCGCTCCTCTGCGGCCTGCTCGAACACGGTGCGCATGCGCAGCTGCGCCTTGCCCACCTCCTCGGTCACTTTCACCGGGTTGGCCAGCACCAGCCCACCCCAGGTGCGGCGGATCTCGTCGGCCACCTTCTGGCTTGAGCTGCGCGGGTCGCTGGCCAGCTTGGTGATGAGGATGCGCACATCCGGTACCGCCCACACCTGGTCGTCTGGCAGCGCGCTGGTCGTGGCCAGCAGCAGGCTGAAAAACTGCTCGGTACTGGCGGTGTCGTGCAGTTCGGCGGGGGTGGGGCACACCAGGACGTCCGCAGCATAGACTTGGGCTATGGTGCCATCGGCCAGATTTGGCGCGCCGTCCACGATCACTAGGTCATAGTTGCGGGCCACTGTCTCTATGCCGGCGCGCAGCATCAGGTGCGGCGGGTAGGGCAGATCCATGTCGGCCATTTCCCGGTCGATGCGCTGCAGCTCCTGGTTCGCCGGTATCAGGTCGAGGCGTGGCCAGCAGGTGGGGTGGATGGCATAGGCCAGGCTCTCGGTCTTACCGAACATCCAGGGGGCGATGGTGCGGTCCCCATCGACCCAGCGGCTGGTATAGCCGAAGTAGTCGCCGGCCGTACCCTGGGGGTCGGTGTCGATGAGGAGCACCCGGTATCCCTGCAGGGCGCACCACTGGGCGGCATGCACCGCGATGCTGCTCTTGTATGACCCCCCCTTGTTGCTGGCGACAGCAAGGGTGATGGGGTGGTCGCGCCACGGGAAGCGACCAAACAGCTGCCGCATATTGTCTATCTGGTGCAGGGTGTAGCCAAGCAGGCGGCCTTCCCCAGTACGATCAGGCGCCGGCAGGCGGCCCTCTTTTTGGGCCGCGCTGATGGCCTGACGACTGACGCCCACCAGCTCGGCGGCCTCGTTCACCGAGAAGCGCCGCAGGATCGCCCGCTCTGCCGGCGAGCTGGTGCCCACCGTGTCCTTGGCGATGCGTTCCCGCATCGTCATTGAGTTGGTTACGCAGGTGCTGAACATACTTATCAGCTGCTGCTTATGGTTACCTTCCATATCTGTCGATCTCCTATCAGTTACAGACGCATACAGCTTTACACATTTAAACAGGTTTTCAAGTAAAAATGTAAAGCAAGCCAATAAAGCGCAAACCATGTCACGTTAAAGCCTTGGCCACCCATCTGACCGAGCTTGTTAGCCTGGTTGAGATAGAAGGTGGCAACTAAGGGTAAACGTTCAACCATTCCCACCGTTGCCGCTATGCGAGGGCCAAGGCCATTGATAGATAAGGATAAAGCCTTGGTTCCAACTCTAACCGGAACTATGGCCCACTGGTCATACACCCCCGCCTATCCGCCCGATGAAACGAAACTGCTAAACAATCCGCCTCAATGCCATCAAACAGCTGCCTCATAACATACACCATAGACAACACCAATCATCATACACCATAGCGACACACAATCAACATACACCATAGCATAGCATACACCATTCATTATAACTAGCAGGCACCATGTCCAATTAAATACGTATTTAATTGGACATGGTGCCTGATTAACATACACCATTACATACACCATGCAATGTGGAATAGTGTATGATATATTGATATGGTGCATGATGTTTAGATTGTGTTGTGTGTGTTGCATGGTGTATGTTGTTGGTCTAATATGGTGTATGAATTAAATGGAGGGGATGACCATGACTAAGGCGAAAATATCGCTCGGTAAAATCGCTGATGCGCTGATTCTTGACGTTAAGGCTATCGAGGCATCGAACAGAACGCAGGGCGAAAAGACGTTGGCCCATAAACGGGCAGCCAAGAAGGCCATGAACGCCCTGTTCCTCGACAAGAAGAAGTACGGCGGGAACAAGGTTAAGAACCGGATCACCCTTGGCACGTTCAGTTCGTACCTGGCCAGGTTGCGCCGCGAACTGGAGGCCCTGGGGCTGCACCACCACCTGCTGGAGCGCGAGGCCGGCCGCCTGCAGAACCGGTACCCTCTCCATGCCCACCTATTCCAGCCGTTCCTCGAGGAAGGCAAGACCCCGGCCGAGTTGCGGCAGGCAAAACTGGACGCTAAGGCCGCACTGCAGCAGGAGCGCCAGCTGGCCGACCAGCTGAACGCCGTGGACTACACCAAGGGCTACAAAGCGTCCCTGATCAAGCTGGCCAAGGAGTACCCGGGCTGGCGGGAGAAGATCGAGCCGCTGGTGGACCAGAATGGCCGTCCCGAGCGACTGGCCGAGCTGCGCCGTTCGTTTGCCGAGGTGAACGACGCCTGGAACGACCTGAACAAGCTCAAGATCGACCATGAGGCCATCGTGGCGCTGGCCATGCCGAAGGAGTTGCGCGAGTCACTGCAGCAAGAAGCCGACCAACGGCTGACCGACAAGCAGCGTTCCACCATCCTGATCGACTACCCGACCTACATGCGCAAGCTGGGGCTGCTGCTCACCCAGCCGTGGGCCACCATTGGCGAGGTCAAACGCTGGGATTTCGATATGGCGGTGTTCGCCTTGTGCGGCGCTACCGGCCGCCGGCCAATCGAGATCATCCTGCTGGGCAACCTGGAGAAGATCGACAATGAGCGGCTGCGCTTCACTGGCTCGGCCAAGAAACGGGATGGCGTCAAAGACGAGGCACGGGTGATTTACAGCCTGTTCCCGGCAGATATGGTGATGGCCGCCTTCACCTGGTTGCGCAGCACAGACCGGGCCAAGGGGTTCGCCAACACGGACCCTACCCAGCTGCGCTCCACTGAGGTGATCATCAACGGGATGGTGGCCGACAAGCTCAACCAGCTGGCGCGGCGAGTGTTCTATGGCGTGGGGGCTGCGGCCAGACTGTATGACACCCGGGCCATCTATGCCCGCATCTGCTATGAGCGGTGGTTCCAGCACGACCCCCGCTGGGAGCGCGTCAACGAGGACGGCTTTTTCAGCGAGATTCTGGGGCACGACGACCCCACCTCCCAGCTGAACTACAAATCGATCAAGCTGGCACACTTCGACCGCAAGCAGGTCAAGGTCGAGACGATGCCGAGCCGGATAGAGGCTCTGGCCGCGTTCGACGACAAGATGCCAGAACTGGCCAGAGGGGATGCCGCCGTCAAGCTACACCAGTGGGTCAAGGACCAGCTGGCGGCCGATCCCGGCAAGGTGATCAACCAGACGGTGATCGTGCGCGAATACAAAGCCTATCGGCCCATGGTCAAGGCATACCTGGAGCTGGTGGGCGAGGCGCTGATGGTCCCCGACGGGCTGGCCAAGGGGCTGGATCTGTCGTTCCTCGATGTACCGGTGACCGCCGATGATGCGGTCTATCTGAACGCCGACAAGGCCGCCGATCTGGACGAGGCCCATGCGGCCAAGCAAGCCATGGAGACGCAGGCAGAAACGGCTGCCACCGCGCCAACGGCAGGGAAGGTCGAAGCAGAGGAGAGGGAGCAAGACGCCGTCCCAGAGCAAGAGCCTGAACTGGACGAGGAGCCCGAACAGGGGGAGGTTGTGCCGCCGAAATTCAGGCTGGCCGGCCAGGCTGGACAGTGGCGGGTCACGCTCACCTTTGGGGACTTGGCGCACCGCTACGAGTCGGCGGCGCCCTCGATGACCGAGGCATGTCAGGACGCCTGGGAGCAATGGCTGGACGGGTGGGACGATGTGGCCATCAAGAGCAGCAAGGCGGCTGGCTGGACCACCGTCAGCGCGCTGCTGCCGAACGGGCAGACCCTGGAGGTCACGGGGCGCGGCAAGATAGACCCGCTGCGGGCAGAGCTTATCCACGAGATCAACTTGGTGCGGAATAGCTATATCAACATGGAGGAGTGAGGAATGGACGTATTCGATGAGGTTAACCGCTTGGCTGCGGCGGTGGTCGATGGTTTCAATATCGAGCCAGGGATGCAGGTTAACCATGATCAGCAAGTGGTGGTGGCTGGGGTTATGGTGGACTCATTGGGCTTTGATGCGCCTATTTTTATCTCGGTCGATGAACTGAGACGCATGGCTGATGAGGCTGAAAGAGTAGCCAGAGAGTCTTTGCATACTAGAATCGAGGAGTAACCCCATGGACCACGTTTTGATCGATAAGGAAGTTATCTGTGATGCGGATCTCTACTCTGTCCGCAATGAACTGGAGGCAAGGCTTGCTGCACTCCTGGCTGGTGAGCCGGTTGACCCTGTTCAGCTGGCTAAGGACCAAGCCATTCTGATTACCAATTTGGTGACCGTGTTAGGGGTTACCACTTGCGACGAAGGGCGCGCTATAGATGCGTTGGATCATGTGACGGCCTGCGCCTACTTGTATGACCGGGTTGCCAGAAAATATGCGCCTCACCATATCTATTATGCGCTGCCGGAGTTGAGACATGCTAACCCGATAGGCCCAAACCCATGGGCGCTGATGAAGGGCGATGAACCATGGGAGAAAATGTTAGAGTTCAAGTAAATGATCAGGTGGGGCATTGTGCCCCACTACCAGTCCAGTTTCTTGGCCTTCTCCAGTAGTGCCCGGTGAACGCGCTCTCTAAGCTCTCTCTTCTCGCGCTCGGCAGTCGTCTCTTGGCGGGGCTTGCTCTGGTCAGCCCGGGCTGGCCGAAAGGGGATCACGATGCCCATGTCACACCCCCTGGCCGAACAGCGGGCCATGGCTGGCGCGGCATCCCGCCACGTATTGCTCGAGCCCTTCCCTTGTCAGGTCGCCAGCCTCCAGCGCGGCCATATCGACCCGGGAAAGCAGACCCAGAACATCCCGCACACTGCAGGACAAGCCAGTGGCCACCCCCCTGACCATCGCCATCACATCAAGCAAAACAGATCCCGGCGCGGATCCTGCGGGATCCACGACTCCACTGTGCGCTTTAAGATCATCGGTAGAGTCGTGGATCACCGTCTGCCCGGAAACCCGCGCCGGGGTGGCCAGCCTGATCGCATCGCGGACAAATGCGGGGTGGGGGGGCTGTGGTGCCAAGGGCAGGGACTCGGGGCTGGTTCTCCAATAGGTGAGCCCAGGGGTGGCGTAGATGCCTTCCCTGATGGGGGTCAGGTCGCATGCTGCGGCTCTGTCAGCCGCAATGGTCTGCATGGTAAGGATGGTCTTGCCGATACCGAGCAAGAGGCGCACAGGGCGATTGGTGAGGCGTGGGCGCCATTCTTCGAACGAGGTGACCCCGTTGTACTCCCTGGCCTGATGGACGTCCATCATGAACTCCCAGGAGCGCGGTTCGATATGCCACACGACTGCGCCGCCTTGGCTGCGGCGGGGCAGTCGGCTGGAGTCAGCGATCAGGTTCAGGTGCTCACAGATGGCCTTGAACAGATCTCCCCCACGGCGTCTTTTTTTCAGCGGGGGACACCATGAGCAGTAGGCTTCTGTGAACTCAGATTCAGCCAGCAGCAACTCCATGCCGGCCTGCAACGCCACCTGTGTGACGCTGCCCTGTCCGGTGGCCAGGTCGATACCGCAGGTGGTCAGGTATTGCTGCAGCAGCCGCCTGGACTTGTTCAAGTAGGACCGGGTGGAATAGGACAAGACTTGATCCTCTCCCTTGTCGAGCCGCTTGGCTCGTTCCTCGGTCATTTGCAGCAGCTCGAATCGCTTGGCGTGACTCAACCCCCCTTTGCGCATCCAACTGATACTGTCGGAGGTGACCGGTTGCTGCAGGTAGTTCTCGATGCTCCACCGTTCCAGTTCGGCCCGTTCCTCTGGAGTTATGCGAAGCTGGCGCTTGAGTTTGTCGTGCCGGTCGGCGTTCGGGGTAGTAGCCTCGAGGATGCGCAGCTCGTCGATGAGAGCCAGCGCCTTGCCAGCAGCCTGCTTGGCCAGCTCGCCCTGCGCCGTCATGCTCTCTATGTCCTGCATGTCGAGCGGTTTGACCCGGTACCGATCGGCCATCAACTGCAGCAGCAGGACATTGGCAAAATCGTTCCTTGCCAAGTTCTCCTGACAGACCTGCCGGATCCGCATCTGGTCAAACTCCAGGTTGCCGCTGGCCAGCTCGACCGCCCCGGTCTGGGTATTGAAACTCACCTCGAGATCCTGCCCCTGTTCGGCCATGGCCCGCACCGTGGCGCGCCAGTACGCTTGTTCGTCTGTTGTCTTGAATCCGTTTTTCTTGCCCAGCCCCAGTACGAACGAGTGAGCGTTGCGGTCACGGCGGATCATCTGCACGGCATCGGACGGGGAGATCACCCCCCGGAACAGGCCATAGTGGAGATCCATGCGTGGTGCCCTGCCCTTCTCCGCTTCGATGGAGACGCCGGAGCTGATGGCCGGCGAGTAGATCACCCAGTCGTATTTGTAGATCTCGCGGCTGGGGGCGTCGTTGAACGCTGCCACATCCTCGTTGTGTGATTTGGTGTCCTGACTGATAAACAACCCCTTAAGCTCGGGGTATTTTTCACGCAGGATATGGGCGAGGCGTTCGCCCTCGTCGGCCGAGTCGTCGGCCACCAGGCAACGCTTGCCCTTGCCGACCTGTTCGATGATATCGGCAAACACCGCATTGATTTCGGCATGGTAGACGGACAGGTGGGAGCAGTCGGTAGTCAGCTCGATCACATGGATAGGCTGGTCGTCACCTCGCATCTCGCGCACATGTTCGGCCCAGGAAACAAGGTCGTCGTTGGCATCCGCATCGAGCAGCAGCACCTGCCTGGCGTTGGCCGCCACCGCCTTGAGGCGGTTGTAAACGGTCAGGGGGTACTTCATGGTGCCGCCGTTCGTGATGGCCTTGAGCGTCTGGCTGGCCTCATCGATCACCAGTACGTCCAGTTTGGCCAGGATGGGGTCAAACACCTCCTTGCCGATGCTGTTGATGCAGGCGCACAGTTTTTTCACCCCCAGATCGCGGAACATGTCGCGCTCATGGTAGTGGAACATTTCACCGAGGACATGGCCTGGCACATGATCCTCGCTGCCGTCCTTGGCCCGGCTGGTCAGCATGCCGTGGGCTGACCCGATCAGGCTGACCCGGTGGGCAAAATACCCCGCCCGCTCGGCTCCCCAGATGATGGGTTTGCAGAGGCGCTGGGTTTTGCCGCTGCCCATGCCCGCCCGGACGATGACCGGCCCCTTGAGGCTTTCTATAAACGCGAAAATCTCGGGGGTGATCTCCGTCTCGTTGAATTTGTGGTACCGGATGTGGTCGGGGCGTTGCGACTTGCGGGTGATCCGGGGGCTGAACGAGCGGAACAGGTGGGCTTTCTTGCGGCGCCAGTCGATGTGACGGTTAATCCGCTCGGCCAGCTCCTTGAGTTTCAACGCTGGTTTCATCCAGGGGTGCGCCTCGAACACCAGCTGCAGCTCAAGCTTGATCTGCTCGATGGAACGTTGCACCGGGAAGGAATTGGCCCCGCAGATCCCGGCCCGCTCGGCTGCCTGCTGCAGTGACTGCGCCGGGGTCAGAGGGAGCAGAGTCAGGGCTCGCTCAAACGAGTCGCGGATAGGCGTGAGGCGGTAGGCTGGCCGGCTGATTTGATCGGCGACCTCGCGCAGGCCGCGGGGGTGGCCACGGCTCAGGTCGTCAAAGTCGGTACCGTCAGGGGCGGCATCCGCCTCCTCGAAATTCGGTACCTGACATTTGAGTTTTGGCCAGCTCTCCAGCAGTTGGTAGCCAGTCAATAAACCGGCGTTCCCCTTGCCCTGGGCGGCTTTATGGCGGTCGTTATCGAGCAGCGTCACCGACTTATCGAGTATCCACGGCCATCGTTCGGCAAACCCCGCCATCACGACAGGCAAATGGCCGGAGTCAAGGCAGACCACCACCGCTGCATCCCCGTGGGATTGCACCAGGTATTCGAGGTGGGCCAGGTAACCTTTGCCCCCCGTCGCCCAGCCTTCGCACCAGTAGACGACGCTGGCGGTGGCGATATCGCCGATCACGGCATGCACCCCCTCGGCCAGTTTCTCCATACCGAACGAAAATTCTTTGTCGGTCAGCTCGCCGTTAGACCGCATGAAAGGTTGATCGTAGATGCGTTGGACGGCGTAGACCGGGCCGTTATCAGCCAAAGTACGCTGCTTGAGGGAGTAGAGCGGAATGGCCGTAAACCGGCCGTTTTTGTTTGCGCCCTGTTTGAGTCCGCAGCAGTGGGGCAGAATGCCCCACAGGTGTTTTTTGTCGAGGTAACCGGACTCTTGCAGGGGGGGGAGTTTCAGAAAGTCGGCAACGTCATTGACCCTGGCCTGCTCCCGTTCGACAGCCTCTGACGCGGCTTTGGCGGCGGCCTTGGCGGCCCGCTGCTCCATCTTCTTGGCCGCGTCATCCAGTCGGCTTTTTTGCCGAGCCGACAGGTCAACCAGCCCTCGATCGCTCTCTGCCAGTTGTTTCAGCTCGACCCAGCCATCAAATACATAGTCGGCCTGTTCCTGACCGCGAGAGGCGACCGAAATCATCGGCACTTCGATGCCGTTGCTGATTGGTCCGATAGAACGATAGTTGGCGTAGATGGCGTGTGTCTTGAACCCTTTGCGGTTCAGGAAGAACTTGGCGCTGTTCGCTCTGAATTTGACGCTCGCCTGCCAGGACAAACCATCTTCAACGGCTTGCCAGTTCAGGCCAAGGGTGGCCACCTCTCGAGCGATCTGATCTCTGAAATGCTGGTACAGGCGAGGGCCCGAACCGAAATTGCGCTGATAGTAGTCTTTGATTTCGCCGAAATGTAATTCCATTACTGTACCTCGACAGTAATGAACGTTTTTGAATATTCAGCCTTTGTTGCTTGCACCGATCGCGCAGTTTGCTACAATTCAGGCTGAACGTTTCGCTGACGTTCAAACTGTTCTCGTTTTCTTGTTGAGAGACACGAACAACAAGCGGTGTCTAGCTGGTAACTAGCCCGCAACCTCATTGGATCAGCCCGGCGCCAACCGGGCTTTTCTTTTGCCTAAAATCGGCAAAAAGATTCAATTGAGGCGCTATTCTGGCGAGCTAGGATGATCGTGATCCTAGCCCTGATCGTCATATATTGAAAGCGGACATTACATATTTTGAATGTCAGGCCATTTTCAGTCTTTTACTGCTGAGGGTGCCGCAGATCGGCCCGAACCAGGTGGCTTTGGCCGGATCAAATAGAGTCCGCCCACCATCTTGTCTGTCCACGAACGCCGACGCACCGATATCGCTGGCCAGCCTTAACAGCTGCACCTCACCATCTACCATGGCGGCGAAATCGTCCCCTGCCCGAGGCTCGGTGGTGCAGTCAACCAACATCACATCGCCAGGCCGGTACGAGGTAGAGTTATCCGTCAGCAGGATATAGCGCAGATCTGCCCAGTTACTAAACCCCATGACGCGCATCTTATCAAACCCGCTGGGTTTGCTGTTTCCGATGATGCCGTCAAGAGGCGCGCCGGCTAGCGTTGCCATAGGGTCAGTGCCTTTACCAGCGGCTAACCAATCCATGGTGCATCCAAGATGCTCACAGATAAGTCTGCAGGTCGCCGTGCTGACGCCTTCCCATTCTCTCTCTCTTTCGATCCGGTTGATGGTGGCCACACTGCAGTCAGCCGCATCAGCCAGCATCTGTTGGCTCAGGCCCATCGCACGGCGTAATGCCAGCAGACGTTGGCCCATGGTGCTAAGGTCGTGGTTGCTGTCCATCTTTAGCCTCGGTTTAACATGTCACATTTTGTGACAATCATCTTGCAGATAATAATTACGTTCTTGGAAATGATCCAATAAATACAAGGAAGATCCTTCAAATAATGAAAAATATTGCCATTAGGTCGTTGAGATAATCGCTTAATAGATTCAATATTTGATATCGCATGCATTCAGTATTTGATTGCAATCCCCATACCAGGTGATAAATGAGAGAGCACGAACTCGGTTATTGGCAGGACCAACTGACGGCTGCCATGGCCATGACCAGCCTGCTGGAGCAGGATAGGGACGCCCCCGCTGGCCAATCGGTGCCGGGTTCGCGTGTGCTCGTTAATCAGGAGTTGCTGAACGCCAGCAGGATGCTGCGCCATATTCCCAGACTGCCAGCGCAAAATGCCAATTGGTTGCATTTTGCATATGGCGTCAACCCCGATGAGAGGCTGCACCAAGCCCTGACGATTCATGTTTTTGGTCTGGAAGTCGCCACATCTACCCCAAAACAGTCAAAACAACATCAGCTATATAACCTCACCTCGATCGCCGTCCTGTACGGCCGCTTGATCCGCCAGTCGAGTGCCGAGGCGAGCCTCATCACGCCCAGCTACCTTGCCGAGCAGGTCGGTACCACCCTCAGTCCAGACGCTTGGCGAAAGAGCCGCTGGGCTGTTCGCTGGCGCAGCCTGATGGAGCACATCAATGCGCTCGATCGGTTGTCCATCGAGGAACTGACCCGCCTGAACAAGCTGCTGCGGCAATACCAGGAGATCAACAAGTGTCACTTAAACCCTTCCTCCCGGCTCTGACGCTGTATCACCTCACCAAGCCATTGGTGCTCGACAACCTCGAGGAGCGTCTGGCCACCATGGTATTTGTCCCGTGCGGGGACAAGGATCTGTCCCGTGCCGGGTTCGTTCCTCCCCTTGGGGAAACGGCCAAGACGTTGGCCTATGAAAGTCAGGGGCATCTGCACCTGCAGGTCATGAAAGAGGAGCGCAAAGTTCCCCCGAGCGAGGTCAACCGCCTGCTGGCCGAGAAGGTGAAGGCGGCCGAAGAGGCTCAAGGCCGGTCGATCACCAAGAAGGAACGGCAGCAGTTCAAGGAGGAGGTATTCAACGCGCTGCTGCCGCGGGCGTTCTCCAAGCGCACCCTGCTGCGTATCTGGATCGACCTGCAGGCCCAGACCCTGGCCGTGGGGACCGCCAGCGACAACCAGGCGGATCTGGCCGTCGCCGTGCTGCGCAAGGCGCTCGGGTCGGTCCCGGCGGTGCCGTTCTGCCCAGCCTCGCGGATGAGTGCCTTGATGGTCCAGTGGCCGGATGGCATTGGCCGCCCGGAACTGGGTTTTTTGCCTGGCCAGAGTATTGCCCTCAAGTCGGATGGCAGCACCAAGCTGCGCGCCGTCAACTGCGGCCTGCTGGCCCAGTACGAGCCGGTGATGGTGGCGGTGCGGGAACATCACGAGGTCGAGGCCATCAGTCTCGAGTGGCGCAGCACCCTCTGGTTTACCCTGACCGCCGGATTGGTAGTGAACCACATAGCGATGCCGGCAGAGTTCTGCGACATGCCCCAGCGGGGGGACGATGAAGATCCCGCGTCGGCCGTCGCCGCCAACGCCGCGCTTGCCACCGGGGTGCTGCGTGATTTCATTGCCGACTTGCGCGAACTGATCGCCGATGAATCCAGGCCCGCCCGGGAAGAAACTCAGATAACGGCCGACCAGGTACGCGCCCTGCTGCAACAACACAAGGACAAGACAGACTCAGGGGGGCACCTGCTCAAGTCTGACGCCATGCTGGCGCTTGGGGTTGGTCCCATCGCGATGGACCGGTTAATTGCCCTGGCCCTGGCCCAGGCCGAGATGGCGAGCGAGTTGCAGTTAGGGCTGCCTGCAGAGCAGGATGATCCCCTGCTGGCCGACGCCAAGCACTATATCCTGACCAGCCGCCGCGCCTCGGTCAGCAGCCTGCAGCGGGAGTTCAAGATCGGGTACAACCGTGCTGGCCGTATCATGGAACGGCTGGAGGTGCTGGGCGTAGTATCCGAACCAAACAGCAGTGGGGCCCGTGACGTCCTGATGCCAGTTCCCCGTCCCACCCCCCAAGGAGTTGCATCATGATCGCCATTGAAGAACATCAACCCGAAATACTGCAGGAGGTGCTGCAGTGGCGCGCCATGTTCAGCATGATGCAGGTCGCCCTGACCAAGCCAGACCCAGCCAATGCCGTCAAAGCCGTGATGGGGCAATTTTCCCCAGAGCTGGAAGGTGGCCTGGGGGACTCGCTCTGGTGGGAGTATGTGAAGCTCAAGCAGGAGGGTAGCCTGACGATCCACGACTTGCGCCAGCACCCGGTCGGAGTGGGGACCATGGTTATCAGCTACGCCCGTACCGAGGACGGCTGGGAGTTCACCCCGAACCTGTGGAATGGCAAAGCCTGGGCGCGCCCCGGATGCTGGAGCCACTGGGGGCACATGGTGTTGATCCCCAAACATGGCCCGGATGGGGAGCCCGTGTTGTTCGAGCAGTGCCAGGAACGCATCAACACGGCTCGCCTCTCCTTCACCGAGAGTGGCCGCGTGGTAGGACAAGAATTGCTGTACCAAATGGCCCTTTACCTGAGCGAAATTTACTTTCTGCAGGCAGGGCAGCAGCATGATGAAAATTGCTTTACGCCGCAGGAGGCGCGCAAGTTTCGGGTGCGATTCGCCAAGGCGTTCGGCATCGAGCTGGACAACAACAGCCCCCGCTATCCAGTGCGCAACATAGACCCGCTTTTGGGGATGCTGGCTCTCTTGGCCAGCGAATGAAAAAGGCCGCCCCCAGGGGCGGCCTTTCTGTTATTGCGCTTGCTCATCGTCGGTAGAACAAGATGGAAGCCGTCAGCACGGCGGCGGCCAGGAATGCGAACCCAGCCCCCCACTGCAGCCCGATCTGGTTCGCCATCAGATAGGTGGCTGCCCCACCCACGGTGTCCAGGCTCTGGGTATTGTTGGCCAGCATAGTGCTGGCCGTCTGCTCCACCTGCCCGGCGGCGCGGAACAGCAGGAGCAGGGCTACCCCGCCCGCCATGGTGCAGAGGACATAGACCCCGAACAAGCCGAACACCATCCCGGCAAGGATAGCGAGCATCATGATGGGTTTCGCCTGTCCCAGCATGGTCCAGCCGCTGAACCCCACCCCCATGGGCCCGGCCGCAAAGGGCATCATCAGGAACAGCACCAGGGCGAGGGCCGCCCCGATGGCCACTACCTTGGCATAATGAGGCGCGGCTGAGTGCCGGCCGAGTGTTGCATGATCCATCCCGTGTCTCTCCATTATTGTCATTCGTATCCCAAAGATGGAGTATTGCCCACCTCGGCAGGATGTTCCAGCCAGCCCCACCCGAGGTCTGGCCGTTTCTCTGGCCAGCTCCCCACCAGCTCACTCCGTGTATCCAGGCGGCGTATCCCGGCTGTGTATCTTGGCCGTGTATCCGGCGGGCGTGTATCCGGGGTTGCGTTATGGGCGGGGGTGGTCAATAATCCCGAAACGGGACTAAAGAAGAGGGAAACCCCATGGAAATCACCACCGGCCCGCAGTTGGGCGCATGGCTTGCCAGCCTGGCAGACAGCCTGGGCGGCCGCCTGAGCCGAGACGATGAGGCCGCGATCCTGGGGATCAGCCGCTCGGCCCTGTTCGCGGCGCTGTCAGTCGGAGACGATGCAGCCCCCCAAGCCAGCACCCGCAAGAAGATCCCCCCCGCCCTGTTGGCACACATAGAGACCCTGGAGCACCTGCGCCGCGCCGATCTCTCGACGTTCGCCGCCCTGGCCAGGTCGCGCACCAGTCAGCCATGAACAGGTAGTAAAGAGAGGGAAACGTGATAGGCCCCACAAAAAGGGGCTTTTTGTTCCTTGCAATAGTCCCGATTCGGGACTATTGTTGGTGACAGGTGGGGCGGATTGCCCCACCACCCCGGCCGCCACCGGGGCCACTGCAGGAGATCAAGATCATGACTGGATACATCAAAGCCCCCGACATGTGGGATCCGAAGGTACAAGAGGCCGTCATCAGTGGCGCGCTCAAGCTGCGCCCTGGTCAGCGCATCCGCTGCGGGTCAGACCGTACCTCTATCTTTGCGGGCGTCACCGCTGGCGGAACCATCTGGGCTTGCCACTGGGAAGGCGCCAACGGCTACAACTGGGAGAAGTTCCGCGCCCTGCGCCGCTCCCTCATCGCCAACGGGAGGGGCTGATCATGGCCATCTGGTGGGATCTGAGCTGGCCCGTTCGGGTGTTCGTGGTGGTCGGTCTGGCGATCACCGTGTTTGCTAAACTGCTGGCGCTCGGCGCTGGCATGGTGTGAGGGTGAGACGATGACAGGTGCAGAACTGATCCGGGCGGCCAGCGCCGCCTATCACGGCCGCCAGGCGGCCACCCTGCCTGCCTGGTTGGCGGGGGAAATGCTGGCGGCGGCAGTCGGGGGCGAGCCGTTCCCGTTCGAGCGGCCAAACCTGGTCTTGGTGGCGGCCTGGCGCTGCGGTGGCGATCAACCGCTCGATGGCTTGCCGCTCACCCCCCGCCAGCGCCGGATCGCCCGTGGTATCGCCAAAACGTGGCAAGCCTCACAAAAAGATCATCTGGCCGCTTGAAATAGTCCCGAATCGGGACTATTATTTATGACAGGTGGGGCACATTGCCCCACCACCCCGGCCGCCACCGGGCAGACCATCAGGAGATCAGATCATGTCAGCAACCATCATCACCATGGCCGATTTTGAAGCCACCAAAGCCCAAGCCGCGCAAGCCGCCAAATTTGTCCGCCGCCCGGTGTCCGTGCTCGTTCACTGGTCAGAGTCCGGTGCCTGGGGTGAGGGTGAGATCGTGCCGTTCGCCGAGTTCGAGGTGAAGGCCGCCACCGTGGCCCTGGCCCATGTCGGCGGCGGCTATCAGAAAACCAAGGTCACTGTTTCGTTTGACGATGGCGAGACCTACGAGGGGCGGGTTGATCTGTCTGCGACCAGCGAACAGGGGTTCACCGATCATTGTCTGGGCATGCTGGACTATTACGCCACCGAACAGGGTCAGGCCAAGCTGGCCGACTGCGGCGAAACCAACGAGCTGATCGCATTCTTGCGTGGGGTCGATTTTGGCGCCGATGCGGCCGCCCGGGTAGTTGCTGACCGCGAGGCCGGCAAGATTGCCGAGGAGCGCGAACAGCAGCGCCAAGAGGCCGAGAAAAAAGCCATCATCGAAGCCCGCCACCTGGCCAGGATGGAGGCCGAGAGGCAGGCGGATGAGTGGCGCGACGGGCTGGTCATTCCGGCCGATGCCAAGGCGGTGATCGTGGCCCGCCTGGTGTCGCTCAATGAGGACAGAAGCGATCCCTATGCCGACTATTACCAGTTGCAGGACGACAAGGTGATCATCCTTGCTTGGTCTAAACACACCCGCGATCTGTTTGCCGAGATGCGTAAGGCCGCCAAGAATGACCCCGCCACCGCGTTTCTGGCCGATCCCGCCGATAGCCAGGAACACCGCGAAAAATACAGCATGGGGAAAGGTTACTACCTGACCGATCGGGGGTTCATCCGCACCGGCTGGATCATTGAAAAGGTCCGTTTGTGGAGTGGTAACAACCCCGCCAAATGGATCCCCCACGGTGAGATCGCGATCCCCGGCTATGTCGGCCGCCAGTCCGCCCCTGCCATTGAGGCCCAGGCCACCCCGGTGATCGAGGTCGTCGAGGAGCAGGCCGAGGTGCTGCCCGTTCCAGTCAAGCCCAAGTTCACCGCCCAGCAGGTGGGCGGGGTCTGGTCGGTGACCATCGCCCAGGGCGAGGAGTGCCACCAGTTCGACGGCATCACCGCCGCCAGTCTGGCCGAGGCTTGCCGTATCGCGTGGGCCATGCTGACCCAGCCCACCCCGCCGGATGACGACCCGAGCGGCCAGCCGCTGCCCGTTGAGCCAGCCGCCGAACAGGCCGCGCCAGTAGAGCAGGGGGCCACGGCCCCCACCCTGACCCACATCCACCAGCTGCTTGATACCGGCCGCTTGGGCGAGCCAGGCGAGGTGTTCCAGCTCTGCTTACGTCACGATAAAGCCCCCGCCAGCAAGATCCCGGCGATAGGGATCGCCTCGGTCAAAAAAGATGGGATGTTCGTCGCTGCCCTGCATTGCAAAGGCCGCCCTTGGTTCTTCGCCCGTAGTGGCCAGCTGATGACAAACACCGATCTTTTGAACATCCCGGCCGCCGTACTGGACGCCCTGCAGGCCAGCCCTAACCTGATCCATCAGTTCGAGTTCAAGGCTGATGCCCTGCGGCAATCGGTGTTCAATGGGGCTGTGAGCCCGGTCAGGGTCAACCCGGTGGATCCCGAGGTGGCCCCTCTGCTGCCAGCCTTCACCCCTTGGCTTATCAACGTAATCCCGGTGGCCGACTTCATCGGCAACGGTGACGGCCAGCCGCTGGCAGAGCGCAAGGCGCTGGCCAAGGCCATCAGCGAGCGTCACGGCCTGCCGATGCCTGAGCATCGCCGCCTGTCATGGGGGGATGCAATGGCATGGTTTGCCGAGCTGGTAGAGCAGAACGAGGAGGGGATCGTCTATGACAACCCAGAGGCAGCCTATGCACCAGGCGCCCGCCGTGCTGACCTGTCCATCAAGCGGGCCCGAGAACTACGCCTAGACCTGCGCTGTGTGGGGGTGGCCGAGGGTAAAGGCAAGCATGCGGGGGTGGTGGGGACGCTGCTGTTTGAGTATGAGGGCACCCGGATCTCGGCCGACCTGGGCGAGGGGTGGGACTATGCCGACCGGGTGCGCCTGATGGTCAACCCTGCCGAGGCGGTGGGCCAGGTGTTCGAGGTGTACGCCTTCGACGTTAGCGAACTGGGCAGCCTGCGCCAGGCCAAGGTCGGCCAGCCCCGCCCCGACAAGGTGATCGCCGACTGATAGACAACAACTAGATCGGATCTCCCTTTTCCCCAGTCGGTGGCACGGCTGGGGCTTCTTGCGTCTGCTGCCCCTGCCCCTGCCCCTGCCCCTGCCCCTGCCCCTGCCCCTGCCCCTGCCCCTGCCCCTGCCCCTGCCCCTGCCCCTGCCCCTGCCCCTGCCCCTGCCCCTGCCCCTGCCCCTGCCCTTGGCCCTGCCCCTGCCCTTGGCCCTGCCCTTGGCCCTGCCCTTGGCCCTGCCCTTGGCCCTGCC
>RCUT01000069.1_pt1 | contig 60117 bp, 62 predicted proteins | sample 2166171 | NCBI WGS metagenome assembly RCUT01 (sample SAMN09932757, study PRJNA488358) | compost metagenome | isolation source: compost soil in 4-hydroxybenzoic | place: Germany: Experimental Botanical Garden | reverse complement strand
ATGAAGAGAATAGGCAAAATTTCTGATCTGAAAAGAGAAAATGCCCGACGGAGACCGCCGGGCATGATCATATAAAGTTTACCACCATTGGAAACATCGCCGAAGAGCAGTGCTTCCCTGGAGGAAAGAGCAGGGCAGATTAAGCCTGGTCTTCGCCTTCTTCGTCTTCGTCGAAGACTTCTTCAGCAAGTGGTGCTTCTTCGATGCCATAGATAGCTTCGATCGAGGTCAGGTCTTCACCCTTTGCCTGACGTTCGGCTTCTTCAGTCGAACGAGCGATGTTTACGGAAACCGTAACAGTCACTTCAGGATGCAGCGTGATGACGATGTCATGTACGCCAATTGCCTTGATCGGCTGCTTCAGTTCAACCTGGTTGCGGTGCAGGTTGAAGCCATTTGCAGTGATGATTTCAGCGATGTCGCGGGTCGAAACCGAACCGTACAGCTGACCGGTTTCACCAGCGGAACGAACAACGATGAACGATTCGCCGTTGAGCTTGGTTGCAACTGCTTCAGCTTCGTTCTTGCGCTCAAGGTTCTGAGCTTCGAGCTGTGCGCGCTGGCCTTCGAACTTCTTGCGGTTGGCTTCGTTGGCACGAAGAGCCTTGCCCTGTGGCAGAAGGAAGTTACGGGCAAAGCCATCCTTGACCTTTACAGTGTCGCCCATCTGACCGAGGCGGGCGATGCGTTCCAGAAGAATAACGTCCATTTGAGTTTCCTTTCGAGATTTAAATTTGGATTTATTGGTTGTCGGCATTCGGTATTTTCGAAATTGGTGCGCCACGCGACGTATCGAAAAGGCCGAAAACCATGAAGACAAAAAGCAGGAATGCGAACAGGATGATCGCCACATAAACGAACCACAGTACGACTGGTCGCCATGGCTTGCCACGGGTGCGCTGATGGAATGTCGCAAGGCCTGCAATCATGAAGCCGAAGCTCAGTGCGCCAACAACTACCGTGGCGATGAGTCCAGCGGCACCGGGCAGAAATGCTACTGCGAGAGCCACGGCGAAAACCAGAAGTGCCGGGCGTGGCATACGCATTGTTGCGGGCCAGTCATCGCGTGGGCGGCGCAGGCGACCTGAAAGAGCGGTCAGGCGCAGGGCCAGATAGAGATTGCCGACCAGAATGGCGAGGCAAGTCGCTGGCTGGATTGCTGGCAGTGCTACCATCAGAAGCGCGCTGACGCTCTGGCGCATGTCATCGCTTGCAGTGAACTGCGGGTCGGCTTCGGCAAGGCGGTCGATCAGCGTGTTTGCGAGTTCTCGCGCCATATCCGGCCCGAAACCAAGAATGAAACCGATGATGATAAAACTTGCTGCAACCATCAACGCCAGACGGAAGACGATATCCGAAAGCGGATACCAGACCATGACGTCCTCAGGGCCGCCGAGTTCGGAGGCGGGACGAGCAAGACCGGAAAGATAAGCACCGATCGCAGCGGGCGCGTAACTTGTGAGCGCCATGAGCAATGCGGCCATAGGAGCCGCAAAAATGCCGACAGCAATAGTGGCGGCAGCAGCGGCAACAAGCCCTGCGCTCGAACCCCAGCCAAGAGCGGCAACAAAAATAGGCAGCGGTGTCAGGAAATAAAGAACCACCGCCATTCCCGATTGGGCAATGACGCCGGACGACATCAATGCCGAGGCAAGCCCCGCCAATATGCCGACACCAATGATGGTTCCATTGAATTTCATAAACTCGCTGTCCTGCTCCGGCTATTCCGGTTTTGCAGTTAGAGGTGCGGACAAAGTCGCGTTCACCCCAACTTGGGATTTTAGTACACCGGTCGCGCCCATCGCATCCGGGGAATATCGTGAGGCGGCATAAGCTGCCGCCTCACGAAAAGTCTTAACTCAGATCTTACTTCACAACGTATGGAAGCAGGCCGAGGAAACGAGCGCGCTTGATCGCCTTGGCGAGTTCGCGCTGCTTCTTCTGGCTGACAGCCGTAATACGGGAAGGAACGATCTTGCCGCGTTCAGAAATGTAACGCTGCAGGAGCTTGATGTCCTTGTAGTCGATCTTCGGAGCGTTTGCGCCGGAGAACGGGCACGTCTTACGACGACGATGGAAAGGACGACGGGTCGGGATCTGATTGATATCAACCATGATTATGCTCCTTCACCAGCTTCGTTGTCACGTGGACGGCGTGGGCCACGATCACCGCGGTCGCCGCGATCACCACGGTCGAAACCGCCTTCGCGTGGACGGCGTGGGCCGCGGTCGTCACCATCGCGTTCACGACGGTCGTCGCGGCGCGAAAGCATAGCCGACTGGCCTTCTTCGTGTTCTTCAACGCGAACGGTGAGGAAGCGCAGAACGTCTTCGTTGATGCGCATCTGACGTTCCATTTCAGCAACGGCAGCTGCCGGAGCGTCAATGTTTACGAGCGTGTAATACGCCTTGCGATTCTTCTTGATACGGTAGGTGAGGGGACGAAGACCCCAGTTTTCTACCTTACCGACCTTGCCGCCATTAGCTTCGAGGACACCCTTGTACTGTTCGACGAGAGCGTCGACCTGCTGCTGGGAAATGTCCTGGCGGGCAAGAAGCACATGTTCATAAAGAGCCATTGGCTTTGCCTTTCTTCTGTTACATCATGCTGGCACTAACGGCTAAGCCTCTGCGACTTCTCTTTTACCGGAAAACCGGAGAAGAAAGGACGCTGGGTAAAGACAATCGAGAGCGGAGACACGGGAGGCAGAAGCACTTAAGACTTCCACATGCATTCTCACTTTTAACAGTGAGGAAGACATGCTCCTCCGTTCAGCCCCCAGCTAATGCCAGCAACGAACGGGCGCTCATTACGTGCTTTTCCCCGGATTTGCAAGCGTTGAAACCGGCAAAAATCCACAAATACTTGACTTTTCAACCCGTGATGGGGCACATCGCGAGAAATTGTTGTTTAAAAAGAGGCATTCATGGCGGTAGCATTTACCTTTCCCGGACAGGGCAGCCAGGCAGTTGGTATGGGCAAGGCCCTTGCCGAGCAGTTCGCTGAAGCACGCGCTGTTTTCGAGGAAGTGGACGCGGCACTGGGCGAGAAACTCTCTGCCACGATGTTCGAAGGTCCGGAAGATGTTCTTACGCTGACGGCCAATGCACAGCCAGCTCTTATGGCGGTTTCAATTGCCACGCTGCGCGTCCTGGAAGCTCAGGGCTTTTCGCTCAAAGACAAGGTGGCCTATGTTGCCGGTCATTCACTCGGCGAATATTCGGCACTTTGCGCTGCTGGTACATTCTCGCTGGCAGATACCGCCCGTCTCTTGCGCATTCGTGGCAATGCAATGCAGAAAGCTGTACCGGTCGGTGAAGGCGCAATGGCTGCCATCATCGGTCTTGAGCATAGCGATGTTGAAGCAATCTGCGCGGAAGCAAAAGCTTCCGGCTCGGTACAGATTGCAAATGATAACGGCGGCGGTCAGCTTGTGATCTCCGGCTCGAAGGCGGCTGTGGAGCTTGCTGCTTCGCTTGCATCTGAAAAAGGTGCCAAGCGCGCAATCATGCTCCCTGTTTCTGCACCTTTCCATTCGACACTGATGGCACCTGCTGCCGACGCGATGCGTGAAGCGCTTGCTCAAGTTGAAAAGCATAATCCGGTTGTGCCGCTCATCGCTAATGTGCGTGCAGCACCTGTGACGGATGCCAGTGAAATTGCCGATCTGCTGGTCGAGCAGGTCACGGGCCAGGTGCGCTGGCGCGAAACCGTTGAATGGTTTGCAGCCAATGGCGTCACTACGCTTTATGAAGTAGGTTCAGGCAAGGTTCTGACGGGTCTTGCGCGTCGCATCTCCAAAGATGTGACCGGCGTAACTGTTGGTTCAGCCGAAGAAATTGCGGCAGCGCTTGCTGCGCTTAATGCTTAAAGGATCCGAGATGTTTGATCTGACGGGCCGTAAGGCTCTTATTACTGGTGCGACCGGCGGTCTGGGCGAAGCAATTGCGCGTGCTCTTCATGCACAGGGCGCAATTGTTGGCCTGCATGGCACGCGCGAAGAAAAGCTGAAAGAACTGGCCGCAGAGCTCGGCGACCGTACTTTTATCTTCCCGGCCAACCTGTCCGACCGCGAAGCCGTCAAGGCGCTCGGTCAGAAGGCAGAGGAAGAAATGGGCGGCGTTGATATTCTCGTCAACAATGCCGGCATCACCCGCGACGGTCTTTTCGTACGCATGAGCGACGAAGACTGGGATGCGGTTCTCAACGTCAATCTGACTTCTGTGTTCAACCTGACGCGTGAACTGACCCACCCGATGATGCGCCGCCGCAAGGGCCGTATCATCAACATCACGTCGATTGTTGGCGTGACAGGCAATCCGGGTCAGGCCAATTATTGCGCTTCCAAAGCAGGTCTCATTGGTTTCTCGAAGTCTCTTGCACAGGAAATCGCAAGCCGCAATGTCACGGTCAACTGTGTAGCGCCCGGCTTTATCGAATCGGCGATGACGGACAAGCTGAACGAAAAGCAGAAGGAAGCCATCATGGGCAGCATCCCGATGAAGCGCATGGGTGTGGGTGGTGATATTGCTGCTGCAGTGGTTTATCTTGCAAGCGATGAAGCCGCATACGTCACAGGTCAGACCCTGCACATCAATGGTGGTATGGCTATGATTTAAAAGCCTTTTAAGGGCTCTTGAATCGGCATTTTACGGTATATAAAGTCTTAAAGTCGGGCTCTGAAAAGCAAAATGCGCTTTGCCTTGCTCAAGAAGCATGGTAATGCGCCCGACGAGAGTTTCGGCATTTCAATTGCGAGATGCCGTTTTCCTGTTCCGCAAGGAATATCCACAGGGTGATTGTCAGGGTGAGTAAACTCAAAACTTGGCAGACATCTTATAACTTGATTACAATCATGCATGCCGCTAACCAAGGCAGAGCAAGTTAACAACAGGTCGAGGTTCCGACATGAGCGATACCGCAGAGCGCGTCAAGAAAATCGTTGTTGAGCATCTGGGTGTAGATGCAGACAAGGTCACCGAAGGCGCGAGCTTCATTGATGATCTTGGTGCAGACAGCCTCGACACCGTCGAGCTCGTCATGGCTTTCGAAGAAGAATTTGGCGTTGAAATTCCTGACGACGCTGCAGAAACGATCCTCACGGTCGGCGACGCTGTGAAGTTCATCGATAAGGCTTCTGCCTAATCTGAGCTTTCGGGGCTGGGATTCTTTCGAATCCCGGCCCTGCTTGTCTTCTGGTCAGCGGTTGTACACAGTCGTCTGGAAGACATGAACTGCCATAGCCGGTTGTGGCTGCTGCGAGTTGCAGCCCGGTAATGTACCGGTGATCAAGATTGAGCATCGTCCGTATGAGGCATTTTTGCCTGCGGGATGTCTCCAACGAAGTTTATCAAATTTAAGGGGTGGATATGAGGCGTGTCGTCATCACCGGTCTTGGTCTGGTGTCGCCGCTTGCTAGCGGTGTCGAAGAGACCTGGAAGCGTCTTATTGCCGGTGAAAGCGGTGCTCGCCGCGTCACGGAATTTGAAGTCGATGATCTGGCTTGCCAGATCGCCTGCCGCATCCCCCTTGGTGATGGCTCCAATGGCACCTTCAATCCTGACCTCCACATGGAGCCGAAGGAACAGCGCAAGGTTGATCCATTTATCGTTTATGCCGTTGGTGCAGCCGATCAGGCACTGGATGATGCCAACTGGCATCCTGAAAGCGATGAAGATCAGGTTCGCACCGGCGTTTTGATCGGTTCGGGTATCGGTGGTATCGAAGGGATCGTCGAAGCTGGCTACACGCTGCGCGACAAAGGCCCACGCCGCATTTCACCTTTCTTCATTCCTGGGCGTCTGATCAACTTGGCTTCTGGCCATGTTTCGATCAAGCATGGACTTCGCGGTCCAAACCATTCGGTTGTAACTGCCTGCGCAACCGGTACGCATGCCATTGGCGACGCTGCCCGTCTGATCGCTTTCGGCGACGCAGACGTTATGGTTGCCGGTGGCACGGAATCGCCGGTCAGCCGCATTTCGTTGGCAGGCTTTGCCGCCTGTAAGGCTCTGTCCACCAAGCGCAATGACGATCCAACCGCTGCATCGCGTCCATATGACAGTGACCGCGACGGTTTCGTTATGGGCGAGGGCGCGGGCGTTGTGGTTCTGGAAGAACTGGAACATGCGCTGGCACGTGGTGCAAAGATTTATGCTGAAGTGGTCGGTTATGGCCTGTCGGGCGATGCCTATCACATCACAGCTCCGACCGAGAGCGGTGAGGGCGCAGAACGTTGCATGGTTGCAGCTTTGAAGCGCGCAGACATCACGCCTGACCAGATCGATTATATCAATGCACATGGCACTTCGACCATGGCGGATACGATTGAACTGGGTGCGGTTGAGCGCGTTGTTGGCGATGCGGCGTCGAAGATTTCGATGTCCTCAACCAAGTCGTCGATTGGCCATCTGTTGGGTGCAGCCGGTGCGGCCGAAGCTATTTTCTCGACACTCGCGATCCGTGACAATATTGCGCCGCCAACGTTGAACCTCGATAATCCAGCGGTTGAAACGAAGATTGATCTCGTGCCGCACAAAGCGCGTGAACGTAAGATCGACGTTGCCCTGTCGAATTCTTTCGGCTTCGGTGGCACTAACGCTTCGCTGGTTCTGCGCCGTTATTCTTGAGCGAATGAGCTTAAAAAATAGATCTATGCAAAAACGCGGGGATTTCTCCGCGTTTTTGCCAAAATATAACCCGATGCAATGTTTAAACTTGATAATTGCGTTTAGTGTGATCTGACAGAATTTGTTTGATTTGTATGCCCTTTCGCACGGGTTTCAGGACGAGGTGATGGTGTGAGTTCAGAAGAAAAACCCGGAACCAATCCTGCCGAGCAGCAGCCGCAAGCTGCAGCCACGCCCGAGCAAGCCGCTGCGAGCAAGCCCTTCGTGCCGAAATCTGCCTCTGAAGCCCTGCGCCCGGAACCAGGTACGCCGCCGCCGCGCAAGCGTTCGCGCCATGCGCGCAGCCAGATCGTCGTCTTCATGAACTTCATGTTGTCGCTGATCGTGCTGGTATTGCTGGGCGCTTCGGCTCTGTTTTACTTCGGCAAGCTCCAGTTTGATTCCAAGGGGCCGCTGACCGCCGAGACAACGTTCCTCGTCAAGCGCGGTGCTGGTGTTTCAGAAGTCTCCAACAGTCTTGAAGGTCGCGAAATCGTCAGTGATGCGCGTATTTTCCGCTATGGCATGCGTGCTTACGGTCATGAGAACGATCTGAAGGCTGGCGAATATTCGATCCCGGCCGGTGCGACCATGCGCGATGTGATGGAGCTTCTCATCAGCGGCAAGTCGATCATGTATCCGCTGACCATTCCTGAAGGCCTTACCGTCAAGCAGGTATTCGATCGTATTTCTGCCGACCCAATTCTGGCTGGCGACATGCCAAAAGATATGCCGTCCGAAGGTGGGCTGTTTACGGATACGCTCAATTTCACACGTGGCACAACGCGCGAAGAAATCATCAATCGCATGATTGCTTCGCAGCAGAAGCTGATTGATGACACGTGGGCAAAACGCCGTGCTGATCTGCCGGTCAAGGACAAGAACGAGTTTGTGACGCTGGCATCCATCGTCGAGAAGGAAACGGGCATCGCATCGGAACGTCCGCATGTGGCGTCTGTCTTCGTCAACCGTCTCAACAAGGGCATGCGTATCCAGTCCGACCCGACCATCATTTATGGTTTGTTCGGCGGTGCAGGCAAGCCTTCCGATCGCCCGATCTTCAAGTCGGACATCGAAAAGCCAACGCCATACAATACCTATGTCATCAACGGTCTGCCACCGACACCGATTGCCAACCCGGGCCGCGCAGCACTTGAGGCTGTGGCCAATCCGCTCGATACTGAAGATCTCTACTTCGTAGCAGATGGTACAGGCGGTCACGTCTTCGCCAAGACCCTGGCTGAACACAATGCCAATGTGCGCAAGTGGCGTGCGGTTGAGCAGGAAAAGAACCAGCTACAGCAGCAAAACACCGCCCAGTAATTGGGCGGTTTCTCACTTTGTGAATGCCGACAAAAGGAATGTAAGCATGGCGCTCCAGAGCATGACAGGGTTTGCGCGCCACGCGATGCAGTATGGCGCAGCCGACAATGAAGCGCGCATCGTATGGGAAGTGCGCTCTGTGAACGGCAAGGGACTGGATTTGCGCCTGCGTTTGCCGCAAGGGCTGGAAGGTGCCGAGCATGCCGTGCGTTCGCTTTTGGCACGCTACTTTTCGCGCGGCAATTTTCAGGCGAGCCTTAATGTAGAGCGCGCAGAAGCTCAGGCTGGCTTTGTCATCAATCAGGCGATGCTTGATGAAGTGCTGAAGCTTGGCGCAGAACTACAAGCCAGACATGGGCTTGCTCCGGCAAGTGTTGATGGCATTCTCTCGCTGCGCGGTGTTATCGATCAGGCACAGGTGTCGGAAGATGACAATGCGCGCGCTGGCCTTGAAGCTGCGGTGATTGCAGCTTTTGAAGGTGCACTCAAGGCAATAGCCGAGGCCCGCACCCATGAAGGTCAGTCACTTTTCACTATCCTATCCGGGCATGTCGATGCGATCGAGCGTCTGACATCGGCGGCCCGCAATGATCCGTCGCGTAGCGTCGAAGCCATCCGGGCTCGTCTGGCAGGACAGGTATCGCTGCTGATGGATACGGGTCGCGATCTCGATGAGACGCGGCTTTATCAGGAAGCTGCATTTCTGGCGACCAAGGCGGACATTCAGGAAGAGCTGGATCGGCTTGAAACGCATGTCACATCCGCACGCAAGTTGCTTGCAGATGGTGGACCGATTGGGCGCAAGCTTGACTTTCTTTCACAGGAATTTAATCGCGAAGCGAATACATTGTGTTCGAAATCGAACGCAGCATCGATTACGGCAATCGGCCTTGAGCTGAAAGCAGTCGTCGATCAGTTTCGCGAACAGGTACAGAATCTGGAGTAACGGAAAATGGCCATCTCTTCGGTTGAACATGGCATTGCACGCAGAGGCCTTATGGTGGTGATCTCTTCGCCTTCGGGCGCAGGGAAATCCACAATTGCGCGGCAGTTGCTCAACGATCCGGACATGAAGCTTTCGCTGTCAATTTCCGTTACGACGCGCGAACGCCGTCAGAGCGAAATCAATGGCGTGCATTATCACTTCATCACCAAGCGGGAATTCGAGCGGCTGCGCGACAATGACCAGCTGATTGAATGGGCGGAAGTGCACGGCAATTTCTATGGCACGCTGCGCCAGACGGCTGAGGAAGCACTGGCTGACGGTCAGGACATGCTGTTCGACATCGACTGGCAGGGCGCTGAGCAGTTGCAGGCAAAGATGCCTGCAGATGTGGTGTCTATTTTCATTCTGCCGCCGACCATGCGCGAATTGCAGAACCGCCTCAACCGCCGCGCGGAAGATACGGCGGACGTGATCGAGACACGGCTGCAGAATGCTCGTTTTGAAATCCAGAAATGGGTGAAATACGACTATATCGTCATCAATGAAGACCTTGAGCGCTCTTATTCGGGTATCAAAGGGATCATCGTTGCAGAACGCTTGCGCCGCGATCGTCGTCCGGGCCTGTTTGATTTTGTCACGGGACTTCTGGAAGAAGACCCTTCGGCTTAAGTAGCGGCTTTGGAAGCGGGGAGGACGGGGATTTGAGGCCAGTTGTTATCGTGACAGGCGGTAGCCGGGGTATTGGCGCTGCCACCGCAAGTCTCTTTGCCCGCGAGGGTTATGATGTCTGCATCAGTTATCTAAGCGATGCAGATGCAGCGCTTGGTATAGTCAAAACCTGCGAGGGTTTTGGTGCAAAAGCAATTGCTGTGCAGAGTGATGTGGCAAACCGCCAAAACGTTGAAGCCCTGTTTCTTGCTTGCGACAGGGAACTTGGGCCAGTTTCCTGTCTTGTGAATAATGCGGGCGTCATCGGACAGAATACCCGTATTCAGGGACTTCAGGACGAGGCACTCGAGCAAACATTCAGAACCAATGTTTTTGGATTGTTGTATTGCACGCAGGAAGCAACGCGTCGCATGTCGACCGCTAATGGTGGTGCAGGCGGCACGATTATCAATATTTCGTCTGTGGCTGCGGTTCTGGGAAGCCCCGGTGAATATGTGCACTACGCCGCGTCGAAAGGTGCGGTTGAAACCATTTCAATCGGCGCAGGAAAAGAACTGGCACCGGAAGGCATCAGAGTGAATGCTATCCGGGTTGGCACGACCAATACGTCCATTCATGCATTGAGCGGAAACCCGGATAGGCCAGCAAGGATCGCTGCAATGACACCCATGGGGCGAATTGCCGAGCCGGAAGATATCGCGCAAACGGCTCTCTGGCTGGCTTCCGATAAATCAGGGTTCGTTACCGGAACTGTCATTACAGTTGCGGGTGGGCTGAGTTCTTGATGAAAAACTGGCTTTATAAACTCGCAATAAGACGGGCACTTTTAAAAAAATCGCCTGATCGGATACCTCTCTCGGGTGAAAGAGTGTTTCTTCGTAATTACTACACCGCGAATTTGGGCGACAACGAACATCGTTGGCGTTTTATAGTGCAGAGAGAAGTGGCGGATGGTTTTGTAGGGCTTTGGTTTGAGAAAATCGGCAAGGAAAGCGAAGAACGTACAATCAATTTCAATAAGTTAGCTGAATACGATATTCTTATTGTTCATTATTATAAAGAATTAGAAATTAGGTTTTCATCAGCTATTGAATTCTGGCTGAATAATCTTCTTTATTTACATTGGTGGCGCTACACAGTTTATCGGCTTTCACTTTTTTTGCTTGCGCGAAAAAATCTATCTAGAGCTAAACGATTACAAGTATTGCAATTGTTTCATGATAAAAGCATGGATAATTGGGATTATGCTGCTGGACCAGAAGGCATAATGACCGAAATTTATGGTCCTTCATGGAGGCTGCATCCTGATAATGAACGTCTTTTTCGTTATTATGAGCTAGTTCTTGAGTCTCTCGTGGAAAGTGGAGATTTAGAAAGCAAAAGTCATCAATATGTTATGAAGCCTAAGGCTCTTCACACGCTATTTATTGCTGAAGAAGATGAGAGGCGACACACTGATAACCGTAAACAACAGAAATATATAATTCTTTTGACGGTTGTTTTAGCTGTCGTTGGGCTTATGCAGGTAATATCTCCTATAGTTGTCGATGTAATAAAAAATACGATCAATATCGGTTGAATGTTTAAATCAGCCTGATCTTCACCCGATCCGTATCAGCCACTAATTGCCGAAACGCCTCCAGAAATGGCTTGCCACCGAGCGTTTTTAGTTCTCTGAGCGCTTCCATATTCTTGAACACGAGCTCACATTCGCCGGGCCAGCCGGGGCCACCCCATTGCACGCCGTCCCAGAATGAATCGAGTGTGTAACCGAAAGATTCTGGATCCAGAACGGGCACGATGTCGAGATAACGCTGCCAGAGTTCGTTGGGGGATTTTATGTCGGTACAGTCGATTTCATAGACTGGCTGCATCAGTCGACCAGAATGAGGATCGCATCCACGACGGCCAGCGTGAAGAGCAGGGCGATCATGGCTGCGGCTGCAATCACCATCATACGCTTTTGCCGGGAACGCTTTTCAGGCTGCTTTCCGCTCCAGTCATACGGCGTTTCAGGCATTATCTCCTCCGGCGTGATTTATCTCTTCAACCAGTCTCCATGGGTTCTGATCTTTATAAGCGTGCACATGACTACGTCCGTCTGCAAGAGAAACCGTGTTCTGAGCGCCATAAATTTGCCGTCGGGGTATTCCATGACGATGAGCACTTCATATCCGCGCGCATCTTTATACACGCCGCCCGTTCGAGTTTTCCGTGACATGTTTCAGTGACACGCCGGTTCCTTTAAGCCTTTAGCTGCTGAATGGCGATGCGGTTGCCTTCGCTATCGAGAATTTCGGCGACAAATCCGCCGTCCGGAAGGGCGGTCTTTGGAAACAGCAAATCACTGCCAATTGCGGTTGCGCGGGCAATGACCGCATCAATGTCGGTCACGCTGAAATAGATGATCGATCCGTTGACGGTCGGCACATAGACTTCGCCTTCGGCCAGCGCGCAGCTTGCGCCCTCCTTGCCTTCCTCAAAAGGGAAATAAGCCATACGGTTGCCATGGATTTCGACAATCTTGCCAAAACCAACACGAAATACATCGGAATAAAACGCAATGGCACGGTCTATATCTGCGACGGGAATTTCGACATGGGCGATGATGTTCATGTAGGCTCTCCCAACTTCAGCGCGACGTCTCGCTGGCTCTCTTGATGGAACCGAGAATTCTGTTCCGGATCAAGCCACTGACGGGGCGGATCAGATACCAATATGGCAGGAAACGAAGATAGCTGGTGCGGTCGGGGCAGAATACCCGCGTTTCGGTGACAAGACGCGTTTTCCCGCCTTGTTCGGTTACGGTGAAGGTGAGCGCCAGCTTTGCAACGCCCGGCATGCGGAAAGTCAGATAGGCCTCTGCGTTTTCGATTTTAAAGAGGCCGAAATCAGCCTTCCAGAATTGCCCTACAAGCCCATAAACCAGTGCCTGACCGGGTTGATGTTCGAGCAATGTAAACTCATGTAGGCCGAAGGGTTGTGAAACCGAGCTTTCACGCCCGCGCAGGCGTGCGATGGCGCGCATTGGCAATTCGCGCAAGCCTATCATGCTGCGGAAAAATACATCTGTCTCAGGCCGATAAGCAATGGCTGCCTGCAGGACTACCTCGGGCGAGGCGTTCACATCGCAGCCATGGATTTCGCTGAAGCCATATTCAGGCAGATATTTATCGATCAGTTGCATGGCGGAATTTTAAACCGCCGTACCGCCGACCGTAACCTGATCCATGCGCAGATGTGGCTGGCCCACACCTACTGGCACCCACTGTCCGCCCTTGCCGCAATTGCCGCTGCCGGTATCGAGCTTCATATCGTTGCCGATCATCGAAATGCGTTGCATGGCATCCGGACCATTGCCGATCAGCATCGCGCCCTTGATCGGTGCACCGATTTTGCCGTCTTCGATCATATAGGCTTCCGTGCAGCCAAAGACGAACTTGCCAGAGGTGATGTCCACCTGACCGCCGCCAAAGGAAACGGCATAAATGCCCTTCTTCATGGATGAGATGATCTCTTCCGGCGACTTGTCGCCTGACAGCATATAGGTGTTGGTCATGCGTGGCATTGGCGCATGCGCATAGGATTCACGGCGTCCGTTGCCAGTTGCTTCCATGCCCATCAGACGTGCATTCTGCCGGTCCTGCATGTAATTGACGAGCTTGCCATCCTCAATCAGCACCGTGCGATTGGTCGGTGTGCCTTCATCATCGATTGTGAGCGAACCACGACGCTCCGAGATGGTGCCGTCATCAACAACGGTGACACCTTTCGATGCCACCTGTTGTCCGAGCAGGCCAGCAAAGGCCGAAGTCTTCTTGCGATTGAAATCACCTTCAAGGCCATGGCCCACAGCTTCGTGCAGCATTACACCCGGCCAGCCATTGCCGAGAACGATGTCATAGGTGCCAGCAGGGGCGGGGATTGCTTCGAGATTAACCAGCGCCTGACGCAAGGCTTCGTCTGCTACGCTCTGCCAGCTTTCAGTGGTGATGAAATCGCCAAAGCCTTTACGACCGCCAAGCGTATGCGAGCCGGATTCCTGGCGGTCGCCGTTGCCTGCAACGACGGACACGCTGAGCCGCACCATTGGGCGGATATCGCGGACGAAATGTCCGTCGGCGCGCAGAATCTCAACCTGCTGCCATGATCCGGCGATGGAAACAGATACCTGCCGAACTTTTGGGTCTTTCGCGCGCAGATAGGCGTCGATCTTTTGCAGGAGTTGGACTTTTGCATCAAATGTCGGCGAGCCGATTGGGTTCTCATCTGTATAAAGATGACGATTGGTGCCAGCGGGTGCTGCCGCATAGCTACCGCTGTGACCGCTTAGTGTGGCTGAAACAGCATCGGAAGCGCGCTTTAGTGCAGCAAGCGATAGATCGCCCGCATGGGCATAGCCGATGGCTTCGCCTGCCACAGCACGCAGGCCGAAACCTTGATCCTGATTGAACGAGCCGGTCTTGAGGCGCCCATTGTCGAAGACAAGCGCTTCCGCCTCGCGATACTCCATGAAGAGTTCGCCATCATCGCTGCCTTTCAGGCTCTGCGAAACAAGGCGTTCGATATCGTCACGGTTGGCGTCAAAGCTATCAATCAGGCTCTTCATAAAAATAATCCTGCGGCATGTGTTTGCCACAGGATGTAAGCGCTAAATCGGTTGAGAACAACCTTGAGATTATGGCAAAGCGTCGAAGCCTTCACCAAACCCTTTCAGATCTACGGGAATGCCGACGCCTTCTTCCGGTGTCTGGAAGACGATGAAGGTCGCAGACTTGCCGTTGCGGAAAGTGTTCAGCAGTTCGTCTTCAAGGATAACCTCTGCGTAGCAGCCGTCTTCAAAGCAACGCACGAAATAGGCGCGGCCGATATCCTTGCCGTCGACATTCAGGCCAAGACCATTCGGCAACAGTACACCGAGCGGCGCCAGAACACGCAAAATGCGAGCCTTGTTGTCGGCGGTCTTGAGGACAACGACCGAAAGGCCGAGTTCAGGGCGCTTGGCAGCAACCACATTCTGAATGAGCGCGCATTGCTCGGTCTTCGCACCGGCAGGCGTGTCGCAAAGGATCGCCCACGCGCCATGCTGCGACTTGAGTGTGCCGCTTTGCTGCGGTGTCGCAGATTGCGATTGCGAGGGGGCCTGTGTTGGTGCTGGAAGCTGCGTTGGTGTTTCCTGCGCCGCAGACGGCATTGTGGCGGCTGCGAATACCACAGCGGCACCCGTTGCGAGGATGGCAAGGCGCTGGAAAATCGAGCGGCGGGCGGATGTACGGAAAATCATGAAATCTCCAGATCGAATCACCGGGACGTTACCCTCCAAAACAGGCGGTGAAAAGCTATTGTCGCTTCCGAGCCATCATCGGAGTGTGATACCGGCATTGCATCCCAGATGCGTCCCCGGCAGTTGCATCCATTATCACGCGGCACGTTAGAGGAAACCTCTTGCTAAATCATGGCTTCATTATGTGTTTCTGTGGTTTTCCCAAGTTTTCCCAAGTTTAGCGAGTGTGGTTTACGGATTTGAAGTTCCTGAACGCAGATGCCATCCAAATGATAGGAACTTCAAATCCACCACACGAGCGCCTGTGAAGCTTTCTTGAATGATCGGGATGCGTGGCTCTGACGCAGGGTTGCGCGCAAAAATGCCGCACAGGAACATATTCGCCTTCCTTGCGGTGTGCGTTAAGGTGTGGTTTGAACGCTGACGGGGGATACGGCCGTCTAAACGTCCGGCGTCCAGCCTGAAAGGGCGAAAAGGGAGAGAGTTCTGGTGGATAAAATTGTTGCCACAACGAGGGGTGCCGTCGTTGGTGCTTTCGCATTGCTGTGGACGAGCGGTGCCGCTTTTGCGGATCAGCCGCGTCCATGGGAGATAAGATTTCAAGAAGCTGCGACGGGTATTGCCGAGCAGATTCATTGGTTTGAGCGCTATACGCTCTGGTTTATCATTCCAATCACATTGCTGGTTCTGGCTTTGCTTATCTGGTGCGTGATTAAGTTCCGCGCGAGCGCAAATCCAAACCCGTCCAAGACCAGCCACAACACGGCGGTCGAAGTGGTCTGGACCGTGGGTCCGGTGATCATTCTGCTTTTCTTAGCAGTGCCGTCATTTCAGCTTCTGACAGCGCAATATTCGCCCGAAGATCCGACGTTGACGGTCAAGGCTACCGGCTATCAGTGGTACTGGGGTTACGAATATCAGACCGAAACACCGGTCAGCTTTGATTCGCTCATTCTCAAGGATGCGGACCGTGCAGCTGCCGGCAAGGAAGACCGCGCTCGTTATCCGCGTCTTTTGACTGTCGATAATGAAGTCGTCGTGCCGATTGGTGAGACAGTGCGTCTTCTGGTAACAGCTGCCGACGTGATCCATTCCTGGACTATTCCGGCTTTCGGCGTGAAAATGGATGCCGTACCGGGTCGTATCAATGAGGCCTGGTTCAAAGCTGACAAGGAAGGCCTGTATTACGGCCAGTGCTCCGAGCTCTGCGGCAAGGATCATGCCTTTATGCCTATCGCCGTTCGTGTCGTATCGAAAGAGCGTTATGACACCTGGTTGACGGCTGCGGCCTCGGATGTTCCGGGTGCGAACAAGGCGCTTCAAGCCGATCTTGAAGGCGATGCAAACGATAAAGTGGCTGCGGCGGGTCTTTAAAGACTTCGATACGCAAGACTGTTGAAAAACGGGAGCGAATTCCATGGCTGGCACAGCAGCTCACGAGCATGGAGCCCATGACGACCACAAGCCAAAAGGCTGGGTACGCTGGGTTTACTCGACTAATCATAAAGACATCGGTACTCTGTACCTGATCTTCGCAATCATTGCCGGCATTATTGGCGGCGCGCTGTCTATCGCGATGCGCGCTGAGCTTCAGGAGCCTGGCATCCAGATTTTCCATGGTCTGGCACAAATGGTTTATGGTGTTGAGGGCGATGCGGCTCTCGATGCTGGCAAGCATATGTTCAACGTGTTCACTTCGGCGCACGCTCTGGTCATGATCTTCTTCATGGTGATGCCCGCGCTGATCGGTGGTTTCGCCAACTGGATGATTCCGCTGATGATCGGTGCGCCTGATATGGCGTTTCCACGTATGAACAATATTTCGTTCTGGCTTCTGCCGCCTGCACTTACGCTTCTCCTGATCTCGCTGTTCATGCCAGGTCCGGCTGGCGGTTGGGGGCCGGGTGGTGGCTGGACGCTCTATCCGCCGCTTTCGACATCCGGTCAGCCTGGACCTGCAGTGGATTTCGCCATTCTGGCTCTGCATATTTCAGGCGCGTCATCGATTCTCGGCGCAATCAACTTCATCACGACAATCCTCAACATGCGCGCTCCGGGCATGACGCTGCACAAGATGCCGCTCTTCGCCTGGGCTGTGCTTGTAACGGCGTTCCTGCTGCTGTTGTCGCTTCCGGTTCTGGCTGGTGGCATCACCATGCTGCTTACCGATCGCAACTTCGGCACGACTTTCTTCACGCCAGACGGTGGCGGTGATCCGATCCTCTACCAGCATCTGTTCTGGTTCTTCGGTCACCCTGAAGTGTATATTCTGATCCTGCCGGGCTTCGGTATTGTCAGCCACATCATTTCGACCTTCTCGCGTAAGCCGGTATTCGGTTATCTCGGCATGGCATATGCGATGGTTGCCATTGGCGTTGTCGGCTTCGTCGTCTGGGCGCACCACATGTATACGGTCGGTCTGTCGCTCGACACGCAGCGCTACTTCGTCTTCGCGACGATGGTTATTGCGGTTCCGACGGGTATCAAGATCTTCTCCTGGATCGCGACGATGTGGGGCGGATCGTTGACCTTCCGTGCGCCGATGCTTTGGGCGATTGGCTTCATCTTCCTGTTCACTGTTGGTGGTGTTACGGGCGTCCAGCTCGCCAATGCCGGTCTCGACCGCGCGCTGCATGACACCTATTACGTTGTGGCACACTTCCATTACGTGCTGTCGCTGGGTGCAGTGTTCGCGATCTTCGCGGGCTGGTATTACTGGTTCCCGAAGATGAGCGGCTATATGTATGACGAATTCACCGCGAAGCTGCACTTCTGGGTCACCTTCGTCGGCGTCAATCTCGTCTTCTTCCCGCAGCACTTCCTCGGTCTTGCCGGTATGCCACGTCGTTACATCGACTATCCGGATGCCTATGCAGGCTGGAACATGGTGTCGTCTTACGGCTCCTACATTTCGGGCTTTGCCGTGCTGATCTTCCTCTACAATGTCTTCGAGGCATTCGCGAAGAAGCGTGAAGCGGGTGCAAACCCTTGGGGTGAAGGCGCAACGACGCTGGAATGGCAGCTTTCTTCGCCTCCGCCGTTCCACCAGTGGGAACAACTGCCGCGTATAAAGTAATTGTGCAAAGGGCGATCCCTGAAAGGGGTTCGCCCTCGCGCAAAACTGTGATATGTGCGGGCGGCATTCAGATCCGTCCATAGCCGGTTGACGTTCAGGAACGACGCTTCCGATCGGAGTGAATGCATCTCCGGGAGGTAAAAGTCGTAGTGAATTGCTGGTGTGTGCTCTGGGCCGAGCACAGCACCGGTCCGGTGAATTCGAGGTTGTTGAAGTTAATGTCTCTGGTGGAAAAAAACACGGTTTCCGACGACGCATTCGCTCTTTCAGAGGCGACTGCACGGGATTACCTTGTCCTGCTGAAGCCGCGTGTCATGTCGCTGGTGGTGTTCACCGGGCTTGTCGGCCTGGTGCTTGCGCCCGGCCATATGAACCCGATTCTGGCTGCGATCAGCATTCTCTGCATTGCGGTTGGTGCTGGCGCATCTGGCGCACTCAATATGTGGTACGATGCCGATATTGATGCGGTGATGAAGCGCACGCGCAATCGACCGATTCCTGCCGGCGTGATCGCGCCCAATCAGGTTTTGGCTTTCGGCCTGACTTTGTCGGTCTTTTCGGTCATCACACTTGGTTTGATGGTCAACTGGCTCTCTGCGGCTCTTCTTGCCTTCACCATTTTCTTCTACGCCGTCATCTATACGATGTGGCTCAAGCGCTCGACACCGCAGAACATCGTTATTGGTGGTGCGGCTGGTGCTTTCCCACCGATGATCGGTTGGGCTGCGGCAACAGGCGAGATCACGTGGGACAGCGTCGTTCTGTTCATGATTATCTTCCTGTGGACGCCACCGCACTTCTGGGCACTCTCGTTGTTTTCAAGCAATGATTACGAAGCTGCACGCATTCCGATGATGCCGAATGTGAAGGGCGAACTCTCAACCCGTCGACAGGCAATGTTCTACGCCGTGATCATGGCACCGGTTGGCGTTCTACCGTACATAATGGGCTTTGCTGGCATCACTTACGGGGTGATTTCCACGCTGCTCGGTCTGGCATTTGTCTACTATGCATGGCGTATGTGGGTCGCGGAAAGCCATACGCAGATGCTGCTTGCTGCACGCAAACTGTTCCGCTTCTCACTGATTTACTTGTCGGCGGTATTCGCGGTTCTGCTCGTGGAAGCGCTGGCAATCAGGCTGCTGACAGCCTTTGGAGTGATTTAATGGATAATTCCGTACAGAAGCCGCATCACGAGGAACTGGAACTGGTTACACCAACTGCGCAGCAGCGAAAAGCTCAGCGTAACCGTTCCTGGGGGCTTGCTATTGCTTTGGCTCTGTTCGTCGTCCTCGTCTACGTGGGCACAATGGCCAAGTTGGGAGCGAATGCTCTGGTGCGTCCGTTCTAATTTTTAAGTGGACTGATAAAGGGTTCGATCTGGGAGGATGGAATGGCAGATCAGCAGAAGGTTGACGAAAAGCAGAAACGCCTCAATCGCTCCAATCGTACGGTTGCGATCGCGTGTCTGTCTTTCTTTGTCTGCATGATTGGCGCAGCTTATGCCTCTGTGCCGCTCTATCGTATTTTCTGTCAGGTGACAGGCTATGGCGGCACGACGCAACGCGTCGAGCAATATTCCGATACCATTCTCGACAAGACGATGAAGGTGCGTTTCGACGCCAATACGGCCAATGGCCTGCCTTGGGATTTCAAGCCGGTTGAGCGCGAAGTGACTGTGCGCATCGGCGAAACCACCATGATAAAATATGAGGCGCGCAACCTCTTTGACGAACCGACTTATGGCCGCGCGAGTTTCAATGTCGCTCCAGGTCGTGCAGGTGCCTATTTCAACAAGGTCGAGTGTTTCTGCTTCACCGATACGACTTTGCAGCCGGGTGAAGACATGGAAATGCCAGTTGTTTTCTTCGTTGATCCTGAGATCGTCAACGACCCGGACCTGAAGGATGTGAAGACGATCACGCTGTCCTACACGTTCTTCCCGATTGATAAGCCAAAGCCTGTTGCAAATGCCAAAGTGGCACCGACGGGTAATAACGGAAGCTGAATGTAGAGAATAACGCGGCACACAATGCCGCAAAGACAAAAGAGCCAAGCGGCTCTATGTTGCGATACTAAGGGATTTGTCTGAGATTCTTTTGGGGAACTTAGACAGGAAGGCACAGAGAGGAGCCTTGGGGAGAGACATGGCTGACGTTCACGAGAAAAATCACGATTATCACATTATAGCGCCAAGCCCATGGCCGTTTCTGAGTTCGGTTGGCGCTTTCGTGCTCGCCATCGGCGGTGTCGCCTGGATGCGCTATATCAATTCCGGCGAGCTTAAGTTCTTCGGTCTGAACATTGTTACGCCATGGATTTTCTTCATCGGCCTCGCGATCGTTCTTTACTGCATGTACGCTTGGTGGGCAGACACCATCAAGGAAGGCCACGAAGGCCATCACACGCGCGTCGTGTCGCTGCATCTGCGCTATGGCATGATCATGTTCATTGCCTCGGAAGTCATGTTCTTCGCAGCATGGTTCTGGGCGTTCTTTGATGCGAGCCTTTTCCCGAACGAAGTGCATCAGGTTGCGCGCGCTGAATTTACCGGTGGCCAGTGGCCTCCAAAGGGCATCGAGGTGCTCGATCCGCTGCATCTGCCGCTCTACAACACCGTTATCCTGCTGCTCTCAGGTACGACACTGACCTGGGCGCACCATGCTTTGCTCCACAAGGATCGCAAGGGCATGATCACAGGTCTTGCGCTGACGGTTGTTTTGGGCGTGCTGTTCTCGTTCGTTCAGGCCTATGAATACATCCACGCACCATTCGAGTTCAAAGACTCGATCTATGGCGCGACTTTCTTCATGGCAACCGGTTTCCACGGCTTCCACGTCATCATCGGAACGATCTTCCTTTTGGTTATCCTGTTCCGCGCGATGGGTGGTGATTTCACACCTGAACGCCATTTCGGGTTCGAAGCGGCTGCATGGTACTGGCACTTCGTGGACGTGGTCTGGCTGTTCCTGTTCTTCACGATTTACGTGTGGGGCGGTTGGGGCGCACCAATGCACGGCGGCTGATTTATCGGTTGTCAAGATTGCAGGGCGGCCTTGGAAACATGGCCGCCTTTTGCTTGTCTGGTAAACAGAACGAAGCTGCTTTTGCGATTACGAAAAGAAGATGGCTTAGATGGGAGCATGCAATGTCCGATCACAATCTTTATCCGCCGGTCGATCCGATCAAAAGCGGAATCACTGGACATTGTCCTCGCTGCGGCGAAGGGAAGCTGTTTAATGGCTTTCTGACAGTCGCCCCCAAATGCCGAGCTTGCGGGCTGGATTATTCTTTTGCAGATTCTGGCGATGGTCCTGCCGCTTTCGTTATTCTCATTATCGGTTTTATAGTGGTTGGTGCAGCCTTGTGGATGGAGGTCAATTACGGACCGCCGCTCTGGGTCCATTTCATTCTGTGGGTGCCTCTGGCCATCATCTTAAGCCTTGTTGCCATGCGCAGCATCAAGGGTATTCTGATCAATATGCAATATCGCAACAAGGCGTCTCAGGGGCGTCTGGATGATGGCAAATGACCGAAGTACAAAAGTCGCAGCGGTTTCCATGGGGGATACTGATTGCATCCCTTATCGCTTTTGTGATCCTGCTCGGACTGGGGACATGGCAGGTTGAGCGGCTGCAATGGAAAGAAGCCCTGCTTGCTTCCACACAAGAGCGGGTTCATGAACCCCCGCTTCCTTTGGCCGAAATGGAGAAAATCTATCGCGAAGAAGGAACGGTTGAATACCGGCCTGTGACGGTTTCGGGCACTTTCATGCATCAGGGCGAGCGGCATTTTCTTTCGACCTATGACGGCAAGCCGGGCTTTAATGTCTATACGCCGCTAATGCTTGAAGATGGCCGATTTGTCCTCGTTAATCGTGGGTTTGTGCCTTATGAGAAAAAGGATGCCGAAACTCGCCTCGATGGGCAATTGGATGGCCCGGTGACGGTTACCGGACTGGCCCGCGATCCATTAAGCGCCAAGCCCGGCTATTTTGTTCCAGACAACGATATTGCCAAGAATATCTTCTATTGGAAGGATTGGTCGGCCATGGCTGAAAGCGCGGATATTCCGTCGCTTGACGATGCGGTCCCGTTCTTTATCGATGCAGACAACAAACCGAATTTTGGTGGCTTACCGGTTGGCGGCGTCACGATCATCGATTTTCCCAACAACCATCTGCAATATGCAGTCACGTGGTATGGGCTTGCTTTGGCGCTGTTAGGGGTTGTCGGAACGTGGTTCTGGCGTTATCGAAAGATGGATAAGGGTTGACAAAGGTCTCGTTGCAGCCCAACTCCGGCCCTATATAACTATTCGCGCCCCATGCCGAACCCAGCGAGCACGATTTATGACTGATACACGTCCCCCTCTGGAAATCCGTCTTTGCGGCCCGCGTGGTTTTTGCGCGGGCGTTGACCGGGCGATCCAGATCGTCGTGCTGGCATTGAAGAAATATGGTGCTCCGGTCTATGTGCGCCACGAGATCGTGCATAATCGCTATGTTGTTGAAGGCCTGCAGTCACGCGGCGCAATTTTTGTCGAAGAACTCGATGAAATTCCGGCAGAACATCGCGATCAGCCTGTGGTCTTTTCTGCCCATGGTGTACCAAAGTCGGTGCCTGCTGATGCGGAAGCCAAGAACCTTTTTTATCTTGATGCGACCTGTCCTCTGGTTTCCAAGGTTCACAAACAGGCGATGCGCCATCAGCGCCTTGGCCGTCATGTGATCCTGATTGGCCATTCCGGCCATCCCGAAGTGATCGGCACGATGGGGCAATTGCCTGACGGAACCGTGACGCTCATCGAGACAGTTGAAGACGCGCGCAAGATCGAGTTTACCGATCCGGATAATCTTGGCTTCGTTACACAGACGACGCTTTCGGTTGATGATACTGCGGGTATTATCCAGGAGTTGCAGCAGCGTTTCCCAAACCTGACCGCACCGGCTGCAGAATCCATCTGTTATGCCACGACAAATCGTCAGGATGCGGTGCGCGCAGCCGCTCCCGGTTGCGATCTCTTCCTCATTGTGGGTGCTCCGAACTCATCCAATTCCAAGCGCCTTGTCGAAGTAGCTGAAAAGGCTGGCGCGGGCATGTCGATGCTCGTGCAGCGCGCAAGCGACATCGAATGGGACAAAGTCGGCGATATTTCAGTGGTTGGTCTTTCGGCTGGCGCATCTGCGCCTGAAATCATCGTCGATGAGATCATGGATGCCTTCAAGGCGCGCTTCACTGTCAAAATCGAACTGGCAGAAACGATAATCGAAACCGAAAACTTCCTTGTAAATCGTGAAATACGCGATGTGGAGCTGACGGTGCAGGATATGGCATTCGTCAACGGTGAAAACCGGGTGGTCGGCATACCGAAATTAGAGCGCATCCCGAAAACAGCATAACGGTTTTCGGATAAGATTCGCGGTGTGAATATGGGGAAATAAGCGGCATGGCCGTCTATACAGATATCAATGAAATCGAGCTTGGTTCTTTTCTTGAACAGTATGACATCGGTGCTCTGACCTCATATAAGGGCATTGCAGAAGGGGTCGAGAACACCAATTACCTTCTGCACACGACGATAGGCTCTTTCATTCTTACCCTTTATGAGAAGCGTGTTAATCGCGACGAATTGCCATTTTTCCTGAATTTGATGCAGCATCTCTCCAAACGCGGTCTGGAATGCCCACAGCCGGTGGTGCGCCGCGATGGTGCGATGATCGGTGAGCTTGCAGGCCGTCCGGCGGCTATCGTGACCTTCCTTGAAGGCATGTGGATGCGCAAACCCACCGTCGCACATTGTGAAGAAGTTGGCCGTGGGCTGGCTGAAATGCATTTGGCTGGTGAAGACTTCACTATGCGCCGCCGCAATGGTCTGACATTGCCTGACTGGCGCCCGCTGTGGGATCTTTCGAAAGAACGTGCCGATAGTGTCGAGCAGGGGCTGGTTGCCGAGGCAGAGGGCGATCTCGATTATCTGGAAAAGAGCTGGCCGGTTGGACTGCCGGAAGGCGTCATTCATGCCGATCTTTTTCCGGACAATGTGTTTTTCCTTGGTGATCGGCTGTCGGGGTTCATCGACTTCTACTTCGCCTGCACGGATATTCTCGCTTATGACGTGGCTGTCTGCCTGAACGCCTGGTGTTTTGAGAAGGATTTCTCCTTCAATATCACAAAGGGTGCTGCATTCCTGCGCGGCTATAATTCCGTGCGTCCGCTCTCACTTGCTGAAATCGACGCTTTGCCGGTTCTGGCCCGAGGTGCCGCGGTGCGTTTCATGTTGACCCGTCTCTATGATTGGCTGACCGTTCCCGACGGCAGTTTCGTGATGAAAAAAGACCCTATGGAATATGTGCGTCGTATGCGCTTTCACCGACAGGTTACATCTGCAACAGAATACGGGCTTGAATTGGCGGGAGCTGCCGCGTGAAGCATATAGAGGCTTTCACCGACGGTGCGTGCTCGGGCAACCCCGGTCCCGGTGGGTGGGGCGCTATTGTGCGCTGGAATGGCCATGTGAAAGAGTTGAAGGGCGGCGAGGCCGACACCACCAACAATCGCATGGAGCTGATGGCAGCAATTTCGGCGCTATCTGCATTGAAAGAGCCATGTGAAGTCGATCTTTACACTGACAGTGTCTATGTGCGTGACGGCATTTCTGGTTGGATTGAGGGCTGGAAGCGCAATGGCTGGAAAACCGCAGCCAAGAAGCCGGTAAAGAATGCCGAACTCTGGCAGGCGCTGGATGAGGCGCGCAAGCCGCATAAGGTGACGTGGCACTGGGTCAAAGGGCATGCAGGTCATCCGGAGAATGAACGCGCTGACGAGCTTGCTCGTGAAGGTATGGAGCCGTTTAAATACAACGGATACAAGTCGCTTCAAGTGAAGTAGCGATTATCGGGTTTGTGAATAAGGAAAGGCCGCGCTGGAGAACAGCGCGGCTTTTTGATTTTCAGGCAAGGTATTTGCCTTGCTGCGATTTGTTGAGATCGGTGGCGCTGTACAGATTGCGCGGCGAACTTTGAATAAATTAAAGCTGTTCGATGAGTGTCGCAGCACTTGAAGTAGCGGCCTGACCAGCCTGTTCCTCGATGTTGAGGGTTTTGAGGACACCGTCTTCAATGATAGCCGAATAACGCTTCGAGCGGATGCCAAGACCGCCTGCGGTTGCATCCAGTTCAAGACCAAGAGCTTTGGTAAAAAGGGCGGAACCATCGGCGAGATACAGGATCTTGCCTTCGCCGCCAGTGCTCTGCGCCCATGCGCCCATAACGAAAGCGTCATTCACTGCAACGACTGCGATCTGATCGACGCCCTTCGCGAGGATGGTATCGCGATTTTCAAGATAGCCCGGCAGGTGGTTGAGGCTGCAGGTCGGTGTGAAAGCACCGGGAACCGCGAACAGAACGACCTTTTTGCCAGCAAAGACTTCGTCAGTCGTCACTTCCTTGACGCCGTCTGCGGTCTTTACCTTGAAGGTTGCTGCGGGCAGCTTGTCACCAACTTTGATCGTCATCGTTTTTCTCCTGAAGATGAGCGTGTGCCGTCATTGCCCACCTGTATGAATCGCTGAATTTCGACTGCCAGTGCATGAAACATGGCGACGACACTTAAGCCGATAATGATCCGTTCGACAATTTCAAATTACGGATCTTACAAGTTAATCCAGCCTGACCTGTCCGGAAACTGCTTTGCCATTCTGAACCAGCGTATAGTCTATCAGCGTGCCGCCCTCAGCTTTGCCATGAAGCGTGGCTGCGAAGCGCAATTGACCGGTATCTTTCTCGGGCTTTGCCTCGGAAAGGCTTAGCTGGTCGCTTCCGATAAAAAGTTCGGCAGGTGCGTGGGCGTCGGGAAGCGCAATCTCAAAAACCGCTTTGCTTTCCTCTCGCTTTGCGCTTTTTACGCCAAACTCGGCGGATGCGGGGGCTGGCAGGCGACCAAAGGCGGTTTCGACAATCGTATGCGCGGCGATGGCCTGTGGCGATTGTTCTGGTGTTACCTTCAATGGAAAATCAAACTGAGCCTGAACGGGAATGCAGATTTTTTCACAGACGCCGAGAAAGACATGCCCTTTCAGCCGCAGTTCGCCGGGTTTTACGTGGAAGGTTAGTGGCAACGATACTGAATGTTTGTAGCCGATACCGCCTTCGTCACCGGCATCAAAATATACGGGGGCCGGATAGTCGATCCGCGCAGAAGTGCCGCCTTCTATATTGAGCTGCGGTGGCACACCTGCATCACCCGGATTGCGCCAATAGGTTTTCCATCCGGGATTGAGATCGATTTGCAATGCTCCGCGCAGTTCGCCGTGCGGCTTTGCGTCTTCAAGAATAACACGGACTTTGCCGCCCGGCGTTTCCGACCAGTCAGACGTGGCAGCATGTGCGGCAACTGCCGCACTCAAGAGCAGAGGGAGGACAAGAAACTGAATTGATCTCATGCGGCGAGATTGATGGAAAATCATGTTTCTATCAAGGCTGAGTTTAAGTCTGTAAATTGTAGTTCAGAGTTTCAGCAACAATTGTAGTGTCACGCTCGAAACGATGACAAAACCCAGGCCGAGATGAAACAGAAAAGCAATATTGGATATGATGCGCAGCGCGTCATAATCAGCAAAATTTGTGGCGATCTCATCTGGCGGTGTGGGGTTGCGCCAGAGATATAACGCAAAGCGATAATTACCGCGTGGCATGGTGAAAATGTAATAGAGATCAGACACATCTCCGATCGCCTTTGTCATTGACGGGCTTTGCCTGATGAAATCGATAAGCGGAGAAAGTCTGACCTGCGCGTATATAGAATAAGCCAAGAAGGCTGCTGCCGAAATTACAACTATATACATCAACATGCTGATGATTCTTCTCAATCTTTAATTGCATTTATTCGCGGGGAGGTTGCTTCAATATGCAATCCGAAATCAAGCCCGTTCGAAGCAATAAGAAACTTTGCACGAATTTCATTGTCATTTGCCGCAGTCTTGCTACCTTCATATCTATGACAATTCTCAGGAAGCCAAACCAGGAGCAGGGTTTCTTGAACGGGCAATTCCTGCTCGCAATGCCCGGAATGAGCGACGAGCGTTTTGCCCGCGCAGTGGTCTATATTTGTGCCCATTCTGAAGAGGGCGCGATGGGTTTCATCATTAATCAGGTCCAGCCGGTTGGGTTTCCCGATCTCCTTCGTCAGATCGGCGTCATTGGTGATGAGGATCTGATTATGCTACCGGCGCGCGCGCAGCATATGGTCATCCGCGATGGCGGACCGGTCGATCGAACCCGCGGTTTCGTGTTGCATACCGACGACTACATGGTCGATTCCACTATGCCGGTCACAGAAGACATTTGTCTCACAGCAACGGTCGATATTCTGCGTGCGATCTATGGAGGCAATGGACCAACGCAAGCATTGATGACCCTGGGCTACTCTGGCTGGGCACCCGGACAGCTCGATCTGGAATTTGCAGAGAACGGCTGGCTGACATGCCCGGCGCCGATGGACATGCTGTTTGATAGCGATATTGTCGGAAAATACGACAGGCTGATGACCCGGATGGGGATCGACATGACGCGGCTCGTTTCCGAAGCCGGTCATGCCTGAATGATTATCGTGTAAAAATAAGACTTAGAGCGGCTCCAGTTAAGACTGAATCGTTGGAGCCGCTAACTATTTGTTTGTACGCATTATCCTACGCAAAAGCGCTTCGCACTTTATGCTGGAAATGCTTTAAGCCGCAGCTGCGTCCAGCTGTTCCCGGATCATGCGCGTTGCATCTTCCCGACTTGATGGTTCGCCAAACATGAAGCTCTGTACATATTCGCAGCCCATCTGGCGCAATTGAAGAGCATCACTTTCACTGTCTACACCTTCAGTCACAACGGCAAGACCGAGATCATGCGCCATGCTGACGATGGAGCGCAGGAGCGTCGTCTTTTGCGGCTGATCGCCTTTAACGAACGAGCGGTCGATCTTGATGATATCGAACGGAAAGCGCGTCAGATAGGCAAGTGAAGAATAGCCGGTGCCGAAATCGTCAAGTGACAGGCCTACACCCATGGTCTTGAGCCGTGCGAGGACATGGGCCGACTGTTCAGGATTTTCCATCAGCACGGATTCAGTCAATTCCAGCTTGAGGCTGCCGGGCGTGAGATGAATGCGCGAGAGAACCGAGCGCACATCATTGATCAGATCCTGCCGGATCAACTGTGTGCTCGACAGATTAACGGACACAAACAGATCAAGTTTGGGGAACTGTTCCTGCCATGCATACAGATCTTCTGCCGCACGCTGAATGGCGAACAGTCCAAGCTGCACGATGAGACCAGAGCTTTCGGCAATCGGAATAAATTCGGACGGAGAAATTCCGCCACGGCGCGGATGCTCCCAGCGCATCAATGCTTCAAAGCCCGCAATGGTGCCATCATCAAGCCGGACAATCGGCTGATAGACCAGACTGATTTCATCGCGCTCAAGGGCACGGCGCAAATCGGATTCCAGCTGTAGCTTGTCACTGCCGATTGCACGGAATGCCGGACGGAACGGCTCAATGCGGTCGCCGCCGAAGCGTTTGGCCTGATGCATGGCCAGTTCGGCGTCTTTGACAAAATCCTCCGCTGAGGCAGCGGTTTTCGTCCAGGTGATCAGGCCGACCGATGCCGTTAGTACAATCTCACGCTTGGCATAGGCAATCGGCGAACGAACTGCTTGACGCAGAGCTTCAGCAAAAGATGCAATACGACCCGGATCGCTTTCAGACGCAAGCAGAAGCCCAAATTGATCGGATGACAAGCGCGACAGTGTATCCTGTGGCTTCATAAGGCGTGACAGGCGCCGCGAGATGGTCAGCAGGATCGTATCACCAGCAGACATGCCAAGGCTGTCGTTGACCTGCTTGAAGCGGTCGATGTCGATGATGAAAACGGTCGGGTGCAGTCTGCTCTCGCCGCGCGCCATATTCATCACGTTGCTGAGACGATCCAGAAATAGCTCACGATTGGGCAGACCGGTCAGATTGTCGTGCACAGCATCGTGCAACAGGCGCTCTTCGGCTTTTTTCTGCTCTGTCACATTGACCAGCGTACCGACACAACGGACGATCTCGCCATCCGAACCGATGACAGGACGGGCGCGCAGAGCATACCAATGATAGTGGCCATCATTGGCGCGCAGGCGGAAAATTTGCCCGATGCGTCCGCGACGGTTTTCGAGAATGGCATCGAGCGTTGAACGGAACCGGTCACGATCATCGGCATGCATGGCGGGTAGCCAGTTTCGCACAGGCCCCTGCAGCGAACTTGCGGTGTTTCCAAGATAATTAGCAATGTCTGGCGTCGTCACAACGCGGTCACGTGGCACGTCCCAGTCCCAGACGATGTCTCCGGCGCCAATGACAGCCAGCGCCTGCCGTTCCATATCTGAGAGCAAGCCCTGTTGAAGCGCACCACCGGAAAAAGCGTGCTGCATGACAGTGAAGCCGATCAGAAGCACAATAAGAACCAGGCCACCGCCGAGAGCGGGTTGGACAATATCATTGTCGAGCTGGCCAGAGACTGCCATCCAGGCACCGAGCAGCCATATGAGCGTAAGCAGCCAGGCGGGAATAAGCATCACCGCTCGGTCATAACCTTTGACTGCCAGATAACCGATGATGAAGACACCGGATACGACCGTGAGCGCCAGCGACATGCGTGCGATGCCCGATGCGACCGGTGGATCGAATACTGCTACGCCTGCGAGCGCAATGAGCCCCAACACCCATGTCACCGCGCCATAACTGAAATGATCATGCCATCGGTTGAGATTGAGATAGGTGAACAGAAAAATCACCAGAGAGGCGGCGAGTGCCACTTCCGTGCCCGCTCGCCAGACCTGCTCGTTGCCGGGCGTGATCTCCATCAGCTTGTTCCAGAAGCCAAAGTCGACACAGATATAGGCCAGTACAGCCCACGCAAGCGCTGCAGTTGCCGGGAATAGCGAGGTTCCCTTAACAACGAAGAGGATCGTCAAGAACAGTGCGAGAAGGCCGGAAATACCAAGCAGAATGCCACGATAAAGCGTGTAGGAGTTGACCGCATCCTTGTACGCTTCAGGCTCCCACAGATAGAGCTGGGGAAGATTATGTGACGAGAGTTCCGCAACAAATGTGACGACCGTACCCGGATTAAGCGTAATGCGAAAAACGTCGGCATCCGCACTTGGCTGGCGGTCGAGCGCAAAGCCCTCGCTCGGTGTAATCGATGAAATACGTTGTGAGCCCAGATCAGGCCAGATTACGCCTGAACCGACGAGACGGAAGTGGGGGGCCACGATCAGGCGGTCAATCTGCTCGTCTGTGGGATTGGCGATGGAAAAAGCGGCCCAATCACCAGATGCGTTGGAATTAGGATCGGCTTGCACCTCGATACGACGTACAATGCCATCTGCACCGGGGGCGGTGGAAACCTGTACACTCTCACCTTGATTGCGCAGCAGCTCAACAGCGCGCGAAAGGTCAAGGGCTGTGTCTTCTTTTGAGATTTTTATCGGCTCAACAGCAAAAGCATGAATCGTTGAAAAGAGCACAATGGCAATGAACGCGGAGATAATCCGCGCAAAGGCTGAAAAAAACCTGTCTGTAAGACCGTTCACGAGCGTTCAACCTTGCCATTGGTCATGCGTATGTCGCTTTCTAAAAGGGCAAATAACAGGTGATCCTGCCAGAAGCCGTTTATTTTGAGATAGGAACGCAACAGTCCTTCTCTCTGAAATCCGGCTTTTTCGAGAAGCCGTATCGAACGTACATTATGGGGAATACAGGCAGCTTCAATCCGGTGCAACCTCAGTTCCCCGAAAGCAAAGGGGATAACCATTGATAAGGCTTCGGTCATATAGCCTTGGCCGGCGACGGATACACCGCTCCAATAGCCGATCATGCCGCTTTGGCCGACACCGCGTCTGATGTTGCCAAGGGTAATTCCACCTAAAAGCCGGTTGTCACCGTTACGGAAAATAAAAAACGGATAGCCGGTGCCATCGGACATTTCTTCCTGTACGCGTCGCAGCCGATGGCGGAAAGCGCTTTTGGTCAGGTCGTCATCGGCCCAGGTCGGTTCCCATGGGGTAAGAAAGGCGCGGCTCTGCTCGCGCACATTGGCCCAACTTGCAAAGTCGGTCATCAATGGCTCGCGCAAGTAAATGCGCTTCCCACGAAGGATTGTCGGATTGCTGCGCCGGAATGGCAGGCCGATCATGCGGGTTCCTGTTTTAAGGAGGGGGGTGAAGGAAATAGGACAGCGAGGCATTGGGGCAATATGTTTATCGCCTGAAACCTGTTGTACTTTCCGCATCACCTGCGTGCTTATCCTTGCTGCCTTACACAGCAATCTTCCTTGTATGTGCGCTGGTCGAGAGAGCATCGGTGAGCCCCTCAAAGCCCATCAGACGTCCAACGGGGCCAACACCTGCAATCGTCGGCTTGCTGTCAAGGAACAAACGTCCGGCAAGATCGCTCAGTCGTTCCGGAGTGATCAGCGAGAGGCGATCCATCAGTTCGCTGTTTGCAACTGGACGGCCATAGAGCAGGAACTGGCGTGCGATCTGTCCCGCGCGGCTTGCAGCGCTTTCCTGCGACATGAGCAGGCTTGCGCTGTACTGCGCACGAGCGCGATTGACTTCCTCAATGCTGATGGAATCCGCTGCTTTGTGCAACTCGTCGATAATGACCGGTAGTAGCTCTACGAGTTCATCGCGACCAGTCGCAGCATGGATGCCGAACAGACCCGTATCGGAAAAGCCCCAATGGAAAGCGTAGACCGAATAACAAAGGCCGCGCTTTTCACGCACTTCCTGAAACAGCCGCGAAGACATGCCGCCGCCGAGGATCATGGAAAGAAGCTGTGAGGCATAGAAGTCGCGCACATGATAGGCGCGGCCTTCAAAGCCGATCAGTACCTGCGCATCCATCAATTCGCGATTTTCGCGGAAATCACCGCCAACATAGGTGGCGAGATCAAGCGTTGGCGCGGTATTGTGCGCACGGAAGCCGCCGAGACGCTTTTCCACTTCCTTCACGAACTGATCGTGATCAATGCCGCCTGCTGCCGTCACTACCATGCGGTCAGCGCTGTACTGTTCATCGATATACTGGCGCAGGTCGTCCGAAGTGAAGGACATGACCGTATCGGGCTCGCCAAGAATGGCGCGTCCGATTGGCTGATGGCGATAAGCGGTTTCGGTAAAGCGGTCAAAGACGATATCATCAGGCGTATCGTGCGCAGCACCGATTTCCTGCATGATGACCTGCTTTTCGCGCTCAAGCTCCGCTTCATCGAACTTCGAAGCGGTCAGAATATCTGAGAGGATATCGATCGCCAAAGGCATGTCGTTGCGTAGAACACGCGCATAATAAGACGTGGTCTCGACGCTCGTCGCAGCATTGATCTCGCCGCCAACATTTTCGATGTCCGAGGCGATCTGCCAGGCCGTCCGCTTTTCCGTGCCCTTGAAAGCCATATGCTCAAGCAGATGGGCGATGCCATGCCGATCCGGAGCCTCGTTTCGTGCGCCTGCCTTGACCCAGATACCCAACGCGACGCTTTCCACATGCGGCATGTTATCTGTAGCAATGGTCAAGCCATTGGAAAGACGCGTTACTTCAACACCCATAAGCACAATGCTCCCATAGTCCCATTCGGGTTCCCGTTCTTAATTCCCTTAGAGCGCCGGGCGTCCTTCTGGACGCTAAAGGACGCTCTAACTCTTTTAAACTACGCATCTTGCTTTCCAAAACTCGATTCCGATTTTTGGGCCGATGCGGTAGAAGAGCACGCGCATTTTATGCCCGAGAATGACGGCGAACGTATTCTTCCACGATTTTCAGGTCGTTGTGAAGAACTGTGAAACTTTCTTTTCGTTGCATCAAGTCCGAAAGCCATGCCGGAAGTTCCGGGTTGATACCGCTCGCAGCCTTTACGGCATCGGGGAATTTCGCCGGGTGGGCTGTTGCCAGAACCACCATTGGTGCGTTCCCGGACACTTTTTCGCGAGCGACCTTAACAGCAATCGCCGAGTGCGGATCAAGCAGATAACCATCTGCTTCAAGCACAGACTTAATGGTTTGCGCAGTTTCCTCGACCGTAGAACGGCCCGCTGAAAACTCGTTGCGAATGGCGGAAAGCGGCTTTTCGGAGATAGTGAAGCCGCCCGATTGCTTCAGGCTCTGCATCAGACCACGCACAGCAGCCGCATCGCGGCCGTGTGCTTCAAACAATAAACGCTCGAAATTGGACGAAATCTGGATGTCCATAGAAGGCGAGGTTGTTTGTTCGACACCACGCATTTCGTAAGCGCCACCGTCCAGTGTGCGTGAGAGAATGTCGTTGTCGTTGGTGGCAATGATGAGCTGATCGATTGGAAGGCCCATTTTCTTGGCAACGAAGCCTGCAAAAATATCGCCGAAATTACCGGTTGGCACCGTGAAGGACACGGCACGGTCAGGCGCACCAAGGCTCAGTGCCGCTGTGAAATAGTAGACCACCTGTGGCATGATACGCGCCCAGTTGATCGAGTTCACACCGGAAAGCGAAATCGCATCACGGAATTCGAGATCGTTGAACATGCCTTTGACCAGATTCTGGCAGTCATCGAAGTTACCTTCGATAGAAAGGGCATGAACGTTGGAAAAGCCGGAGCTGGTCATCTGGCGCTGCTGCACCGGTGACACGCGGCCATTCGGGAAGAGAATAAAGATATCTGTATTGTCACGGCCGCCAAAAGCCTCGATAGCCGCGCCGCCTGTGTCGCCGGAAGTGGCGCCGACAATTGTGGCGCGCTCACCGCGTTGGGCCAGCACATAATCCATCATGCGAGCAAGAAGCTGCATGGCGACATCTTTGAAGGCAAGCGTCGGGCCATGGAACAGTTCAAGAATGAACTCATTCGAACCCGTCTGAACCAGAGGGCAGACTGCATCGTGACGGAACGAACCATAGGCTTCACGCACCATGCGCTCGAAATCAGCCTGCGGAATCTCACCGTCTATGAAAGGTGTCAGTACAGCCAGCGCGATATCCACATAGGATTTTCCGCGCAAATCGCGAATTTGTTCCGGGGTGAATTGTGGGTATTCCTGAGGAAGATAGAGGCCGCCATCGCGGGCAAGTCCGGCGAGCAAAGCGTCGCTGAACCCCAGAACAGGTGCTTCGCCGCGCGTGCTGATATATTTCATCTCAAAGGCCTTCATTTCGGGTCGAGGCGGATTTTAGCCGCATAATGCAATAGAGCGTCCCTAAAAAAGCCGCAAGAATTAAAGCATCCTTGTAGGGATGGGGGTTGCTCTTGGTGACAAAAAACAGGAAAACACCCTCACGCTACGCATCGCATAGTGGTATAGAACAGGTCGATCAGTGCAGGGAAGCCCGGTTTATGCAGAAAGCATTACAGAATCGTTCATCGTTGTTTCCAGTCTTTGCAACGGTTTTGCTCGCAGCACTCGCAGGCTGCACGACAAGTGGCACGCAGAAATCTGCGGATGGCTCACTGACAGATGCCAGCCAGACACGTATCAAAGAATCGGAGTTGCGCGCTTTCTGCCCAACCGTTTCGTTGCGTGACGGCACAGCCTATTTCAACACCTATGAAAAGGGTGGCGATAAGGATGCGAGCCGCGTCATTTATCAGGCGGCGTTGACCGATACTACCCGTTCTTGCCAGTACACTGATGGAACAATCACTCTTGACGTTGCTGCGGCAGGCAAGGTCGTGCCCGGTCCAAAATACAAGAGCGGTAACATCACCATGCCAGTCCGCGTTGCGGTCCTTCAGGGTGACAAGGTGATTTATTCCAAGCTGCATAAGCAGACCGTGAATGTGACCGGCGGTGGTGCGACGCAATTCGTATTTAATGACAAGGGAATCTCGATCCCGTCGGATAGCGCTCGTAGTGTCCAGATTTTTGTGGGCTTTGATGAAGGTCCGTATAACACGAAATAAGTGTTGAGCTTGAGAGCATGTTTCGGCGCTGATGCTGTGCATGAAGCTGAGATGATAAGGGGTGCACGCTGCTATCGCGTGCGCCTTTTTTTTATCTTGCAGTTTGATCGCGCTTGTTATTTATAGTGCTGATAATTGTCACAGCTTTATATTATACATTATTTTTATATAGCTTCTGAGAATATAAATTTGGTATTATTATAGAGACTATTGGAAATAGTAGCATGAGAAAAATGTTTTAAACTGGTTTCCCGATTGTCGATATTGGAACGGCAGGTTTTCTGATGGTGCTTCAGCGCAGGTCTTTTTTATCGCCTGTTTATGTCCTGATCGCCGTTATGCTGCTGCTAGGTGCGATTGCTGGAAAATGGGCTGGTAATCGGTTTCAGCTGCACGAAGAAGAGCGGGATATGGATGCCTATATGTCTGTGCTGATGTCGCAGGCCAATCGCATCATTACATCCGCACAGAAAACATTGGAACAGGCCAACCGTTCTCCTTATGCAATCTGCTCTGACGAGGATAAACGTTATTTACGCGAGCTGCTGTTTGGTGGCTATCATGTCAAAGATATTGGTCGTCTCGTGAATGATCGACTTGAGTGTTCCACTCTCCTGAACGACGTTGACACTGACGAAGTGCGTTCCACCGAAGAGGTGCAGTTAATGGACGGCACTTATATCTATGGTGATCATAAGCTGATTACACCCGGTAGTCACGGCCCCGTCATTGGACGTGGCGAGGCGAATGTTGTGTTGAGCTCGGTCGCTTTTGATGCTTTGCACGTTTCTCAGTATAATTTCGTTGTTTTCCTGACAAACACGGACAAAACGCAATTTGCCCGTCTCTACAGTTTCCCAGAGGCGTTTCCCGGCAATATTGAAAACAGTTTTGTTCCGACTGGCAGCAGTCGGTCGTTTGGCATTTCGGACGATATTCTGCGCGAAAAAACCTGTGATCCTGTTACTGGAATCTGTATTTCGGTTGTGACATCGCAGAGTTGGTATGCCGAGGCGGACCGGCTTCTGCCTTTCGTTTTTACTGCTCTCGGAATGTTTGTTGGTGGTGGTCTTGGTGCAGCCTGGATTTATTATCGAAATCGCGACCAATCTTTGATTTCTCTTTTGAAAAAGGCGCTGGCGGCGAAGAGTCTCACACTGGTTTATCAGCCGGTTGTCAATATTGGGAATGGTAAGATTACAGGCTTTGAGGCGTTGATCCGTTGGGAGATAACAAAGGGCGATTTCGTGCCGCCTGATTTGTTCATTGCCCGTGCGGAAGCGGCAGGTATAGCGGATCGCATCACCTTATATGTCATTGATCAGGTGATTTTGGAGATGGGCGAGCTTTTACGGCAGCAACCTTCTTTGCGCATCAATATCAATATGACGGCAGGTGACGTGCAGAACCCGGCATTTATGGCTGCGCTCGAACAACGCCTTGGGGAATTTAATATTAAGCCTCAGCAAATCGGATTGGAATTGACGGAACGCACAGCTGTTGATTTTGCCAGGGCCACCGAAGGTATCAGGCAACTGCGTGAGCGCGGGCATCGGATTTATATCGATGACTTCGGGACAGGCTATTCCAATCTCGCTTATTTGGGCGAGCTGCAGGTCGATGCCATCAAGATTGACAAGGCTTTCACGCGCACAGTCGGTGATGAACGTGGAACGGTATCAATTGTGCCCCAGATTATTTCGATGGCGCATGAACATGATCTGGATATTGTCGTTGAGGGTCTTGAGACGGAAGCTCAGGTCAACTATTTCCGCGGCATTAGCGATAAGCTATCCGGGCAGGGCTGGTTTTTCGGCAGGCCTGTTGACGCAACATCGGTACAGGCGCTTGTCGGAAACATTACTCCATCCAAAAAACGCGGGCGCAGCAGAGCGTCGGCGGCGAAATAGATATTTAACTATAGAACAAATCTATAAGATTCTAATTAAATTAGACTGCTTCTGTGAAGTGAAAAGCAAGAGGTTTGCATTACAACAATTTCAGCAGGGATGATTGTGTCTGATGAAAGGCTGATCGTCTCCGATTGAAACTGCAACGAACCAAGAGGATAGGGCGGCTTATAGAAACCGCTCTGGTCTATGCCCATGAAACCAAAATACGAACGCGTTCTTGAGCCGACAGACACCTGGGCGATTTTCGACGTCACGACGGACGAGCCTGCATCAATCGGCGACAGGCTGATGATTGGTCTGAGCGAAAGCGAATCGGAAGAACTGCTCGCCAAACTCAATGCAGCCGCGAAGAGCAAGAATAAGCGCAGCGCTGCGTAGCGCTGTACTGCAAGCCAGCAGGGTGAGCCCTGACTGTTCGATGCTTTGGCATTGCGAAGTAAAAAGCGCTGAACCAGCGCTTTTTAATTGATAGTTCTCCCGAAAGCGTGTGTTTCGGGAGAAATCACAAGCTTCAGGCGTCGGTCCAGATTGATAAGGCCTCGATTACGCCCGGCAGATCCTTATGGCGATGGATCACGGTTTCAGCACCTGCATCCGTCAGCTTGTCGGCATGACCGGGATAGGTGTGCGCGCCACCAGTAAAGCCGATGACACGCATTCCGGCTGCACGCGCGCCATGAATGCCATGGGCTGAATCTTCAATCACGATGACATCCGCTGGATCGACACCAAATTGCTTGGCGGCATAGAGGAAAACGTCTGGCGCAGGCTTCGGCTTTTTTGTGCCAACTTCGCGCGACGGGAAAATATTTGGCGCAAAAAGATCGTAGAGACCGACGCGTTTCAGCATGAGTTCAAGGCGTGCATTGGTTGAGTTCGAGCAAATGCACTTTGGTAGCCCAAGTGCAGAAACAACCTCGACGATATCTTCAATCGCCTGCACCTCATTTTTCAAGCGCTCATCAAGCAGTTTTTCCGACTTGTCGAGTAGCGACGCGGAAATCGGAATGCCAGCTTCGCGTTCAACGGTCAGAAGAATGTCCTGCCAGGTGAGGCCGGCGAAGCGCTCGCCTACTTCTTCCGCTTCAATCGGATATCCGGCTTCTGTCAGAAGAACAGCATCGACTTGCGCTGCGATTACTTCCGAATCCACCAATACGCCATCGCAGTCAAAAATAATCAGGGAAGGAACCGCCATTTTACAAGCCTTTTAGAGCGCATACCGAAGTGTGAAACGATTTTCGGGTAAGATGCGCGTTACATCAGAATGTTAGAACGCTGATTTTGTCCACTCGGATCAAACCACGCACTATTGGGAGACGAGGGGGAGATTATCCGCCGAAATACCGCCGATGAGCTACACTTTTATGACTTGCGCGTCAAATTACGACCGTTCAACTTGCCGTATGTGTCGGAACGATATGTTGGGCTGACCGTTTCCTTCCTCTAGTGAAGGAGAAGTTTATGCGAAAGTCTGTTGTGCTGTTCATTCTCGCAATTGTCGTCGTTCTGGCGTTCATTCTTGCGACACCCTATTATTACAGCGTATCGCCTGAGAACCGTGGAACCGAGCCCGTAACGAACACGTCTCAGTAAGCACCCGATCTTTCAATCACATACAAAGGCGCTAAGATGCTAACGCATCACGCCTTGATAAAGTTCAATTGCCACTCGGGCTTAACCAAAGTCCAATGAGTTCACTCAATAAACTTTGGTATTACACTTCCCCTGAAACCTCACGTCTGCGGCGATCCAGTTCTTCGCTATAGCGACGCAACGTGTGTGCTTCACTTAAAAGCCCAAGCACCTTACGCTCCTGCGCGTTGTTGATGACCGCGAGTGCTTCGGCCTCTGCCCGGTCAAAACGCGCAACGGCTTCCTTGGCATTCATCTGCGGCAGCAGGAACTGGTCCTGATAGCGCAGCAGATCGCTGATGCCACGAGTTCCATCGGTCGTATCGAAACTTTCCGAATAGGCTTCCGGGACAGGGATCATACCAACATAGTGCCCCTCGTTATCCACTGCGATAACGCGCTGGGTTGAACCGAGCGGGAAGTCGTGACGGAACGTTTCAATGTCGGTGTCGATGAGGACGGTGCGTACGTCGTGGCGCATCATGCGGTTGACAGTGAGATTGCGAACCCAGCCGATATCGTGCGCAGAGCGAATGGCTTCGCCACGCAGGTGGAAGCGCCATGTTGCAAATGAGTAGCCGAAAGTCTTCCTGACCATAAGTGATGATGAAACGACGGCCCCCAGAACCAGCATTGCAATCGGGAAATCGCCGGTCAGTTCAAGCGCGAGAAAAGCCATGGTGAGAGGGCCACCAACAATGGCCACCGCCATCGAACTCATGCCGATCACGGCGTAGACTTCCGGCTCCAGCGAAAGTGGCAAAGCCATGCCTGTCACGGCTGCGAAAAGCTTGCCCGTCAGCGCACCCAGAAACAGCGAGGCAAAGAACAGGCCGCCACGAAAGCCTGAACCAATCGAAATCGCTGAGGCAAGTGATTTGCTGAAAATCAGCAGCAGCAGCACTGGAATGGTTAGGTTGGCATTCAGATCGAGATGCAAAGCGCCATGACCGGAAGCCAGAACCTGCGGTGAAACGAAAGCAATCATGCCGACAATCGCACCGCCGATAGCCGGAGCCATCACAGTCGGTATGATACTTTTTCGTGCAATGCGTTCAACCGTGGTAACACCACGCATGATGAGAATGGCGATACCTGCTGCCAGAAAGCCAAGCACCAGCGCAGGTACATAATCGCGCGCCGCAATACCATCCAGTGGTCCGATTTGGATAACGAATGGAGCACCACCAATCGCCTGTGTAACCAGCATGCCGACAATGGCTGCGACCACGACCGGTGCCAGCGTTGCGATAGAGTAAACGCCGATGATCAGCTCAAATGCATAGAACGCACCCGTAAGCGGCGCATTGAACGCGCTGGCAATAGCTGCGGCGGCACCGCAACCGACCAATGTGCGCAAATCGGCACGCCGTAGTTTCAGCGCGCGGCCAATGCGTGATGCAAAGCCACTGGCCAGCTGCGTATAAGCTGCCTCAAGTCCGACCGAGGCACCAAAACCATTAGAAATGAGGTTCTGTCCCACAAGAATAAAACTGTCTGTCAGCGACAGGTGTCCGCCGTGAAGCGCATTGGCTTCAATGGGGTCGACGATGGGCTTTTTGCGCCAACGTGCCAGTACCCATATGACAACGCCCATAAGAATACCGCCAGCCAGGGGCGCGATATAGGCGCTTGGATTAAGTTGCGATGCAGAACTAAGCCTCTCACCCTCTGCGAGCCCGAAGAGCGCCTGATGCATCCATTGCGAAATGCCGCCAATGGCGGCGACAGCAAGGGCTGAAATGATACCGATGACTACGCCGGCAATGGCGAGGCCGATTTCACTTCCACGCACCAGTGCGCGCATGCGGAAGGGTACGAAAAGAACCCGCAAATACCGGTTGTGACGCAGTTCGTTGATATTCATGTCAGACACATAAAAGGGCACGCAAATCAGTTGAGGGTGTTAGCGCAATCATAGAGGTAAACGAATAACCAAGCCTTATTGATTGCGCCATTTGAGAGCCTCGAACTGCAATTTGTTGACGGCTTTAATATGGCTGGAACAAAACTGTCAAAGCCAGTTGGTTGCGCAAAGTGCCGGAAATACGGGCTTTTAGGGGCGAATTAAGAAAAGGTTTACAATTTCAATCACTTGGCGTTAACCGCATATTTACCCTACTCAGTAACCATAAGGACAAGTTTTTAGCGTTCACAGGTAATCGAGTATCCCATGTCCCTAGTACGTCTTGCACATGAGTTGCCTATTGAGGCCCCGCGTACCGCTTGGCTCGACTCTATCATCAAGGGTGATTGCGTTTCTGCACTGGAACGCCTTCCGGATCACTCGGTGGACGTCATTTTTGCCGACCCTCCTTACAATCTCCAGCTAGGCGGCGATCTTCACCGCCCTGATCAGACAATGGTTAGCGCTGTTGACGATCATTGGGATCAGTTTGAAAGCTTCCAGGCCTATGATGCTTTCACTCGCGCATGGCTGCTTGCTTGCCGCCGCGTGCTGAAGCCAAATGGCACTATCTGGGTCGTTGGTTCCTACCACAATATTTTCCGCGTCGGCACGCAGCTGCAGGACATTGGCTTCTGGCTCTTGAACGACATCGTATGGCGCAAGACCAACCCGATGCCGAACTTCCGTGGGCGCCGTTTCCAGAACGCGCATGAAACACTGATCTGGGCTTCGCGTGATGCAAAGGGCAAAGGCTACACGTTCAATTACGATGCCATGAAAGCTGCCAATGACGATGTTCAGATGCGCTCTGACTGGCTGTTCCCTATCTGCACGGGTTCTGAACGTCTGAAAGATGAAAACGGCGACAAGGTGCATCCAACACAAAAGCCGGAAGCATTGCTCGCTCGCATCATGATGGCTTCGAGCAAGCCGGGCGATGTCATTCTTGATCCATTCTTTGGCTCAGGCACGACCGGTGCCGTTGCAAAGCGTCTTGGCCGTCACTTTGTCGGCATTGAACGCGAGCAGACCTATATCGATGCGGCAACTGCACGCATTGATGCGGTTGAACCACTGGGCAAGGCCGAACTTACAGTGATGACAGGCAAGCGCGCGGAACCACGCGTGGCTTTCACCTCGATCATGGAAGCAGGCCTTCTGCGTCCGGGCACAGTTCTTTCCGATGCGCGCCGCCGCCATGCTGCGATTGTTCGGGCTGACGGTACTTTGGCTGCCAACGGCGAAGCCGGTTCCATCCACCGCATTGGTGCCAAGGTGCAGGGCTTTGATGCCTGCAATGGCTGGACGTTCTGGCACTTTGAAGAAAATGGTGTTTTGAAGCCAATTGATGAACTGCGCACGATTATTCGTGATCAGATGGCAGCTGCAGGCGCGTAAATCTGAAATGGAAATAGCCTACTACTATCGGACGACCTCCAACAAAGTCTGATGAAAAGACCCCCGAAGTGGATTGCTTCGGGGGTCTTTTTCGTCGTCGGAGATGTTCTGATCAGAAAGAGAGGCCCAGGCCTCTGAGATCGCTTGCAAGTTTGGGTGCGTTAGTGAAATGCACGGCTTGCCAACCCGCAGCCTTCGCACCTTCGACATTGGCGGGACTATCGTCGATGAAAAGCGTTACAGCTGGGTCTAGATCAAAGCTCGCGACATGATGGTCGTAGATTTCGCGGTCCGGTTTCAACATGTGAATATCGCCGGAAACGGTCACGCCGCGGCTTTCAGTAAGGAACGAAAAGCGGCTTTGCGCTTCGCGCAGCGTATCGGAAGCAAAATTTGTGAGCATGGTCACGTCATTGCCTTGTGCAATAAGCCCTCGCAGGATCGCAACGCTGTCATCGTAGGAATGCGGTACCATCAAGTTCCAGTTTTGGCGGAATGCACGGATGTGGTCGCTGCGGTCAGGATGGGCATCGATCAACAGTGCTTCGGCATTTTCCCAACTGCGACCGCGATCCTGCTCAATATTCCAGGCACCGGTGCAGATATTCTCCAGGAACCAGCGGCGCTCGGTGGCATCAGGGATCACATCAAGGTAAGCGAGCTCCGGATCATAATGCAGCAGCACTTTGCCGATATCGAAGACGACGTGTTGGACTGGTCTGGTCAACGGCTTTTCCTCCCCCGTTTGAAAGCATCTGGAATGGCGGCCGAGATGGCCTTTTTCATGACGGTTGGCAGTGCTTCATCCTCTAATTCTGAAGGCGAGGACCACCAGCCATCATTGGTCGTGTGTTTGGCAATATTGCTGACTGAATAGACAGAGAGGCGCAATTCGAAATGTGTGAACACATGTGTGATGCTGCCTGATGGCACCCAAGGGGCGATAAATGGGGCGGCATCTATGCTGGAATCGCCGTCGATGCGCGCGGTCCAGCTGCTTCCCGGTACTTCCGTCATTCCGGCAAGCAGGCCTTCGCGTTGCCGTTTACGTAGCAAAACCGACCCATCATTTGCAATAGCAATAAAGGCTGCTCCTATCCGCACCGGCTTCTCGGCTTTCGGTGCTTTGACGGGAAACTCTTCAGGGTCGCGGGTGGCGAGTGCTTCACAATTGTCATTAACCGGGCAAATTGCGCAGGCGGGACGACGCGGCGTACAAATAGTTGCGCCAATATCCATCATGGCTTGTGCAAAATCACCGGGCCTGTCCGCTGGTGTCATTTCGCCCATGCGGGCACGAATCTCAGTCTTGGCAGCGGGTAGAGGTGTGTCGATCGCGAACAATCGTGAGATTACGCGTTCAACATTGCCATCGACGACCGCTGCAGGTTCACCGAAAGCGATAGCTGCGATGGCTGCTGAAGTGTAATCACCGATACCCGGAAGTTCTTTCAGGCCGACCGCAGTAGAGGGAAACTTTCCACCATAATTTGCGACAATAAGGTCGGCGCATTTTTTGAGATTGCGTGCACGTGAATAGTAACCAAGCCCGGCCCACGCACGTAGAATATCGTCTTCGCTTGCCTCAGCCATAGACGCTACGTTCGGCCAACGTTCGACAAATTTGCTGAAATAGGATTTGACCGCTTCAACGGTGGTTTGTTGAAGCATTATTTCTGAGAGCCACACCCGGTAAGGATCTGAATTCATGCCGCGCGATTGCTCAATTGGTGTTACACGCCAAGGTAGAATTCGGTGATGCCGGTCATACCAGTCAAGAATTTGTGCAGTTCTGGTAGTATCGGGAGTGTGGAGCATTTGATCGGTATGATTTAAACGTTGGGAAACTGTCTCTAATCTGATTAAAGACCTTTGTTTAGAATTGATAGAAATTAATGCATAGCATCGCTTTCTTGTGCTTTTATGCGCATGCGATAAATCTCACGGCAGTGAGGCGGGAAGCAGATGTGAAATAAGGAGAATCCGTGGCTAGTTCTGTCCCGGTATATGTCATCAATCTCGCACGCTCCCAGGACAGATGGGATGCTTTGCGAGCGAGCGCCAATAAGTTTTCAGTTGATGTCCGTCGTGTTGAGGCAGTCGAAGGTAAATTACTGACCGATGACGAGTTGGTGGATTTTGACGAGGCTGGCTTTCGTCGTAGACATGGAAAAATTGCACTGCCTGCCGAAATCGGCTGCTATTTCAGTCACATCAGAGCACTGGAGGCAATCATCGCTGCGGATGAGCCTTTTGCGGTTATTGTGGAAGACGATGTCGAATTCACACCTGAATTCACGCCATTTATTACCGAAGCGAGCAGATTGAAAGGATGGGACGTCATTAAACTCGTCAACCATCGTACGGCGGCTTTCCGAGGGTTTAGTTTTGTCGATAAGCGCTTTTCCATTGGGCGTTGCCTACATGGGCCATCAGGTAGTTCTGCTGCCTATATTGTCACATTAGACGGTGCCAGGCGCCTTCTTGCAGGGATCAAGCCGATGTGCCTTCCCTATGATGTTGCTTTAGAGCGCGGTTGGGCAGGCAGCTATGAAATTTTCACGACCGACAAACCGGTGATAGCTCTTTCTGAGGTGGCGATCTCTACGATTGCACAAGGTAGGAAAGGATACGCCAAAGCACGCCTGCCAGCATACAAAAGACTAACTACTCTTTTCTTTCGATCGACTGACTATGTCAGGCGAATCGCATACGCTCTCAGGCGAAATGGCCTAAAAGAGGTGTAAGTGGCTTTTCTCAAAAAATCATTTCTTGTACGGCGGCGAATAGACCATTGGGTTCTTGGTGCCGCCTCTGCCGCTATGCCTATCCGATTAGGATTGGGCCCAATCATTCTTTTCGTGTTTTCATGTATTGGAATCTATCTTAGTTTGGCTCGCCATGCGGCGACCCGCCTTTTTGCCAAGAGATTTTATATTTTTATTCTGTTGTATGCGGCTTGGTCTATAGGTCTCATTCTTTTTCGCGGGGAACCTTTCAGCAATAACCGCCAGATTGGTTATACGTTACTCATCGCGGTATTTGCCTTTGCGGCTCCCGGTATGCTGCTGGTCCGTAATCCGTTGCGAGCCTATGTGTTGGGCGCACGCGTTGGTATCGTGATGGCAGTATTCGCCGTGCTTTACCTTGTGTTGACGCAAGGCGGTCGCATAGGCGTCGGTGGAAACGAGGCAGTGTTCGCATTTGTTGCAGGCGTTTCGGCAATATCTGCGGTCATCCCTATTCTTAAAGCACCACGCTATCTCCCCAATGGCCCCCACTGGCTTATATTGGGCCTCGTAGCCGTTCTGGCTTCCGAAACACGAGCTGTAATCGTTGTACTGCCGATATTTGCAACCATCGAGGTGATACTTTTCCTAAAACGCTTTAGCGTTCGGCAGCAGGGCGCAGCGTATGCAGCCGTTGTGGCCGCTCTCGCTGCACTCGTCATCGTAGGCCCCGTAGGAGATATTATTTCCAAACGGTTTGCTGGGATGGTTGAGTACTATGACAGTGGTGACAGCTCCCAATGGGAAGACAAAATCTCAGCAGATATCCGTGAGGTTATGTGGACGAATGCTGCAATAGTCATTAAGCAGAACCCTATAGCGGGTGTCGGTTCTTACGCGAAAATGGATGTCATTCGCACACAGGCTGGCGATCAGGCATCCATGCTGGAAGGTTTCCGGCACGTCCACAATACGATCCTTGATGAACTGCTGAATGACGGCATTATCGGATTGTTTTTCATGTTTGCGGCCTTTCTTTCGATCTTTGTGCATCTTTGGCGGAATTCGGATAGCTGGGGAATGCGGCGCGCCTTGATTTACTTTGCTGTGGTGTCCGGAAGCTATGGCATGCTGCATAATCCGCTCTTGCATGAAGTGACTATTTCTTCGGTAATGTTCTTCATTGCGGCACTAAACGCAGCTTCATCACGTCGCATCATGGCTTTGCGTCGAGCAGGCCTCTCAAACTATATTCGCGGGAATTAGGTTTTATGAAAGCAATCGTGACGGGTGCCGCTGGTTTCATCGGCTTTCACACTGCGGCGCGCCTTTTGGATGAAGGCTGGCAAGTCATTGGCATCGATAATCTCAACGATTATTATCAGGTGGATCTCAAGGAAACCCGTCTCGCCAAGCTGAATGCGCGTAATGGTTTCCGTTTTGTACAGGCCGATATTTCTGATTCCGATGTATTCAATGCAGCTGTAGGTGCTGATCGTGATGCCGATGTAATTGTGCATCTCGCGGCGCAGGCTGGAGTGCGTTATTCCATCGAAAATCCTGCAGCCTATGTCTCGGCAAATGTCATGGGGCAGGTGACTGTTTTTGAGGCGGCACTTAAGTTAGAAAAGCGTCCGCCGGTCGTTTATGCCAGCTCATCGTCGGTCTATGGCGCGAATGAGAAAATCCCGTTTTCCGAAAGTGATCCAGTGGACCATCCAGTTTCGGTTTATGCGGCGACCAAACGCTCAGGCGAGCTTCTGGCCGTTTCTTATAAGCATGTTCATGGCCTGCACTCGACTGGACTGCGTTTTTTCACCGTCTATGGGCCATTTGGGCGTCCGGATATGGCGCCATGGCTCTTCACATCGGCGATCCTCAAGGGAGAGCCGATCCGCGTTTTCAATAATGGTGAAATGCAGCGCGACTTCACCTTCATCAATGATATCGTGAGCGGCGTACTGGGTGCAGTAAGACGTATTCTTGAACATCCAGAGGAAACTGCGCCAGTCTACAACCTAGGCAATAACCGCCCGGTCATGCTCAATGATTTCATCGCGGCCATTGAAAAAGCTTGCGGTAAAGAGGCAGTCCGCAAGCTGGAGCCAATGCCCGCAGCCGATGTCCCGCGCACTTATGCTGACATAGCGCTCGCGACCCGCGATCTCGGTTTTAGCCCTCAAACCACGCTCGATGAAGGTATCCCTTTGTTTGTTGAGTGGTTTCGAGGCTATAATGGGACGCGATGAGCGAACCAAAATCAAAACGGGGCTTTCGCCCGCTGGCTGACATGACGTCGCGTCTGATGGACCCGATGTTGCAGAAGCGTGCTGGTATCAATCTTTCTCTGCTGCAATCCTGGGAGGATATTGTCGGCCCAGCAATCGGAGCGTCGTCTCGTCCCTTGCGCATATTATGGCCAAGAAGGCTGCACGAAGACGATCCTTTTAGTCCTGCTACCTTGATTATTGCATGCGAAGGTTTCGCAGCCTTGCAGATACAGCATGAGACGGGTGAAATCATCAGCCGTGTAAACGGATTTCTTGGCTTTTCCGCTATCGGTCGCATCAAGATCGAGCAGAAACCTCCCGCACTTGATTTCAAACGTCGTCCCAAACGTTTGGCGGCTTTGGCTCCATCCGAGGAACGCCGGATAGACAAAGCAACAGACGGGATCGAAGACGATGCGTTGCGCGCTGCCCTCGCACGGCTCGGCAAAAATATTCTTGCAGAGAAACGGTCCACGAAGAAGTGAGCGATCTGCCTTAAATTTGATTCAAGATTGGTGCTGAACTGCATTTGATCACAACAGGGCTGGTGATTAGTGATCCGCGACCCTAAATTGTGCTTAAACGTCAACATTTAAACAGGACTGGATGATTCGTATGCCTGCACCGCTTAACCGCAGACATGTTATTTCTCTTGCTGGCGCAGCTGCCGCAGGACTTGCTTTTGCCGGCAATGCGAGCGCACAGTCACGCAGCGCTGAAGCCACTGTCGATGCTGCCAAGGTTGCAGAACCTGGCAAGCTCAAGGACATGGTTTATGGCAAGGCCGATGCGCCTGTTACGATCGTTGAGTATGCATCGCTGACCTGTTCGCATTGTGCTGATTTTGCGGTCAATACTTTTCCGACCATCAAGGAAAAGTACATTGATACCGGCAAGGCGAAGCTGATCTTCCGCGAGTTCCCATTTGATCCACGCGCAACTGCGGCTTTCATGCTGGCTCGTTGCGCCCCGGAAGACCGCTACTTCCCAATGATCGAAGTGTTCTTCAAACAGCAACAGCAATGGGCTGGCGCTGCAGATGGCGAAGCTGCACTGCTTCAAATTGCGAAACTTGCAGGTTTTACACAGGAGTCGTTCAAGGCTTGCTTGACGAACCAGCAAGTTCTCGGTGATGTGAATGCGACCATGGAACGTGGATCGACGGAATTTGGCGTGAACGCCACGCCAACATTCTTCATCAACGGACAGAAATACGCTGGAGCCCTTTCGGTTGACGAGATGTCGGCAATCATTGACAAGCTGCTCTAAGCCGCCTTTCGGCAAGAAAAGCGGACGCTTCATTGCGTCCGCTTTTTGCGTTTCTGAGAGAGGAGCCTGCTGATGCGCTTCTCCAAGCTGCGCCTTGTCGGTTTCAAGTCCTTTGTCGAACCGATGGAGTTCGTCATTGAAGGTGGGCTGACGGGCGTTGTCGGGCCGAATGGCTGCGGTAAGTCCAACCTTGTTGAAGCGCTGCGCTGGGTGATGGGTGAAAACTCATACAAGAACATGCGCGCTTCCGGCATGGATGATGTGATCTTCTCTGGTTCCGCCACGCGGCCTGCGCGCAATACGGCGGAAGTCACCCTTTTTCTGGATAATTCCGACCGCACAGCGCCCGCTGCCTATAATGATCAGGACGAGTTGCAGGTTTCTCGCCGCATTGAACGTGAAGCCGGTTCCGTCTATCGGATCAATGGTAAGGAAGCGCGCGCCAAGGATGTGCAGCTGCTCTTCGCCGATCAATCAACCGGTGCTCGTTCGCCATCCATGGTTGGACAGGGCCGTATCGGTGAACTTATTCAGGCCAAGCCACAGGCGCGGCGTGCGTTGCTCGAAGAAGCAGCAGGTATTTCTGGCCTGCATACCCGCCGTCACGAAGCGGAATTGCGCCTTCGTGCTGCCGAAGGCAATCTTGAGCGCCTCGAAGACGTGGTGGGTGAACTTGGAAGCCAGATAGAAAGCCTGAAACGTCAGGCGCGTCAGGCCAATCGCTTTAAAGCGCTTTCTGCTGATATCCGCCGCGCCGAGGCGTCGTTGCTTCATCTGCGCTGGTCGCAGGCGAAAGCGCAGGAAGGCGAAGCGCAAAGCGCACTTGCACAGGCAACGTCAGTTGTTGGCGACATGGCGCAGGCGCAAATGAATGCTGCGCGCGACCAAGCCGTTGGTGCGCATAAACTGCCCGAAATGCGCGAGGCGGAAGCCAAAGCCGCCGCCGCTTTGCAGCGCCTGTCCATCGCTCGCACGCAGCTTGATGAAGAAGACGGTCGTATTCGCGCCCGCCGCACCGAGCTTATGAAGCGTCTCGAACAGTTGACCGCTGACATTGCCCGCGAAGAGCAGATGGTGCGTGAGAACGCCGATATTCTGGCGCGTCTTGATGAGGAAGAGCAGGAACTGATTGCTTCGAATGAAGCATCTGGCGAGCGCGATGAAGAATTGCGCGCGATCTTTGAGGAAGCAGAAGTCCGACTGCAGGACAGCGAAAACGCGCTGGCTCGTGTAACTGCGGAACGGGCGGAAGCGGCTGCAGAACGCACACAGATCGAGCGGGGATTGCAGGAAACGCAAAGCCGTCGTGACCGTTTGGCAAACCAGATGGAAATGATCGAGCGTGATATCGCAGCGGTTGCCGAGCAGATCGGCGGGCTGTTTGATCCTTCTGAAAAGCGCCTTCTCGTTGAAGGAGCGACTGAAGCGCTGGCTGCTGCCGAAGAGGCTGTGGTCGCCGCCGAAGAACTCGTGATTGCTGCACGTGAACAGGAAGCGGCGAGCCGCCAGCCGTTGAACGAAGCTCGCACGGAACTCAATCGTATCGAGACCGAAGCACAAACGCTGGCGCGCATTCTCAATGCCGGTGAGACGGGCCAGTTTCCACCTGTTGTTGAGGAATTACGGGTTGAGAAGGGGTATGAAATAGCCCTTGGCGCAGCACTTGGTGAAGACCTTGATGCGGCCAGCGATGATCACGCACCTGTCTATTGGGCTTATAATCCGGCCTCGGAAACAGACCCGGCATTGCCAGCAGGAGCAACGCCGCTTGATCGTCTGGTGGAAGGTCCGCAGCAATTACGCCGCAGATTGGCACAGGTGGGCGTCGTTTCGGACATTGATGGCCCGCGTCTGCAGGCATCTCTGCGTCCCGGCCAGCGACTGGTGAGCAAAGCCGGTGCTCTGTGGCGCTGGGATGGTTATACGGCGAGTGCCGATGCGCCAACGCCGGCTGCACAGCGGCTTGCGCAGAAGAACCGGCTAGCCGAACTCGAGCAGGAAGCAATTACTGCTGCCCGCCGTGTGCAGGATGTTGAGCAAGCCGTGCAGCGTCTTGAAATGGCCGTACGCGAAGCGGTTGAACATGAGCGTGTCGCGCGCGACGCCTGGCGTGCCCATCAGCGCAAGCTCGATGAAGCGCGTGAAGCACTGGCTGCTGTTGAACGTGCTGCCGGGCAACTGGCAACCAAACGTGCAGGCCTCGAAGAAGCCAAATCACGCCTTGAGGAAAGCCTTGAAGAAGCACAAATTCGTGTGGTTGAGGCCGAAGATCGACTCAACGAAATGCCGGATATGGACGCAATCGGCGAGCGTCATTCGGCTCTGACTTCAGAAGTACAATCGGATCGTGTGACGTTGGCAGAAGCGCGGGCGGCCTATGAAGGTCAGCGACGCGAAGCAGACAATCGTGCAAGACGGTTGGCGATGATCGGCATGGAACGGCGCAGCTGGGCATCGCGCGCGCAAAATGCAGAGCAACAAATCGCGGCTTTGAATGATCGCCGGGCAGAAACCGCCGATGAAGCGGAAGTTCTGGCCGAAGCTCCGGAAGAGATTGAAAGCCGTCGCCGCGCATTGCTTAATGAGCTTTCTGAAGCTGATGAGCGCCGCAAACAGGCCGCCGACGTTTTGGCCGAGGCGGAGGCGGTGCAGGCTGAACTCGACAAGGCTGCGACACTGGCGATCCAGCAACTTGCAACCAGCCGTGAGCAACGCGCACGTGCTGAAGAGCGTCTGACTGCTGCCGAGGAGCGCCGCAAAGATACGGAAGCGCGCATCGCAGAAGCACTTAACTGCGCGCCGCATGATGCCATCCGTCATACGGGTCTCAAGCCTGAAGATCGCATGCCCGATCCCGATCAGCTCGAACGCCAGCTTGAGCGGCTCAGGATTGAGCGCGAACGGTTGGGTGCAGTCAACCTGCGCGCGGAAGAGGAAAGTCAGGAACTTTCTGCTCGCCTTGAGGCGATCATCTCCGAGCGCGAAGACGTCATTGAAGCGATCAAGAAGCTGCGTCAGGCGATCCAGAGCCTCAACCGCGAAGGTCGCGAGCGCCTGTTGGCTGCTTTCGATGTGGTGAATGTGCAGTTCCAGCGCCTGTTTACGCATCTTTTTGGTGGCGGAACGGCAGAGTTGCAGCTGATTGAAAGCGATGACCCGCTTGATGCCGGGCTGGAAATCCTTGCTCGGCCTCCCGGCAAGAAGCCGCAGACCATGACTCTTCTATCGGGTGGTGAGCAGGCTCTAACCGCCATGGCGCTGATCTTTGCCGTGTTCCTGACCAACCCAGCGCCAATCTGTGTGCTGGACGAAGTGGATGCACCGCTCGACGATCATAATGTCGAGCGCTACTGCAATCTGATGGATGAAATGGCGGCTTCAACGGAAACACGTTTCGTTGTTATCACGCATAATCCGATCACCATGGCCCGTATGAACCGCCTGTTCGGCGTGACCATGGGCGAGCAGGGTGTGAGCCAGCTTGTCTCGGTTGATCTTCAAACCGCAGAGCAGTTGCGCGAAGCAAGCTAGAGCGCAGCCCGAAAAGTGTGAAACGGTTTTCGGAACATGATGCGCGTTAAAGCAAATGATCAGAGTGCCGATCTGATCCAATCAGATTGGTGCTCTAATTGCTGAGTGACAATATCACTCTTCGCTTTCGTCATCATCATCGGCTTCAATGACTTGCCAGATGAATGCATGAAGACGTTCTTCAATGCTTGCTCTGGATGCACCTGACGCTTCCATTTCACGTTTAATTTTGAAGAATTGATCTTTGTCTGATTGCGATAGATATTTAGCGGCGGTTTCAAGTGATGATAGAGATGTGGACATGGCGGTTGATACTGCTTTGTTTGGCAAGATGCGCTTAAAACAGATAGATAGAGCATTTCCAACACTTAAATCGAAACTGGAAATGCTCTCGCTTCGCGTTTTGTCTGATTAGCGAGCCTTATAGGTTACGCTGATCTTTGCGCCTGTCAGCGCGTGTTCTGCAAGTTTGCCCGGCTCCAGGTCCTTGAGACCGATTGGCAACGGCTTGTCGAAATGTATATCCATTGTGAAAAAGCCGGTAGGATTTGGCATGTCCTGAACAAAACGAGCCAGCGCTTTTCTGGAATCTGCATCGATCTGGCTGTCGGGCAGGGCGTCAATGCCTTTGCTTGCTATATCGCGCAGACGCGCAATGTCGACTTCCGGGTCGCTTTCACCGGTTTCAGATGGCAGTGCGGCGTAATTGGCAAGGACGGGGAGGGCAATACTCTCCCACAGTCCCTGATTATCAAGGCGCAAGCGCAGATGCGAAAGCGTTGCAGTTGGATTAACCGTAAGGCTCGCAACGGATGAATCGACGGGCAGGTTGATTTCCGCAGAAACTGAAGCCTTACCCATCTTTATGCTGCTGATTTCTGCGTTCTGAATGTGCAGATATCCGCTTTCCGGATTGAAGCGATAAGAAGCTGCGAAATCCATCGGCCATTGCTGAATTGAAGTGATGTAATCCGATACTTTGCTACCGCTTTGCAGCGTCATGCGCACGCCATCCACCGCTAAGCGCCCCCACTGCGGTGCAGTTTTGCTCAAATCAGGGGCTTCAGAAAGATAGTCCTGCAGGCGATCAACTTCCAGAACGGCTCTTTCAACTGTCCACCCCATAATGCTCATGGCTTGATATATGCCGTTCGAAACAACGCAGCCATCGGGGATATCTCTGACCGTATAATCCTTGCCGGGCTTGAGAATACTCATACCCTTGAGAAATTCTTCGCACCGGTTAAGCGGTGCGTTGTCGGGTACAGGCGCGGTCGTTTGAGCAAATGCTGACGTGGCGGCGAAGGAGAGCAGGACAGTTGGAAGGATGAAGCGCATGTCACCGAATTCTATGTTGAACTAAATAAGATACGCGGCATCATTTCCATATGGTCGCTGCTGTCAACCAGTGACAATGAAAGTTGCTACTTGTCGCTCCAGACAGCAAGCTCATTGCCCGCAGGATCGGTGAAATGAAAGCGACGCCCACCGGGAAAGGCAAAAATGGGTTTCACAATCGTTCCCCCAGCCTCGGTCACGGAAGCCAGCGTTTCTTCAATCTTTGCCGAATAAAGCACTGGCAAAGGTTTTGAGGTGGCTTGCGGGTCAGCGTCAAAGCCACCATCCAAACCTTCGGCAAATGCAGAATAGGTTGGGCCATAGTCTACGAACGACCAGCCGAAGGCACGTGCATAGAAACTTTTTGCGGTGTCGAGCGACCCATTGGCCGCAGGCATTTCAAGATAATCAAGCTTGCCAGTGATACGCATGTCTAACTCCGAATGTTCTATATTTGTTCTTATATTGAGAGAAGACTCGCTACTTTGTCAAGTGATATCCGATTTCGATTAACAGGCTGTTTTGGTTATTAAAAGCGCAGCCGTCCCATCATGATACAATCGACAAACTCCCCGTCTCTGAAAGCATCGGATCGCAAAACGCCTTCACGTTCGAAGCCGAAGTTTTCATAAAGCTGAATGGCATGATGATTGTCAGCAAAGACCGTCAGATCCAGCCGGTGGAGGTTAAGCCAATTGTCTGCCACATCAATGATCTGGTGCATAAGACCAGTACCGATGCCTTGGCCCTGATAGTCATCATGCACGCAGATAAGGACTGTTCCGCAATGGATACGGCGTCCCTTTGCGCGTCGAATCCCTACTCGACCCACGATTTTGTGGTCCAGCGTGGCCAATATATCTAACATTGTAGTATCATCTATATCCGCAAGATATTGGCGTACGCTTTCCGTTCTCGCAAAAGGCAAGCGCAATGTACCCGCCCGAAACTTGGGCATGTTGGCCATCGCACATATTTCTTCCGCATCCTCTAAGCGAGGTGCGCGAAACGTGAGTGAATCTGGTGCTGAAATCATGGGGCCTCCGACGAATACGGTTCCGGAGCCTAACCGCTCAACACGCAGTCAGCCATTGCAAAAAAACAATCCCTATTTGTCTGGCTCTGCAATTAAATTTGCGCATCATGGCTAACCTGTGAGGTCTAATCGATTCTATTACGGTGCTTTGTCTTTTTTGATTGGCAGGTAACGACTTGATCGCATAAGCACGAAGATAGTTTCTGCAGGCCTGTGGAAAAAGCACAGACATTGCGGACCGTTACCTGCGCAAGGGAGGCCAGCATGGCGAAGTGGGTGTACGCATTCGGTGATGGTAAGGCAGAGGGTGCTGCGAGCGATCGCAACCTTCTGGGTGGCAAAGGAGCGAACCTGGCTGAAATGAGCAGCCTTGGTCTGCCAGTGCCGCCCGGTTTTACAATCACGACTGAAGTATGCACCTCCTATTACGACCATGAACGCTCCTATCCGGATGAACTCGACGAACAAGTTCAAAAGGCACTGGACCATGTTGCAGAGCTGACCGGTCGCGCATTCGGCGGCACGGAAAAGCCGTTGCTGGTTTCTGTGCGTTCCGGTGCGCGTGCCTCCATGCCGGGCATGATGGATACGGTTCTGAACCTTGGCCTCAATGATGAGACCGTTCAGGCTATCGCGCGCGAGGCGGGCGACGAGCGTTTTGCTTATGACAGCTATCGCCGCTTCATCCAGATGTATTCAGATGTGGTTTTGGGCGTCGATCATGGCTTCTTTGAAGAAATTCTGGAAGACAAGAAGGCCGACCTTGGTGTCGAAGTCGATACAGCGTTGAGCGCGGATGACTGGAAGGACGTCATCGGGCTCTATAAGGCTAAGGTCGAAGAAGAACTGGGTGCGCCATTTCCGCAAGATCCGCGCGAACAGCTTTGGGGTGCGATCAGTGCAGTCTTTTCAAGCTGGATGAATGCGCGCGCCATCACCTATCGCCGTTTGCACAATATCCCCGCTCAGTGGGGGACAGCGGTCAATGTTCAGGCGATGGTTTTCGGCAATATGGGCGAGACCTCTGCAACCGGCGTCGCCTTTACCCGTAATCCTTCCACCGGCGAAAAGAAGCTCTATGGCGAGTTTCTGGTCAATGCGCAGGGCGAAGACGTTGTTGCAGGCATTCGCACGCCGCAGAACATCACAGAAGAGGCGCGCATTGCCGCTGGTTCCGACAAGCCGTCGCTTGAGAAGGTAATGCCGGAAGCATTTGCCGAGTTTCTGAAAGTCGCTGATCGACTTGAGCGTCACTATCGTGACATGCAGGACCTCGAATTCACGATTGAACGGGGCAAGCTCTGGATGCTGCAAACCCGTTCAGGCAAGCGAACGGCCAAAGCAGCCCTTAAAATGGCTGTCGAAATGGCCGCCGAAGGGCTGATTACAGAAGAAGAGGCCGTGCTGCGCATTGATCCGGCAGCACTTGACCAGCTTTTGCATCCGACCATCGATCCTCGCGCAGAGCGTATTGTCATCGGGCAAGGCCTGCCAGCATCGCCAGGGGCTGCGACGGGTGAGATTGTGTTCTCGTCAGAAGACGCGGAGCAGGCCAAGTCTGAAGGTCGCAATGTTATTCTCGTACGCGTCGAAACGAGCCCGGAAGACATTCACGGCATGCACGCGGCCGAAGGCATTCTGACGACACGCGGGGGCATGACCAGCCATGCGGCGGTCGTTGCGCGGGGTATGGGCAAGCCATGTGTCTCTGGCGCAGGATCGCTGCGTGTCGATTACCGCAACGGCACGATGCTGGCCGCAGGTCAGACGTTCAAAAAAGGCGATATTATCACTGTTGATGGCGGCAGCGGTCAGGTGCTGAAGGGGGCGGTCGCCATGTTGCAGCCAGAGCTTTCCGGCGACTTTGGTCAGCTGATGCAATGGGCAGATAAGACACGTCGCATGAAAGTGCGGGCCAATGCGGAAACACCTGCAGATGCCCGCACAGCACGTTCGTTCGGTGCGGAAGGTATCGGACTGTGCCGTACCGAGCATATGTTTTTCGAAGGCGAGCGCATTATCGCAATGCGCGAAATGATCCTTGCCGATAAAGAGGAGGGGCGACGCGTGGCTTTGGCCAAGCTTCTGCCGATGCAGCGCTCGGACTTTGTCGAACTGTTCGAGATCATGAAGGGGCTGCCGGTTACAATCCGCTTGCTCGATCCGCCGCTCCATGAGTTCCTGCCACGCACGGACGAAGAAGTCGCGGAAGTGGCAAGTGCTATGGGTGTCGATGCCGACAAGCTGCGCGAGCGTTCCGAGAGTCTGCACGAATTCAATCCGATGCTGGGCCATCGCGGCTGTCGTTTGGCAGTGTCCTATCCAGAGATTGCGGAAATGCAGGCGCGGGCGATCTTTGAGGCGGCAGTCGAAGCTGGTAAAAAGACGGGTGAACCAGTCGTGCCGGAAGTCATGGTGCCGTTGGTTGGCCTCAAGGCAGAGCTTGATTTTGTCAAAGCACGCATTGATGCTGTGGCAAAAGAGGTTATCAGCGAAGCTGGCGTTCAGATCGACTATATGGTCGGCACGATGATTGAACTACCACGTGCGGCTCTGCGTGCTGCCGAGATTGCAGAGACAGCAGAATTCTTCTCATTTGGCACCAACGATCTCACGCAGACGACATTCGGAATTTCGCGCGATGATGCTGCTCCGTTTCTTTCGACTTATCAGAGCCGCGGTGTGATCGAGCAGGATCCGTTCGTCTCGCTTGATTTAGACGGTGTGGGCGAACTGATCCAGATCGCAGCAGAGCGTGGACGTAAAACACGCGACAAGCTCAAGCTCGGTATCTGTGGCGAGCATGGCGGTGATCCGACATCGATAGCTTTCTGCGAGAAGACCGGCCTTGATTATGTGTCCTGCTCGCCTTTCCGTGTGCCGATTGCACGTCTGGCGGCAGCCCAAGCCGCAGCACGCAATAGCGCATCCTGAAAAGTGTGAAACAGTTTTCGAATAAGATGTGCGTCAAGTGAAGACTTTAGAAGGCCCATCTGATTGAATCAGATGGGCCTTAAAATTAGTTGCCATAATTCGGCTTTGGTTATGGCGCTGTAGACTGTAAGTCTTATTGCCAGAACTTTTATTTATCGGGGCAGGTATGTTGCGTCAGTTATTTGCGGCGGGGGCCGCGCTTATTTGTTTCAGCACTGCGGCCCGCGCATATGACGCGCTGCCGCAGCCGGAAAACAGCGAAAAAATCCGCATTGTGGAACCACAATTACGTATCGCAAAGGGTGGGGCGGCTGCGCCGCAAGTGGCGCTGACACTCGATGCCTGTATGGGGAAAACGGATCACCGTATTCTCGATATGCTGGTGCAGAACCGCATTCCGGCGACGATCTTTGTCACTGGACGCTGGCTGAAGCAGAATGCGGAAGCCTTTGCGGTGATGAAGGCCCATCCTGACCTCTTCGACATCGAGAACCACGGCAATATGCATGTGCCAGCCATAACCAATGTGCAGACCATGTATAATATCAAAACGGCAGGTTCACTTGATGCCGTTCGTTCAGAGATTGATGGTGGTGCTGATGCAATTTCGAAGTCAGGTGGATCAAAACCGCAATGGTATCGTGATGCAACGGCCCGCTATTCGACCGATGCGGTTAAACTCGCGGAAAGCATGGGTTACAAAATCGGCGGTTATTCATTGAATGGCGATCAGGGTGCATCGCTGCTCGCGCCTGTCGTTGCACGGCGCATTTCGGCTGCACGCGATGGTGATGTCATCATTTCGCATATCAACCAGCCAACGCGCTCGGCAGGTGAGGGCGTGGCCAAGGGCATTCTGGCACTCCAGGCCAAGGGCATGAAGTTTGTGAAGCTAAGAGATGTTGAGACGTCCATGACGCTTAACCCGGTGCCTGCACATAATCTGCACGCGGGTGCGCCTGCGGCGCTTGCAAAGCCACCCGCAAGCAAGTGATGGTTTGAGATCTCAACCGCCGTTAGTCTTGTCTTTTGGGGACAGGCTTTTCATGACTGCTGCATAGTTGCGGCCAAGGCTTTCAAACAAAGCATTCTCGCCAGTCAGTGGAGCAACGGAAAGCGTCGTGCCGTCATTGCCTAATGTGACAAAGACAACCTGATCCTGCGGCTGGCCTGCAATGGCAATTGCGCCAATGCGCTGAGCCTCACTGGTGTCGAGTGCAGGCATGTTGAACAGAACTTCTCCGCCTACACGTTCTGCTGCCTTGGCAAGGGCAGTGTCAAATCCTTCGATCAGAACGTCGATGGCTCCGAGCGCGAATTCAAGCTCGACTGCTTCCAGCGTCATTACATCCTGTTCCGCTTCAACAGCACTGGATGTAGCTGGCGCATGGCCATTATGAAGGGTGCGATCCATGTCGTCCTCTCCGACGAATCCGAAAAAAGCCCCCATATACGCGATCATGCCCTTCGTTAGAAGTTGCTGCAATAGCTTTTATATTGATTTCACTCTATTTTTCCCGCTCACTCTTTGTAACTGGATGAATTGACAGTGCGCGCCCTGCCTTTTTCTTTTGCGGCTGAGCTGTCTCTGTTATGCATGGAAGCACTCTGAAACGCAGTTGGGACCCTGCATGAGAAAACTTCGCTATCAACGCCGACAGTCGCGCTCAGCCATTTGGGCTTTGCGATTTGGCGTATTTGCGGCCGTGCTTTTGGCACTGGGGCTTATCCTGCACAGGTTCGGCAGGCTGGAAACGCCTGACTTTGTTCTGGTTGCGGCACTCAGTGGTGCTCTTGCGATACTCGCGCTGCTATGTGCAGCAAAAGGGCTGCGTAATTTGTGGGTCAATGGCGATAAGGGCGGTGCGCGCTCTTTCTGCGGCAGTTTTCTGGCATTTGCGGTGCTGCTGCCGCTCTGTTTTGCAGGCTCTCTTTGGTATGGCTCACCACGGCTTTATGATCTGACAACTGATTTTGAGACGCCGCCGCAGTTTCCATCGACAATGCCGCCGCGCTTGCCACGTATGAACCCGCTGTTGGTTGACGTCGACGGCGATATGCTGGGGCAAATGTCGGCTTATCCGGATGTGATGGGACGCCGCTATCCGGCAGCTCCAGATCGGGTTGCGCAAGGGGTTGAGAATACCCTCAAAGCCTTTGGCTGGACGCAAATTAGTCGCGATATTCCTTTGCCGGAACAGAATGCAACGCGTTTTGCTGCGACGGCCCACAGCCCTTTTCTTGGCTTGAAGAGCGATGTGGTTATCCGTCTGCTTGATGAAGGCGAAACCACTTACGTCGATATGCGGTCCTTGTCACGTTATGGAAAGCGAGACATGGGGCTGAATGCGGCTTTCATTACCGAGTTCTTGTCCGCGCTCGAAGGTGAGGTCAATAAAGCACCAGCCGATGTTGAATGATCATCGCGGCTGATAGATACCATTTAGGGATGGGTTGCCATCAGTGATAATTTCACCGCGCCCGACCAGATCTTCCAGATGTGCCAGTACCGAAAGCGCCGCAGCGCCATGCAGACGCGGATCGGTATCGCGATAGATCGCTTTGACCATGTCCGGGATTGTGCGATCGCCTTGAATAATCCGCTCCAATATTGCGCGTTCGCGCATTTTACGATGTGCGCGCAATCCTCGCACAAACGCTGCTGGCTTGGTGACTGCACTTCCGTGGCCCGGCAGATAGATATGATCATCGCGTTCAAGCAGCTTCTCAAGCGAAGCCATGTAATCGCTCATCGAACCGTCTGGCGGCGCGACGATGGACGTCGCCCATGCCATCACGTGATCGGCAGAAAACAGGATGCCTGTGCCTTCGAGGCCGAAAGCCATGTGGTTGGCTGCATGGCCGGGCGTGTGGATGCCCCGCAGCACCCAACCGTCACCGTCTATCGTCTCCCCATCTGATAATGCCAGATCGGGTACGAAGTCGGTATCGGCGCTCGCCTCAAGCAAGTTCACTTCGCCGCTATAATAAGGACGGGCGGGGCGATGCGGACCCTCGGCAACGACAAGAGCACCGGTTTGTTCCTTCAGCCGCTTTGCAAGGGGGGAGTGGTCGCGATGGGTATGGCTTACAAAAATGTGGCTTACTGGACGCTTGGCGATTGCGGCGAGAAGAGCCTGAAAATGCGCTTCGTCCTCTGGACCCGGATCGATAACGGCGAGCGTATCGGTCCCTACGATATAGCTGTTTGTGCCATGAAA
>RCUT01000066.1_pt1 | contig 60633 bp, 59 predicted proteins | sample 2166171 | NCBI WGS metagenome assembly RCUT01 (sample SAMN09932757, study PRJNA488358) | compost metagenome | isolation source: compost soil in 4-hydroxybenzoic | place: Germany: Experimental Botanical Garden | reverse complement strand
ACGCCAGCCTGATCTACACCGGCTACTGGTGGAGCCCGGAGCGTCTGATGCTGCAGCAGATGATCGACGCTTCGCAGGTCAACGTGAACGGCGTGGTACGCCTGAAGCTGTACAAGGGCAACGTCACCGTTGTCGGCCGCAAGTCGGACGACTCGCTGTTCGATGCCAACATCGCTACCTTCGAGGAAGATGGCGGCGCCTACAACCAGGCGGACGCAGCGGGCTTCATCAAGCTCAACGCCCTGCGTATGCGCATTGCTGCCAACAAGGGCCGCTCGCTGCTCTGATCGCTGGCATGTGCAGTAAGAACCCCGGCCCAGGCCGGGGTTTTTTTTGCCTGTGGAAAGCCTGGGGCATTCAATGGCCGTCGTTCGCCATCTTACCCTCAAGCGTGCTGATCGATAGTTGCGCGCACTGGCGTCTATCCAGGTTGCAAAAGCGCCACGTGCGCGCTTGTTGAGGCGGTTGGGCAAGGGCGGACAGCAATTGCTGCTCCATCATGCGATAGGCATCGGGGCCGGAAAACATGAATGTGACAGGCTCGCCCTGCAGCGTTTCGCTGGTATTACCGGGCATTGCATGTTTGGCCACATCGCTCTGTGTCGACGTGTTGTCATTTGCCGTCCTGTTTGACGAAGGGTCGTAGAACGACTTGTAATTGAAGTTGAGCGTGAGGAAGAACAGTGCCGTCAGGAAGAATGGGAAGCCCACCAGGAACCAAGTATAGAGCTTTTGGCTGGACTCGCTGAGAAACGGCAATGTGGCAAGGGCGGAGGCTTCGATAATCCCTGCGAAGATGGCAATGATCGTCAGCGGGGCGACAGGTTGTACTTGGTGCATATGGGTCGTCTCCAGCGATTTTGCACATCTTTACCTTACGGCGATGCTCAACTAAAGACTGGATTGTTTCCCGGGTGAGAATAATCGCTCGAAATCCTGATGACCGTGTCTGTTCAGCGCATTTGAACTGAATATTTCCTGAGGTGTCGGCCGGTTTTCAACTGGTGCACTTTTGCCGGCCGGTGATACCGTTCATTCGGTAACAGGGAATTTGATTGTTACAAGTGCATCAGTTGAGTGTAGGAAATTTCTGTAAGTGTTGTAGGTTCTATCTGTTCATATATTTCGCCGGTAAATCACCGCGCCAGTAAGCGTTCTGTAGGTTATCTTGGCGGGCCAAAGCAAAAGCAATGAATGGATATCGCATGAATAAAGTGCTTATCGTGGATGATCATCCGGTCATACGCCTGGCCGTACGCATGCTGATGGAGCGGCATGGGTATGACGTCGTGGCGGAAACCGACAACGGGGTGGCTGCGCTGCAACTCACACGGCAACACCTGCCGGATATCGTGGTGCTCGATATCGGTATCCCCAAGCTGGATGGCCTGGAGGTGATCGGTCGCATGACAACTTTCAGCCCGGGCAGCAAGGTGCTGGTGCTGACATCGCAGGCCCCCGGCAACTTCTCGATGCGCTGCATGCAGGCGGGGGCGGCGGGGTATGTGTGCAAGCAGCAGGAGCTCACCGAGCTGCTGAGCGCCATCAAGGCCGTACTGTCGGGCTACAGCTACTTCCCCAACCAGGCCTTGCATGTGTCACGTGGCAGGGGCGGAAGCGAGACGGATATGGTCAACCGCCTCTCGGCGCGCGAGATGACCGTGTTGCAGCAGCTGGCGCGAGGGCGTTCCAACAAGGAGATTGCCGACAGCATGTTCCTCAGCAACAAGACGGTCAGTACCTACAAGTCGCGCCTGTTGCTCAAGCTCAATGCGCGGTCGCTGGTCGACCTGATCGAGCTGGCGCAACGGCAAGGGTTGAACTGACCGCCAAGGCCGTAAAGCCTCCAGCCAGGAGGCTTTGCCAGGGTTACAGATCGTAGTCGAAGTCGGCCAGCTGCTTCTGCAGGCGCCGTTCTTCCAGCATGTTGTCGATGGTGCGGCGTTTGCTCAGGTTGGTCTTTGCGCTTTCCACCTGGGGCTCCGCTTCATCCTCTGTGGCAACAAAATCATCTTCGATCGACAGGTCGTCTTTATCGCTACTCATGAGTCGCTCCAAGCCAAGGGGCCATTGGCCGTCCTTATAACCAGAAAGCAGACGCTGGTAAAAAAGATTTTTTCAATCGCCGCAGGTGGTTTCCAGCTATCGACTCAATCGTCGGAGGTCTTGTGCTTGTACTCGCACAAGTCTTCGATCCGGCAACTGCCGCAGCGCGGCTTGCGTGCCTGGCACACATAGCGCCCGTGCAGGATCAGCCAGTGGTGGGCGTCGAGCAGGTAATCCTTTGGCACGAACTTGATCAGCTTTTTCTCCACTTCCAGCACCGTCTTGCCTGGCGCAATGCCCGTGCGGTTGCTGACCCGGAAGATATGGGTATCCACCGCCATGGTTGGCTGGCGGAACGCCGTGTTGAGCACTACGTTGGCGGTCTTGCGGCCCACGCCGGGCAGCGCCTCCAGGGCTTCGCGGGTTTGCGGTACCTGGCTGCCATGGCGTTCGATCAGCAGCCGGCAGGCTTCGATGACGTTCTTGGCCTTGCTGTTGTACAAGCCAATGGTCTTGATGTACTCGCTCAGGCCTTCGACGCCCAGCGCATAGATGGCCTCGGGGGTGTTGGCGACGGGGAACAGGCGGGCGGTGGCCTTGTTGACGCCGACGTCGGTGGATTGCGCGGACAGTGTCACGGCGACCAGCAGTTCGAACGGGGTGGTGTAGGCCAGTTCGGTCTTCGGGTCGGGGTTGTCTTCGTGCAGCCTGCGAAAGATCTCCAGGCGTTTGGCGGCATTCATGAAATCAGAGCTTTCCTTGACGACGTGGTTGGGCGGGGCCCGGACGTAGGCGATTGTACAAGGCCAACAGCAGTCCGAGCAGTAGCAAGGCGCCCGGGGCCAGGCTGGCCAGGTGCAGGCCGGTACCGTCGGCCAACCATTGGCGGCTGGCGCCAAGCAGCAGGCATGTGGCAAGCAGCGCGCAAAGGTGGCCGGCGAGCAGGCGCCAGCGCCCTTGATCGGGCAGCAGCTGGTCAGTGGCCAGGCATTGCAGGCACAGCAGTGCGGGATAGTGGCCGAGGGCAAGTGCCACTGGCAGCAGCCAGGCACGCAGTGCCAGTTGCAGGCAACTGGCCAGGGCCGCCAACAGCAGCAGGTTGGCCAGCACATAGGTCCAGGTGGCAAGCCGCTGGCGCAGGGGGGCCAGCAACAGCTGGTGAAGGCTGCTCATCAGCACCGCACACACGCCGATGGTGGCGCCTTCGCTCAGTGTTCGGGTGGCGCCCAGCAGGGGCACGAGGCTTGCGCCGAGCAGGTAGAACCTATTCATGCGTGGCGCCCTCCAGCAATACGCTGCGCTGCTCATCGAAGTAGCTCAGCGCTTCCTGCAGCGCGCCGATCACCGCCCGTGAGGTCACGGTTGCGCCAGCCAACTGGTCAAAGTCGCCCTGGTCGCGCTTCAGCGCCCAGCGATCGCCCAACTGGCGGTTGGCAAATTGCCCCAGCCAGTTCAACTGCGGATCACCCAGGCGTGCACCCAGCCCGGGGCTTTCCTGTTGCTCGACCACCTGGCTGCCGATCAGTCGGCCGTCCGCGGCGATGGCCACGCTCAGCACGATCGGCCCGGCATAGCCCTGGGCCTGGGTGACCAGGATGATGGCGGCCGGCTTGCCCGCCAGCGTCGCCCGGTAAGCTGCCAGGATACGGCTGTTTGGCCGCTGTGCGGCGGGCCTGGGCAGCGGGCTGTCCAGGGGCTGGTTGTCGTAACTGCCTTCTGGCAGCACTGCCAGCCGCTGACGGCTATTCAGCTGTTTCTCGGCGTCGGCGATGGCCGCGCTGGTCCAGTGTCGCCAGGCCAGGGTGGCCGACAGTGCCAGTACCCCGGTCAGTAGCAGCAGGCCCACATCACGAACCAGGCGCTTCATCGTGCAACCTGCTGGCGCTGCAAAGCCAGGCGTTCGAGGCACGGCGCCATGAGGTTCATCAGCAGGATGGCGAACGCCGTACCGTCCGGGTAGCTGCCCCAGGTGCGGATCAGGTAGATCAGCAGGCCCGCCCCCAGGCCGAACCCCAGCTTCGCCCACTCCTGCCGGGGGCCGGACACCGGTTCGGTGGCAATGAAGAACGCCGCCATCATGGTCGAGCCGGAGAACAGGTGCAGCAGGGGGGAGCCGTTGGAGTCCGAACCCGAGCCATTCCAGCCCAGCAGGCTGAACAGGAACAGCCCTGCCAGCAGGCCAACCGGCGCATGCCAGCTGATCACCTTGCGTTGCAGCAAAAACAGGCCGCCCAGCAGGAACGCCAGGTTGACCCATTCGCTGCCTCGCCCTCCGATGCTGCCGAAGCCCGGGTGGCTGGCGAACAGTTCATCGATGGTCAGGCTGCGGTTGTGGCGCAGGCCGTCGAGCAGTGTCGGCCGGGCCCAGGCATCGATCTGCTCGCCGCCGGCGAACACCTGCTGCAGGCTGTCGAGCAGGCCAGGTGCCGGCCCTGGCCAATGGTTCATCTGCAACGGGAAGCTCAGCAGCACGAAGGCGTAGCCGACCATGGCCGGGTTGAACAGGTTGCGCCCGACACCGCCAAAGGCCTGCTTGCCTATGCCGATGGCAACGCTGGCTGCGACCACCGGCAACCACCAGGGCGCCAGGGTGGGCAGGGCGGCGGCCAGCAGCACGGCGGTCACCAGCGCGCTGCCATCGTTCAGCGCCGTGCGCAGCGGTTGTGCTCGCAAGGTAAGCAACAGCGCCTCGCACAGCAGCGCGGCGCTGGCGCACAGCAACAGGTTCAGTAGCAAACTCCAGCCATGCAGCCAGAACAGCGCCAGCAGGCCAGGTACGCAGGCCAGCAACACCAGGCCCATGCTGGTGCGTAGCCGCGGGTCGGGCTTGGCGGTCATTGGGCGAACAGCCCGTTGAAGCCGGAAAACGCCATGGCCATTACCCCGGCGCCGAGCAGTTCGATGGGCAGGCCGCGCATTGCCCCGGGGACGTCGGCATGAGCGCTGCGCTGGCGCAGGTCGGCGAACAGCACCAACGCCAGCCAGAAGCCGCCGCCTGCCAGCAGGCCTTGCAGCAAGGTAGCGAGCCATGTGCTGTCGTCGCTTGCCTGTTGCAGGGTCAACCCCAGTACTACCGCGTTGCTCAACAGCAGCGCGGGCAGTTGCGTCACCGGCCAGCTTGGGTGCCACCTTGTCAGCAGCCATGGCACGCCCCAGGCGAGCACGGCCAGCCAGGGCAACAACAGGAACAGGGCAAGGTCCTGGGCTTGCAGCGGGGCAAGCACCCCGCGCACCAGTAGTTGTGCGCCGATCACGCCCAAGGCAATGCACAGTGCGCAGGCGAGGCCGTGCACGTGGAGGTGCAGCCTGGGGAATGGCTGTTGTTGCAGGCACAGGTGATTGACCAGCGCAGCGCTGATCAGGACCAGGATGTAGTCGCTCATGAGATGACGATAGCCGGGAATCGGGGCGATTGTCCGGGTTTGGCATCAAGGTGCCGGAGTCATTGTGGGAGCGGGCGTGCCCGCGAACACCGGCAACGCCGGTGCCATGCACCGCGTAGTCCGTTTCGCGGGCACGCCCGCTCCCACAAGGTCCAGCAGGTTTTGTTACTTGATGCGCTGGCCCGGCTTGGCACCGCTGTCCGGGCTCAGCAGGTAGATCTCTTCACCGCCAGGCCCGGCCGCCATGACCATGCCTTCGGACACGCCAAAGCGCATCTTGCGTGGCTTGAGGTTGGCCACCATCATGGTCAGGCGGCCTTCCAGCTGGGACGGGTCGGGGTAGGCCGACTTGATGCCGGAGAACACGTTGCGGCGCTCGTCACCGATGTCCAGGGTCAGTTGCAGCAGCTTGTCGGCACCCGGCACCGCCTCGGCCTTGACGATCAGCGCCACGCGCAGGTCGACGGCAGCGAAGGTGTCGAACTCGATTTCCGCCGACAGCGGGTCCTTGGCCAGCTCGCCGTTGCCGGCCGGGGCCTTGGCTTCGGCGGCCAGCAGGTCTTCCTTGCTGGCGGCGACCATGGCTTCGACCTTGGCCGGTTCGATACGGCTCATCAGCGCCTTGAACGGGTTCAGCTGGTGGTTTTCCAGGCGCGACAGGTGGTCGTTCCAGGTCAGCGGTGCCACGTTGAGGAAGGCCTCGGCGTCGGCAGCCAGCACCGGCAGCACCGGCTTGAGGAAAATCACCAGTTGGCGGAACAGGTTGATGCCCTGGGCGCAGATGGCCTGCACTTCATCCTGCTTGCCTTCCTGTTTGGCCAGCGACCATGGGGCCTTGTCGGCGATCCAGGCGTTGGCGCGGTCGGCCAGCGCCATGATTTCGCGCATGGCACGGCCGAAGTCGCGGCCTTCATAGGCGTCGGCGATCGACGGGGCGGCCGCCAGGAAGGCTTCGGTCAGCTCCGGTGCGGCATCGCCAGCCACCATCACGCCTTCGTTGCCCTTGTGGATGAAGCCGGCGCAGCGGCTGGCGATGTTGACCACCTTGCCGACCAGGTCGGAGTTGACCTTCTGCACGAAGTCTTCCAGGTTCAGGTCCAGGTCATCGACACCACGGCCCAGTTTGGCCGCGTAGTAGTAACGCAGGTATTCCGGCTGCAGGTGGTCGAGGTAGGTGCGGGCCTTGATGAAGGTACCGCGCGACTTGGACATCTTGGCGCCGTTCACGGTCAGGTAGCCGTGCACGTTGACCGCGCTCGGCTTGCGGAAGCCGGCGCCTTCGAGCATGGCTGGCCAGAACAGGGCGTGGAAGTTGACGATGTCCTTGCCGATGAAGTGGTACAGCTCGGCCTTGGAGCCCTCGTTCCAGAACGCGTCGAAGTCCAGCTCCGGGCGGCGTGCGCAGAGGTTCTTGAAGCTGGCCATGTAGCCGATCGGCGCATCCAGCCACACGTAGAAGTACTTGCCCGGCTCGCCCGGGATCTCGAAGCCGAAGTACGGCGCGTCACGGGAGATATCCCACTCCTGCAGGCCGGAATCCAGCCATTCGGCCAGCTTGTTGGCCACCGCGTCCTGCAGCGTGCCGCTGCGGGTCCACTGCTGCAGCATGGCCTGGAAGTCCGGCAGCTTGAAGAAGAAGTGCTGGGAATCACGCAGTACCGGGGTGGCACCGGAGATCGCTGACTTGGGGTTCTTCAGCTCGGTGGGTGCGTAGGTGGCGCCGCATTTTTCGCAGTTGTCGCCGTACTGGTCTTCGGCCGCGCACTTGGGGCAGGTGCCCTTGATGAAGCGGTCGGCGAGGAACATGCCCTTTTCCGGGTCGAAGTACTGGGTCACCGAACGGGTGGCGATGTGCCCGGCGTCACGCAGGCGCGAGTAGATCAGGCCCGACAGCTCGCGGTTCTCTTCGCTGTGGGTGGAGTGGAAGTTGTCGAAGTCCACCAGGAAGTCGGCGAAATCGCTGCTGTGCTCGGCCTGGACGTTGGCGATCAGCTGTTCCGGGGTGATGCCTTCCTTTTCGGCGCGCAGCATGATGGCCGAGCCGTGGGCGTCGTCGGCGCAGACGTAGATGCACTGGTTGCCGCGCAGCTTCTGGAAGCGGACCCACATGTCTGTCTGGATGTACTCGAGCATATGGCCAAGATGGATGGATCCATTGGCATAGGGCAGGGCGCTGGTGACGAGAATCTGACGTGGCTCGGACATGGTGGCTCGGCTACTTATCTGGCTACGGGGTAAAAATGAGGGTGATCGGCCACTATAAAGGGCTGGCGAAGATATTTCACCCCGCATGCGCATCTGCTGACGATTGACGGGTTAGGATAGGCGTCTGTTTTACATTCAGTTTGCCATTGGGAGTCTCCATGAGTGCCGTCACCCGTGCCGCCGTCGAAGGCGTGCTTCGCCAGTACACCGACCCCTACCTGAACCAGGACCCGGTCAGCGCCGGCTGCGTGCGCGCCATCGATATCCAGGGCGGGCAGGTCAGCGTGCAGTTGCAGCTGGGTTATGCCGCAGGGCTGTTCAAGAACGGCTGGGCCCAGGTGCTGCAGACCGCCATCGGCAACCTCGAGGGCGTCAGCAGTGCCCAGGTGTCGATCGACTGCGTGGTGGCCGCGCACAAGGCCCAGGCCCAGGTGCCGGCCATGGCCAACGTCAAGAACATCATCGCCGTGGCCTCGGGCAAGGGCGGTGTGGGCAAGTCGACCACCGCGGCCAACCTGGCCCTGGCGCTGGCCCGCGAGGGTGCGCGGGTGGGTATTCTCGATGCCGATATCTATGGCCCCAGCCAGGGCGTGATGTTCGGCATCGCCGAAGGCACCCGCCCGCAGATTCGCGAGCAGAAGTGGTTCGTGCCGATCAAGGCCCATGGCGTGGAAGTCATGTCCATGGCGTTCCTGACTGACGACAACACGCCGATGGTATGGCGTGGCCCGATGGTTTCCGGCGCGCTGCTGCAGCTGGTGACCCAGACCGCCTGGGACGACCTGGATTACCTGGTGATCGACATGCCGCCGGGCACCGGTGACATCCAGCTGACCCTGGCGCAGAAGGTACCGGTGGCCGGTTCGGTGATCGTCACCACCCCACAGGACCTGGCCTTGCTGGATGCCAAGAAGGGCGTGGAGATGTTCCGCAAGGTCAACATCCCGGTGCTGGGCGTGGTGGAGAACATGGCCGTGCACATCTGCTCGAACTGCGGCCATGCCGAGCACCTGTTTGGCGAAGGCGGTGGCGAGAAGCTGGCGAGCCAGTATGGCGTCGACCTGCTGGCGTCGTTGCCGCTGTCGATGCTGATCCGCGAGCAGGCCGATAGTGGCAAGCCGACGGCGATCGCCGAGCCGGAAAGCCAGATTGCCATGGTCTATCAGGAGCTGGCCCGCCAGGTGGGCGCGCGGATCGTGCTGCAGGAAGCTGCTGCGCCGGCGATGCCTAGCATTACCATCAGCGAAGATTGACCTGTCAGATCGCGTCGCTCTCTTCGCGGGCTTGCCCGCTCCCACAGGGACTGCACAGCATTTGAAGCTTGTGTTGTACCTGTGGGAGCGGGCGAGCCCGCGAAGCAGGCGACTCGGTCTTTCGGCCAGGCATAAAAAAACCCGCCAGAAGGCGGGTTTTTTGAAAGCTAGGAAGCTTCGATCGACTTAGGCGATCTGAACTTCTTCAGCCTGCATGCCTTTCTGGCCGCGGGTAGCGACGAAAGTAACAGCCTGGCCTTCTTTCAGGGTTTTGAAGCCGTCAGCTTGGATGGCTTTGAAGTGCACGAACAGGTCGTCGCCCGACTGAGGGGTGATGAAGCCGTAGCCTTTCTCATCGTTGAACCACTTAACAACACCGGATTGACGGTTGGACATTTTTCTGTCTCCTTGGACAATTTGATAACGGTCAGGAAAAACCCTGGCCGGGACTGAGCGCAAAGAGAGCAGAAAATTCAGCGATGGGCCGATCAGGATCGTGCATCAAACTAGAGATTCTCGGTGTCACGTGCAGCACAGTGGCGCCACCTTACCCCACTTTCCGCAACCTGCCAATGGTCAGAAGGCGCTTTACGCAAATTCGGATCGACGGCGGCTGCAGCCCCCGCCCGGCGCGGGATGAGGCATGGAACTTTAACCTGGGCGCCGGGACCGGTAAGATGCGCGTCTCGAATTTTCACCTCGCAACTCTTCAGGACACCCCGCCATGAGCATCAAATCGGACAAGTGGATTCGCCGCATGGCGCAGGAACACGGCATGATCGAACCGTTCGTCGAGCGCCAGGTGCGCGGCGAACAGGACAGCCGGGTGATCTCCTTCGGCGTCTCCAGCTACGGCTACGACGTGCGCTGCGCCGACGAATTCAAGGTGTTCACCAACATCAACTCGGCCACCGTCGACCCGAAGAACTTCGATGCCGGCAGTTTCGTCGACATCAAGAGCGACGTGTGCATCATCCCGCCGAACTCCTTCGCCCTGGCGCGCACTGTCGAGTACTTCCGCATTCCGCGCGACGTGCTGACCATCTGCCTGGGCAAGAGCACCTACGCCCGTTGCGGCATCATCGTCAACGTCACCCCGCTCGAGCCCGAGTGGGAAGGCCACGTGACACTGGAGTTCTCCAACACCACCACGCTGCCGGCGAAGATCTACGCCAACGAAGGTGTAGCCCAGATGCTGTTCCTGCAGTCCGACGAAGAATGCGAAGTGTCGTACAAGGACCGTGGCGGCAAGTACCAGGGCCAACGCGGCGTCACCCTGCCGCGTACCTGAGCCGACGAGCGCGGGGAATTTCCCCGCGCCTTTGGCACTCCAACGGGTAATGCCGGTGCGCATGATGCGCAGCGGCTCTCGTCAGGAGCTGCCAATGAAACTCCACCCCGCAATCAGTGCCAAGCTGGCCGGCCTGCAGCCCAATCACGTCGGTTTGCTGCCATGGTCACTGCTGGCGTACCCGCTGCCGATGCAGGCGGGGGGCGTACCTCACCAGCCAGATCCCGATGACCCGCAGCCACCGGACCCCGGTGAAAAACCACCCATGGAGCCGGGCGAGCCGACCCTGCCTGACGAGCCGCCACCCGCGCCTGTGGCCTGAGCGACGCTGCAACGGTTTACCTGATCAGTTGCCCAGCAGGTAACCGCTGCGGCATATCTGCTCGCCGGCGACATGGGCGATGACCATGCCGGCAGTTGCCATGCGCCGTACGCTGCGTGCATACAGCAGGCCGGGCTGGCTGTTGCGCACGGCAGTTACCCGGTCGCTTAGCGGGTCGATGACTTCGGCAATCAGCTGGCCGGCCTCAAGGTGCTGCCCCGGCCTGGCGTGGTACACCAGCAGCCCGCCCAGTGGCGCTATCACCGGTTCGACGGCGGCCAGCGGCGTGGCCGGGCAGCGCAAGGCGGGCAGGGCGGCTGCGGCTCCTTCGATCACCCCGGTGTGGGTCAGGAAGTCGAGGATCGCCTGGCAGTCCTTGCTGGCCAGGTCGTGGCTGACATCTGCCTGGCCACGCAGCTCGACGGTGACCGAGCAGCAGCCCAGCGGAATCGGGAAACGTTTGCCGAAGCGTTGCTGCAACTGCCACCAGACCAGGCTGAAGCATTCATCGAACGACTGCCCGCCCGAGTCGGTGGCCAGCAGGCTGGCCTGGGCCCCCAGGTAGCGGGCCAGCGGTTCGATCTGCGGCCAGGCATCTGGCGTGGTGTACAGGTGCTCGACCGCTTCGAAGTCGCAGTGCAGGTCCAGTACCATGTCGGCATCGCAAGCCAGGCGTTGCAGGATCAGGCGCTGGGCCTGCAGCGGCGTGCGCGCGGGGTGCGCGTCCAGCCCCCGGCGCAGGTATTCGCGGATCAGCGCAAGGTTGTGTGCCGGATCATCGGTCAGGTGTTCTTCGATCTGGTCGCCGATGGTGTCTGACAGATCGACGAAATTGCGGTTGAAATTCTCCCCGCTTTGTAGCTCGAACCGCCCCAGCGGCGCGTCCAGCAGCACCTGTTCCAGGCCGACCGGGTTGGCCACCGGCACCAGGATGATCTCGCGCTGCAGGCGGCCTTGCTGTTCCAGTTCACCCAGGCGGCGCTTGAGGTGCCAGGCCACCAGCATGCCGGGCAGCTCGTCGGCATGCAGCGAAGCCTGGATATAGACCTTGCCACCACCGCGGGGGCCGAAGTGGAAACTGTGCAGTTGGCGCGTGACGCCCGGAACGGGGGAAAGCAGGTCGTGGGTCGAATGGTGCATGGTGGTCCTGGCTGCGTGGCGAAAACGGTCTGCGACACGGGTCGGCACACAGATAGAAGCATAGATTTGCCGGGTGTGCCTCATTGCGGGTTCGTTATACCTGCACTGCCCTGTGGGAGCGGGCGTGCCCGCGAACACCGGCGCAGCCGGTGCCAGGCACCGGGCCGCCCGCTCCCACAGGGACCCCCGCTATTATTTGCCAGGCACCAGGGTCAAGCGCTGGTTGCCATACGCCCGCCCGAAGTTCTGCTGCTGCAGTGGCAGGCTCATGAAGCGCCCTTTGAACCAGGCATCCAGCCCATCGCTGTAATGCGTGCTGGCCGGGTTGCCGGACTGCCCGCTGCTGGTCAGCACCTGCAACGGCTCGGCCTGGCCGAAGTCGACGATCATCCGCGCCGAGGCCGGCAGGCGGGTGTCGAAGTCGCTGCCCCAGGCGTATGGCGTCAGGGCCAGGGTGGTGAAGTCGCCACTGGCAGCCAGCGGCGAGCGGCCGAGGGCGTCGCCCAGGCCATGGTAGGCCGGTGCAGGCCAGCGGTACTGGTGCAGCTTGCCCCACTGCCAGGCGCGGCGGTCGGCACCCAGTTGCGCGGTGCCGGCATCCACCGCGCCAGCCAGGCTGCGGGCGAGAATGGCCGGCTTGTCTTCTTTCTGCGGGGTGCTGCGGTCATCCCAGAACGGGCTGTCGTCGCGGCCCAGCAGGTGGTCGGCCTGCGCCGAGAACGACAACCGCGCATTGCTGACGAAAGCCTGCCAGGCCGGGCCGGATTCCGGGCCCAGGTCGTCGAGGAAGGTTTGCCGGGCCACTTCCTGGAGGAACAGTTCGTACAGTGCGGCATCGGCCGACACCGGGCTCAGGCGGCCATCGAAGGCCTTGAGCCGGGCCAGCGCGTCGCGGGCATTGTCGCGCTGTGCGGTGGGCAGGGCGTCGATCGCCTGCTTGAGCGGTTGGGCCATGCCCGGGGCATCGAACATCTGCTTGAGCTTGTCGGCCAGCAGGGTGGTCTGGTCGTTCTGCAGGGCCATCAGGCTGCGGCTGTCGTGGCGGCCATTGCCGGCCAGCTGTGCCAGGCGCTCGGCGCGTTCGGGGTAGTACCAGGTGCTGGACAGCTGCATGCCATAGCCACGCGGCAGGCTGCGCTGGTTGGCGTGGCCGATCCAGCCGGCGGGCGGGTCCTGATCGTAAGGGTGCAGCATCGGGTCGGCATAGCCGTCCCAGTCGTAGCGCCCGTCCCAGCCCGGCGAGGGCAGCAGGCCCTGGCCTTCGCGGCGGTTGGGGTAGCGGCCACTGACTTGCCAGCCGATGTGCTCGGGTTCGGCGAAGACGAAGTTGAGGGCGGCGGCGGTCACTTCACGGGTGCTGTCGAAGGCACGCTCCACGCTCTTGGCCCGGGTCAGGTCGAACAGCGCATCCAGGCTGCGGTCGCCCTTGAACTGTGGCAGGTTCAGCGCCAGGCCCAGGCTGGCATTGCCTGGCTGGGCCAGCAGGGTGCCGTGGCGGGTGTCGTACATCACCTCGCGCAGCGGGCGCTGGCCGCGGACGAAGAAGGTTTCGCTACGGGCGCGGGCCGGCAGCCATTTGCCGTCGGCCAGGTAGCTCAGCTGGCTGCCCTGGTGGCGCAGTTGCTCCAGGTACAGGTCCTGGTTGTCGGCCATGACCGCGCTGCTGCTCCAGGCCAGCTTGCCGTTGTAGCCGGCCAGCACGATCGGCAGGCCGGGCAACGACAGGCCGGCGACCTGGTACTTGCCGGTGTGGATCTGCACCGGGCTCAGGGCCCAGGCGGCTCGGCTGTCGCTGGCCAGCAGGCTCTTGCCGCTGCGGCTGCGCTGCGGCGCCAGGGCCAGGTTGGCCGAGCCCGGGCTGCCCAGAAGGTCGAGGTCGGCCAGCTTCTGGCTGGCAGCTGCCAGGGCCGGCAGCCCCGGCAACTGGCTGGCCAGGTTCAGGCCCTTGAGCTTGTCCACTTCGGCGTCGGCCAACGGCTCGTCCGGGGCACCGGGCAGCAGCCAGGCCAGCTTGTCGCTGCCGGCTTTCTGCGCCAGGGTCAGGGCGCTCAGTTCTTCCTGCAGGTTCACCGACTGGCTGAAGGCGTACAGGCTGAAGATCAGCGCCGAGTCTTCGGGCTTCCAGTATTCGGGGCGATAGCCACTGCTGGCCAGGCCGGCGGGCAGCTTGTCGCGGTAGCGGAACAGGTAGGCGTTGACCCCGCGTGCGTACACCTCGAAGAAGCGCTTGAGCCGTGGCGAGGCGTCTGCGTACTGCTGGGCGGCGCTCTGCTTGAGGTTGGCCGCGCGCATCAGGCGGTCGATGTCCAGCGCGTCGCTGCCGGCCAGTTCGGCCAGGCGGCCCTGGGCGAGCAGGCGCATGGCGACCATCTGTTCGATGCGGTCACCGGCGTGCACATAGCCCAGGCTGAACAGCGCATCATGGAAGTTGCTGCTTTCGATCAGCGGCGCACCCATGGCATTGCGCCGTACCGAAACATTCTGTGCCAGGCCTTTGAGCGGCTGCACGCCGCTGGTCGGTGGCACGCTGTCCTGGTAGCCGCCCGTCTGGCAGCCGGCCAGCCCGAGCATGCCGAGCAGCGTGGCAGCGGTTGCGAACCGCAGGCGGAAGGGAGGAAAGGCGGGGGCGGCCATGACAAGGGCTCCTGCAAGGCGTGGCGGGTTTCGAAAGGCGCTAAGGTAGTGAGCGCGCAGGCGCCGTGCAAGGTCCCTGGGCGCTTTATTTGCCAGTGCCGACTCAAACCTTGAAATGTTCGGCCACGGCGTCGGAAAAGTGCGTGCAATTGATGCGAGCAAGGCGTTGATAATCACGGCTGACGGCGAAGGCCGAGCCTGGCATCAATAGCACCTTGTGCTGTTCCAGGCGACGCATGAAAGGCTGCAGGTCGGCCAGTTCGGGGTGGTAGACCCACAGGAACATGCCGCCTTGGGGCGTTATGTCGAACTGCCAGCCACGCGCCCGCAACAACTGCTGGGTCTGCGCCTGCTGCCGGATCAGGCGCTGCTGCAGGTCTTGCATGTGCCGGGCATAGGTGCCGTCGGACAAGATGGTGTTGACGAAGCGTTCGCAAAACGCCGGCACCGCCACGCAGGTCAGCAGCTTCAGGCGCGTCAGCGGCTCTATCAGCTCTGCCGAGCAGGCGATGTAGCCCACGCGCAATGAAGCGGACAGGCATTTCGAGAAGCTGCCGATGTAGATGACCCGCTCAAGGTTGTCCAGTTCGGCAAAGGTCTGGCGCACACCCGGGCAGAAGTCGCCGTAGACATCGTCCTCGACCACGAAGAAATCGTGTTCCACCGCCAGGCGCAGGACGCTGAAGGCATTGTGCGGGGTGATATTGCCGCCGGTCGGGTTGTGGAAGGTGCTGTTGCAGAAGAACGCCTTCACCTTGTGCGTGGCCAGGTGCTCCTTCATGTCTTCCACGCTTGGTCCGTCCTGGGTTCGGCGCACCCCGACCACGTGGCCGCCGGCCAACTGGATCAGTTTGATCAGGTTGCCGTTGCCGGGCTCGTCGACGAACACGTGGTCGCCTGGCTTGATCAACAACCGCGCCACCAGGTCCAGCGCCTGTGTGGCGCCCAGTGTAGTCAGCAACTGGCTTGGCCGGGCATCGACACGGGTCAGGCGTTTCAGGTGCACGCACAGCTGTTTGCGCATGGGCAGGTAGCCCTGGATGTCGCCATATTCCGCCAGCGAACTCTGCTCCAGCCGCGCCGTGCGCCGAATCGCCTTGGCCAGCAGCTCGGTGTCACGCCAGGCGGGTGGCAGCCAGCCGCTGCCCAGTTTGATGTAGTGCTGGCCCCCCTGCAGCAGCTTGAACAGCGGGTCGCCGGCCATGACTGCGGGCGCATCCACCGCGCTGGTTTGCCGTGTGTGGCTGGCGACGAAGTAGCCGCGGCCAGGAATGGCGGTCAACACACCTTCGCTGACCAGCCGGGCATAGCTGGAGACGACATCGTGGTAGCTGCAGCCAACCGCTGCCGTCAACTTGCGGATGGACGGCATGCGCTGGCCGGGCAGCCATTCGCCGGCTTCGAGGCGCTGTTTCAACTGGTCATGAAGGCTGTGCGGGCGCATGGCGGGTCCAGCAGCTGTTAGAAAAAACAGCCTAACAGTTAACCGGAAAGCGCGTCGACTGTTCGAATTTCAGGGCGCGGCAGATGCGACCATGCACCTGTCGGCATCTTTCCCAATGCCGAAATCGACCCGTCCACCAACCGTGAGCACACGCTATGTCGAGCACACTCCCGCGGCGCACGTACCTGTATTTCACCGCGCAATCGATCAACCTGACGACTGCGGTCATGTCCGTGACCATGGCGGCCATTGTCGGGGCGGCGCTGGCGCCTGCCGCCACGTGGTCCACCGTGCCCTATGGTTTCCAGTTCCTTTGCCTGATGCTCGCCACCTATCCGGTCTCCAGGCTGATGAGCCGTATTGGCCGCAAGCGCGCCTTCATGCTGGGCTCGATCCCTTTGGCGGTGTCTGGCATCAGTGGTTACCTGGCTGTGCAGTACCAGCACTTCCCGACGCTGGTGATCAGCCATTCGGCATTGGGCATCTACATTGCGTTTGCCAACTTCAATCGCTTCGCGGCCACCGACAATCTGGCCCATAACCTGAAGCCCAAGGCGCTTTCCCTGGTCGTGGCCGGTGGGGTGATCGCTGCCGTGGTCGGGCCGGCGCTCACCGAGTGGCTGAGGGACGTTGGTGGGTATCCGCTGTTTTCTCTGTGCTACGCCGCTTTTGTCGGCCTGGCGGTGATGTCGTTGCTGACAGCGGCCTGCCTGCCCGGCGATACCGGCACCGCCAGTAACGACCGTACAGCGAAACCGGCTGGCACAACCGCCGAGCCGCTGAGCCCGGTGGTTGCCGTGGCCATGGCAGTGGCCGCGCTGGGCTACGGGATCATGAATTTGCTGATGATCCAGGCGTCCATGCACATGAAACACATGCATGAGGACTTTTCCGACGTTCGCCTGGCGATTCAATGGCATGTGATTGCCATGTTTGCGCCGTCGTTCTTCACCGGCGCCATCATCCACAAGCTCGGCATCAGGGCCACCATCTGTCTCGGCCTGGGCCTGCTGATCGGTTGCACGGCCATGAACATGTGGTCGCACAGCTACGCGATGATGACCTTGTCACTGATAGCCCTGGGCCTGGGCTGGAACCTGACCTACGTGGGCGGTGGGGCGCTGTTGGCGCAGACGCTGCAAAACAGCCCGGCAGCGATGCAGATGCAGGGGAAGAACGATCTGGCCATCGCGGTGTTCGCGACCATTGGCGCATTCAGCCCGTCGCTGTTGCTGGGCACGGTCGGTTGGGATGGCACCAATGCCATTTGCATGGCCCTGTGCATCGTGCTGCTCATGGCCACCGCAGGGTTGCTGCAGCGCAAGGTCTCAGGGCCTGCCAGGGCCAGCTAGGCCCCGGCTACCCACTGCGCGGCCCGCGGCAGGGACGCGCAAGTGCTGTTCAGGTCAGGCGCCGTGGCACTTCTTGAACTTTTTCTGGCTACCGCACGGGCACGGGTCGTTACGGCCAACGTCCTTCAGGGCGTTGCGTACCGGCTCCTGGTGGCCGTGGTTGCAGTGCGGGCCGTGTACATGGCCATGATCGTGGTGGTGGTCATGATCATGATCGTGGTTGCAGTCAGGGCCATGAACGTGGGGTTGCTGGGACATTGCAGGGTTACTCCGGGTTGTAATCGCCGGGGATTATCTCACCACTGCGCGACAAGTGCAGGTCCCGATGGATGAGCAACCCGGTCGCCAGTTCGCCCTGCAGGCTGTAGTGCAGCGGTTGTTCGCTTTTCAGCAGCTTGGCCAGTGGTTTCAGGTGCTGCCACAGGTTGGTCCGCGCGGTGATCTTGAAAGTACGCCGGGCATGCCCGCCGACACTGCGCCACACGCTGGTTTCATCCTGCACCAGCAACAGGTCGTTGAGGCGTATGGCATACGACAGGTTGCGGATGAACAGGCGGCTGTCATTGGGGTTGTCGACCCGCAGGTGCAGCACGAACTCCTGCTCCAGCAACCTGGCCTTGACCGTCTCCACCTCGACCAGGTGCACCTCGGGTTCGCGCCAGTCGTCACTGCCCCAGCTGGCGCAGCCCGCCAGCAGTGCCAGCCATGCCATCAGGGCGGCGAGCAGCAGCGGGCGGGTGCGGGCGATCATGTTCAGCTACCCACGTAACTGGCGCAGCATTTCTTGAACTTCTGGCCGCTGGCGCAGGGGCAGGGGTCGTTGCGCCCGGCCTTGAGCCCGACCGTGGGGTCGATGAAGTACCAGCGCCCGGCATGCTGGACGAATGCCGAGCGCTCGCGGTGCTGATGGTCACCCTCCTGGTCGTGCCAGCGTGCAGTGAAGGTGACAAAACCGTGCTCCGGCTGGCCGCCCAGCACCTCTGCGCTTTCCACCTCCAGGCCCAGCCAGGTGCTCTGGGCGCTCCAGGCGGCCATGGCGGCACGGTCCAGGCCGGCTTGCTGGGCGGGCAGGGTGGTGGCCACCAGATAGTCGACCAGGCCCAGCACGTAGGCGCTGTAGCGTGAGCGCATCAGCGCCTGGGCATCCGGTGCCGGGGTGCCGGCATGGTAGTGCCCGCAGCAGGCGTCGAGCAGGTTGCCACTGCCACAAGGGCAGACCGAGACACTCATCATCACCACCAGTACTTGCCGAAGTTTTCAGGGTTGGCCCAGAACCTGGCGTTGAGCCAGTCCGGGACCTGCTTGTAGTCATGTAGATCATAGGTGAACAGGCTCAATACCTGCTGGTCACGGCGGAATTTCTCGCTTGCCGACAGGGCCAGGGCAAAAAAGTCGGTGTCCTGCCAGCCACAGGCGACCAGGTCGGCCAGCACCGCGACCCGGCTGGCATTGAGGTTGCGAATGCCGCCGAGCAATTCCAGGCCGGTGCGTTTGGGCAGGTGCTCCAGGCAGTCCACCAGTACCGCCAGGTCAAAGCGCTGGGCTGCCAGGTCGGCTGGCAGCGGCCCTGGGGCGGCCGTGGCGATGGTTACCTGTGGGTGCGCCTGGGCGAAGGCGTCCAGCGCCGGGAAACGCGTGCCCACCAGCAGCAGGCGTTGCGGGGTGAAGCGCTCGAGCAGGGCCGCCAGGGCCTGCTGCGGGGTGCGCTGGGAAAAACCGTCGGTCATTGGCAATCCTCGTTGAAGTCGTCCAAGACTAGCGGGCCGCAGCGTGCGGGCAAAGAGGCATGTGACTATGTCGTGGCTTATTGGTGGCAGGGATCAGATGCTCGGTCTTTACTCCCTGAAATCGGCCTTATGCCGATTCCCCCTAGGAGAAGCAATGAAATGAGCATAGTACGCACAGCGATACCCCTGGTTCTGCTCACCAGTGTGTTGACTGGTTGTGCAGGTTTGCAAAAGACCGACTGGCCGAAATGTGCCGCCGTCGGGGGTGTAAGCGGCGCTGCCCTGGGCGCCATCGAGAGCTCCAGCTGGGCTGGTTGGGGCGCGTTGCTGGGCGGTGGCCTGGCGGCGGGCTATTGCTGGGCCCATGGCGATGGCGACGAGGATGGCGACGGTGTGCCGGACAGCCGTGACAAGTGCCCAGGTACTCCGCGCGGTGTGCAGGTCGATGCCAACGGCTGCCCGCCGGAGCCAGCCGCGGTGGTCGAGGAAGTGGTGGTGCAGAAGGAAGAGGTCATCGTCATCCGCGATGTGCACTTCGAGTTCGACTCTGCGCGCCTGACCGCCAGCGACAAGGAGCGCCTCAACACCATTGCCACGCGCCTGAAACAGGAGGCGCCGTCCGCCCGCCTGAGCGTCAGCGGCCATACCGACAGCGTCGGCTCCGACAGCTACAACCAGAAACTGTCCGAGCGCCGTGCCCACTCGGTGACCGATTACCTGGTCGAGAGCGGTGTGCCGCGCAGCAGCTTCGTGTCGGTGGTCGGTGCCGGTGAAACCCAGCCGGTGGCAGACAACGCCACGGCCGACGGGCGTGCCATGAACCGCCGTACCGAGATCAAGATCCAGCGGTAGAACGGCGTGCGCCCGTGCCTTGAGCAGTGGCACGGGCGTGTCTTCACGGCGGTCAGCCGTCCGTGGCCAATGACACAGGAGCATTCAGCATGAGTGTGACGTCGAAGGCGGCGCTGCCGCTGTTGGTGGCTGCCAGCCTGCTCGCGGGCTGCGCCACCCACAGCGATGGCAGCGCACCGCTCAACCAGAGGACCTGGCCCATCTGCAGCCTGCTCGGCGGCCTGGTCGGTGGTGGCCTGGGCGCCATCGAAAGTTCGAGCTGGGCGGCTGGCGGCGGTGCCCTTGGCGCCATTGCCGGGGGCCTGATCTGTTACGCCCAGGATGGCGACGAAGATGGCGACGGCATTTTCGACCGCCGCGATCGTTGCCCCGATACCCCCGCCAACACTGCGGTCGACCACATGGGTTGCCCGTTGAAGGTGTACCCCGCATCGCCGCCTGCCACTGAACCTGAACCCTCGCCAGAGGTGATCATCCTGGATGACAACGGCGCGGTGATGTTCGCCTTCGATTCCGCCGAGCTGACCCCGGCGGCCCAGCAGCGTCTGCAAGGCCTGGTGGCGAAGCTCGATTCACCGACGGTGGCCAAAGTCAGCGTGATCGGGCATACCGACAACGTGGGCTCCGACAGCTATAACCAGGCACTGTCCGAACGCCGCGCCAGCAGCGTGGCGGTTTACCTGATCGGCCAGGGGCTGGAGGCGGGCAAGGTCACCAGCCAGGGGCGCGGCGAGAGTGAACCGCTCACCGACAACGAAAGCGAGGAGGGCCGCGCCCGCAACCGACGGGTGGAACTGCACCTCAACTGAGAGGTGCTGGCGCCTGTCCTGGCATTGCAGTTAATGTTGGTCGCACGGCCCGCTCGAACGGGCCGTCTCGACATAAAAACAATCCATGGGGGCGGGATATGAAGTTCATCCTGGGCTTGGGCAAGGTCCTGACAGTCGCTTTCTGGGGTGTGGTGTTGTTCAATCAGTTGATGCCACAACCCTTGCCCTTCAACCTTCTGATCAACGCCGCCGGCATCACCTTGCTGGGCCTGCACCTGCTCGAAGTGCTGTTCTTCAATGGCAGCCTGCGCGGGCGTAGCCACCGCTGGTTCGATCGTCTGCAGATCCTGTTGACGGGTATCTTCCATGTCATGTCCATCCCCCGTGTGCAGGAGGCGCCGCGAAATGCGTAATCTGATGTTGCTGGCCATGTTGGCCGCTCCCCTGGCCCAGGCCGAAAGCCTGGAGGTCGCTGCCAATTCCATGCTGCGCCTGCCCGACAAGTCGGCAAGCGTGCACCTGGCACAGTTGCGTGTCGCCGATGCCGCAACCCTGCTGCTGCCTGCCACGCTCGCTGAGTTGAAGGTCGACCAGTTGGAGTTGGGGCGCGATGCGCGTATCGCCATTGCACCTTCCGATAGCCCGTTGCTGATCGAGGCGCGCAGTGCGCGGCTGGGTGAGGGTAGCGAATTCAGTGCGCCGGGAGCGGCGGGTACTTACCAGCGGGGAGCCCGGTCGGGCCGCAGCCTGGACCTGAAACTGGCTGAAGTGGATGCCGAGCGCCTGGCCATCGATGCCCGTGGCGGTGCCGGTGCGCCGGGGTACGTGGGGCTCGATGGCGGCAACGGCCAGGCCGGTGGCTGCACCTGGGGCCAGGCCAGCCGCGGTGCCAATGGCGATGACGGTGGCAACGGGCACGATGGTGCGCCGGGTGGGCGCATCCGCTTGAGCGTGCCGCAGGGCTTCCCGCAAGAACGCATCGTGGTGCGCCTGGACGGCGGCGCACCGGGCAAGGCCGGGGCTGCAGGCAAGGCCGGCAAGGGCGGGGCTAGCAAGGGTTGCCTGGTGTACCGCACGGACGCCGGCGCCAACGGCCGGCCGGGGCAGCCGGGCCAGCCTGGGTTGGCCGGCGCTGCAGGTGAGCTGATTCTGCAGCGCCTCTGAAGCCTTGCCGCTCCTACAGGGGGCGCGCAGATTCTGTCAGATCATCAGCCGCGAACTGGCCACGGCTACCACCGCCAGACCGAGCAGCAGGTTGATCCCCACCATCCGCCGAATCCGCCCCAGCACTGCCGCACCTGCCGGCCAGTCCTCGGCCTGCACCGCCGCCCTCAGCTCCGGCAGCAGCAACGCCTGGATGCGCATGAACAGGGCAAACATGGCGATGCCCCCACCGATCATCACCTGCACATACTTCGGTGCAGTCTCGAAGCCGCTGAAGCGCATGTGCAACATGCCGATACCACTTATCGCCAAAATCGCCACCGCCAGCCAGACCCAGCCGAAGAAGCGTCGGAAAACTTCCACCCACAAGCGCAGCCGGGCAGGCCCTTCAAGGGCTGCAACCGTTGCCGGGCGCAGCACCAGCCAGGCGAAGAACATGCCGCCGACCCACACCAGGGCGGCCAGGACATGCAGTGTGTAGGGCAGGGCAAAGGCAAGCATCCGGATCTCCATGCGGCATAAAGGGCAATAGCGGGGTATGATAGCCGCCCCATGCGAAACACTGAAAATATATCCAGCCCTCCGGGCGCCTGCAGACCATGATCAGCAACGAACTCAAAGCCACCATCCAGGGCGCCTATACGCGTTTTCTCGAAGCCAAGAGCCTCAAGCCGCGCTATGGCCAGCGCCTGATGATCGCCGAAGTGGCCAAGGTGCTCGGCGACATCGCCTGCGACGATGAAGGCCGCCGCGCCGGCGAGCCTGCCGTGGTGGCGGTGGAGGCGGGCACCGGTACCGGCAAGACGGTGGCCTACAGCCTGGCTGCCATTCCGGCCGCCAAGGCCGCCGGCAAGCGCCTGGTGATCGCCACCGCCACCGTGGCGCTGCAGGAGCAGATCGTCTTCAAGGACCTGCCCGACCTGATGCGCAGCAGTGGGCTCAACTTCAGCTTCGCCCTGGCCAAGGGCCGTGGCCGCTACCTGTGCCTGTCCAAGCTCGACATCCTGCTGCAGGAGGGCCACGCCCAATCGGCCACCGCCCAGCTGTTCGAGGAAGAAGGCTTCCACATCGAAGTCGACGAGCGCAGCCAGAAGCTGTTCAACAGCATGATCGAGAAGCTTGCCGGCAACCGCTGGGACGGCGACCGCGACAGCTGGCCCGAAGCCCTGGAAGACCAGGACTGGGCACGCCTGACCACCGACCACAGCCAGTGCACCGGCCGCCACTGCCCGAACTTCCAGCAGTGCGTGTTCTACAAGGCCCGCGAAGGCATGGGCAAGGTCGACGTGATCGTCACCAACCACGACATGGTGCTGGCCGACCTGGCCCTGGGCGGCGGCGCGGTGTTGCCCGACCCGCGCGACACCATGTACGTGTTCGACGAAGGCCACCACCTGCCGGACAAGGCCATCGGCCATTTCGCCCACTATTCACGCCTGCGCTCCACTGCCGACTGGCTGGAGCAGACCGCCAAGAACCTGACCAAGCTGCTGGCCCAGCACCCGCTGCCCGGTGACCTGGGCAAGTACATCGAGCAGGTGCCGGAGCTTGCGCGGGAAGTGCGCACCCAGCAGCAGTTCATGTTCACCCTGTGCGAGCAGGTTGCCGACTTCCGCCCCAGCGAGGACAACGAAGGCCGTGAGCGCCCGCGCTACCGCTTCGAAGGCGGCGTGGTGCCGGAGCAGATTCGCGAAGTGGGCATCGAGCTGAAAAAGGGCTTTGCCCGCCTCAACGACCTGTTCACCCGCCTGGCCGACCTGCTCAAGGAAGGCATGGACGGTGAGGTCAACATCGGCATCGCCAGCCACCAGGCCGAGGAGTGGTACCCGCTGTTCGGCAGCCTGGTCACCCGTGCCCAGGGCAACTGGGAGCTGTGGACGGCCTTTACCGCCGAAGACCCGGAAGACAGCCCGCCCATGGCCCGCTGGCTGACCCTGGCCGAGAGCGGTGCGCTGTTCGACATCGAAGTCAACGCCAGCCCCATCCTGGCCGCCGAAATGCTTCGCCGCAGCCTGTGGAGCGTGGCCCATGGCGCGCTGGTGACCTCGGCGACGTTGACCGCGCTGGGCAAGTTCGACCGCTTCCGCATGCGCTCGGGGTTGCCGCGTGACGCGGTCACCTGCGTGGTGCCCAGCCCGTTCGTGCATGGCGATGCCGGCCTGCTGCGGGTCCCCGACCTCAAGGCCGACCCGCGGGATGCGGCGGCGCATACCGCAGCGATCATCCGCGAACTGCCGAACATCGTCGAAGATGCCCGCGGCGCGCTGGTGCTGTTCTCCTCGCGCAAGCAGATGCAGGACGTGTTCGATGGCCTGGACCGTGACTGGCGCAAGCTGGTGCTGATCCAGGGCAACCTGTCCAAGCAGGAAACCCTGAACAAGCACAAGGCGCGGGTCGACGATGGCCAGCACAGCGTGCTGTTCGGCCTGGCCAGCTTTGCCGAGGGTGTCGACCTGCCGGGTGCCTACTGCGAGCACGTGGTGATCGCCAAGATTCCCTTTGCCGTGCCCGACGACCCGGTCGAAGCGGCGTTGGCCGAGTGGATCGAAGCTCGCGGCGGCAACCCGTTCATGGAAATTGCCGTGCCCGACGCCTCGCTGCGGCTGATCCAGGCCTGCGGCCGCCTGCTGCGAACCGAACAGGATCGCGGTGTCATCACCTTGCTTGACCGGCGCCTGGTCACCCAGCGCTACGGCAAGGCTATTCTCAATGCGCTGCCGCCGTTCCGGCGGGAGATTTCCTGACCGCCGGAGCACACTTGCTCCGGCGCGTTGTCCATTACTCAGTCGTGGGCCATGAGGGCCCTGAAGGAGAGCCCCAGCCTTATGGTCCGCCGTACCCTGCCCGCCGTTTTCGCCCTGTTGTTCAGCTCGCCCTTGCTGGCTGGGCAGCAGACGCTGTTCAGCTTCGTGCGCCCGGCCTCGGTGGTCAATGTGGCGACCGAGGATGCCGGCATGCCGCAGTACAACGCGGAGCAGACGGCCGAAGGCGAAGTGTTGCGGCGCGTGGTGTTCAACCCGGCCCAGCGGCCGACCCTGCGCCTGAGCCCGCAAAGCGGTGTGTGGGACTGGTCTGGCGGTCAGTTCCTGACCTTGCGCCTGCAAAGCGCGATGGATTGGGCGCTGACCGTGGATGTCATGGTGCAGGGCAGTGATGGCCGCACCTTGACCAGCCGCATCGACCTTCCGGCCGGTCCTGCGCAAACCGTGATGGTACCGCTGACGGCCAGCTCGCCGCTGAGCCAGGGCATGCGTGCCGGCCCGCCCATGCCCTGGAACCATGGCGGCCAGCGCCTGCTGCTGACCAGCAGCGCCGGCGCGGTCGACCTCAAGCAGGTGACGTCGGTCAGCCTGAGTATCCCCAACCCCAAGGTGGCGCAGAACCTGCTGATCGAGCGGGTGGGCATCCAGGATGACGACCAGGCCTACAAGGCGGCCTACCATGAGCTGATCGATGCCTATGGCCAGTCCACCCGCGGCCATTGGCCTGAAAAGGTTGCCAATGACGAGCAGCTCAAGGCGGCCGATGCACGCGAGCAGCAACAGCTCAAAGGCTGGCTGGCAGAGCGTGGCAAGCAGCAGCTGGATGCGTACGGTGGCCTGCTGACCGGGCCTGCGTTCGAGGCCAAAGGCTTCTTCCGCACCGAAAAGCGTGACGGCCGCTGGTACCTGGTAACGCCCGAGGGGCATCCGTTCTATTCCCTGGGGGTGAATGCCGTGGCCGCGGATGGCGGGCGTACCTACGTCGCCGGGCGTGAGGGGATGTTCAAGGCGTTGCCGGGCGAGGGTGATGCACTGGCCGCATTCTATGGCGATGGCAACAACGACGACGGCAACCCCTCGTCGCAAGGGCGCAACTTCAAACAGGGGCGCTGGTTCGATTTCTATGCCGCCAACCTGCAGCGCACCTATGGCAAACCCTGCCCGCCCGCGGTAGAAGGGCAGCCGGCCAGCTGCCCACCATTGGCGCTGGATACCGCCCGCTGGCAGGCGCATGCGCTCGACCGCCTGCAGGCCTGGGGTTTCAACACGGTCGGCAACTGGAGCGAGCCGGCCCTGGGCCAGGCCAGGCGTATGCCGTACACCTTGCCGCTATCGATCGTGGGGGATTACGCCAGCATCAGCACCGGCATGGACTGGTGGGGCCGCATGCCCGACCCGTTCGACCCGCGTTTTGCCATGGCCACCGAGCGCGCCGTGGCCATTGCCGCCCGCGATCACCGTGACGACCCCTGGCTGATCGGCTATTTTGCCGACAACGAACTGGCCTGGGCTGCACCCGGTAGCGACCCGAAGGCGCGTTACGGCCTGGCCTACGGTACCTTGCGCCTGACCACCGATGTACCGGCCAAGCGCGCCTTCCTCAAGCAGTTGCGTGACAAGTACCGCAACCAGGAAGGGCTGTCCAAGGCCTGGGGCATCGAGCTGACCGCCTGGGAACTGATGGAAGACCCGGGCTTCGAGGCACCGTTGCCCGACCCGGAGCACCCGGAAATCGAGCGTGACTACCAGCACTTCCAGCAGGTGTTCGCCGAAACCTACTTCAGGACCATTGCCGACTCGTTGAAGTGGCATGCGCCCAATCACCTGCTGCTGGGTGGCCGCTATGCCGTCAGCACGCCGGAGGCGGTCAAGGCCTGTGCCGAGTTCTGCGATGTGCTCAGCTTCAACTTCTATACCCTCAAGCCGCAGGACGGCTACGACTTCGCCCGCCTGGCCGAGCTGGACAAGCCGGTGCTGGTGTCCGAGTTCCAGTTCGGTTCGCGTGATCGCGGGCCGTTCTGGCCGGGGCCGCTGGAGTTGGCGCGGGAAGAAGACCGCGGCCCGGCCTACGGCAACTTCCTCAAGGCGGCCCTGGCGCAGCCGATGATCGTTGGCGCGCACTGGTTCCAGTACCTCGACCAGCCGGCCAGCGGCCGCCTGCTCGACGGCGAGAACGGCCACCTCGGGTTGGTGGCGATCACCGATATGCCATATCCGGGGTTTGTCGATGCCGTGCGCAAGAGCAACTTGCAGGCAATGAGCCAGCTGCGCGCCCAACTGGAAAAACCGGCGCCTTAGCTCAGGTCGACGCGGTCTTTTTGTGGGAGCGGCCTTGCGTCGCGAAAGGACTGCGGAGCAGTCCCCTGATTTCAGCGGCGCTGTAAAAATTGCCGGGGCTGCTGCGCAGCCCATCGCGACACAAGGCCGCTCCCACAGTGACCACCCAGCCTAAGCCAGTTTGCAAAACGCCAAACTACTGAAACAATGCACACCATTTTCGGAATTGGTCGTACGGAGAACAGCGGGTGCAGATCCAGGGTCACTATGAGCTGAAGTTCGAAGCAGTGCGCGAAGCCTTTGCCGCGCTGTTCGATGATCCCCAGGAGCGTGGCGCCGCGCTGTGCATCCAGGTTGGTGGCGAAACCGTGGTCGACCTGTGGGCCGGCAGTGCCGACAAGGACGGCCAGCAGGCCTGGCACAGCGATACCATCGCCAACCTGTTCTCCTGCACCAAGACCTTCACCGCTGTCACCGCCCTGCAACTGGTCGGCGAGGGCAAGCTGGCCCTCGATGCGCCGGTGGCCAACTACTGGCCCGAGTTCGCCCAGGCAGGCAAACAGGCGATCACCCTGCGCCAGCTGCTCAGCCACCGTGCCGGCTTGCCGGCCATCCGTGAGCTGCTGCCGGCCGAGGCGCTGTATGACTGGCAGGCCATGGTTGATGCGCTGGCTGCCGAAACGCCCTGGTGGACACCCGGCACCGAGCACGGCTATGCCGCCATTACCTACGGCTGGCTGATCGGCGAGCTGATCCGCCGTGCCGACGGCCGTGGCCCCGGTGACTCGATCGTGGCCCGTACCGCTCGGCCGTTGGGGCTGGATTTTCATGTCGGCCTGACGGACGATCAGTTTTATCGCGTAGCGCACATCGCCCGTGGCAAGGGCAACGCCGGGGACGCTGCGGCGCAGCGCCTGCTGCAGGTGACCATGCGCGAGCCAGAGGCCCTGTCGACCCGTGCCTTCACCAACCCGCCGGCGATCCTGACCAGTACCAACAAGCCGGAGTGGCGGCGCATGCAGCAGCCAGCGGCCAATGGCCATGGCAATGCGCGCAGCCTGGCGGGCTTCTATGCCGGGTTGCTGGACGGCAGCCTGCTCGAATCCGAACTGCTCGACGAACTGACCCGTGAGCACAGCCTCGGCCAGGATCGCACCCTGCTCACCCAGACCCGTTTTGGCCTGGGCTGCATGCTCGACCAGCCCGACGTGGCCAATGCCACCTTCGGCCTCGGGGCCCGCGCCTTCGGCCACCCAGGCGCCGGCGGCTCGGTCGGTTTCGCTGACCCGGAACACGATGTGGCCTTCGGTTTCGTGGTCAATACCCTTGGCCCTTATGTGCTCATGGACCCGCGAGCCCAAAAACTGGTACGTGTCCTTGCCAGTTGCCTTTGATCGGGTAATGCGGGTATTGCCCCACCCCTTTGACTATCCTCAATGCCAACGCCTGAAGGGCGTAGGCAAAATTTCTTTCTATTTCATGGTGTATCGCTGATGTCTTCACACAAAACCTTAGCACTCGCCCTGTGCCTGACCGCCGTTACCGGCTGCGCCAGTCACCCCCAGGACGGCTCGAAGGACAGCGCCTCGAGCTGGTGGCCCTTCGGTTCGGACAAGGTTGCCGAGCAGGAAGTGAAGCAAGCCGTCACGGAAAACGTGGCCAAGGCCGACGCCAAGTCCGACAACGCCAGCCGTTGGTGGTGGCCGTTCGGCAGTGACGAGAAGAAGGCCAAGGGACCGGTGGCGCCGAAGATCGACCAGAAGGCCACCCAGGCCTGGCTGGACGAGTACGAGCCCAAGCTGCGTGAGGCGATCAAGGGCAGCAAGCTGGAGCTGGAGCGCCGTGACAACGTGCTGGCCGTAACCATCCCGGTGGACAGCTCGTACAACCCTGATCGTCCGAACATGCTGCTGCCGATGACCCTGGGCCCGATCACCCGAGTGGCCAAGACTGTCGAGGGCGATGCCAAGACCGCCGTGCTGGTGCTCGGCCATGCCGACAGCAGCGGTGTCGCTGCCGCCAACCAGAAGCTCAGCCTGGAGCGCGCCGCTTCGGTGTCGGCCATCTTCCGCCTCAGCGGCCTGCAGCGTGATCGCCTGAACCTCAAGGGCATGGGCTCGGAAATGCCGCGCGCCGCCAACGACAGCGCCGAGGGCCGTGCCCTGAACCGCCGTGTGGAAATGCTGCTGACCCCGCAGAACACCATGGTCGCCCTGCTGGCCAAGTACCAGCAAGCCGCCCCGGCGCGGGCCCCGATGGTGGCGGTGCAGGACGTCAAGGCGCCTGCCGCCAAGGCTGCCGACAGCAAGCCGGCCACCAAGGCTGCCGCGAAGAAGCCGGTAACCAAAGCCAAGGCCAAGGCGCCAGCCAAGACCACGGCCAAGAAAAAAGCCGCGCCGGCCAAGCCCGTCGCCAAGAAAGCTACCGCTGACAAGAAAGTAGCTGCCAATAGCCCTGCGAAGACCAACTGATCGTCAAGGAACGCAGCAATGACCCAATCCCTGGCCGATATGCGCCGCGACTACACCCGTGATGGCCTGGCCGAAGCCCAGGCCCCGGGGGAGCCGTTCGCCCTGTTTCACCAGTGGTTCGCCGATGCGGTGAAAACCGAGCAGGTACCGGTGGAAGCCAACGCCATGACCTTGGCCACTGTCGATGGTGAAGGCCGCCCTCACTGCCGTATCTTGCTGCTGAAGGGGCTCGATGAGCGTGGTTTCACCTTCTTCACCAACTACGATAGTGCCAAGGGCCAGCAACTGCAGGTCAACCCTTTCGCCGCCATGACCTTCTTCTGGCCGGCACTGGAGCGCCAGGTGCGCATCGAAGGGCGGGTGGAAAAGGTCACGGCTCAGGAGTCGGACGCCTACTACCAGGTGCGCCCGCTGGGCAGCCGCCTGGGGGCCTGGGCTTCGCCGCAGAGCCAGGTGATTGCCGGCCGTGAGGAGCTGGAGGGGCTGGTCAAGGCCACCGAGGCGCGCTTCTCCGACACCCAGCCGCATTGCCCGGAACATTGGGGTGGGTATCGTTTGCTGCCTGAACGCATCGAGTTCTGGCAGGGGCGGGCCAGCCGCCTGCATGACCGACTGAACTACCGGCTGGTAGATGGGCAGTGGCTGCGGGAGCGGTTGGCGCCCTGAGATTCCGGGGGCTGCTGCGCAGCCCATCGCGACGCAAGGCCGCTCCCACAGGTACAGCGCAGACCCAATCTGTGGGAGCGGCCTTGTGTCGCGAAAGGGCCGCAAAGCGGCCCCAGCAATCTCCAAGGCTACCCCGGATACCCCGCAGCCTCCCGCTCCAACCACCCCGCCAACTGCTTGCGCCCCACCTTCTCCACCCGCGCCTGCTCCAGCCTTTGCAGCATATACGTGCGTTTTGCAGGGTCCGCCCCAGCCAGCGACAACGCCAGGTCACGGTCCATCCAGCGGCGCATGCGCACATACAGCCACCAGTGGAAGTACAACCCCGCAACGGTGGTGACCACGACGATGAAGTAATCCATGGCTATCCTTGGTCTCACTTGAAAGGCCTCGATACAGCCACGCAGGCTGTCCCTTGGCTGAATGAAAACAATTTTATTACGTTTGTACCGTGACAGCCGTCAACGTGCAGCGTCTAATGAGCACCTGACTTATGGAGACTTTACCCATGCGTAAATCCGCTTTGCTGGTGGCGACCTTTACCACCATGTCGCTGCTGCTGGGGGGCTGTGCCTCGAGCCTGACCGGTGACAGCTACTCCCGTGATGAAGCCCGCCGCGTGCAAACCGTGCGCATGGGCACCATCGAATCCCTGCGCCCGGTCAAGATCGAGGGCACCAAGACCCCGATCGGCGGTGGTGCTGGCGCCATCGTCGGTGGCGTGGCCGGCAGCGCCGTGGGTGGGGGCCGTGGCAGCATCGTCGCCGCCGTGATTGGTGCCGTTGCCGGTGGCCTGGCCGGTTCCGCCGCCGAAGAAGGCCTGACTCGTACCCAGGGTGTCGAAATTACCGTGCGTGAGGATGATGGCAGCATGCGTGCCTATGTGCAGGCCGTGCAGCAGAACGAGATCTTCCGCGTTGGCGACCGCGTGCGCATCATGACTGTCGATGGCACCAGCCGCGTCACGCACTGACCGTAGCCCAACAAGACAAAACCCCGACATGGCGCTCGCCAGTCGGGGTTTTTTTTCATGCTGCGGCCGGGTCAGCCGACGTTGGGCTTGCGGCTGGCCATGGCGGTTACCGCATAGCCGATCACGGCGGCGAAGAACGAGCCGGTGAGAATACCCATGCGGTCCATTCCGGCGTAATCACTGCTGCCAGGTACAAAGGCGAGCGAGCCAACGAACAGGCTCATGGTGAAGCCGATACCGCAAAGTATCGCCACACCCAGCAATTGCCCCCAACTGGCGCCTACAGGCAGCGCGGCCAGGCGCAGCTTGACCGCGACCCAGGTCAGGCCGAAGACACCCACGGTCTTGCCCAGAAGCAGCCCGACGGCGATGCCCAGTGGCACCGGGTGGGTGAAGCTTTCTACGGTCATGCCTGCCAGAGATACACCGGCGTTGGCGAAAGCGAACAGCGGCAGGATGGCGTAGGCGACCCAAGGATGCAGGGCGTGCTCCAGGGCGAGCAGTGGCGAGCGTTCGGCATGGCGCGTGCGCAGCGGGATGCACAGGGCCAGGGCAACCCCGGCCAAGGTGGCATGCACACCGCTCTTGAGCACGCAGACCCACAGGATCAGGCCAACGACCATGTACGGCCCAAGCTTGACCACGCCAAGCCGGTTCATGGCCACCAGCACTACCAGGCAGGCGGCGGCCAGCAGCAGCGACACGCTCGACAGGGTGCCCGAGTAGAACAGGGCAATGACGATGATCGCACCCAGGTCGTCGATGATCGCCAGGGTCATCAAAAACAGCTTGAGCGAAACCGGTACGCGTTTGCCCAGCAGGGCCAGCACGCCGAGGGCGAAGGCGATGTCGGTGGCGGTGGGGATCGCCCAGCCGGCCACGGCCGCCGGGTTGTCACGGTTGATGAACCAGTAGATCAGTGCCGGTATCACCATGCCGCCCACGGCGGCGGTGGCGGGCAGGATCACCTGGGAGGGCTTGGACAGGTGGCCGTCGACCACCTCGCGCTTGACCTCCAGGCCGATGAGCAGGAAGAACAGGGCCATCAGGCCGTCGTTGATCCACAGCAGCAATGGCTTGGCGATGTTCAGCGCGCCGACCTGGACGGCGACGGGGACGTCGAGCAGGCCGCTGTACAGGTAGGACAGCGGCGAGTTGTTGATGACCAGGGCCAGGATGGCCGCAGCGATCAGCAACAGGCCGCTGGCGGCTTCGAGCTGGAAAAAGCGGGTGAACAGGCTACGCACGGGCTATAGGCTCTCCATGAGCAGTTGACGATGGAACGGGCGTACACCCTAGCCTGTGACGATATGCTTTAAAACAAAAACTATATTCGTTTTTGTTATATGGTGTTACTGGCTGGGCTGAGGGAAGCCTAGATGCAGATGGGGAAGGAGTGGGGAGGGGAAGTCTGATGTTTGTTGTGGATTTTTCTGATGTCTGCAGTGGCCCTTTCGCGGGTAAACCCGCTCCCACAGGTACTTCACAGTCTTCAATACCTGTGCAGTACCTGTGGGAGCGGGCGAGCCCGCGAAGGGGCCCTCGCAGGCAATAAAGGCTCAGAGGCCGAGCATATCCCGCGCCACCGCCTCGGCGATGCGAATGCCATCGACACCCGCCGACAGGATCCCGCCCGCATACCCGGCACCTTCACCCGCCGGGAACAGCCCCTTCAGGTTCAGGCTCTGGAAGTCCTCACCGCGGGTAATGCGCAGCGGCGACGAGGTGCGGGTCTCGATCCCGGTCAGCACCGCATCATGCAGGTTGTAGCCCTTGATCTGCCGGTCGAACGCCGGCAGTGCCTCGCGAATGGCCTCGATGGCGAAGTCCGGCAGGCTCGGCGCCAGGTCGCCCAGGGTCACGCCCGGTTTGTAGGACGGCTCGACACTGCCCAGCGCAGTCGACGGCCGGCCGGCGACGAAGTCACCCACCAGCTGCGCCGGGGCCTGGTAGTTGCTGCCGCCCATCACATAGGCGTGGGCTTCCAGGCGCTCCTGCAGTTCGATACCGGCCAGCGGGCCGCCCGGGTAGTCGCGCTCGGGGTCGATGCCGACGACGATGCCGGAGTTGGCGTTGCGCTCGTTACGCGAATACTGGCTCATGCCGTTGGTGACCACCCGGCCTGGCTCGCTAGTGGCGGCGACCACGGTACCGCCCGGGCACATGCAGAAGCTGTACACCGAACGGCCGTTCTTGGCGTGGTACACCAGCTTGTAGTCGGCGGCACCAAGTTTCGGGTGACCGGCGTACTTGCCCAGGCGCGCCTTGTCGATCAGCGTTTGCGGGTGTTCGATGCGGAAGCCCACCGAGAACGGCTTGGCTTCCATGTACACACCCTTGGCGTGCAGCATGCGGAAGGTGTCGCGGGCACTGTGGCCCAGGGCCAGTACCACATGGCGCGAGTGCAGCTGTTCGCCGCTCTCCAGCACCACGCCGGTCAGCTGCCCATCCTCGATCAGCAGGTCGGTGACCTTCTGCTGGAAGCGTACTTCGGCGCCGAGGGCGATCATGTCCTGACGCATCTGCTCGACCATGCCGGTGAGGCGGAAGGTACCGATGTGCGGCTTGTTGATGTACAGGATCTCGTCCGGCGCACCGGCCTTGACGAATTCTTCCAGCACTTTGCGGCCGTGGTGCTGCGGGTCCTTGATCTGGCTGTACAGCTTGCCGTCGGAGAAGGTACCGGCGCCGCCTTCGCCGAACTGCACGTTGGACTCGGGGTTGAGCACGCTCTTGCGCCACAGGCCCCAGGTGTCCTTGGTGCGCTGGCGCACTTCCTTGCCACGTTCGAGGATGATCGGCTTGAAGCCCATCTGTGCCAGCAACAGGCCGGCGAAGATGCCGCACGGGCCGAAGCCGACCACGATCGGGCGTTCCTGCAGATCGGCAGGGGCCTGGCCGACGAACTTGTAGGTTACGTCTGGCGCCGGGCCGATGTTGCGATCGTCGGCGAACTTGCTGAGCAGTTCGGCTTCGTTGCTGGCTTCCAGGTCGATGGTGTAGATGAACAGCAGTTCGCTGTTCTTCTTGCGCGCATCGTAGCTGCGCTTGAACAGGTTGAAGCTGAGCAGTTGCTCGTCGCGGATGCCCAGGCGCTGGACGATGGCTTCACGCAGGGCTTCGTCGGGATGGTCCAGGGGCAGCTTCAGTTCGGTGATTCGTAGCATGGCAGGGTCCAGTATCCCGGCCATGGGCGGCCGGCGGCTTTACACAAACCGCCAAGTATAAGCTGTTCGCCGCCCCGACTGGCAGGATAAAAGCGCCCGGCGATCAGTTGTCGCGCGCACCGCCGTAGTAACCGCAGCCCTGCAGGGTCTTGCCGTCGATGCGCAGTTCGGCGCGCAGGTGGTGGATGGCACCGGTGGCGGTGTCTACGCAGCGTTGTGGCGCGACCCACAGCTCCACGTGCTGGCCGTTGGCTTCGCTGGTCAGGGTCAGGCCGCCGCCGGGCACTTCTTCTTCCAGGAAGGGCAGGGGCAGGGGTTCCTGGCCGACGCGGTTGAGCACCATGCCTTTGCCGCTGGCCTTGATGTCCCATTCCGGCTCGTGGCCGTTGGCGCGCAGGGTCAGCTGCTTGAAGTTGGGGTCTTCACAAGCGCGGGTGGAAGGTTCCAGGCGGTACAGGCGGCGAACTTCCAGCTGGCCGTCGTTGTTGGCCTGCCTGCTGCCGGTGAGGCGGCCACGGACGTCGGCGAACAGCTTGTCGTTGGCGTCCTTGGCGAGGTTGGCCGCTTCCTGCAGGATGCCGGTGGCGGCGACGTCGTTGATCACGAAAGTGCGGTTTTCGCTGCACGGCTTGAACAGCAGCTGGCCACCGGCAGCACGCAACTCGCCCTGCATGCGCGTGGTGCCGATGTTCGGGTCGCTGGGGGCGTCAGCCATGAGCTGGCAGCCGGCGAACAGGGGCAGCAGGGCGGTGAGCAGCAGGGTGGGGGTGAGGCGCATGGGGCGGGCTCCGGGGATCTTTGCCGTGAAAGCAGGCCACGTTACTCAGGCTGGCGCTGGATCACAAGTTAATGGTTGCCTGTGCTGGCCCTATCGCCGGCAAGCCAGCTCCCACAGGCCCCCACAACTTTCAGGAACTGTGGGGTACCTGTGGGAGCTGGCTTGCCGGCGATAGGGCCAGTACAGGCAATACATTTCTGACAGGTAGAAAAAAGGGCCAGTAGATGGCCCTTTTCCCGGTCAACCCCCCAGGTACGCGTCGCGCACCTTCGGGTCGGTCAACAGTGCTTCCCCAGTACCCTGCATCACCACCCGGCCGTTCTCCAACACATAGGCCCGGTCAGCGATCTTCAGCGCCTGGTTGGCGTTCTGCTCCACCAGGAACACCGTCACGCCATCGCGGCGCAGCTGTTCGATGATGTCGAAGATCTGCTGGATGATGATCGGCGCCAGGCCCAGCGACGGCTCGTCGAGCAGTAGCAGCTTGGGTTTGCTCATCAGCGCCCGGCCAATGGCGAGCATCTGCTGCTCGCCACCGGACATGGTGCCGCCACGCTGGATATAACGCTCCTTCAGGCGCGGGAACAGCTGCAGCACCTTGTCCAGTTGCTCCTGGTAATCGCCCTTGTCGGTGAAGAAACCGCCCATCGCCAGGTTTTCCTCGACGGTCAGGCGGGAGAACACGCGGCGGCCTTCCGGCACTACCGCGATGCTCTTGCGCATGATGTGCGAGGACGGCTGGCCGACCAGTTCTTCACCCAGGTACTTGATGCTGCCGCTGTGCGCCTGCGGCGAGCCGCACAGGGTCATCAGCAAGGTCGACTTGCCGGCACCGTTGGCGCCGATCAGGGTAACGATCTCGCCCTGGTTGATCTCCACGTTGACGCTGTGCAGCGCCTGGATCTTGCCGTAGAAAGTGGAAACGTTTTCGAACTTCAGCATTTACGCTTCCCCCAGGTAGGCTTTGATCACGTCAGGGTTGTCGCGGATCTCTTCCGGCGTGCCGTGGGCCAGGGGGGTGCCCTGGTTGATCACCACGATATGGTCGGAAATGCTCATCACCAGCTTCATGTCGTGCTCGATCAGCAGCACGGTGACGTTGTGCGACTCACGCAGGTAGGCGATCAGCGCCTTGAGGTCTTCGGTCTCCTTCGGGTTCAGGCCCGCTGCCGGTTCGTCGAGCATGATGATGCGCGGCTGGGTCATCATGCAGCGGGCGATTTCCAGGCGGCGCTGCTGGCCGTAGGCGAGGGTGCCGGCGGTACGGTTGGCGAACTCGGTCAGGTTGACCTTCTCCAGCCAGTACTGCGCGCGCTCCATGGCCTCCTTCTCGCTGCGGCGGAAGCTCGGGGTCTTGAACAGGCCGGCGAAGAAGTTGGTGTTCAGGTGCCGGTGCTGGGCGATCAGCAGGTTTTCCAGCGCGGTCATTTCCTTGAACAGGCGCACGTTCTGGAAGGTCCGCACCACGCCCTTGCGGGCGATCTGATGGCCGGCCAGGCCCTGGATCGGCTGGCCATCGAGCAGGATGGTGCCGCCGCTGGGCTTGTAGAAGCCGGTCAGGCAGTTGAACACGGTGGTCTTGCCGGCGCCGTTCGGGCCGATCAACGCCACCACCTGTTTTTCCTTGACGGTCAGGGCCACGCCGTTGACCGCCAACAAGCCGCCGAAGCGCATGCTCAGGCCGCTGACTTGCAGAATTTCGCGGCTCATCGACGCAGCTCCATGTGTGGACGTTGCATAGGCAGCAGGCCTTGCGGACGCCAGATCATCATCAACACCATCAGCGCACCGAACATCAACATGCGGTATTCGCTGAACTCACGCATCAGTTCCGGCAGCAGGATCATCACGATGGCCGCGAGGATCACGCCCAGTTGTGAGCCCATGCCGCCGAGCACGACGATGGCGAGGATGATCGCCGACTCGATGAAGGTGAACGACTCCGGCGTCACCAGGCCTTGGCGCGCGGCGAAGAAGCTGCCGGCGAAACCGGCGAAGCAGGCACCCAGGGTGAATGCCGAGAGCTTGATCACGGTCGGGTTCAGGCCCAGTGCACGGCAGGCGATCTCGTCTTCGCGCAGGGCTTCCCAGGCGCGGCCGATCGGCATGCGCAGCAGGCGGTTGATCACGAACAGCGCCAGCAGGGCCAGCAGCAGGGCCACCAGGTAGAGGAAGATGACCTTGTTGATCGAGTTGTATTCCAGCCCGAAGAACTCGTGGAAGGTCTGCATGCCCTCGGCGGCACGGCGTTCGAAGGTCAGGCCGAAGAACTCCGGCTTGGGGATGTTGCTGATGCCGTTGGGGCCGCCGGTCCAGTCGGTGAGGTTACGCAGGAACAGGCGGATGATCTCGCCGAAGCCGAGGGTCACGATCGCCAGGTAGTCACCGCGCAGGCGCAGCACCGGGAAGCCGAGCAGGAAGCCGAAGGTAGCGGCCATCAGGCCGGCGATCGGCAGGCACACCCAGAAGCTCCAGCCCAGGTAATGCGAGAGCATGGCGTAGCTGTAGGCACCGACGGCATAGAAGCCCACGTAGCCGAGGTCGAGCAGGCCCGCCAGGCCGACCACGATGTTCAGGCCCAGGCCCAGCAACACGTAGATCAGGATCAGCGTGGCAATGTCGACCGCACCGCGCGAGCCGAAGAACGGCCACACCAGTGCCGCGACGATCAGGCCGATGATCACGTAGCGCTGGGTTTTCGGCAGGGTCAGGTAGTTGCTGACCGCTGGCGGGATCAGCTTGCGATCCGAACGGCGGCCCATTACCGAGTTCCACTGCTTGTCGAACAGCACGCGCAGGAACATCAGCACCGAGCACAGGGCAATGATGCTGAGGTTGAACGAGCCCTGGCTGTGCACGGACAGGCTGATGCCGTCGATGCTCAGTTTCAGGCCCAGTACCGGGAAGGCCACGGCCCAGACCAGCAAGGCGCTGAAGAACGCCTGTTTGAGATTTTTGTTCATACTTTTTCAACCTCCGGACGGCCGAGAATGCCGGTCGGACGGAACAACAGCACCAGAACCAAGAGACCGAACGCCACCACGTCCTTGTACTGGTCACCGAAGATATCGGCGCCAAAGGCTTCAGCCACCCCCAGCACCAGCCCGCCGAGCATGGCGCCCGGAATGCTGCCGATGCCGCCCAACACTGCCGCGGTAAAGGCCTTCAGGCCCACCAGGAAACCGGCGTTGGGGTTGATCACCCCGTACTGCATGCTCAGCAGCACGGCCGCCACGGCAGCCAGGGCGGCACCGATGACGAAGGTGAGGGCGATGATGTTGTTGGTGTTGATGCCCAGCAGGTTGGCCATCTTGATGTCCTCGGCGCAGGCGCGGCAGGCGCGGCCCAGGCGGGAACGGGAGATGAACAGGGTGAGCAGGGTCATGGCCACCAGGGTGACCACGAACACCAGGATCTGCATGTAGCTGATCAGTACTTCCTCCGCGCCGCCCGGCCCGAACGAGAAGCTTCCGGGGATCAGGTTGGGGATGGACTTGTCCTTGGAGTCTTGCGACAGCAAGACGGTGTTCTGCAGGAAGATCGACATGCCGATGGCGGAAATCAGCGGGATCAGACGGTTGCTGTTGCGCAGGGGGCGGTAGGCAACCCGTTCGATGCTGTAGCCATAGGCACTGGTGACGAAGATCGTCGCGACGAAGGCGACGGTCATCAGGATCGGCAGCGAATGGATACCCATCATGGCCAGGCCCGCCAGGGCGATGAAGGCCACGTAGGAACCGATCATGTACACCTCGCCGTGGGCGAAGTTGATCATGCCAATGATGCCGTACACCATCGTGTAGCCGATGGCGATCAAGGCATAGGTGCTGCCGATGGTCAATCCATTAACCAGTTGTTGGAAGAAATGGTAGATCTCAGGCATTACAGCGCTCCTAAAAACCTGATTTGCATTTCGCTGGCGGGGGTAGGCCAGGAAACCGCGGGTGACGGTTTTAAGATTTTCAGGTGAACCCGCCCCCGGATCGCGGGGATCAGGCCCATGAACCTCGTAAAACAAAGCCCACTGCTCGCACAGTGGGCTTCTACGGTCAGCTATTAGTCACGCAGTTACTGAGGGGAGACTTCGGTCTTCGGCTTGCCGAAGTGCCATTCGTAGACCACGAACTTGAAGTCTTTCAGGTCGCCTTTGTCGTCGAACGAGAGTTCGCCGGTCGGGGTCTTGAACGTGCCGGCGTGGATGGCGGCAGCCACCTTCTCGGCGTCGTCGGAACCAGCAACCTTGATACCTTGGGCGATCAGCTCGACAGCCGAGTAGGCCGGGAACACGAACGGGCCGCTTGGGTCCTTGCCGTCAGCCTTGATGGCGTCGACGATCTTCTTGTTCGCAGGGTCCGCGTCGAACGACTTCGGCAGGGTCACCAGCAGGCCTTCGGAGGCGTTCTGGGCGATCTGCGAGATGGAATCGTTGCCCACCCCTTCCGGGCCCATGAACTTGGCTTTCAGGCCCTTTTCCTGAGCCTGGCGCAGGATCAGGCCCAGCTCTGGGTGGTAGCCGCCGTAGTAGACGAAGTCGACGTTGTTCTGCTTGAGCTTCTGGATGATCGAGGAGAAGTCCTTGTCACCGGCGTTCAGGCCTTCGAACACGGCAACCTTGGTGCCTTTGCCTTCCAGGGTCTGCTTGACCGCGGTAGCGATGCCTTCACCGTACTGCTGCTTGTCGTGCAGGACGGCTACCACCTTCGGCTTGACGTGGTCGGCGATGTAGTTGCCGGCAGCCGGGCCCTGGGCGCTGTCCAGGCCGATGGTGCGGAAGATCAGCTTGTAGCCACGGGCGGTGATTTCCGGCGAGGTGGCGGCCGGGGTGATCATGATCACGCCTTCGTCTTCGTAGATGTCGGACGCAGGCTGGGTGGAGCTGGAGCACAGGTGGCCGATGACGAACTTGACGCCGTCGTTGACCACTTTGTTGGCGACTGCCACGGCCTGTTTAGGGTCGCAGGCGTCGTCGTATTCCTTGGCTTCGAGCATCTTGCCATCCACGCCGCCCGCGGCGTTGATATCCTTGATGGCTTGCTTTGCGCCGATGAACTGCATGTCGCCGTACTGGGTCACAGGGCCGGTCTTGGGACCTGCAATCCCGATCTTGATGGTATCGGCGGCAAACGAATGGCTGGCTACCCCTGCCAGAACCATTGCGGCGAACAGCTTGGAAATCTTGATCATAGTGCTCCACTCATTCTGTTGTAATTCTTATAGTCCTGGCGGCCAGGGCTACAGACCGGGCGGGATTTGCGGCGTGGCCATGCCAACGCGCAAGCCCACCTTCCCCCGGAACATGTCCCGGAACTGTACCGGTACAGTGTAGAGCGCTGTTCGAGCGCTTGAAAAGCGGTCGAAAAGTGCCTGCTTCCTGGGTTGTCGCATGGTCGACACAAAGATACAGAAAGGCGCCATCAATCTGCCTGCATCTGCGACCCCGCCCCACAAGTTCGGGATCAATCGACCAAATTACATATTTGAAACCGGGTTTTTCTGCAAAAATGCCGACCTTTTTTATTGGCCGATTTTTGCGGAAACCACCCATGACTGATCAAACAAGCACCCTCTATGCCAAATTGCTTGGCGAGACGGCAATCATCGAGTGGAAAGCGCTGGAGCGTTTTTGGGCCAAGGGTGACCTGATTTGGGTCGACCCCAGCCTTGACCTGATCGCCGTTGCCGAGGCGATGGCCGAGAATCGCAGCGAGATCTTCGCCAAGTGGCGTAGTGATGGCACTGTTGGGCCGGTGACGGCCGAGCAGGCCCAGGACCTGCAAAGCCGCGATCCAGAGATCTGGGCGGTGGTGGTTTCGCCGTTCATCGTGATCCAGATGAAGCACCCGGCAGAGGCATGATCGCTTTTGGTGCGCGAAAATGCGCAGCAGCCCCGTTTTGGTGCTCGAAGGCGCTCAAGGCGGGTAGAGGGAAGTAACAATTCGGCGTGGCGGTAACAGTTTACGGGATGCGTAATGCCCCACCGTTCTGCCAGGCAACGCGAAACCTGTAGGAGCGGCCTTGTGTCGCGATGGGCTGCGCAGCAGCCCCGGCATTTTTTGCATCGATGCGGAAATCTGGGGCTGCTGTGCAGCCCATCGCGACACAAGGCCGCTCCTACAGGTTCCTGGCCCGCATGGGTAATGTTCGAACCAGTCAGGAGTCATTGATGAGCACTGCACTACCTTCGCTTGGATTCGCCGGCATCGGCCTGATGGGCCTGCCCATGTGCCGGCGCCTGTTGGCAGCGGGCTACCCGCTGACCGTGTGGAACCGCAGCCCGGACAAGTGCGCTGCACTGGTCGCCGCCGGCGCGCGCCTGGCCAGCAGCCCTGCCGAACTGTGCCGCGACAGCGACATGCTGCTGCTGTGCCTGGCCGACACGGCCGTGGTCCGCGAAGTGGTGTTCGGCGAGCAAGGCATCGCCCAGGGCGGGCGCAGCGGCCAGTTGCTGATCGATTTCTCCAGCCTGGAGCCAACCGCCACCCGTGAAATGGCCGCCGAACTGGCAGCGCTGTGCGGCATGGCCTGGCTGGACGCGCCAGTTTCCGGCGGCACGCCGGGGGCCGAAGCCGGCACCCTGGCGATCATGGTCGGTGGCGAGGCGGCCGACCTGGAGCGTGCGCGCCCGGTACTGCAGGTACTCGGCCAGCGGGTGACGCACATGGGGGCGGTGGGCGCAGGCCAGGTGACCAAGGCCTGCAACCAGATGATCGTGGCCTGCAATGCCCTGGTGATCGCCGAAGTGGTGGCCTTGGCTGAACAGTCCGGGGTCGACGCGACGCTGATTGCCGAAGCGCTGGCGGGCGGTTTTGCCGACTCCAAACCGTTGCAGATCCTCGCTCCGCAAATGGCCGAGAGCCGCTTCGAGCCGATCAAGTGGCACGTGCGCACGCTGCTCAAGGACCTCGATGGCGCGGTCAAGTTCTCCCGCGAGCAAGGCTCGGCGACGCCGCTCAGTGGCCTTGCCGCACAATTGATGCGCCTGCACGCAAGCCAGGGGTACCTGCAAAAAGATCCGGCGACCCTGGTTGAGCTGTATCGCAGCAAGGGCTGAACACGCCGCCCTGGTGCTGCAGCCGCTCCAGCAGCGAGCGCAGTTCGGCCAGCGGCTCCGGGCGGCCCAGCAGGTAGCCCTGCAGGTAGTCGCAGCCGTGGGCTTCGAGAAACGCCAGCTGTTCGGCGGTTTCCACGCCCTCGCTGACCACCTGCAGATGCAGGGTATGCGCCATGACGATGATCGCCTGGACGATCTCGCGGTCCTTCTGGCTGCCCGGCACATCCTGCAGGAAGGTGCGGTCGATCTTCAGCACGTCCAGCGGCAGGCGCTTGAGGTAGGCCAGTGACGAGTAGCCGGTGCCGAAGTCATCGATCGACAGCGCCACACCCAGGGCGCGCACGCGCTTGAGCAGGTTGACCGTGCGCTGGATATCACCCATCAGGGCGTTCTCGGTCACTTCCAGTTCCAGCTGCCGGGGTGCGAGCCCGGCGTGGAACAGCGCCTTTTCCACTTCGTTGGGCAGTTCGTCGTGGCTGAGGGTGACGGCCGAGCAATTGACCGTGACCTTGAGGTTGCCAAAGCCGTGGCGCTGCAGGTAGGCCAGGTCGGCGCAAGCGTGGCGCAGCACCCACAGGTCGAGGTCGATGATCAGCCCGTTGGCTTCGGCGATGGCGACAAAACGATCGGGCCCGAGCAGGCCGTGTTGCGGGTGTCGCCAGCGCACCAGGGCTTCCAGTTTGGCCACTTGCCTGCTGCGCAGGTCGAAGATCGGCTGGTAGTGCACGCACAGCCCATGCTCCTCGAGCAGGGCCACCCGCAGTTCCTCTTCCAGTTGCAGGGCAATCGAGGCCTGGGTCTTCAGGCTGTCGTTGAAGAAGTTCAGGCTGTTGCGCCCGTTGCCCTTGGACTGGTACAGGGCGAGGTCTGCATGCTTGAGCAGCTCTTCGGCGGTGGTGCCGTCGTCGGGGAAGATGCTGATACCGATGCTGGTGGTCATGACCATGCGCCGGCCGCCCAGGTTGATGGGCTCTTTCATCCTCTGCATGATGCGCTGGGCCAGGTGGCGGGCTTCGTCGCGGTTGTTGAGGCTGGTGACCACGCAGAACTCGTCGCCGCCAAAGCGTGCGACCAGGTCGTGGTTGCGGGTGGCGGCCTTGATGTGGCTGGCGATCACCTTGAGCAGTTCGTCGCCGGCGTCGTGACCGAGGCTGTCGTTGATGCGCTTGAAATGGTCGATGTCGAGGAACATCACTGCCAGGTGGCTTTCCGTGGCCTGGTGTTCGGCCAGGCGTTCGGCGAACACCTGGTTGAAACCGCGGCGGTTTACCAGGCTGGTCAGGGCATCGTAGTGCGCGGCCTGTTGCAGCGACGCGCGGGCCTGGTCGAGCTGGCTGAGCAGCACGCTGACCCGGCGCAGGTCGTGCTCCTTGCTTTGCAGCTTCTTGTCGGCCAGCGCGGTACTGATGCTGGCAGCACTGATCAGCAGGGTGATGAAGCCGATGCCCAGCGCCAGTTGCAGGCTGTTGTCGCCAGAGGGCAGGCGCAGGGCGGTGTCGGCCGGGATGACCAGGGTCATGGCCGACATCGCGGTGAAGTGGGTGGCGACGATACCGCCGGCCATCAGCAGGCTGGCGCCGTACTTCATGGCCTGGTGCAGGGTACCGCTGCCATGCCGGAAGTAGCGGGCCAGGTACAGCGCGGTCAGGCTGGTGAGCAGGGCAATGGTGGCCGAGGCCAGCAGCAGGCCGGACTGGTAGTACTGGCGGGCGCCGGTTTCCAGGGCGGCCATGCCTACGAAGTGCATCACGATGATACCCAGGCCGATCAGTACCGCACTTTGCAGGTAATGGTGTGCGCGCATCTGGCTGCGGTCGAGGCTGTGCATGGCCAGCCAGGCGACGGCCAGTGCGATGAGCAGCGAAAGGATGGTCAGGGACGCGTCGTAGTGCACTTCAACTGGCGCCTGGAAGGCCAGCATGCTGATGAAGTGCATGGCCCAGATGCCACCTGCAAGGCAGCAGGCACCGAGCATGTTCCATTGTCGGTGGGCGGTGGGGTCTTCGCTGTGGGATTGGCGCTCGGCCATGTCCAGAGTGGCGAAGCAGGCCGCACAGGCGACGAAGTAGGCGAGCAGAACCAGGAACGGTTCATGCCGGCAATCAATGACGATGCGCCCGGTTGCCGGCAGGTCGGCAAACAGTTGCAGCCCCAGCCATTCCATGGAATGCCTCATGATCGAGTTTTCACTCGTCTGCGCTACAACCCTGTGCAGACTGTCCAGAGGCAGTATAGGAAGAGGTGTTTAACCCTTCCTGACTAATGGCACATTGATTTCTACGATTTGGTTATGAGCCTGATCGCAGCCTGGAATATGTAAATGGGTTCTGAAAATTGGCCCCCCTGTGGGAGCGGCCTTGTGTCGCGAAAGGGCTGCAAAGCAGCCCCAGCAATTTCAACTATTGCGCGTCAATCCTGGGGCCGCGTTGCGGCCCTTTCGCGACACAAGGCCGCTCCCACAAAGGCGGCGGTGTCTGACCTGTATTAGCCAGCCACCAGCACGCGAATGGCTTCCAGGCGCAGGGCGGCCTTTTCCAGCATCGCCAGGCCCTCTTCGCGCTGCTTGCGCAGCGCTTCGATCTCGCTGTCGCGCACGCTCGGGTTGACCGCTTGCAGCGCGACCAGACGAGCCAGTTCTTCGTCGGCTTCAGCTGTGAGGCGACGCTGGGCCTCGGCCACGCGCTCGACGTGGGCCGGCATGACCTTGGCCTCGCCACTGCTGATGCGCTGGGCAAGCACGTCGCGCTGGGCCTGGACGAACTTGTTGGCGCTGGCGCGCGGCACGCTTTCCAGCTGGTCGTTGAGGGTTTCGAAGGCCACGCGGGACGCCAGGTCGTTGCCGTTGGCGTCGAGCAGGCAGCGCAATGCCGCCGGTGGCAGGTAACGGCCCAGCTGCAGGCTGCGTGGTGCCACCACTTCGCTGACGAACAGCAGTTCGAGCAGCACGGTGCCGGGCTTGAGCGCCTTGTTCTTGATCAGCGCCACGGCGGTGTTGCCCATCGAGCCGGACAGCACCAGGTCCATGCCGCCTTGCACCATCGGGTGCTCCCAGGTGAGGAACTGCATGTCCTCGCGCGACAGCGCCTGGCCACGGTCGTAGGTGATGGTCACGCCTTCGTCGTCGCCCAGCGGGAAGCTGGCGTCGAGCATCTTCTCGCTCGGCTTGAGGATCAGGGCGTTTTCCGAATGGTCTTCGCTGTCGATGCCGAAGGCGTCGAACAGGGTTTCCATGTAGATCGGCAGGGCGAACTGATCGTCCTGTTCGAGAATGTCCTCGACCAGCGCCTGGCCTTCGCCGGCACCGCCGGAGTTGAGCTCCAGCAGGCGGTCACGGCCGGTATGCAGTTCGGCTTCCAGGCGTTCGCGCTCGCTGCGGGCATCGGCCACCAGGGCTTCCCAGGCCTTGCTTTCGCCACCTTCGAGCAGCGGCAGCAGGCGTGGGCCGAACTGGTGCTGCAGGGCGTTGCCGGTAGGGCAGGTGTTGAGGAAGGCGTTGAGGCCTTCGTGGTACCACTGGAACAGGCGCTCTTGCGGGCTGTCCTGCAGGTACGGGATGTGCAACTGGATAGTGTGCTTCTGGCCGATCCGGTCAAGGCGGCCGATGCGCTGTTCGAGCAGGTCGGGGTGCGCCGGCAGGTCGAACATCACCAGATGGTGGGCAAACTGGAAGTTGCGGCCTTCGCTGCCGATCTCGGAGCAGATCAGCACCTGCGCGCCGAACTCTTCGTCGGCGAAGTAGGCGGCGGCGCGGTCGCGCTCGAGGATGCTCATGCCTTCATGGAACACCGAGGCCGGGATGCCGGAGCGCACGCGCAGGGCGTCTTCCAGGTCCATGGCGGTTTCGGCGTGGGCGCAGATCACCAGCACCTTGGTGCGCTTGAGCATCTTCAGGGTGTCGATCAGCCAGTCGACGCGCGGGTCGAAACGCCACCAGCGCTCGTCGTCGGCCACCTCGCCCTGGGCCTGGAAGGCGACTTCCGGGTACAGCTCGGCATGTTCGCCGGCTGGCAGGTCGCGGTACTGCTCGGGCGTGGCCAGTGGGTAAGGGTGCAGCTGGCGCTCAGGGAAGCCCTGGATCGCCGCGCGGGTGTTACGGAACAGCACGCGGCCGGTGCCGTGGCGGTCGAGCAGCTCACGGATCAGGCGCGCGCTGGCCTGGGTATCGCCGTCGCTGACCGCGGCCAGCAGGGCTTCGCCTTCGGCACCCAGGAAACCCTGGATGGTGGCGTGGGCCTTGGGTGACAGGCGGCCTTCGTCGAGCAGTTCCTGTACGGCTTCGGCCACCGGGCGATAGTGCTCGCTCTCGGCGCGGAAGGCGGCCAGGTCATGGAAACGGTTGGGGTCGAGCAGGCGCAGGCGGGCGAAGTGGCTGTCCTGGCCAAGCTGCTCGGGGGTGGCGGTGAGCAGCAGCACGCCCGGGATCACCTGGGCCAGTTGCTCGACCAGGCCGTATTCGGCGCTGACCTGGTCTTCGTGCCAGACCAGGTGGTGGGCTTCGTCCACCACCATCAGGTCCCAGCCGGCGGCGAACAGCGCGTCCTGGGCCTTTTCGTCATCGACCAGCCACTCCAGGGCCACCAGCGCCAACTGGGCATCCTCGAACGGGTTGCTGGCGTCGCTTTCGATGAAACGCTCGGCGTCGAACAGGGCCACCTGCAGGTTGAAGCGGCGGCGCATTTCCACCAGCCACTGGTGCTGGAGGTTTTCCGGTACCAGGATCAGAACGCGGCTGGCGCGGCCCGACAGCAGCTGGCGGTGGATCACCAGGCCGGCTTCGATGGTTTTGCCCAGGCCCACTTCGTCGGCCAGCAAGACGCGCGGCGCGCTGCGGTCGGCGACTTCGCGGGCGATGTGCAACTGGTGGGCGATGGGTTGGGCGCGGCAGCCGCCCAGGCCCCACAGCGCCGACTGCATCTGCTTGCTGGTGTGCTGCAGGGTGTTGTAGCGCAGGCTGAACCACGACAGCGGGTCGATCTGCCCGGCGAACAGGCGGTCGCTGGCCAGGCGGAACTGGATGAAGTTCGACAGCTGGGTTTCCGGCAGGGTGCGCGGCTGGTTCTGCCCGTCCAGGCCGTGGTAGACCATCAGCCCGTCGATGTCCTCGACCTCGCGCACGGTCAGCTTCCAGCCTTCGAAGTGGGTGATCTGGTCACCTGGCGAGAAGCGCACGCGGGTCAGCGGCGCATTGCGCAGGGAATACTGGCGGGTGTCGCCAGTGGCCGGGTAGAGCACGGTCAACAGGCGGCCATCCTGCGCCAGGATGGTACCCAGGCCGAGCTCGGCTTCGCTGTCGCTGATCCAGCGTTGCCCCGGTTGATACTGCTGCGCCATACTGCCTGAACTCCCGCGATGAAAAAGCCGGTTATGTTAACGGATCGGCCGGTCAGACCAAAGTGCCGAGCGCATCGAAAGGTGCCGAAGTGCGATAGGTAGCAACAGTCTAGCCGCTTCATCGCCCCCCACCGTGCTGCCGACGAGGGCCCCGGATCAACATGTCTGCCAAGCACCGCTGGATCAGCACTTCGATGGCCGTGGGCAGCCTGTTGCTGCTGGCCGCCTGCGAGCAGAAAAACTTCGAGACCTTGCCCGCCATCCCGATCGAGCAGCTCGAGGTACTGGGTGTGCAGACGCCGATCAAGAGCGTGCACTTTCGTGACCGCGACGGTGAAGGCCTGCTGGTATTGAGCCGCAGCGATGGCCAGGCCAGCGACCCGGAAAGCGAGCAGGAAGTGGACAAGGTGGTACTCAAGGCCACGCTGTACGGGCGCACCGCCGAAAACGACGCGTTCAAGGCGCGCTGGCAGATCGAACAGGAAACCACCTGCCCGGGCCTGGACCTGGACGTGGACTTCTATAACGACGTAAGCGATGTCGGCGACCTGAACAAGGACGGCGTCGCCGAGGTGACGGTCGCCAGCCATGCCTTCTGCGGCGGTGGCATCGACCCGCACGACATCGCCATCGAGATGCGCGAAGGGCAGGCCAGCTACAGCATCACCGGCCAGTCGCTGATCACCCCGGCGGGTGAAGAGTCGATCGGCGGTGAGCGTGAGGACAGCGCTTCGCTCAAGGCTGCGCCGCAGGTGCTGCGCGAGCACATGGACGCGGTCTGGCAGCAGGTGTACAAGCGGCCCTGGAGCGAGGCCAGCCCGCCAAGCGACGACGACCCTGACGACGAAGCCGAATAAGTGTTGTGCCTGCCATCAAGGTAAGCCCGCGCCTGCCGATACAGGGGCATAGGAGAACGTCCATGCTGCCACCGATCATTCCGCTCAGTGCCGCGCCGGTGACCTCGCAACAGGACCCGGTCAAGCCGACCCCCGACATCAAGCCGGTGGTGCCGACGCAGCCTGCATCCGGTGAAGGTGCCATCGACCTCAAGCACCAGCGTGACCCGCAGGAGCAGGCGCTGCTGCTGCGCGACGAGCAGCGCCGCCAGCAGCAACGCCGGCAGAAGGGCGACGACGAACGCTACAGTGCGATGCCGGGTGACGAGGTCAACGCCGACAACACCGTGCCGGTGGCGCCGTTGATGGGCGAGCATGTACGCCAGGGGCTGCTGGTGGACATCGAAGTCTGATGCGGGGCTGGTCAGCGCCAGCGCCTGGCTTCATCATGCAAGTCTCAGTTGATCGTCGAGCCCACCCATGAGCCAAGACAACCTCATCGATTTCGATGCCGAACGCGCCAAGCGCGTCCACGACCTCAAGGAAAAGCGCCTGAACGAAATGCGCAATGCGTTCGAGCAGGCCCTGCCGTTGAACACCGCCAAGAAAAAGAAGCCCAAGGGCAAGCCGAAGAAGCGCTGAAACTTGACGCAGGTCAACCCTGCACCCGCCTCGCGTGCCCGGCCCCGGGCACCATTGACACCGATCAATTTTCCCCGCCCCCACATTGGTTAACTTGCACCCATCGGACAACGGCAAACGAATGGGGAGGCCAGCATGTTCTTCGACAACGTGGTTATCGCCGGAGTGGTAACGGTCGGGTTGATGGTCGTCTTCTTTGCCGGTCTGGGCATTTTCATCTGGAAGGACTCGAACAAGCGCAAGCCGCGCTGACTTTCCGGGTACACGAGCACGCAAGGCATTTAGGGCGACTTCGGTCGCCCATTTTTTTGCCTGCAATTTTTGCGTTGCCTGTCCCGGCCTCTTCGCGGGCACGCCCGCTCCCACAATGACTTCACAGGATTCGGACTGTGCGCGGTCCCATGTGGGAGCGGGCATGCCCGCGAAGAGGGCAGCACAGGAGAGCCTGTCCACAACAAAGATGATTAGCTAGCTAATTAATCGTTTCCGCTTTATCCTTCCCCCCATTGTCTATCTTTCTACAAGACCATCCCCGCAAGGTCCGTCTCGTGCCCATCACCCTCCAGGCCCTGTTCGCCCCCAGCAGCCTCGCCCTCAAGTTCGCCATCAAGACCCTGCTCGGTGGCGGCCTGGCGCTGTGGCTGGCGATGCGCTGGGGTCTGGAGCAGCCGTCGTGGGCACTGATGACCGCTTTCATCGTCGCCCAGCCGTTGTCGGGCATGGTGGTGCAGAAGGGCCTGGCGCGGCTGGCCGGTACCTTGGTCGGCACGTTTGCGTCGGTGCTGTTCATCGGCCTGTTTGCCCAGACCCCATGGCTGTTCCTGCTCACCTTGGCCCTGTGGCTGGCCCTGTGCACCGCCGCCTCCACCCAACTGCGCAGCGCCTGGGCCTATGCCTTCGTGCTGGCAGGCTACACCGCGGCGATCATTGCCCTGCCGGCCATCGACCACCCATTGCAGGTGTTCGACCAGGCCGTGGCGCGCTGTACCGAGATCTGCCTGGGTATCTTCTGTGCCACCGCCAGCAGTGCCTTGCTCTGGCCCATGCGGGTAGAGCAGCAACTGGGCGGCCAGGCCCGCCAGGCCTGGCAGAACGGCCTGCAGGCCGCCAGTGCCATGTTGGGCGGCGAAGACGAGGCGCGCAAAGGCCTGCTGGAAAGCCTGGGGCGTATCGTTGCCATCGACAGCCAGCGCGAACACGCCTGGTTCGAAGGCAACCGCGGGCGCCAGCGCGCTCGTGCCATTCGCGGCCTGAGCCAGAAACTGATGGTGCTGCTGCGCATTTCCCGTTCGGTGCGCCGGCAGTGGCGGCAACTTGATGAGCGCGAGTCCGAACGCCTGGCGCCCTGGTTGGAGGAGGTGCGCGCGCTGCTGGGCAAACCTGACCAGCCGAGCCTGTTGTTGCTGCGCCAGCGCATCTGGGATGCCGCCCACGATGAACAGATCAGCCCTGCGGAGCACTTCTGCCTGGCGCGCATGGCGCTGCTGCTGGACTACGCCATGGCTGCCAGTCAGGCGCTGGACGATGTGGAGGCGGGCAGGGCGCCCAAGGATGTGTCCCAAGGCCTGGCCGCGCACCGCGATTGGTCGCTGGCTTTGCTGTTCGGCTCACGCAGTGCGCTGGCCTTTCTGGTAATGAGCGGCTTCTGGCTGGCCACCGCCTGGCCTTCGGCACCAGGTGGCCTGGTGCTGACCTGTGTGGTCTGCAGCCTGTTCGCCAGCCGCGAGAACGGCGCGCAGATCGGCCTGAGCTTCTTGCGCGGGATCTTTCTGGCGATACCGGCGGCGTTTCTGGTCGGGCAGATTCTGCTGCCGCAATGGAGCAGCTTCGCCATGCTCTGCCTGGGCATGGGCGTGCCGCTGTTTCTTGGTGCGCTGGGCATGGCTCACCCGCGGACCGGGGCCACGGCCACCTCCTATTGCCTGCACTTTATCGTGCTGGTGTCGCCGCTCAACGCCATGCAGTTCGGCGTGGCCACCATGCTCAACAGTGCCTTGGCCATGCTGGTGGGGGTGTCGGCGGCGGTGATGGCCTTCCGTTTGTTGGTGTTCCGCCACCCGGCCTGGCTGGGCCGGCGCCTGCGTGCGGCGACCCAGAACGACCTGGTGCGCCTGACCCGGCGCGACCTGCGCGGGGCCGACAGCTGGTTTGGCGGGCGCATGGCCGACCGCCTGATGCAACTGGCGCGGCATGCCGGCGAACTGCCCGAGAGCGAACGCAAGCGCTGGGACGACGGCCTGCACGGCCTGGATATCGGCGACGAACTGGTGCACCTGCGCATGTGCCTGGCGGTTGCCCAGGCCCCGTTGGGGCGGGCCGAGCGCGAATACCTGCAGCAGGTAGAGGCCGTGCTGGCCAAGGGGCCGGCGCCCGGGCGTGGCCAGCGCCTGGATGCCGCCAGCGAACAGTTCATTGCCGCCTTGCGCCGTCTGCCTTCGAGCGACCCGCTTCGGTTGGCCGAAGGTGCAGTGCTGCAATTGCAGAAAAGCTGGGGCAAGTGGTGCCGCTGGCAGGAGGAAGCCCATGGGGTTGCGTGAGTGGGAAGTGGGCGGCGTGCTGTTCAGTCCCTTCCTTGTTTATGTGTTGCTGGCACTGGTGCTTACCGGGTTGCTGCGCCTGGTGGTGCAGGCCACGCCGTTGGGGCGCTGGATCTGGCATGAAGCGCTGTTCGACGCGGCGTTGTTCGTTTGTGTGTTGTTCCTGGTGGTGCGACTGCTGGGAGCTTTATAAAGGAGTGTTTCGATGCGTGCGGCCGTACGTACCCTGGTCACCTTGTGTGTGGTGGCCCTTGCCGTGTTCGCCGGCTATCAGCTGTGGCAGTACTACATGCTCACCCCCTGGACCCGCGATGCCCGTGTGCGCGCCGATGTGGTGGTGATCGCCCCTGATGTGTCCGGCTGGGTGCGCGAGCTGAAGGCCCGTGACAACCAGCAGGTCAAGGCCGGCGACCTGCTGATGAGCATCGACCGCGAACGCTTCCAGGCGGCCTTCGACCAGGCCAGCGCGGTGACCGAGACCCGCACCCAGCAACTGCGCCTGCGCGAGCGGGAAGCCGCCCGGCGTACGGCCCTGGGGCCGGAGGCGATCAGTGCCGAACTGCGGGAAAACGCCCAGATCAATGCGGCCATTGCCCGCGGTGAACTGCATGAGGCCGAGGCACAGTTGCAGGTTGCCAGAATCAACCTGGCGCGCAGTGAAGTGCGGGCACCGCGCAGCGGGCAAATCACCAACCTGCGCCTGGCCGAGGGCAACTATGTGAACACCGGGGAATCGGTGATGGCCCTGGTAGACGATTCAACCTTCTATATCCAGGCCTACTTCGAGGAGACCAAGCTGCCGCGCATTCGTGTGGGGGATGCGGTGAAGGTCTGGCTGATGGGCGCGGGCGAGCCGATGCAAGGGCATGTGGAGAGCATCAGCCGTGGTATCACCGACCGCAACAGTAACCCCGACAGCCAGTTGCTGCCGGAGGTTGAGCCGACCTTCAACTGGGTACGCCTGGCGCAGCGGATACCGGTGAGGATCCGCCTGGACCAGGTGCCGGAGGGGGTGACCCTGAGTGCGGGGATGACGGCCAGTGTGCAGGTGCATGAGCAATGAGGCAGGTGGCTACTCTGTGGCCCGATCGCTGGCAACCCAGGCTCATGCGGTGGTGGGAGCAACTGTCCTGTGTTGCCTGTCCTGGCCTCATCGCCGGCAAGCCAGCTCCCACAGGTACTGCACAATGCTTGAGGTCGATGCAGTCGAGGTGGGAGCTGGCTTGCCGGCGATGGGCCGCAAAGCGGCCCCAGAAAAACTGACCTCAGAGGAACATCCCGCCCGACACCTCCAGCCGTTGCCCGTTGATCCAGCCATTGCCATCTTCCAGCAACAGCGCAATCGCTGCCCCGATATCATCCGGCAAGCCCACCCGCCCCAGCGCCGTGTTGCCGGCAATGTATTCATTCACCTGGCGGTTGTCCCGCACCACGCCGCCGCCAAAGTCCGTCTCGATCGCCCCTGGCGCCAGAATGTTCACGCGAATGCCACGCGCGCCCAGTTCCTTGGCCTGGTAGCGGGTCAGCACCTCCATCGCCCCCTTCATCGCGGCATAGGCGGCATACCCCGGCAGCGCAAAGCGCGCCAGGCCAGTGGAAATGTTGACGATGCGGCCATTGTCGACCAGCAGTGGCAGCAGGCGCTGGGTGAGGAAGAACGGTCCTTTCAGCTGGATGTTCAGCAACTGGTCGAACTGCGCCTCGCTGGTTTCGATGTATGGCACGTTCAAGCCGATCCCGGCATTGTTCACCAGAAAATCGAAACGCTCGCGACCGAAGTGTTGCTGCAAGGTTGCCCCCAGGCGTTCGGCGAAGCCGGCAAAGCTGGTGCTGTCGCTGACGTCCAGTTGCAACATGGCGGCCTTGACCCCGGCCTGCTCCAGCCGCGCGGCCACGGCCTGGGCTTCCTCGGCCTTGCTGTGGTAAGTGCCGATGACATCGATGCCGCGTGCGGCCAGGTGTTCGGCAGTGTTGCGGCCCAGGCCGCGGCTGGCGCCAGTGATCAGGGCAATCTTGCGGGTCATGGTGAAAACCTCATGGTGGGCTGATGAGCACAGGTTATTGGTCGGTGTTGTGCTGTTAAATCCAGCAAATATGGAAATACTGTTCGGTAAAACCGGATAGACGAGGTTCAAGTGAACAAGCTGGAGTTGTTGCGCACCTTTGTGCGGGTCAGTGAGGTCAGCAGTTTCACCTTGGCTGCCGAGAGCCTGGGCCTGCCACGTTCAACCGTATCGGAACAGGTGAGGGCGCTGGAACGCTTGCTGGGCACGCAGTTGTTCAACCGTACTACCCGCCGGGTACAGGCGACCCAGGATGGCGCCTTGCTGTACGAGCGCAGCAAGGACCTGCTGTCGGGCATGGACGAGATCGAGAGCCTGTTCTGCGCCGACGATGCCGAGCTGGCCGGGCGCCTGCGGGTCGACCTGCCGACCATGATGGCCCGTCGGGTCATCATCCCGGCGCTGCCGCAGTTTCTGCAGCGCTTCCCGCGCCTGGAGGTGGAGCTCAGTTGCACCGACCGCCAGGTCGACCTGCTGCGTGAAGGCTTCGATTGTGTGATGCGCATTGGTGCCCTGCATGACCTGGACGTGGTGGCGCGCCCGGTCGGGCAACTGAGCATGCGCAACTGTGCCAGCCCTGCCTACCTGGCCCGCCATGGCGTGCCGCGCACGCTGCAGGACCTGGCCGAGCACCACCTGGTGCATTACGTGCGCACCCTGGGGGGGCGCAGTGCCGGTTTCGAATACCTGCTGGGCGGTGAGCTGCACTTCCAGGCCATGGCCGGAGTGGTCACGGTCAACAATGCCGAGGCCTACTCGGCGGCCTGCCTGGCCGGGCTGGGGCTGATCCAGGTGCCGGCGGTGGGTGTGGCCGAGCACCTGCAGCGCGGTGAGCTGGTTTCGGTACTGGAAGGCTGGCAGGCCCCGGCCATGCCCGTGTCACTGCTGTATGCCCGGCAACGGCACGTGCCACGCCGGGTGCAGGCCTTCATGCAGTGGCTGGGCGAGGTGCTGCATTCGCAGGTTGACGGTGACCGCTGATCGATGAAAAGCGTGGCGCCTGTGCGACGGCTTGCGTTAGGCTGCCAGTCACGAGTTGCCCGGCAGAGGCAACCACCCCCGCCTGGCGTGCGTATCTTCCGATTTCATTGCGAGGTTACGTCATGGCCATCACTTCCCAGGACATCTGCAACGCTGCCGACCAGCTCAAGGGCTTCGTCGGTTTTCATGGCAAGCGCGGTGTGCACATCGTGCGTTTTTCCGAAGATTCGTTCGGCATGGACGTGGCCGACGCCAGCATCACGCCCTGCAGCGAGTTTGTCTGGCGGCCCGAGCAAGGGCAGCGCATGGCCCTGTGCCGCGAACGGCTGGCGCTGTTGCTGGAGCAGCATGTGGATGACCGTTTGAACATCGGTGAACCGCTGCGCACCTACCTGCGCCGGCGCGACCTGCCGGAAATCGTGGCAGAGCGCAGCTTGCAGCGGAATTCCGCTCTGTAATAGCGGAGTAACTGCCTCGCTCGAATACCGAAAACCTGCACCATCACTGTGGGAGCGGGTTCACCCGCGAACACCGGCGAAGCCGGTGCCATATACCGAGTTGCATTTTTCGCGGGTGAACCCGCTCCCACAGGGGATGTGCAAGTATCAAACCTGCACAAGACAGTTACGTCCGCGCGCTACAGGTAGGGCGCCGACCGCTGGGATGCCTGCTGCATCAACGCCTCGAGCCCCGCACTGTCCAGCGGCCTGCTCAGGTAATAGCCCTGCACTTCATGGCAGCGGTCCTTCTGCAGTGCCCTGAGCTGCTGCTCGCTCTCCACCCCTTCGGCCGTTACTGTCAGCCCCATCGCTTCGCCCAGGTTGATGATGGCCTGGACCACGGCGCGGTCGCTGCCGCCAGTGTTGCTCAGCCCGCCAATGAAGCGCTTGTCGATCTTGATGCTGTCGAACGGGTAGGTGCGCAGGTAGCCCAGCGACGAGTAGCCGGTGCCGAAGTCGTCCATGTTCAGGCGCACGCCCAGTTCCTTGAGCGACAGCATGGTGCCCAGCGCGCCTTCGATGTCATTGAGCATCACGTTCTCGGTAATTTCCAGCTCCAGGCGCTGGGCAGGGAAGGCGGTTTCCAGCAGGATCTCGCGTACATCGGCCACCACATCGCTGCGCAGGAACTGCGCCGGTGACAGGTTCACGGAAACCAGTACATCGGCGGGCCAGTCATGGGCGGTGCGGCAGGCTTCGCGCAGCACCCAGCGGCCCAGCGCAACAATGATGTCACTCTGTTCGGCCAACGGAATGAAGGTGTCCGGCCCCAGCAACCCCTCCTGCGGATGCTGCCAGCGCAGCAAAGCCTCGACCGCGACGATGCGCAGGTCGCTGAGGCGATAGCGCGGCTGGTAGTGCAGCTCGAATTCCTGGTTGCGCAGGGCCCGCCGCATGTCGTTCTCCAGTTGGCGGCGGTACTGGATCTGCTGGTTCATTTCGGCAGCGAAATAGCGCCAGGTGCACTTGCCGTCGGCCTTGGCCTGGTACAGGGCGATATCGGCGCAGCGGATCAGCTCGCCGGCATCGAAGCCCTGGGTACGGGTCTGGGCGACACCGATACTGGCGCCAACGTGCAGGGGCTGGTTATCGAAGATGATCGGTTGCTGCAGCAGGCTGATCAGGCGCGCACAGAAGCGGTCGATCTCGCTGCGGTTGTCCATGCCGCCAAGCACCAGGAGGAACTCGTCGCCGCCCAGGCGCGCGACCAGGTCGCCATCGCGGGTGCTGTCGCGCAGGCGTGTTGCTACCTCCTGCAGCACGGCGTCACCGGCGGCATGGCCAAGGGAGTCGTTGATCGGCTTGAAGTTGTCCAGATCCAGCAGCAGCAAGGTCAGTGGCGGCGAATCACTGCCGCGCAACAAGGCCTGCTCGAGGTGCCGGGCAAGCTTGTTGCGGTTGGCCAGCCCGGTCAGCGGGTCGTGCAGCGACAGGTGCTGGATGCGCGCATGAGCATCGACTTCGTCGGTGATGTCGCTGGCGGTGCCGCGAAAGCCGACGGGCTTGCCGTCGTACCAGATGGCGCGGGCCGAAATCCGGCAGTAGCGGTTCTGGCCATTCTGGTCGCGGTAGGTGCAGCGCAGGTTGGCCAGTTGTTGCGGGTCGGCCGCGGCCAGGGCATCCAGCCACGGCGAGAGCGGTGTGGTATCGCAGGCCAGCAACTGATTGAGCGGGTGGCCGAGCCAGTCGTCCACCGGGTAGCCGGTGACATTGACGAAGCGTTGCGAAAGGTAGGTCAGGCGTTGTTGCCGATCGGTTTCCCAGATCCAGTCGGAGGCCGACTCGGCCACCGCGCGAAAACGCTGCTCGCTGGCCTCCAGGGCCTGGTTGCTCTGCTGCAGATGGGCGAGCGTGAGGTCGATCGCCCGCGAACTGCGCAAGGCATGGCGGAACAGGTACAGCATGATCAGACCGAGTATCAGCAAGGCACCCGCCAGCGGCGGCAACACCGCCCGCAGCAACTGCTGCCCTGGCAGCGGGCTGCTCCAGGACAGGTGGTAGCCGGTATCGCCGAGGTCGATGCGCAGGTGGCCGTGCTCACCCACATCATCGTTTTCCACATGCATGCCGGTCAGGCCGGCACCGCTGCTCAGCTGTGCCAGCTTTTCCTCGGTGAGCTGGTCGACGAACAGCATCACCGGTGCCTGGCGCACCTCGCTATCGGTGACATCCCGGTCCGGGCGCACCGCCGCGGCACTGAGCACTGCCGGCCAGCCGTTGAACAGGACGAAACGGGTGATCTGTTCACGTGGGATGGCCGCCGCCCGGGCCTGGTCGATGATGGGCTGCAGCGCTGCATCAATATAGGTATTGGCCGCCGCCTGGGTCGGCTGGCCTTTGAACAAACCGTAGGTGGTGCGAGCGTCCTCCACCACGAACACCCCTTCATAGCCGCTGGCGCTGTACAGCGACTCGCCCACGTTCTTTTCTTCGTAGGCCCATTTCCAGTCGGCCTGGCCCGCCAGGTGTTCGAAGGCAGCATCCCACACGGCGTAGCTGGACAGGAACTGGCGCGAGGCGAGCAGCCGTTGCTCCAGCGCCTTGGTTGCCTGCGAGGCACTGCGCTGGCGCTCCTGATGGTCAAGAGTACCCGCGATATTGAACAGGGCGCCGAGGATGATCAGGCAGGCCAGGCCGAAAACTGCGCTGAAGCCGGCAATCAGGCGACGCACCTGGAAGCGCGGTGTGGGGCTGGCGGGTGGAAGGTTGGCGGTCCTGGCCATGCGCGAGCGGCTCCTTCAGGCAGCCTCCCGCCAGTTAGTCAGGAAGGAGGTTCAATCAGGATAGGCCAGCCTGAGCGCCGCAGCGTCTCTGTGGGCAAAATTGACCTGGTCGCGTCCGGCATGCTTGGCGGTGTACAGCGCCTTGTCTGCCTGTTCGAGCCAGTGTTCGGGTGACTCCAGGTCGGCCTCGAATGCCGAAAGGCCGATGCTCAGGCTGATGCGCAGGTGCGGCAACTGCGGGTTACGGTAGCTGGCGACCTGCACGCGCAGGCGCTCCATGGCCTGGCAGGCTTGGGCCTCGCTGGTGTCCGGCAGGATCACGCAGAATTCGTCACCGCCGTAACGCCCGGCCTGGTCGCCTTCGCGCAGATTGCGCCGCAGCTCGGTGCCGAGCTGGCGCAGCACACAGTCGCCGACCACGTGGCCGAAGGTGTCGTTGATGGTCTTGAAGTGGTCGATGTCGATCAGGGCAATCACCGCGTGCCCCTGTTGCTGCTGGCAAGCCTGGAACTTCAGCAGCAGCAGGTCTTTCCAGGCGCCGTGGTTGAGCAGCCCGGTCAGGCTGTCGGTAAGGCTCAGGGTGCTCAGCCGGCGCTTGTGGTCGGCCAGCTTGATCGCCAACTGGTAGCAGACCCAGCCCAGCGCCAGCGGGTAGAGGGTCAACATCGGCAGGCAGGCATAGACCTGCAGGGGCGTCGCATTCAGTTGCAGGCCGGGGCCCAGCAGCAGGATGGCGACGAGCATGCCCGCCAGCTGGGCCAGCACCCCGCGAACGACCATGCGTTTGCCGCCGGCGGCGACGTTGTTCATGGTCATCATCGACAGCACGGTCACGCTGGGCAATGGATTGAAATGCATGGCGGCGGTCCAGAACCCACCCATCAGGGAGTCCAGCACCAGGTTGCGCTGTTCTGCCTGGTAGGGCATGGCCGAACGGGCGGCCCACAGGTAGGCCACATGCGGCCACAACAGGCCGTTGAACAGTACCAGCAGCCATGCCCAGGTGGGCGGTGACAGCGGCGCCATGGCGGCCATGACGCTGAACAGGCCGATCCCCAGGCCGATGACCCGCGGCAGGTAGATGCGTTTGGCGAATGAAAGGCCTTTGCCGCTGCGTTTATCCATCTTGGTCATCGTTCTTCTGCTGAAGCACCGTTTATCGCATAACTCGCATGAATATTGTTGAACAGTGTTTCATCGACGAAAAATGACCTTACAAGCCAATTCACGGTTGATCCGATCACTGTGGGGTAACATGAAGGCTTTCCTGTTGCTCGGAGTGTTGCTGATGGTCCCTTTGGCCAACCCTGCCGGCGAGCCGGCGCCCCAGCGGGAAGGGCGCTTTCACAACCAGGCGTCGTTGCCACAGGATGGCGTATTGAAGAAGCTGCGCATCGGGCTCAAGTACCTGTTCCTGCGCAAGCCGCCGGAAACCCGGCCGGCCACACCGGTCAGCCTCCAGCCCATGACCCGTCAGCAGGTGCTCGATGCGCCCGACCGCAGCCTTTGGCGCCTGGGCCATTCCACGGTGTTGCTCAAGCTGCGCGGGCGCTTCTTTATTACCGACCCGGTATTCGCCGAGCGCGCCTCGCCGGTGCAGTGGGCCGGCCCACTGCGCTTCCATGCGCCGCCCCTGGCGCTGGACCAGTTGCCGCCGTTGGCTGCGGTGGTACTGTCCCACGATCACTTCGATCATCTGGACGAACAGGCGATTCGCCAACTGGCACCGCGCACGAGTGTGTTCCTGGCGCCGCTGGGCGTAGGCAACCTGCTGATGACCTGGGGCGTAGCACCGGCAAAGGTGCGGCAGCTGGACTGGTGGCAGGAAAGCGAGGTCGAGGGTGTGCGCTTTGTCGCCACCCCGGCTCAGCACTTTTCCGGGCGTGGGCTGCTGGACAGCAACCGGACCTTGTGGGCGTCGTGGGTGATCGTCGACGAGGATGTGCGGGTATTCTTCAGTGGCGATACCGGCTACTTCGATGGGTTCAAGCAGATTGGCGAGCGCTTCGGGCCGTTCGACCTGACGCTGATCGAGACCGGGGCCTACAACGTCGCCTGGCCCGATGTGCACATGCAGCCGGAGCAGAGCCTGCAGGCCCATCTGGATCTACGCGGGCGCTGGCTGTTGCCGATTCACAATGGCACCTTCGACCTGTCCATCCATGGCTGGCAGGAGCCGTTCGAGCGCATCCTGGCGTTGGCCAACCAGGCACAGGTGCGCCTGAGCACGCCGCAGATGGGGGAGCGGGTCAGCCTTGACTCTCCGCACGCTGGGCAGAACTGGTGGCAGCCGCGGCCCGTGCGTCAGCGCGGCCAGGCGAACGAGCGCGTTGTAGCGGCACGCTGAAGTTCATTTGTTGCCGTTGTTGCGGCGCGGGGAGGGTGGCTGCTCCTCTTTCAGTAGCCGTGAGGGCGGTTTGCCGCTGTCGCTGCGCACCTGTGCATGGCTGATCAAGCCGAAGATGAAGCTGCCACCGATGATGTTGCCCGCCAGTGTCGGCAGCGCGAACTCCAGCCAGAAGCTGCTCCAGGTTTCATCGCCGGCCCAGACCAGATAGGACACCTCGACCGAGCCGACCACGATATGGGTGAAGTCGCCCAGGGCCATCAGGTAGGTGATCATCAGGATGATCCAGATCTTGGCGTGTTCCATCGACGGGATCATCCAGACCATGGTGGCGATCATCCACCCCGATACGATGCCTTTGGCGAACATCTGGCTGATATCGTTCTTCATGACCTTGCGGCCCACTTCCAGGAAGGCCACGTCGGTCTTGCTGTCGAAGATCGGCAGTTCCAGCATTACCCAGGCCACCAGCAAGGTGCCGGCGAGGTTGCCAAGCAGTACCACGCTCCAAAGGCGCAGCAGGCGCCCGAAGTTGGCCAGGGTGGGGGTGGTCATTACCGGCAACACGGCGGTCAGGGTGTTTTCGGTGAACAGCTGCTGACGCGCCAGTATCACTGCAAGGAAGCCAGCGCTGTAGCCGATGCTGGCGACCACCTGGGCACTGTCCCCCTCCGGCAGGCGAGCGTAGAACAGGCCCATGGCCATGAGCGACAGCCCCATGGACAAGCCTGCGGCCAGTGCCGACCACCACAGTGCTGCGAGTGTACGTTCCAATTCCTGGTCGCCCTGGTAACGAATGATCTCGTGCAGTACTGCCGCGCGGGGCGGCTGGCTAAGGCTGACTTCCTGCTCCTCGTCCGCCGACAGGCCCGGGGTTTTCTCGCTTTGCGCATCGCTCATGGCCGCTACGCTCCGTGGGGGTGTTTCTCTACAGATTCGCGGCGC
>RCUT01000065.1_pt1 | contig 60834 bp, 67 predicted proteins | sample 2166171 | NCBI WGS metagenome assembly RCUT01 (sample SAMN09932757, study PRJNA488358) | compost metagenome | isolation source: compost soil in 4-hydroxybenzoic | place: Germany: Experimental Botanical Garden | reverse complement strand
GTCCCTACGGAAGTTGCCCTGGCCGATGCGAGCTTTGGTGAGCTGCAGCTTCTCTGTGACTTCCAGGGTAGAGGCCTTGATGGCTGCTTCGATGGCATCGCCTTCCAGTTCAGCCTGGTGCTGCACGATGTCATCGGTAAAGTCGGGGTTCACGCGGTTGGCCAGTGAGAGCACAAGATTGCCCAGTGCTTCGCTGATGCCCGCAAGGTAGCAGCCTTGGTTTCCATTCCCGCTGGCCTGCAAAGGCGAGTTCTTCGAAGGGAGGAGGGGAGCTATCAACTCCAGGTGGTCCTTAGGTCGGATTGGCTTTGCGAGCAGATCCCAGTCGATGCGGACTTCCCAGCCACTATCAGACCAAGAATCGCCGGCGCTGCCGAATTCAGAGGGCTTGGACTTCTCACTGCAAGGTGCTGCAACCAGGCCAATGGCCTTGATAAGCCCGCCGGCGTAGGAGATAACAACGTCCCCCGGCCGGGTCAGCGTGAGGTTGATATAGGTCTGATTCTTCGAGCCGTTGCGGTTCGTCATAGGCGACCAGATGTAGCCGCCACCGACTTCTGCACTGTACGTTTGCTTATGGTTTACCCACCAGAATGCCACTGTAATCCCCTCGAGACTGCTGACCATGGACAGAGGCCATCATGGTAGCTCGAATGGTGCTGATTGTTGAGGGGGGAAACAGCTGATTCAGCGGTAGGTTGAGCCAGCATCATCTTTTTTAGAGGGCTGTTGGGCCTGATTTTCAATTATAGCGTTATGCTTATCAGCTATCATCTCACCAGGTATTGGTTTGTAGTATACATAAGCAGCAAATGCTAATGATACGACCCCAATCATTAAGCTAGCTACAGATACCAACCACATTCTTTTTTGCTTTCTAACATTTACATCATTCAATTCTTGAAGTTGAGATGCTAAAGGTTGGAGCATGTGGTCATTATCTTTTCCTAAGGTTTCTCTTACTCTCTCTAAGTGAAGTCTAACATCCGATGGTAATCCTTCAAATGGTTCGTCTTTTTCATAATCTTGAAATAAAGACTGAAAATAATTCGCCTTTTCATTGGATATGTCATTGGTGCATAGAGAGTTCTTGAATTCCCTTCTTGCTGTCAACTGAATGTCTTTTGAGTTTAAATAGTATTCTTTTGCAAGTATCTCAATTTGTGGTCTATCCAGAGTTTTGCTCTCGAATAACCTTGATAGCTCCTTGCCAAACTTGATGCGACGTTTGTATTTAACTGCTTTGTCAATGATTGTCGGTATCGCCCAAGCAAACATACCAAACAAAACCATAATTTCGATCAACAATATAAGGGCAGTAAATTCTTTCCATGACATAATATTAATCCATATTTAATTGCGTAAATTTTTGTAGGGCCTGTTCGGAAGGGAATGATCAATCTCCTTCATGATGCTCCACAGCGTTAAAATAGTACGTCAAATGGCTCCCAATTTTGAACAAAATAATCACTTAATCAGGAGTGGATCACAGATTTATTAGTCATAGGCGTATCTTGGCTGTGGATAACTCAACGGCGCCGATCGCTTCTGGTGCGTGACAGAAATTATCGATAGTGGGTACCATAGTCAGTGCCGGACCTAGACCACCCGGCTGTGTATGACCAAAAGGACCCAGACCATGACCAAACCACATACCCGAGATCTATCTGCAGCACGCCCACGCGGCTGCGCCAGCATCAACAGCATTAAATCTATCCCCCCTCAGTTCAGTCCCGAGCAGATCGAGCTGTTCCAGAAACTGGCAGGGGAGGATGTAGCTTGAACGCCTATCCCAAGTATTTCCTCCGCAGCCCTGAAATCCGGTTCCGTGCTTGCCAGTTGGTCGCTGGCCTGCCGGTTGACCAGGACAAGCCGCTGGTTATCGAAATCAAGGAGATGACCCGGAGCCTGGCTCAAAACGCCCTGTTCTGGGCCGTCATGACTGACATCGCCGAGCAGGTGAACTGGCACGGCCGCAAGCTTTCCAAGGAGGACTGGAAGCACGTTCTCAGTGCCGCCCTTTACCAGCAGGACGTGGTACCGAACATCGACGGTACCGGCTTCGTAGTGCTGGGCAAATCCACCTCCAAGATGACCGTGCGCGAGATGCGCGACCTCATCGAGTTAGCCCAGGCCTTCGGTGCCCAGCAGGGCGTGCGGTTCGGGGATGAATCCCGCCGCGGCTTCGACTGGGTGGCCGCCTATGGGAGGGCTGCATGAGCAAGACCAGGGCTGATAAACAGCATCTCTCTGACGTCGCCTCCTTGGGTTGTATTGCCTGTCGCAATGCCGGCCTGGGGCCGAGCCTCGCAGAAATCCATCATGTGCGCACTGGATCCGGTATGGCTCAGCGTGCCGCCCATACCCGGGTGCTTCCCCTCTGCCCGCGGCATCATCGAGCCTGCTACCCCACCGGCTTCCACGCCGCTCCCAAGAGCTGGCAGGCCGAGCACGGTAGCGAGGAGACCCTGCTTGTCCAGGTGACCCGAGAGGTCGCCGAACTGCGCAAGAACACCATCGGGAGGGCGGCATGATCCACCTTTCCGCCCTCGATGCGGCCCGGCTGCTGGGTAACAGCCCCAAGGTCAAGAGCGCCGCCAACCAGGTGCGCAAGGCCCAACAAGTCACCAGCCTGCACGACAAGGTGCTGACCCAGCTGGTCGGTCTTCCTGACCCCGTCACCGAGCTGCTGTTCCACCCCAAGCGCAAATGGCGGTTCGACTACGCCTGGGAAGAGCAGATGATCGCCCTCGAGATCCACGGCGGGATCCACTCCGGCGGCCGGCATACCCGGGGGAGGGGGTTTGTAGAAGACCGCGCCAAGATGAACGAGGCCACCCTGCTCGGGTGGACCGTACTGGAAGTTACCCCCGAACACATCAAGACCAGCCAGCTGCGCGCCTGGCTGCTAAAAGCATTTGAACAGACTGACAACCAACCAAGGACCCGACCATGACCAACCTGATTAGCAAAGCCTTTGAAGGACACAACATCCGTATCGTCACCGATGAGCAGGGAGAGCCCTGGTTCGTTGCGAGCGACATTGCGATGGTATTGGGATATGCCCAAACCAACAGCATGAACAAGCTGATTGATGAAGACGACAAGGAGAAAAGGGTACTCCAAATTGGAGGAAACTATGTAAATCAATCTCTTATAAATGAGTCTGGTCTTTATCAAGCCATATTCAGCAGCACCAAGCCTGAGGCTAGAGTGTTTAAGCGCTGGGTTACAGTTGAGGTTATCCCGAGCATTCGCAAGAACGGTGGCTATATCGTTGGGCAGGAGCAAGACACGCCTGAGCTGATCATAGCCAAGGCGCTGATGGTGGCGCAGTCAGTGATAGACAGAAAAACCATGGAGCTGCAGAGAGCTCAAGAACAAATCGCCATCCAGGCTCCGAAGGCTGACTTTGCCGATCGAGTAGCTGGTGCCGACAAGGGTGTCCTTCTCGGTAATTTCGCAAAAACCGTAGGGATTGGGCCCAAGATAATTTTCGCCATCCTGCGTGAGATGCGGATCTTGATGAAGGGCGGCAACCGTCACAATCTGCCTTTCCAGCAGTATCTCGAGCAGGGTTACTTCGAAGTCATCGAGACGCCATACGATGCACATGGTGAAACTCGTCTCGCTTTCTCGCCCACGATCACCGGCAAAGGGCAGCAATGGTTGACCCACAAGCTTCTCGCTGCCGGCCACCTGCAGGCTAGTGCTGCCTAACCATCCAGAGGAGGACTGAATATGAGTAATGCATTGGAAATGGTTCTGCGCCTGTTTTCACCGAAAGGAGCGCTCCACGAGCCATCCTCCGGTAATGCCAGCAGCCTGGGCCGCGATGAGTTTCTTGGTGCCCTGCAGGTCGCAGCCAAGAGCAATCCCCAGGGGTACCAGTATCTGATGGCTGATCACCTTATGGATGAGCAAGCCATTCAGGGGTTGCTGACTCACTTCTGCGCAACCTTGGGTGATGACGAGGTCGGCTGCATGGCGCTGACTATCCTGCTGCGCCGCCCGCTGCCAGAACAGTTGGACCGGTTGGTGCCGTCGCACCCGCACTACGACAAAGAGCGCCGCCGTGCCGCCGTGGTGATGGAAAAGGCCAAGCGGGCGCACCGCGCCGGCAATGATCACGAATATCAGCGTCTGCTGGATGAGCGCAACGAAATACTACGTCTTGCCCGCGACTACTGTGTGGCTGAGATGCTGCAGTCAGGGCGCTGCCCCCATTGCAAGGGAACCGGTAAGCGGCCTCGGCTAGGAGACGAGTGCCCGAAGTGCCACGGTACTGGGCGGGTGGTTCCTGATGCTGAGTTGGTCTCTCGCCGGTTCGGTGTGCAGATGCAGCAGGCGGTGGAGCATGCTGTGGATGAGGTGATTCATCAGGCGTCAGACCTGGCCCGGACTATGGACCGACAGGTGAATGAAATGCGGGTCATTTAAGAGCTCATGCCCATTGCCGGATTCATTAGAGGATACTAGATTTTAGTGCTACAGCGGCTCGCTTAAAGGTGGACAGGATGAATACCTTGCTAGCATTTATCCCATTACTTGCAGCCTTGGGTTCCCAGGGCCATAACGATGGTGCATACCCGATCTGCGACTCCTTTGTCGAAGATGCTAAAGCTTACTCGGAGAGGGACAAGGATGAGCTGATGGCATTGCGGACAGAAGTCCGGAATGCAACGGACCTGGCCTACTTCGAGAAGCTCTATTCAACATCCTCCGATAAGCTGCTTGCTGCATATGCCCAAGAGGATGGGTTGACTCAGGAGCAAGCCAAGGCAAAGGCCTTTCATGATGCCCAGGCATGGGAGGGCGCCCTGTTGGATATCGGGATTACCATGCAAGGGAACACAAATGAAAGTGACTGGAATGCGATCTTCAAAGGCTGCCTCGATAACGTGACTGCCGCTAGGTAACGTACTTTCATCGTCATTTCGCGCTTGGGAGTTCATCCAGGCTTGTTGTGTATCGGGGGCTTAGATGCTCCCGCTTCATCATCCACTCCCTAGTGTCCCGACCCCGGGTCGCAAAATACACCTTCCCCAGTCGCCCCTGGTTAATCTTGTCGATGACCTGCATCAGTGCCTCGCTGCGGGGATCTTGCTGCTCGTCGGCAAAGAGGTCTCCTTGCTGGATGCCTGCTGGGGTGAAGTCGCTCAAGATGACCCCCCCTTTCTGATAACGGACATCATCCCGCCAGATCCGGCGTAGCAGCGGTTCTACTTGGGCGAGCAGTTCACGAGTGTCAGCGGTGGGTATCGGCAGCCGGGTGGCGATCTGGTTGGCGTAGTAGGTTTCCCGTTCTGAGAAGGGGCTGCTGCGGATAAAGAGGGTGACGTGGCGGCAGCACATGCCCTCGCCACGTAGCTTCTCGGCGGCACGCTCCATGTAGCCGGCAAGCGTCTGGTGCATGGGGCCGATCTGTGTGATGCGCTCGCCGAAGCTCCGGCTGCAGATGATCTGCTGCTTGGCCTGGGCCAGTTGCTCCAGTTCGGCACAAGGTATCCCGCGCAGTTCCTGCACGGTTCGCTCCACCACGACCCCGTACCGGTGCCGCAGGCTTTTGGCGTCAGCCGCCACCAGGTCAGCCACTGTGTTGATACCCTGTGTCTCCAGTTTGGCCGTCAGCTGGCGGCCAATGCCCCATATCTCGTTCACTGGGGTGATGGCCATCAGCCGGGCACGCCGCCCTTCATCGCGTAGATCCACCACGCCGCCGGTGGCCGGCCACTTCTTGGCGGCATAGTTCGCCAGCTTGGCGAGGGTCTTGGTGGGTCCGATGCCAACTCCAACGGTGAGGCCTGTCCACTGCTGCACCCGCTGGCGGATCTGGTGGCCATACTCCAACAGGTCGCCGGCCCAAGACTCGCTCAGCTCGATAAAGGCCTCGTCGATGCTGTAGGTTTCCACCGTCGGGGCCATCCCCTCCAGAATGGTCATCACCCGCTGTGACAAATCGCCATAGAGGGCGTAATTGGAGCTGAACCAGATGCCGCCCTGCTCCTCGTAGAACTCGCTGATCTGGAAGTAGGGTACCCCCATCTTGATCCCCAACTGTTTGGCCTCTGCCGAGCGAGCCACCACGCAACCATCATTGTTAGAGAGCACGACAATCGGCATGCCCTTGAGGTCGGGGCGAAACAGCCGCTCGCAACTGGCGTAGAAGTTGTTCACGTCAACCAGGGCGACGGCACAGATCTTGTTCATGGCGCTGGCATCTTGTGGATGACGAAGGTGACCACACCGAAAATTTCTAGGTGCTGCCCGTCGCAGAAATGGATAGGCCGATAGGCAGGGTTGCCAGGTAGGAGGCAGACCGACGGGCTGAGCTGGAGCTGTTTCACTGTGAACTCACCATCAACGGCCGCAACGACCACGCTGCCATGGACTGGCTTAGTGCTGCGGTCCACAACCAGCAGGTCACCATCGTGGATCCCGTGCTCCACCATACTGTCCCCCGCAGCCCGCACGTAATAAGTCGCGGCTGGGTGGGCAACACACAGCTGATTGAGGTCGATGCTCTGCTCAACATAGTCTTGGGCGGGGGACGGGAAGCCGCAGGCCGCTGGGGAAAGGAACAAAGGGATTTCCAACGCCGGGGCGTCGAGATCAGGAACTGCAAGCATGGTGATAGGCTCATAAGGCTGTATATAAATATAGTATAGCGTTACTTGGAATGGAGTTCACCGTGAAGCGATTGAAGCCTAGTTTGGTTCTTTCAGTTGAGCTCGGAAGGGGGTTAATGGGTCTCATTTTGGTAATAGAATGGGATCAGGGCATTAATTAAAAATAATGACACTGAAATTAAAAAACATAAGGCGCGGGAACTCAAACAATAAATCGAAAGCATTTTATTAAAAATAGCACGATCGTTTTTTTAATTCTTTAGATCAGAATTTTATTTCAAAAGCAATGTTTTCCAAGAGGCTGTGTTGACGATAGAAGAGGCGTTATAGCAGTATGATATCAAGGCATTATGTTCGATGCCTCGTCAAAACTGAAAGGTGTGAAAATGAAAGCTATAGTGTCAATCAAGATAGTGGAAAAATGGGTGTTAATTAACGGCAAGAAAGAGGCTAGATATGATGTGTATGTTGATGACTGTCTGATTGACGGTAATTTTGTGACAATCAATGAAGCGCGAAATTTTATAAGTGGCTATGTCATGAGTGAACATTTCAATGCATTGATTAAGTCGCGGAATGTTGAACCAGTTTTAGAAAGTAAAAAAAGCATGAAAGAATCTTGTGATTTTGACATGTAACCCCTGTGTATAAAATTGGTAGTCAAGTAAATGCTAGTTGGTAGTCGAGCTTAGATAATAAGTCACGGCAATGATATAAATCATTGCCGTTTCAGTTTTGAACAAGGCAAAGAGAGCAGTGACGAATTATGCTTGGCTGTGGCTGGCCAAATGAACATGGTCAATACGAACCACAGAAGGGGTCGACCATGTGTATAAACTATATCCCGACCAACAAAGCGGTGCTGGTGGAATACTTTGGGGTTGATGACCCTGGCTACGATTGGAAAGAGGAGGTGTGGCAGGACTATCAGGCTCCGATCCTGACCTTGCGCGATGGTAAGCGGCAGGCGCTGATTGCGAGCTATGGGCTGGTGCCGAAAAGGAAGGTACAGCCTGGCAGCAAACACTATGCAACGATGAATGCCAGGGCCGAGACGGTGGGCGAAAAGCCAACATACAAACGAGCTTGGCAGCAGGGCCATCTCTGCCTAGTGCCGATGACCGGCTTCTTCGAGCCCTGTTATGAGAGCGGCAAGGCCGAGCGTTGGCGGATCAACATGGCCGACGGCAGCCCATTCGCGGTTGCCGGTATCTGGCGAGCATGGCCGGAGGAGCAGGGCTACACCTTCAGTTTCTCACAGCTCACAATCAACGCCGACGCACATCCGTTACTGCGGCGAATGCACAAACCCGGGGACGAGAAGAGGAGTCTGGTCATTGTACCAAAGCATGATTACGACACCTGGCTGGGTTGTCGGGATCCTGAGTTGGCTCGAACCTATCTAGTTCAGCAGCCCGGCGAGATGCTGACAGGAACGCCGATGCCAGTTCAACGTAATCGTTGATGGCAAGCCACGCTATTTGCTTAGCGTTGATTGTCTTGGGAACCAGGGGATTCAATCTGTTGAATTTCTTACATCAGAGGAGAGTTGCTAGACGAGAGCATGCTGAAAACCATGGTACAGCGTTTGAGGCTTACCTAATGATATATTGCTGCAACATTGATGTTGGGATGGCGAAGTGGTTGTGGCGTAAAGAGCAACATGCACGATGACGACAAAGTAGGTGCATTAAGGTTCATATGCGCAGTGTTATTAACATGCATGATGTCACTACTATAAATTCTTTGACATTTTCATCATAAATATCTTAAAACATTGAGAGGAAGGAAGTCTAAGCAAGGAAAGCCTCAAGTTAACAAATTTCATACTGGAGGTTTTATGGTTGGTTATCATAAATTACTGGAAAGAGTGAGTAGTATTAAAACTCTCTCAGAATCCCACCGCATGCGGGTAGGCCAGATAAAAGCGCAATGCGATAATGACCAGAGTAAGTTGCCAGAACATATACTTCAGGAGCTAAAAAATATCTATAACGGTTATGGTTCCAATACATGGAACGTAAATACATAGCTTGTTGAATCTACAGCGCTTCAGCGTTAGTATTGCTCAAAGATGGCCAGAGTCCCCGTGACCCTGGCCTTTTTCATTTCTGGCCCGCCTCGTGCGGGCTTTGTCGTTTCTGGAGGGGCGATGCATGGGGAAAGAAGAAGATCTCGCGACGGCTGCGGCTGCCGCGGGGGTAGCAAAGAGCGCGCCGCCAGTGGTGGTGTCCGGCATGACGTTGGCCGGGTACTCGCTCAATGACTGGGTGCTGGCCGCCACGTTGATGTGGATAGCGGTTCAGATGGGGTGGTTCATCTGGTCGAATATCATCAAGCCACGCCGCCAGCAGGGAGGTGCAGAGTGAGTAAGGTCCGCATTGCCATCGCGGCCCTCACCCTGAGTGCCGCCGGCTTTGTGGGGATCCTGAATCGGGAGGGGTATGAGCCGTTGGCTTACCCCGACCCGGTACACGGTACCAAACTCCCCACCATCGGATTTGGGAGCACCGAGGGGGTCAAGATGGGTGACACCATCACGCCCGTCGCTGCGGTGAACAGGAGTCTGCGGGAGGTGCGGGTATTCGAAGACTCCCTCAAGGCCTGCATCAAGGTGCCGCTCCACCAGTATGAGTTCGACGCCTATGTCGAGCTCTCCCACAACATTGGTCCCGGGGCCTTCTGTCGCTCCACCATCGTGAAGCGCCTGAACGTTGGCGACTACCCAGGGGCCTGTGAGGCGATCCTGTTGTTCAAGCGTGCTGGCAACCAGGACTGCTCGGCGCCAGGTAATCGGGTGTGCCCTGGGCTCTGGAAAGACCGGCTGCGCCTCAATGCCAAGTGCAAGGGGGAGTGATGGTGACGACTCCGCAAAGCAGGGTGTTACCGTTCCTGGCCGGCGCCCTGGTGATAGCAGCATTGGCCGGCGGCGGGGCTGCGCTCTACCAGTCCGGTCAAGCCGATGGGAGGGAGGGGGAACGCAAGACCTGGCAGGCGAAGTGGAATGAAGAGGCTACCCGTCTCGCCACAGCCAGGACCAAGGCCGAGCAGGAGGCTCGGGAGGAAGAGCAGCGCCGCCAGGCAGAAATCGATGAGGTGAGAGACCATGCACAAGAACAAATCGCCCAAGCACAAGCTGATGCCGCTACTGCTGGCCTTGAGTCTGGCCGGCTGCGTGAGCAAGCCCGCCGCCTGGCAGCCCGAGCAAGTCAGTGCGCCAGCTATTCCGGCACTGCCCAAGGAGGCCAGGCAGCCGAACAGCCTGCAATGGTGCTCGCCGACCTGCTCAGCCGGGCTGACGAAAGAGCGGGTGAGTTGGCAGCAGCGTATGACAGAGCTCGAGCATCAGGACTAGCCTGTGAACGAGCCTATGACTCCCTGCGCACCGCAACCATGAAACCCCGCCCATAACGGCGGGGTTTGTCTTTCTGGGGAAGGGGAGAAGGTGATGCAGATGAACTGGAGCAGTGAAGTGATAAACGGTATCGACGTGACTGGGGTGATCGCCAGCGTAGAGCACTACGACGGAGGCGAGGCCCTGGTTGTTCTTTCCTCCGGTGTTTCTGTTGTGGTTCCTGCTACTCACAAGCCGGTACCCGGTGACACCATCGTTGAAGGCGAGCTATCTATCTAAATGGCAAAGACCGACTGGGCAGAGCTCAATGCAGAATTCCTGCAGGAGCATGAAGCGACCGGCATCAGTGCGAAAGACTGGTGTGATAGCCGCGGCCTTAACTACAACTCGGCGCGTCGCTATTTGAAATCTAGGGGGCAATCCCCTGCGCAACCTGATAAGTCTCGCGTAGCTGCGCAAACTGCGCATCCCGAAGTGCGCAAAACTGCGCAATCTGCGCAAAGTGCGCAACCCAAGGGGAATGAAGCCAAGGGCAAAGGGGGAGAAGGAAGAGGGGGAAGGTCCGCGACATCCCCACAGACCCCAGCTGACTCAGGCCATAACCCGAACAACAACGGCCGGGACCAGAAGGGGCGCTTTGCTGAGGGCAACCCTGGTAACCCCAACCCACCATCGAACATCAAGCCCGGCATGCAGTTGACCAAGACCCACGGCGGCTATGCCAAATTCCTCGACTCGCAGGAGCTGTTCGACGAGGCCCGCGAGCTGAGACTGCGGGACGAGCTCGACTTCACCCGAGCTCGTGTCATCTCCGTCACCAAGCTGCTCAAGGGACTGCAGCAGGACCTGGTCACGGCCAGCGAGATGGCTGACCGCATTGCGCTCTATGACAAGATCCTGAAAGCCGAGCAGGCGCTCGACCGCAATATCCAGCGGATTGAGTCCATCGAACGCACCCTGAGCGCACTGATGGTTGATGCCGTCAGCGTGCCCAAAATTGAGGAGGATACCCGCCGCATCCGGGCTGCGGCCCGCAAGTTGACCGCCGAAGCGGACCGGATCGAGAAGGATGGCGGCAGCGAGGCCACGCCTGTCAGCGAGATGGTGACTGAGTTGCAGGGCATGGGGACCGGGGGGCTGATGTCGTGAGTGACGCCATCGATACCTCCGCCATGACTGAGCAGGAGCAGATGGCCTACATCCGTTCGAAGCTCAGCGACAAGTGGTGGAGGATGAACAACCTCTACATGATAGAGAACGAGCAGGGCCAGCTGGTGCGCTTCCGGTTGCGCCCGGCGCAGGAGCTCCTGTTCAAGACCATGTGGTGGCTGAACATCATCCTCAAGGCGCGCCAGCTCGGGTTCTCCACCGCCATCGATATCTACCTACTGGATGAGGCGCTGTTCAACAAGAACATCAAGTGCGGGATCATCGCCCAGGACCTGACGGCGGCCGGCGAGATATACCGGACCAAGATTGAAGTGCCGTTCGATAACCTGCCCGGCTGGCTCAAGGCTCAGTTCAAGGTAGTGACCCGGCGGGGTGGGGCGAATGGCGGCCATATCCTGTTCCGGCATGGTTCCAGCATCCAGGTGGCCACCTCATTCCGCTCTGGTACCGTCCAGCGCCTGCATGTCTCCGAGCACGGGAAGATCTGCGCCAAGTACCCGGAGAAGGCCAAGGAAGTGCGCACCGGCACCCTGCAGGCAATCCACCCGGGCGCCGTGGCCTTCATCGAGAGCACAGCCGAAGGGGTGGGGGGCGACTTCCACGCCATGAGCATGAAGTCCCTCGAACTGGCCCGGGCCTCTGGTGAGCTCAGCCAGCTGGATTGGAAGTTCCACTTCTTCGCCTGGTGGCAGGACCCCAAGTATCGCGCCGATGTTCCCACTTCCGGTGTGGTGATGAGCAAGGCCCAGGCTGAATACTTCGCCGCTGTGGAGAAGGCGATGAGCTGCACCATCACCGACGAGCAGCGCCAGTGGTACGTGCTGAAAGAGTCCACCCTGGGCGCCGAGATGAAGCAGGAGTTCCCCAGCACGCCGCTTGAGGCGTTCCTGACATCCGGGCGCCGGGTGTTCGACCCCATCGCCACGATGGAGGCAGAGGGCGACTGCATGGCCCCGCTCATCGTCTATGACATGGACCCGGTTACCGGCAGGCGCGAGAAGGCTCGCAAGCCAGAGCAGTTGGACGAGCAGGGCCAGCGCTCGCTCGAGAACATGCTGCTGGTGTGGGAGCTGCCAGACCCCGACGAGGATTACGCCATCGGCGCCGATGTGGCGGAAGGTCTGGAACATGGTGACCGTTCATCCTTTGACGTTGTGGCCAAGAGTGACGGCCGGCAGGTGGCCCACTGGTTCGGGCACCTGGATCCCGGGCTGTTTGCCCAGCTGCTGGCACATGTGGGCAAGTTGTACGGCACCGCCGAGCATGGCCCTGCCTTCATTGGCCCCGAGCGAAACAACCACGGCCACGCCGTGCTGCTGGCCCTGCGGGATCACTACCCAGTGCGCCGCATCTATGCCCAGGAATACATCGACCGGGACCGTGACGACGAGACGCCGCGCCTTGGCTGGCTCACAACCCGGCAATCCAAGCCGATCGTGGTTGATGGCCTCAAAGACCTGATGCGTGCCGGCCAGTCCGGGATCCGCTGGATAGGCACAATTCACGAGGCAACCACCTACGTCTACGACAAAAGCGGCAGCATGAACGCCCAGACCGGTTGTTACGACGACCAGTTGATGAGCTACATGATCGCCCAAGAGATGCGAGCCCGCATGCCTGCCCGCATCGTCAAATCCGAAACCACCCGTAAACCCAAGCACTGGATGGCCAACTGATGAACCAGACCCAACGCAAGGCCCCCGAACAGGGAGGCTTCGATACCTCACGCCTGCTCAACCTGATGAGCGACATTGATGGCCAGCCAGATTGGCGCACCATGGCGAACAGAGCGTGCGCCTACTATGACGGTGACCAGCTGCCGCCCGAGGTCGTCAAGGTGCTCGAGGAGCGCGGGCAGCCCATCACCATTCACAACCTGATCGCCCCCACCATTGACGGTGTGCTGGGCATGGAGGCCAAGAGCCGCACCGATCTGATGGTCATTGCCGACGACCATGATGATGAGCTGGAACAGATGGCCGAGGCCGTCAATGCGGAATACGCCGACATGTGCCGGCTTGGTGGATTGGATCGCGCCCGGGGGGAAGCCTACGCAGGTCAGATCAAGACTGGCATCGGCTGGGTGGAGGTGCGCCGCAATGATGACCCTTTCGGCCCACGCTACCGGTTCAGCAATGTGCCGCGAGACGAGGTTTATTGGGATTGGCATAGCCGTGAGCCCGATTTTAGTGATAACAGATGGTTGATGCGCCGCCGCTGGGTGGATCTGGATGAGGCAAAGACCATGTTCCCAAGCAAGGTCGAGGCACTCACCTGGGGGGTGAACGACTGGGACGGGTTTGTCAGCCTCAACACCATAGAAGGGATGGACCCCAACCTTGCCAGCGCCTTTGAGGAGTGGGGACACTTCGACCGCAAACAGGTCGAGTGGTGCAGTCGCAATCGGGATCGTGTGTTGCTGCAGGTGGTCTACTACCGCACCTACACCATGCGTCAGGTGCTGATGCTCGACTCTGGCCGGGCGCTGGAGTATGACAAGACCAATCAACTGCACCTGGCCGCTGTAGCCATGGGGCGTGCCAAGCTGGAGCGCTGCCCGGTGGCCGTGATTCGGGAGTCCTGGTTCGTCGGCCCCCACCATCTGGTGGACCGCCCCTGCACCGCCCCTCACAACATGTATCCGCTGGTCCCGTTCTGGGGGTACCGCAAGGACCGTTCTGGCGAGCCCTATGGTCTGATTGCCCGGGCCATGCCGGCACAAGACGAGGTGAATCTGCGCCGTATCAAGCTCACCTTCCTGCTGCAGGCCAAGCGCGTCATCATGGACAAGGACGCCACCAACATGAGCCGGGATCAGGTGCTGGAACAGGTAGAGCGCCCTGATGGCTATATCGAGCTCAACCCGGACCGAGCGAACAAGACCAGCGTGAGTGATGCCTTCAAGGTGGAACAGGATTTCAACGTCGCCGCCCAGCAGTTCCAGGTGATGCAGGATTCAGTGAAGCTGATCCAGGACACCATGGGGGTTTACGCCGCCTTCTTGGGGCAGGGCTCTACCGGTCAATCGGGTGTGGCTATCAGCAACCTGGTAGAGCAGGGGGCCACCACACTCTCCGAGATCAACGACAACTACCGGATGGGCTGCCAGCAGGTGGGTCAGCTGGCGCTCTCGTATCTGCTGGAAGACATGGCCAGTAAGCGCAACCACAAGGTGACGGTGAACCGAGATGACCCGCGCCGCCGCAAGGCCGTTGTGATCAACGTGGAGCAGGAGGACGGCAAGCTCACCAATGACGTGACCCGCCTGCGTGCCCACATCGCCTTGGCGCCGATCCAGCAGACCGCCGCCTACAAGCAGCAACTGGCGGAGCGAATGACACAGGCCATGTCGCAGCTTCCACCAGAGGCAGCCGGTGCCTGCTTTGACCTGCTGGTCGAGCTGATGGATGTACCGCGCAAGGCCGAGTTCGTGGAGCGGATCCGCAACGCGCTGAACATCCAGAAGGATCCGGAGGAAATGACCGACGAGGAGCGCGCCGCCGCCGAACAGCAGGCCCAGCAGCAACAGATGGAGCAGGAGCTGGCCATGCGCGAGATGCAGGCAAAGCTGGCAGAGCTTGAGGGTAAGGCCGCCAAGTGGCAAGCGGAGGCCCAGCGCATAACCAAGCTGACCGACTCTATCCGGTTCGAGGATGCGCTCAAGCAGGCCCAGACCGGCAAGACCTTACAGGAGATGGAGCTACTGGTTGCTGAGCAAGAGGGGATCCAGGCCGAGCAGGCAGTCCTGCAAACCCAGCTTCTGGACACCATTCAGCAGCAGATTGACGCCATCACTCTCTGATAGTTGCTTTCCTCACCGCCCAGCGTTAGGATTTCCCCAACATGGCCCAGTCTCTCGAGATTGGGCCTTTTTCATTTCCAGACCCGGCCATTGTGCCGGGTTTTTTTGTGCCCAGCCCCAGCCGGGGAGTGCTATCCCCGAGAGCATTCCCCCGCTTGGGTAGCGATACCACCCACTGAAAACCCACGAGGACAACAATGGATACGAACATCGACAACCTGACAGGGACTGAAAGCCTGGATGAACTGGAAGCCATGCTGGCCGAGATCGAGCAATCGCCCGATGCCGAGCTGGGTGATGGCACTGCTACTGAGAAAACGGACGTAGAAGCCGCGCCGTCGGCGGTCGAAGTAGTAGCCGGTACCGAACAAGCCAACGTCCATCAGGAAGGTGAAGTGGCCACGGAGCCTGAGAAGGTGATCCTGGCCAAGAGCGGTCAACACACCATCCCGTATGAGGTGCTGGAGCAGGCACGCAATGAGGCCAAGGTATTGCGTGAGCAGTTGGCCAACTCGCAGCAGTCTCAGGCCGAACGGGACAAGTTGCAGGCGCTGCTGGAGAAGCACGGGATTAACCCCGATGCAGATCCGGACCAGCTCGACCTGCAAGAAGTGGAGCAACTGGCGCAGGACTACCCGGAAATCGGTAAAGCCCTGACAGCGATGGCCAACAAGATCCATCGACTGGAACAGCCTGCTGCTCAACCGGTTCAACCTGCCACCAATCCGGTGCAGGCCGCACTGCAGGCGGTACCTGACCTGATGGACTGGCGGGAGAAGGACCAAGACCGCTTCGACTTCGCCATCATCGTTGATGAAAAGCTCCAGGTTGATCCAGCGTGGCAAGGTAAGTCACTGGATGAGCGATTTGCAGAGGCTGCTCGTCGCACCAAGCTGGCCTTTGGTGATGCCGTGGAGACTGCTCCACCGCCCGCCAAGGCACCCAGCAAGGAAGCAGATAAGCCTGCTGACTTTATCCCGTCTAGCCCGTCAGCGCTCGGTCAAACCCATCAAGCACCGGCAACGGGTGTCGCCCGTTATGGCTCCATGTCTCAGGCAGATTTGACGGCTGAGATGGGGGCAATGACTGATGCCCAGATCGAGGAGCTGCTGGAACAAGCAGGGCTCTAACCAACAACCCGTTTATACAAGCCAACCCCGACCACTGTGTCGGGGTTTTTGTTTTCAAGTAGGAGAGGGTCATGACCCAAGTCACCTCGGCGCAAGCCAACAAGATTATGCAGGCGGCACTGTTCACAGCAGCCAACCGCTCGCACTCCCTGGTCAACATGCTGACCGAAGAGGCGCCCAAGGGCGCCAAGGTCAACGGTGGCAAACAGACCAGTGCCGGCGCCCCCGTTGTGCGCATCACAGACCTGAGCAAGCAGGCTGGCACCGAAGTGGACATGCAGTTGTTCCATCAGCTCTCTGGCCGCCCGACCATGGGTGACAAGAAGCTGGCTGGTCGCCTGGAGAGCCTGTCTTTCGCAGACTTCTCGCTCAAGATCAACCAGACCCGTCACGGCGTGGATGCCGGCGGCAAGATGAGCCAGAAGCGTACCAAACATGATCTGATCAAGACAGCGCGCGTGCTGCTGGGGGATGGCTACTATGGCCGCCTGGTAGACCAGCGAGGCTTTGCTCAGCTGGCCGGAGCCCGTGGCGACTACGCTGCCCCCGATATCATCCTGCCGCTCGCGGACGACTCCGAGTTTGCGGAGATCATGATCAACCCGCTGACCGCGCCGACCTACGAGCGCCACTTCTTCGGTGGTGACGCGACCACCTTCGAAGCCATCGACGCGGCGGATCGCTTCAACCTCGGCTGCGTGGATAACATGGCGCTCTATCTGTCCGAGATGGCCAACCCTATTCAACCGATCCGCATGGTGGCGGATCCGTCCGGTGGAGAGCCTCTCTACGTGCTCTACGTCACCCCCCGCCAGTGGCATGACTTCTATACCTCCAGCTCGGGCAAAGACTGGAGTGCGATGCTGGCCGCAGTGACCGAGCGTAGCAAGGGCTGGAACCATCCCATCTTCCGCGGCGAAGGTGCTATGTGGCGTGGCATCTTGGTAAAGCAGTACAAGGGCATGCCGATCCGCTTCAACCAGGGCAGCGCCGTCAAGGTATGTGCCGCCAACTCAACGACAGGCGTAGAGGTGGACAAGGTAGCGAGCACCACCATTGACCGCGCCGTGCTGCTGGGTGGCCAGGCGCTGGCCAACGCCTTTGGCTCCGGCGAGCAGGGCGGTTCCTTCGGCATGCACGAAGAGAAAACCGACCACGGCAACGCGACCGAACTCTCAATCCGCTGGGTATCTGGCCTTCAGAAGATCCGCTTCAAGCAGCGCAACGGCAATATCCAGGATCACGGCGCCATGGTGCTGGATACCGCGGTGAGCGCCGTCGGTCGCTAAGCCACTGACCCGAGGGGCCAGCAGGCTCCTCTATCTCATTCTCTGACCAAACAAGGAGCCATATCATGGCCAAGACTACCCTGATCGCCAAAGCGTACCGATGGTTTGTTGGTGCGTTCGGCAACCTCTCTATTTCCCCGACTCTGGTGGCCAAGCTGGCTGCTGTACCCTCTGGTGATGTCGTTGTGTTTGGCGACAAGGTGGAGCCCAACCTGAAAGTGGTGGGGGTCACCCTCTTCACTGGCTCCCTGGGCGCGAGTACCACCATCACCGCCAAGGTCGGCGCTACCACCATCATCAATGCCGAGAACACGGCGGCTGCGGTGGCCAAGTACATCCCGGTCGATGACTTGATGACCGAGGAGGATCAGGAGATCAGCCTCACTGTCGGCGGCGGCGCAGCAACGGGTACCGTCAAGCTCAAGCTGCATTACGAGGTGGTTGGCAACCTCTAAGACTGCTCATCACTGTGCGCCCGGCCCTGTGCCGGGCGTTTCTATTTCTAGATTGGAGAGACAACCGTGAGCGACAAGATTGCTGTGGTTTACATCGGCAACAAGCCGAGCAAGAAAGACACCGTCACTGGTAGCCGCCTGGTGTTCCCGCGCCACACTGCGGTTGATGTGGAGAGCCACATCGCCATGCAACTGCTGGAATTTCCCTCTGTGTGGCGCCGCTCCGAAGAGCTGGGGGATGTGAAGGCCCAACAGGAAGCGCTGGAACAGGCTGCGATTGAAGAGGCTGAGCGCCTGGCTGCGGAAGACGCGCGCCAGGCCGAAGAGCAGAGCATGGTTGTCGGTGACCGTGACCTGGCCAAGCTCACCTCTGCTCAACTGGCCACCCTGGTGGAGGGGGAAGATCTGGATATCGAGCCGCAGGGCCCGCAAGAGAAGGTACCCGATTACCGGGTGCGCGTGCGTGATGCGCTGAAAGCCAAGCTGGCTGCCAGCCTGGAGGGCTAACCATGCAGATGGTGCCGCGTGAGCAGTTCCTGCCAACTGTCAGGATGCACATCACTGGCCCGTTGGAGATCATGCTGGAGGAGGCCGTCACTGAGGCGGCCATCACCTTCTGCCGCGAGTCAGAGCTCATCACCCTGGACCGGTTTATTCGCTCGGCATCAGCAGGGAGCTTGGAGACGGTATGCGATACCGATGGCCTGACCTCCTGCAATGTGTTGCACCTGACCGGTGAGAGTGAAGCGCCCTTTGTCAGCGGGCGTGACTACTTCGCAATCTCGACCAATGAGATCAGCGTGCTGACCGACCTGGACAATGTGCGCGTCTGGTTTGCTGCCGCCCCGCTCAAGGGGAGCAAGACACTCCCGGCTCAGCTCTACACCGATCATGCCGAGGCCATTGCCCATGGCGTGGCCGCGCTGCTCTATGCCCAGCCAGACCGCCCTTGGTCTGACCCCAAGCGAGCGGGTTACCACCGCGCCGAGTTTGTTGAAGGGTGGCGCCGTGCTGGCCGCTTCCGCAAGCAGCACAGTGCTCCGACTCAGGTCGAGTTCCACAACCCTCCCCGTAAGCACTCATTTTTTTAAAGGACCCCACACATGGCAACCGTTACCGTTGACTCGATCCTCAAGCGGGTAAACACCCTGCTCAACGATCGCACTTGGGTTCGTTGGCCCAAGCAGGAGCTGCTGGACTATTACAACGACGCCGCCAAGGCGATCGTGTTGATGCGTCCGGATGCCCACACCAAGAACGTGCAATTTAACTGCGCTGCAGGTACCAAGCAGAGCTTGCCGGCAGATGCCCTCAGGCTGATCGAGGTGCTTCGCAATGCCGATGGCAAAGTGATCCGCTTCGTGCCGCGCCGTGCGCTGGATGACAGCTACCCGGACTGGCATGCAGGCAAGGATAGTACCAGTGTGGCGGCCTACACCTATGACGACCGCGATCCCAAGAATTTCTACCTATACCCAGGCCCGGCCGCCGCAGTGAAAGTGGATGTGATCTACTCAGTTGCCCCGCAATCCAAGGTGCTAACGGATGTCGAGAGCGCAGGCACCCCGGCGCTGGCCGATCTGGATGACATCTACATCAACCCGCTGATCGACTTCATCATGTACCGGGCCTTCTCGAAAGACTCCGAATACAGCGCCAACTCCAATCGGGCGGTCGGTCATTACAACGCCTACCTGCAGCAACTCGGTGAGAAGACCCAGGTTGATGCAAACATGGAGCAGCGCAAGACCGAAGGCTTCTCCCGCGTGACCGGGCAGTAAGGGGGCAGCATGGCTGGAGTGTGGAAGCGTGATGGCACCATTGCTGTCACCAAAGGGAGCAAGAAGGTGGTAGGCACTGGGACCACCTTTGCCGATCCGAAGAATGCCGCCGCAAAAGGGCACCTCTTGGTGATGGTGACTGGCACTGCTGTAGACCTGTATGAGGTGGACTACTCAGAGTCGAATACTGTGTTTTATCTGGTAGAGGCTTACCGGGGAGCTACCGGCACCGGTAAGGCCTATGCCATCGACACATCTCGGACAGACTCCATCCCGGAGTTTGCCCGCCGTCTGAATGCCACCCTGGGGGCATATCAGCAGCAGAGTGATGCTTTCCAGGCTCTGCTGACCAGTGATGCGGCAACCATCGAGGTAACCGCGCCGGATGGCACAAAGCACACCATGATCCCGTGGAAGCGAGTTACCAGCGAGGGAGAAGGCCAGGCGGCCCGCGCCAAGGCAGAGGCGGACAAGGCCGCGGCATCAGCCGATCTGGCTGTCAACGTGGTCAGGGACTCCGCCATGCCACTGCCTGATGTGTGGTCCCCCCTAGTGGATAGCCTTCGGCTGATAACCGGCAAGGGGAGGGAGATCAAGGTTGGTGATGAAGTTGTCTCCCGCCGCTGGGAGTTTGAACGGTTAAGTGCTGCGACTGAGCGCCAACGTGATGGCAAATTACGGCTCGTTTCAGCTGGAGAACCCCGCTATGAGGGTGGCGCCTTGGTCAAAGAGCGCGGCTCCACCAATCTCTATTTCCCTCACGATGGGGCAGTCGGTAGTAGTGCTGTTCGTGGGAGTGTCGTTATGTCAGCTGGGTCTGGGTTGCTTGGTGAGACTCAAACCCTAAAGTTGATTGAAGATACAACCAACGGGTCTCATTACCTTTGGGGTAAAAATACAGGAGGCTTTACTATTGGCGAGGAAGTCTCGATTACGGTTGAGGTTATTCCCCGCAAGACGGGTATCACTTCGATCCAACTCGGATGCAACCAGTTCAATGAAGTGAAGGCTACATTTCCAGTCGCGGCGGCTTCCATCGGAAAGCCAATGCTGATTAGCCACAAATCCACGCTGAACGCCACGAATGTCATTCCATATGTGTGGCCATTGCTAGATGGAAATCTTAACTGGCAAGGTGACGGGTCAATCCTGTTAGAGGTCCTTTCCATTCAAGTGGAAAGAGGGCCTTCAACCTCGCTCATACCCACCACAACAACCGCCATGACGCGAGCTCAAGAGCGAGTCTGGTTACCAGGTCCGCAGAATGACCCTGGCTATGGAAAAAGCCGGACATATGCCATTGAGTTCGAGGTAATCAGTGCGGCAACCACGGGCTATATCCCACTGTTTTGCAATGGTGTATTTCCAACCCGCCACTTTGTTGACTGCTGGAACAATGGGACGCTCAGGGCATCTAATGACAATGTCTCAGCAGTGCCAGCCACCGCTCCGCAGTTGGCAAAGCGGAACATTGTGGCTGTATCGTTCGACTATGACGGAGGTTTCATTACATACAGCCTGAATGGTGGCCCTGTTGTTAAGTCACCCACGCCCTGCATCGTTAACCCTACCCAACAAGAAGTCGCATTTGAGCGCTTGGAGCTTGGTGCAAGGGGCGCATGGTCGCACGAGTGCAGTATCCGAGTTCGGAATTTGCGGCAGTGGAACCGTTCAGCGAGTGATTCCCAACTCAGGGCCATCAAATGAACCGCCACTGCTTTTGGAAGGACAAGACCCATGACCATGATTGATCTCTACCTCAAGGCAGGCAGCAAGTCGGCCATGACGCTGGCCCTCAAGACGGCGGGCTTTAGCCAAGACCCTGACACCGGTGAGCTTTATCACCCGGATTCCGCCCTGGCGGTAATCGGGACCATCTATAAGCCAACCGGTGAACAGGTGATGGTAGATGGCCGCATGGAGGATGTGACGGCCCCATTGCCTGGTTATCACGTTAATGTGCGCACCAAGTCTGCTGAGTTGGCCACTGCCCTTGATGCCCAGCGGACGTATCCCAAGACCCCCACGCAAAAGTGGGCATGAGCCCAGCGCTTGCCTCCTGACGCGCCCGGCGTTAGGATTTACCCATCATGGCCCTGCTCTCCCGAGTGGGGCTTTTTCGTTTCTGCCTCTCCGAGATCCCCATGCCCGTACTCGATATCGTCACCATGCGAGGGACTATGCCGCGCGTGGAGCCACACCTTTTGTCTGATGAAGTCGCTGTGATTGCCAGTGACTGCCATTTTGACCATGGCGTTATCTCCCCGCTGGAGGATGACGCCAGCGCGGGCGTGGAGTTGCCTATCGTGCCCACTACGCTCTTTCACTATGGTCAGCACTGGTTCGCCTGGAACAAAGTGGTGGAGGCCATGCGCTCGCCAATTGCCCAGGATCCATACGGTCGGGTTTATTACACGGATGGTGAATACCCCAAGGTGACTCATGCCCAGATCGCCACCGGCGGAGTCAACAAGCCGACGGCGTGGTACCGGCTTGGCATCCCGGCCCCAGGCGTTCCTGTTGGAGTGGGCGCAATTACGCCGCCATCCGGTGGTGTCGATGACGACCTCATTGATGACGAAACCCGCTTCTATGTGGACACCTTCGTGACTGCGATGGGAGAGGAGGGACCACCTGGCCCAGCCAGCGGAAAAGTCACGATCACGATCCCTGGGTCGTCTGTTGCCTTGGTGCTGACTCAGCCGACATCCCAGAACAGCAACATCACCAAGCGCCGGATCTACCGGTCGGTGTCTGGTGGTGGCATTGCCGACTACCTGTTGGTGGCCGAGCTGCCGATTGCTCAGGCGTCGTTTGTCGATAACCGGGCGGATGGGGAGCTGGGTGCCGTGCTGGAGACTTACGGCTACACCATGCCGCCCGAGGGCTTGCGTGGGCTTTGCCAAATGGCCAACGGCATGTGTGCCGGGTTTGCTGGCAACTCCCTCTACCTGTGCGAGCCGTATCTACCCTATGCCTGGCCGGAGAAGTACCGGCTGACCACGGAGCACGACATCGTTGCGATCGCCGCCATCGACACGACTCTGGTGATTGGGACCAAGGGATACCCCTATCTGGCGCAGGGTGTAAGTCCGGCCTCTGTAACTACCCAGAAGCTGAGCCAGCTGCCACAGGCCTGCGTCAGCGGGCGCTCTATGGTCGCCATGGACGGAGTGGTGCTCTATGCCTCTCCGGATGGGCTGGTAGGTGTTGGCGCCAACGGCGGGCAAGTGGTCACCGAGCAGGTCATCACCCGGAAGCAGTGGCGCGCCATGAAGCCGGAATCCATGCGGGCATGGCACCACGAAGGCAAGTATGTCGCTCTGACTGATACCCACGCATTCATCTTTGACCCCAAGAGTGGCGACATCCGTGAGCTGACGAACCGGTGGGATGCAGCAGTATCCGATATGGAGAGCGATTCCCTCTTCGTGGCCAAGGGCCGCAGTTTGCAGATTTGGCGCGGCGGCAGTGCCAGTAATGGCCAGTTCGTGTGGCGATCCAAACTCTTCATGACGCCAGAGGGAACATCGTTCAGCTGTTGCCGGGTGTTGGCGGGGGATATTGCCAAGGTGGGGATCACGCTGCTCGTTGATGATGAACCAGTGATGGAGCTGTCTCCTGGCAACCTTGTGGATGGGGCGTTCAGGCTACCGCCAGTGCGGGGCCGCTTCTGGCAGATTGAGGTCTTTGGTACCTCAGTGGTACGTCGTATCACGCTGGCGAGCAGCATGGCTGAGATGGTGAACTGATGGCCAAGAAACCCGCATACCGTGCTGGCCGGGACCAAGCCGCAACCTCTGAAAACGTAGAGCTGCTGACAGGGCAGCGTGGTGACCGGCTCGACAAGGCTGTTACCTTCCGGGAGTTGGCCGCCTTGGGGTTGTCCACTCTTCGTCCAGGGCCAGGCGGCATTTACGTCCCCGGTAAGAACCCTGACCTTTTCCCTCCTGGCCAGATGGAGTTTCCTCATGCCCCGGTCAATGTGATCGCCAATGGCGCTTTTCACACCGTCCTGGTGGAGTGGGATTCGCCACGGTACCGGGGGCATGCCCATGCCGAGATTTGGCGGGCGGAGAAAGACAACCAGCCCGATGCCGTACTGGTTGGCACCACATCAGCAAACCTGTTCTCTGATGCGATTGGGAAGGGGGCGAAGTTCTACTACTGGGTGCGTTTCGTCAACGGCAAGGATGACCATGGTCCATTTCAGGGCGTGAATGGTGTTGTGGCTGAAACCAGCCGGGATGTGCAGGACATTCTGGATGAGCTTCAGGGCAAGATAGAAAAGAGTCATCTCGTGCAAGAGCTGCTCAAGCCCATTGAGGCTGTCCCACAGCTACAGCTTGATGTCACTATCCTGAAACCCAAAGTCGATGAAATTGAGGTGATCCGCCCCAAAGTTGACGCCATTGAGAACAAAATCCCCAGCATCGAGCAGGAGCTGGCTGGACTGGATGAGCGGCAGAGGGTTGCTCAGGACCTTCTGGATGATGCCCAGCAGCAGCTGGGAAACTCGAGCATCGAAATTGGTCTGGTGCAGGATCGTCTCAATGCCAAGCTGGATAAGTACAAAGGTGATTTTGACTCGTTCCGCGACGCGGTGTTCGTTGTCGATCCCGAGACGGGCAGCATCACGATGGATGCCGTCAATGCAGTGCGAGATGAGCTGCACACCTCTATCACCGAAGTACATCAAGGATTGGATGCCGTAGCCGGCCAGATAACCAGCAAGGCTGACAATGTCACCGTTGATGGCCAGGGCAAGCGCATCACTGAGGCAGAGCAGCGAATTAATGGCCTTGATGCCAGCCTGAGCCAGACCGTTACCAAGGGCGAGTTCACTGAAGAGCAGAAGAAGGTCACCGAGATCGGGCAAGAACTCAACGCCACCAAAGGGGAGTTGAGCCAGAAGGCCACACAGCAAGAAGTGGATGCCCAGGGCGAGCGTCTGGCTAACGCTGAAAGTAAGCTGACTGTGCATACCGATGAGCTGAGTTCACAGGCGCAACGTCTTGATGGATTGACTGCTCAGGTTAAGCAGGGGGATGAAACGCTGCAGGCGAGTATCACCGATCTCGCCCGGGTGACTGCGGAGAGTGATCGGGTTACTGCTCAGCGAGTCAGTGGCCTCGAGGTGAGAGCGGGTGATTCAGAGGCCAAGATCCAAGCGCTCGAGGAGATCATTGAGGATGACGGTGGCATCACTGCCGGTCGCTTTGATTCCATTACCGCAGAGCTTGACCTGCAGCGCGGGCAGGATGATGACAATGCATCTGCCACCATAGAGGGCGCTCTGTCTGGTGATGAGCGGGATCGGGAGAGCAGAAAAGCAATTGGCTCCATCCGCACCGAGCAGAAGGTGATCCTGACTGAGCAGCAGGCCCAGGCCCAGCGCATCACTGACATGAGTGTGAAGTTTGAAGCGAAGGATGCCACCACCCAAGCCAGGATCTCATCCGTTGAGAAAGTGACTTCGGCTGCAGACTCCGCGCTTTCTCAGCGCATCGACAACATGACTGCTGACTATAAGGATGGCGATGCCAAGGCTAACGCCAGTATCAAGGCGCTGGAGCAATCGAGCGCGTCAGCAGATGAGGCATTGTCTTTACGGCAGGATCAGCTGGCTGCCGAGCTATCGACAACCACTGCAGAGCTTGCTGCAAACATCACCCAAGAGGAGTCGGCCCGGGTCACCGCTGATGAGGCGATATCGAAAAGGGTGACCGAGGTGGTGGCCCAGTTCAGTGGTGAGCTTGAGGAGTCCAATGCAAGGATCGCGGCCGAGGAGCTGGCCAGGACTACCAAAGATGAGGCCCTGGCCCAGCAGATACATACTGTTGATGCCGAGTTCAAGGCCGCTGAAACGGCGCTGGCTGTATCACTCTCCGAGTCGAGCAAGGCCTTGGCTGATGCCGACAAAGCGCTTGGTGAACGGATCAGCACCATTGATGTGAAGGTCGGAGAGAACACCGCCAGCATTACCGAACTGCAGCGTGTGGTGGTCAGCAATGAAGAGTCGCTCAGCCAGCGCCAGGACAAGATGGAATCCGAGGTTGATGTCGGGGCTATCAGTCAGGTTGAAGGCGCGCTTGCTGTCGATGAGCGCGATCGGGAAAACCGGAAGGCTCGAGGCGCCATCCTCCAACAACAGAGCACGCTGGCCAACCAGCAGGAAGCACAAGCCAGAACGGTCGAGCAGCTGACGGCCGAGTTCGGCGCTGCCAATGCAGACATCAAGGCGCAGATCACCAAAGAGCAGTTGGTTCGGTCCACTGCAGACGAAGCCTTGTCTCAGCGGATCAGTGTTGTTGATGCTGAGTTCAAGGCCGCTGACAAGACTACAAATGCAGCTGTGGCGGATGAGGTCAGAGCGAGAAGCGATGCGGATAGCGCCCTTGCTGAGCGGTTATCGACGCTGGATGCGGAGCTCAAAGGGGCAGATCAAAACCTGAGCGCCAGCATAGATGAAGTCTCAAGGGTCAGCACAGCGGCAAACGAAGCGATCGCCGAGCAACTGGGCCAGGTGAAGGCTACCGCTGAATCGGCAGGAAGCTCAGCTATGGGTGCTCAGAGCAGTGCCAACCAGGCAAAAGAGGATGCGGCGGCAGCGGCAGGGATAGCCAATGGAAAGGGCAAGGTTCTCATTCAGTCCGCAGCTCCAGTCGTAGCAGATCGGCTCGCTCAGAATCTATGGATCGATACGACCAACGGCACCAACACCCCGAAGCGGTGGAGTGGGTCAGCCTGGGTTGCCGTTACAGATAAGGTTGCGATCAATGCCGCCCAAGCAGCCGCGGCAGCACAGGCGGCAGCTGATAAAGCAGAACTGGGCGTCACACAAAATGCCGCCGCCATAAATAGCGAAACCAAGGCAAGGGCTGAAGCAGATTCTGCTTTGGCCAGCCAGATCCAGCAGGTGACTGCAGACTATAAAGGCGCTGATGGCCAGCTCCAGGGGCAGATCACGACAGAGTCGAAGGCCCGTGCTGATGCAGATTCTGCCATCGGCGATCAAATAAATACCGTCTCTGCAGTCGCGAACGGGAAGAATAAAACATGGCGCCAATCAACTGCTCCTAGCGCCGGAATGGGAACCGGTGACCTGTGGTTTGACACCAGCAACAATAACCGTCCGTATCGGTATAGTGGTACCGCCTGGGTGGCTACGGACGACCCCCGAGTAGCAAGTACGGCTGCAGCTGTGCAGACCCATAGCCAGGCAATTTCGGACCTGCAAAATGGTGCGCAAGCCATGTGGACTGCTAAGGCAAGCGCCGGGAAGATCACCGCAGGCATTGGCATCGTTGCAAAGAGTGATGGCACCAGCCAAATCGCTCTGTCTGCCAGCCAGGTGTTTGTGTTCAACCCCAATAGCGCAACCCCGATGGCGCCGCTCTTTGCGATCGACAATGGGCAGGTGGTCATCGCTGAAGCCATTATCCGCAAAGCAACCATTCAGATCCTGAACTCAGAGAAGATCACCGCCGATTATGTGAAGGCAGGCGTGAGCTTGTCTGCACCATTTATTAGTGGTGCGGTGATCGACATGGGTAATGGCTACATGTCAGGGGGGGCGGCCGGCTTTGGTAAAGGGGGGCCATACGGCGGCTGGTCGTGGACATGGCACACCATCATCTATGCAGACGGTTCGATTTATACCGATCGCCTCTATGCCGCGAATGGGACATTTACCGGTACCGTCAACGCGAATAGTGGTGTGCTGAACAATGTAACGATCAACGAAAACTGCATTATCAGGGGAACACTGGATGCAGATCGCATAGTTGGGGATGTCACCACGCTGATAAAACCGTCGGGGAATTTCAGCATTGCGGCCTACAAGCGCGCCCGCAACATTGTATGCATCAAGCCGATTGCCGGTAATGCGGTTGTCTCTGGCTCCGGGACCATCGGGATCATCTTGATCTGCAAGATGAACGGGGTGGAACAAGGCCGATCTATGTACCAAGCGAGCTACCCTGCCGGCATAAACCGGATACCAATGCGGGTATCACTGCAGGAGGCGTTTGTTATTCCTGGGAATATCAATGCAAGCATCACCTTCGAGATTGTCCCATACGGTAGCGTGAGCAACATTTCCGAGCAGTACGTAGATAGTGGCAGTGTTTGGCTGATGGGCCTGTTCTGATGCTGAGTCCACTCCTGAGAATCTCAAAGGACACCAGCAACCCAGACCTCCCCGCCGAACTTCAAGACGCCATCCGTAACGGGGTGGCGTTTTTATTTGTGCGCGGCGGAGATGGTTTTGTCCTGAAACCAGTAGCCGAGCAGGGGTTAACCGGTGTGCTGGTGTGGATCGGATGGGGTGATGGTGGCGCACCGGAGCGGCACTTGCCTGAGGTGAAGCGGCTGGCCCGCCTGATAGGCGCTCGCTGGCTGCGCTTTCACTCGGCGCGCAAAGGGTGGCTCAAAGTGGCGCCTAAGATGGGGTGGGATCGTCAGCCTGACGATGCTGATGGCCTGTATGTATTTCAGATCAACCTGTGAGGTGGGGTGATGGGTAAGGGTGGTTCAAACGAGATCAAGGAAACCGAGGCCCAGAAGGCTGCGGCAGATGTGGCCACAGAGCAGTGGGACATCTACAAGAATGACCTGCAGCAATATGAGGACATCTTCATGGACAAAGTGGATGACCTCAATGATGAAGAGCAATACGACAAACTTGCCGGGACTGCTGCACTTGGTACTGCACAGGCCTTTGGCGATGCTCGATATGGCTTGGCTGACAGCCTTGCGGCGGGCGGGGTGGACCCAACCAGTGGCAAGTACCAAGAGGCAATGGGTGCACTGGAAACCGATCAAGCCCTGAGCCAGACCGACACGACCAACCGGGCCCAGTCCAGCCAGCAAGACAAGTTCGTGGCCGGGCTCAAAGATGTGGTGAGCATTGGCGCGGGCCAAAAGGCTGAATCCCTTGCTGGTATGGGGGATGTGGCAAACACCAGCCTGCGCAAGGCCACCAATGATGCCCAGACCTCCTTTCAAAACAAGCAGGCGACCGCCGGCTTGGTCGGTACTTTGGCCGGCGGTGCTACTGCGTATGGCCTTGGGCAGATGAAAGCACCTGTTGCAGCTGGTAGCAAGAAGATCAGCCCCACGGCATCTGCGCTGCAGCACAAAGGTTATTAAGGGGTAAGTCATGGGATATGCCGCAGACAAATTTGCCACGATCACCAGGGATAGCTACCAGGACTGGAAAAACAGGTTCTACCCAAAGCAACAGGAACTGATGGAACTGGCGACAAATGGCCAGTTGCTACGGAATCAGCTTGGCCGGGTAGACCTGAACAACCAGAACTCTCTGGCCGCTGCCAAGCAAGCCACCGATAACCGGATGGCTCGTATGGGGGTATCCACGAACCAAAGTGCCGACGACAACGGCCAGGGGTTGCGCATGTCCCTGATGACCGCCGGTACTGAAAACGGCCTGCGCGAGCAGGAACAGGCACGCCAGATGGGCATTCTGACCGGCGCCGATGCCGGGTTGCGTGAGGCAATCAAAACCGGTGGGGGTATGTAATGGGGTACGGGGTATTGGACATTGGCGCCCAAACGCGCCAACAGGGAATGGCTGGGCTGCGTGATGCGGCTAACCGAGAGGAAGAGGTAGAGATGGCCAACAAAAACCTCAAGTCAGCTCGTAAGCAGCAGACGATGAGTGCAGTAGGCACGGGGGCGGCAGTGGGCACGATGGTTATGCCGGGAATCGGCACTGCCATTGGTGCAGGTGTTGGTTTTCTGGCAGACAGCCTGTTTTAAGGGGGAGTAGGGGATGGGTGTTTCAGGATTGGCAGAGGGCTTTCTGGCTGGGTTCAACACAATGGACCGGTATCAGCGAGGGCAGAAAGAAGACGAACGCAGGGGCCAGGAGATGGGGTTGCGGGATGCCATGTGGCAGAACGAGCAGGACCGCCAGAAGGTTGCGGATCAGCGGTATAAAGAAAGTGTTGATTACGCCAAAGAGCGGGATGGCCTTGGGGATGCCCGTTACGAGAAAGAGTTCGCGCTTAATGAGCGGCAAGCAAAGTCGGCTGAAGCTCGGGCAAATGCGGCTGAACGCCGGGCTTCTGCCGGCGAGGCCCGCCAACAGCAGGAGTATCAGTGGCAGACTGAGCAGCGGGACAAGCAGCTATTCCAACAGGAAAACATGCCAATCATCCAATCTGGTTGGCAAGCGGTTTCAGAAGGAAAAGATCCCGGGCAGCAGTTCTGGTCTGTTGTGCGGGACCAACGGGCCGGCTCATTCAATCCGGAGCGGTACCTCGAGCCGGAATATGCAGAGGCCGGCAAGACCTTTGTCACCTATGCTGGCAACCTGGTGCGCCAGGCTCAGGATGGCAAGCTGGATCCTTCAACCCCTGAAGGGCATACACTCATCAATGATCCGAAGTTCATCAAAGCTGCGGGTACTATCTATCGGGACGAAGTATCCAAAGGGGTTGGGGATATCGACCCGGAGAGCGGGAAGACAATCACTGGCAAGCAACTGAGCAACATCATGGTGAGCCCCGATGGGCGCGGTGTTGTGCTGGGGGTTACGGTTACTTATGACGACGGCAGCACCGATGTTCGCCCCGTTACCGGTAATCGCACCTCATCTCCTGACGATCACCCCAAGGTGATCCCCATCAACGACTTCTTGAAACCGGCCTACCAGCGCGCGGCGCTGGCCAAACACATGATCGGCAATGCTGACCAGTTGCGGACTTCTCTTGGTTTGACGGCTGGACCGGACCAGGCTGGCTACAAGAAGGCGGTTACCGATCTTGAGAATCAACACGGCCAAAACAGGGCGCGGATCTCGTCCAGTAATGCAGAGGACAAGGATATGCAGCTGGAAGCACTGGACGCCCAACTGGAGCAGAGCAAGGCGGCGCTGGCTGACACCTATGGCATGACCAGCAAGCGTGATGAACCGGTTGCCAGCGCACCCATCAAGGAGTGGACTGGCGGTGATCCTGACCGACTCCAGTTCATCAAAGAGGCGAACCAGCATGGCAAGCTGGGCAGCCTACTGGATAACCCGACCAGGATGAACACCGCCTTTGAGCTGTGGCGCCAGCAGGCAACCAAGCAGAAGGCGGCAGAGCAGGCCACCGTTACTGCGAACCGACTACGTGACACAGAGACCAATGCCTATCAGGCAATGAGTCTGGCGCAGGCCCGCCAGTAGTTGCCATAACTCACTCCCAGCGTTAGCATCTCCCCATAGTCGGTCAGTCTGCATGCTGGCCGCCCCATCCTACAAAGCCCTGATCGGTTCGCCGTTCGGGGCTTTTCTTTTGCCCGAAAGCCGAGGACACCATGGACAAGCCTGGACTGCGTGACGCCCTGCCACAGCCGCAACAATCCGACCCCCGTAACGATCAATTTTGGGGCGACCTTGATAGCAGCCTGTCTGCCACCTCTGCCGCCCAGACCCTCTCCACCCCCACCCCAGCTCGCAATCTTGATGTGGGGCTTGGCGACCTTGCCCGCGGCGTCGGTGCTGGCGCGCTGGATCTGGTAGGCGGGATCGGTGAGTTGGCCGGTCAAGCCAGCGAATTTGGCAAAGAGAATGCCGGCAAGCAGGGAGGTGACTACCTGGAGCAGTCGCGTGCCAACTTGGCCAGCAAACTCAGTCCCGTACTGGACTTCGTTGCTGGGGCGGGTGACCTGGCAAAGTCTGGCGCCGAATCACTTTCCGAAGGCATGAGCCCAGATGCCAAAGAGGCCATGAGCCGCCGACTGGTTGATGAAACGCGGGAGGGGCGCCTGACCTTGGGGGATGGCTCGGGGGATATCGATGTCTGGGCCATGAAAATGGCGCAAGGGGTTGGATCCCTGCTGCCGACCCTGGCGGCAGGTGGAGTCACTGGTTTGGCTGCTAAAGCCTCAATTGGCCGCGCTGTCACCGCTTCCATGGTCAAACGTGGAGCGACCCAGGAAGTTGCTGAGGCGGTAGCAGCCAAGGCCGTCTCCAAGCTTGCCACCGGCGCAGCCGTCACCACTGGTGCGACCGGGTCGGTTGGCAGTGCGGGGGTGAACGCCAAAGAGTCCGTGCTCACGATGGGCTATGACGAGTTGGCAGCGAGCGACACCTTCCGCCAATCCTTCACCCGCATCGACCAGGATCAGCAAACGGCACACCTCTCCGACGAGGAGAAGCTGGCAATGGCCCGGGAGGAGACGGCCAACGTTGCCAGTCGCGCGACCATGAGCGATGCCAAGACCTGGGGCGCGGCTGCCATGGGGTCCATGATGGGTGACGCCATGCTGTTCAAAATGCTGGCAGGTAAGGCTGCGTCTGGCGGCATGCTGAAAGGGGCTGCCAAAGGGGCGCTTGGCGAGGGGATCGGTGAGACCCTTGAAGAGGGTACTCAGCAATACGCAGTGAACGAGGCGCTGAACGAGGTAGCCGCTGCCGACATCGACCCGATGAAAGGCGTGGTGTCGAGTGCGCTCGAGGGCGGCATGATCGGGATGGGTACCGGCGGAGCGGTGGGGGCGGTTGGTGGATTGCGAAGCGGTAAGCATGCCGGTGGTCAGGAGCAGGGCACCAAAGATCTGCTCGCTGACCCCGCATCGGTGATGATGGATGATGCGGCTTCTACTCCAACTGCGGAGTCCATGCCTGCAGCTGATCTTACTCCGACCACTGAGCATGATCAGATGGTACAGCCTAATCTGGCCGCTGCCGTGGATGGTCTGGCGGATCCACTGCAGGCAAGTAGCGAGCAAAACCCACTCGGCCCCAGCCCAAGCCAGTTCGACGAAATGAGGGATGTGCCAGCATACCTACGACAGGACGATACTGCTGACCGGTTCAAGGGGCTGGCCCAGGATAGCGAGGTGCAGCGTGCCCTGGCTGGTGAGTTTGGCCCCTCAGTGCAGGAGCTGGTGACTATCCAGGTCCAGGGGGGTGAGCAGGGTAAGAGCCTCTATGAGCGTGTGCAGGGTGGTGAGCTGGGGACTGACCCCTTTGCTGGCAACAAGAGCGCCCTGCAGGTGGCGGTGGAGGGGCAGCGCCCTGCCTTGCCGCTCAAAGATGTGATCTTTGCCGGTGACGCCAATGCCAAGCACAAAGGGGACGGGGTGGCCGCGCCGGGTGACCACGATGATCGCCAGGCCGGACCCGGTCCTCAGTTTCGAGGCAGCGAGCGCACCCGGTGGCAGAGCGGGCAGGAGGGGGATCTGCTCCCGCCCGAAGCGGTTGCGAAGCAAGAAAATATCGCGCTGCCTGGGGCGACCATTGACGGGGATGGGCGCGAGGTTGGCACCGAGCTCCCGCACCGCGATGTGATCTATGGCAGCGATCAGCGACAGCCCGATGCTACGCAGATGAAGGGAGATGTGCCGGTCGGCGCTGAGACTGACAGCATCTTTGGCCCGCTCCAGACCTTGCGCATTACCCGCAAAGGCAAGCCCTTTGCCAGCGAGAAAGAGGCTGCTATGGCCAGCCGCAAGGGCAAGGAGACCCCGGTCCCCCTCAATGGCGGCGGCTTTGGCGTGGCCGAGATCGCCGAGGTGAAGCAGGTGAGGGCCGAACAGCCCACCCCCAGCCAGCCCCAACAACTCGCACCGGCCGTCGATACCGGCTACCGCGATCTTATTCCTTCCAGCGAACAATCCGAGGTGCTCCATGACCAGCCTGCCCCGACACCTGCAATCAGCCGTGAACGACAAGGTGATCAGCCTGGCGCAGGCGAACCAGCTGCAGCGGGCACTGGAACAGCCCCTGCCGGACTCACCGAGCGAACTGGAACCGGAGATCCGACAGATCTCCCTCCTGCTCTACCTGCACCAGATGGACAGCAGCAGAATGACCCAACACTGACAACCCCGGCCACTGATGCCGGGGTTGCTGTTTCTGGGCCCGCAACCTCGACGCCATGGACAGAGATGGTCGATAACCCTGACGGTACCCTGACCTTGAGGGGGGAGGTGCCCTCCATCAAGCAGTGGGCCAAGGATAACGGGGTGAAGGCTATCCCACGGCGGGATGGCATGTTGGTGGCCAAGCCGTCTGTGGCCAAAGTGCGGGAGCTCGCCATGGCTGTCGCCAGCGAGCCGGTGCAGCAGCTCGAAGCTGCTCGTGCCGACGTAGCGCCGGAGCCCACCGAGGCGCAGAAGGAGGCGGGGAACTACAAGAAGGGCCACCTCAAGCTGCAGGGACTGGAAATCGCGCTTGAGAACCCCAGGGGATCCATCCGTTCCGGTACCGATCGGGGTGGCAAGGCGTGGCAGTCAACCATGGTCCATGACTACGGCTACATCAAACGCACCCTAGGGGCGGATGGTGATCACGTTGATGTGTTCATTGGTGATCAGCCCGATAGCGAGATGGTCTATGTGGTGGATCAGGTGGACCCCGGCACCGGCAAGTTTGACGAGCATAAAGTGATGATGGGCTTTGCCGATGAGCAGGCTGCCCGTGCCGGCTATCTGGCGAACTACGAACAGGGTTGGGAAGGGTTGGGGGCAATCAAGTCCATGCCAGTGGATACCTTCAAGCGCTGGATAAAGGAGGGGGATACAACCAAGCCAGTCAAGGGGCTGCGTGGTACCGGCTCTGGTAAAGCTGATGTGAATGCGATGGTGGCGGCCGCTAAGGCCGAGCGTAAGGCCGAGCGCGCCAATGCCATCGAGGCCGCGGGTACGGGCCATCCGGATTTGGATGAGGTGATCGCTACCTTCAGCAAGGAGCCAATCCGCAACGATCGCAACGCCTCGCTTCCAGCTCAAAAGAAGGTTTACGACACCATCAAAGAGGCACGCGGACTGCATGACGCTTACCGCTTCAGCACACTGCTTGATAGCAACTGGCAGAACGATCGAGACGAAGCCATCAAACTCGCCAAGGATGTCTATTCAGAGATAGGCGCCAAGGCAAGTAGCAAGCTGTCCGCAGCCAAACCAGTGCCAGCAGCAGGCAGCAAGGAGACCATCACCGACTTTGGTCAGAAGATTGGTGGAGCCCGCAAGGATGTGTGGGCCGCTTACCGGGACAGCGTGCAGGGTGAAACGGTCGAGGAGATCAAGACGCTGCCGTTGTCCAAGGCCTGGCCGGCACCAGACTACCAAAAGCTGATCGACGGTGGGGTGCCCCCCAAGGTGGTGGCCATCATTCGTGCTGCCCGCGACAGCATCCCGGCCAAGCCGAAGATCGGCTGGAGGCTGCAGGGCTGGGCTGATGCCGTCAAGAATCTGCGGGATGCCTCGCTTAGCATGCTGGACGATGAAGTGATGGCGAAGGAGGTGCAGCAGCGGATTGCAGACTCAAAATTGCACCTGGCTCGGGGCGTGGTAAGTCGCGCCGAGCTGTATGAGGCGGTGGGGCACCAGCGCAGCCTGGCTGACCTCAAGCTGGAGCGCGGCGAGTACAGCCTGTTCGGGGGGGGGAAATACGATCCACCCAAGACGATTTGGTCGGTCCAGCGCGAGGGTAGCTCCAGCACCATGGGGGCCTGGCCGCGCATGCTGGCCCAGGGTGACACCAAGCAGCAGGCCATCGATGCCTTCAAGCGCCAATACGAGGCGTTGACGGCCGAAGCCAGCAAGCCCAAGGCGATTAGCTTCGATATCTACAGTCATGGCGCAGGCAAGGGCTGGGTGGTCGGCAAAAAGGTGGGCCGCAACTATCTCGATCTGAGCCCGCCTTTTGAGAAAGTGGGAGATGCTCGCGCCTACCGGGAAGAGCATCAGGATGAGCTGGTCGCCAAACTGGCGCAGCGCAAGGCGATCCCGCTCGAGCGCCGAGATATCAATCAGCCACGTGTGGGCGAGGACATGCGTGCTGGTCAGGATGTGACCATGGAGCAGTTCGCCAATGCCTTTGGCTTTAGGGGGGTGGAGTTTGGCAACTGGGTGGAGAAGGGCCGCCGCCAGCAAGACCTCAATAATGCCTATGATGCCATGATGGATCTGGCCGCCATCATCGGGGTGCCGCCCAGGGCCCTCTCCCTCAACGGCGAGCTGGGGCTGGCATTTGGGGCGCGGGGCACGGGTGGCATCACGCCCGCTGCCGCCCACTATGAGCGGGGCAAAGTGGTCATAAACCTGACCAAGATGAACGGCGCCGGCTCGCTGGGCCACGAGTGGTGGCATGCGCTCGACAACTATTTCTCCCGCCTGCGGAGCGAGGGCGCCGACTACATGAGCGAGGCGCTGGATGTCAGCCTAGCTGCACGTGGCAGCGCCTTTGCTCACCGAGGATCGGTGCGCAAGGAGATGGTGGAGGCCTACGGTGCTGTCATGCGCGCAGTCAAGCAGACCTCGCTCAAGGCGCGCTCACAAAAACTCGACAGTCGCCGCAGCAAGGCATACTGGACCACCGATGTGGAGTTGTCAGCGCGGGCCTTCGAGTCATATCTGATTGCCAAGCTACAGGATCAGGGTGCCAGCAACGACTACCTGGTCAATATCGTCAGTGAGTCGCAATGGGACGCCGAGGCAGCGTTGGGGGTGGAGCTGGAGGGGAGCTATCCCTATGCCACGGCGGGTGAGGTGCAGGCCATTCGCGCCGGGTTCGACCAGTTCATCGATACCCTGGAGCACCGGCAGGATGGGGATCGCACCATCCTGTTTTCCAAACAGGCTATGGCCCAGGGTGACAAGCCAGCCAAACACCTTACCCGCAAAGAGGCGGAGCTGGTCACCAAGGGGTGGTTCAATCAGTACCGCGGCGCCGCCGGCATTGATGTGAAGATCCACGCCACTCAGGGGGAGCTCGAGGGGGCTCTGGGACTGGATACCAAGGATGGGTTGATCCGGCGTGCGGCGTTTGACGACGATGCCGGCACCCTGCACGTGGCTGCGGACACCATTTCCGACCCCAAGCGGATGCGCGAGATCCTTCGCCATGAGGTATTGGCACACTTCGGCCTGGCCAACGTCCTGGGTGATGGGGAATACACCAAGCTCATGAGCCGCCTCATCCAGTCGCAAAAGGACCCCAGCATGAAGCCGGTGTGGGACTGGGTAAACACCCATTATGCCGACGAGGACATCGGCACCAAGGCCGAGGAGGTGGTTGCCCATCTCGCCGAGCTTGAGCTGGGAGTATGGGGCCGAGGCTGGGATAGGGTGGTGGCCTGGGTCACCCGGGCGCTGCGCGCTGTTGGCTTTGTACCGGATGGCATCACCGCAGCGGAGACCCGCTCCCTGATCGAGGGGCTGGGTAAGAAGTTGCAGCGCAATGGCCCTGAGGACAACGGCCCTGATGGCGGCAAGAAGTTCAGCCAGGAGGATGCTCAGGCGCCGATGAAGAAAGGCGGTGTCAAGATGAGCCAAGCGGCCACCGCCGCAGACAAGGCCATGGGAAAGCTGAACCTAGGCCCTAAGCCTGATCTCATCGACAAGACCAAGGTAAACCTGGACAAACTACGTACGGTTGACCGTGGGGTGGTTGAATCCTGGGTTGATCGCTTCATCAAGAAAGCCAACACCGAGGTGCTCGATGCGCTGGCCCCGATCAAATACGCCGAGGATGCCGCAGGCATAACTGACGCGGCAGACTCCGGCTATGTGGCTGCACGCATGGCGACCGGGGCGGCCTCCACTATGCAGGCCACCATGCTTTATGGCCTGCCGGAGTGGAAGGACGGAGTGATCCAGCGTAAGGCCGGCACTGGCGAAAAAGATGCCCTGCTCGGCATCTTCTCGGATCTGGGGAGTGACCTTCACAACTGGCTTGGCTGGATGGCTGGTCACCGGGCGGAGATCCTACTGGCTCAGGGACGCGAGAACCTGCTCGATGCCAATGACATTGCTGCGCTCAAAGCCCAGGGCAAAGGCAAAGAGGCCAAGTTCATGGAGGCCAAGGCCCGCTGGAACCGCCTCAATGCCGCCACCCTTGATCTGGCGCAGGAGGCAGGACTGTTTACCCAGGAGGCGCGGGCTGAGTTTGAAAGCGAGTGGTACATCCCCTTCTTCCGTGAATCTGACGATGGCGATGTTATTGCCCCCTTCAAGCCGAGGGGCATTGCCAACCAGAACGCGGGCATCAAGAAGCTCAAGGGCGGGGAGGCCAACACCAACGATCTGCTCGAGAACATCTTCACCAGCACCAGCAAGCTGATCGACGCCTCCATGAAGAACATGGCGGCCCAGAAGACGGTTTGGAACCTGGCTGACACCGGCATCATCGAGGTAGTTGCCAAACCCAACATGATGGATTGGCGTACTCTCAAGAATGGGAAAGACCTGATCACCGTGAAGTTGGAGGGGGAGGACTACATGATCCGGGTTGAGGATCCGGACCTCTATCGCGCCATGACCTTCTTCGATCGCCAGCCGTTCGGCGCCATGGTCAACGTGGCCGCCAAAGCCAAGCGCCTGCTGACGGCTGGGGTCACAGCGTCACCCGAGTTCATGCTGCGCAACTTCTTGCGCGACTCCCTCTCCAGCTGGGCAATCAGCAAGGATGGCTTCAAGCCGGTGATTGGCTCTATTCGTGGGGTGAAGAAGACCCTGGCGATGGATGGTAGCACCATCGATGTGATGTTCAGCGGGGCCAGCTTCCTGGGTGGCTACGTCAACGGCAATGACCCTGGGGCTATGGCCGATACCGTGCGCAAGTCGCTGCGGCGCAAGGGGATGACTCCGGAGCAGATTGCTCGTTATGAGAAGTCCATCATCCGCAATGCGGCGCATGCCAAGGGCGTGGTGGCTGACGTGTGGGAGAAGTACAGCAGGCTTGGTGAGGCGGTGGAGAATGGCAACCGTGAGGCTGTATATGATGCGGCCATCAAGGCAGGCAAGAGCCACGCCCAGGCGGCATTCGAGTCGAAGGATTTGATGGACTTCTCCATGCTGGGGGCGGCCCGCGCCATTCAGGGGGCGGCCATGATCCTACCGTTCTTCAATGCCCGCCTACAGGGGCTTGGCAAGCTGACGCGGGAACTGCGTGATAATCCGCGCGAAATCGCCAAGCGGGCTGGCATGATCACTGCCATGTCACTCGGACTGCTGGCTGCCAACTGGGACGATGAGCGATATGAGGAGCTGCCGGACTGGGATAAAGACGCCAACTGGCACTTCTTTGTCGGCGATCAGCACTTCCGGATCCCCAAGCCGTTCGAGATTGGGGTGATGTTCGGCACCATCCCGGAGCGCATGGTGCGTGCCCTGGGTGACAAGGACACTGGCGCCCAGTTCGGCAAGGCGGTGGCCAGGGCGATCGGGGACACCTTCGCTCTGAACCCGACTCCGCAGATCGTCAAGCCGATGGTGGAGGCTGCTTTCAACTATGACAGTTTCCGGGGCGGCCCTATCGACAGCCCGCAGGATCTGGCCGTGCGTGCCGAGGCGCGCTACAACGAACAGACCAGCCTGCTGATGCGGGAGCTTGGCGAGATGTCTGGCTTATCACCAAAGCAACTGGAGCACCTTGTGATCGGCTATACCGGCACCATGGGCAGCTATGTAATGGCAGCAGCTGATGGCCTGATCCGTGCGGCCAGACCGGGAGAGTCAGCAGCCTGGCGCGCCGACGAGATCCCACTGGTGAAAGCGGTGTACCGCGGCACCGGGCCGGCCAAGTCTACCCAGCACATAGAAGAGTTTTACCGGATGCTGAGCGAGGTAAACCAGCTCAAGCGTACAGTGGACCAGTACCGCAGCGAGGGGCTGACAGATAAGGCCAGTGAGTTGCTGACGGAACAGGGTGGGATCCTCAAATCACGCCGTAGCCTGAGCCGCACACAGCAGCAAGTTAGGGTGGTGCGCAACAAGATAGAGCTAATCCAGCGTGACAAGATCATGGGGGCTGAGGAGAAGCGCCGGCGCATTGATGAGTTAATGGGCCGTCGCAATGACCTTGTGTATCAGTCGGTTAAGCATAATCGGCAGAACTGGGAGTGATGCCCATCACCTCTTCCCAACAAAAGACTTGAATGGTAGAGGGTCACTCGAGTATAACCACATCAATCAATGACACTACGGGTGGTGTCATCTATAATTGCTGGTAGTGGAAGATGACAATAGATGAAGCGATTGAGTCTTTCAGGCGAAGGAAATCAAGTATTGCCTGCAATGGAAAAGATGGTCTATTGATTGTGCTGGAGTCGTTTGGGTTTGAACATAGAGCTGGGGATACAAAAGGGCACCGGGTCTTCTCGCATGATGAGTTCTCGGCTAGAACCGGATCCTATGTATCTCTCACTATCGATTGTGGCCATAAGCCCAATAGACAGATGAAGATCGCTTATGTATTGAAAACAATACGCTTTTTAGAAATGAACAAGGCTATTTTAGAAGAGATTCTCAAAGAGAAAAATGGTGAAAAACATGATAAATCCTGAAGAGTACACTGTTTCTGTCAGGATGGAGTCAGTTGATGGCGAAAGAATGTATGTCGCCAGAATCCAAGAACTTCCTGACGTTGAAGAGTATGCAGACACGGCAGCGTTTGCTAGGGAATTGGCCTTAGATAGTATTCTTACAATACACAGAATTTGTGTAGAAAAAGGCCTGCCTTTCCCTGAACCAATGAAAATTTCAGTGCCAGATGTCAGTGGTCGGGTCACTTTACGTCTGGCAAAACAGTTGCATGCAGATGCTATAAAAATAGCATCTATTGAAGGGATAAGCCTTAATCAATTTTTGTCTAATGCAATTTTAAATGCTGTTACTTATGTTAAGACTGTAGATATATTTAGGCAGTCGATTGATGATTTGGTCAAAAAGACCGAAAGTAGATTATATTCTTCCTACAAGACAACAATAGAGAGGAAGCGATTGTCTGATACATATGAGTTTCATAGCGGACGTGTATTTCGCGCTTTAATTAATACAAAGCTTGATGAAACAGTAAGCGAAAAAACAATTGGTATATATCATGCTTCTATTGATTTAAAAGAACAAGCAGTAAAAACAACGGCTGCAGTTGAAAGGGGCATGAAGTTTAAAGAGGTTGTATTCCAATGATGAATTTCTTCGGCTCTGTGAGTTTAGATAGCGTATTAATAAAAAGCATGTCATTTAATGTTAATGATGACATTAAGGCAGAGAATGGTCGAGTCGCTATCAACCATGAAATTGTTTTAATGAATCCGAAGGATATGGAACAGGAAAGTATTGAGTTTGTAAAACTAATGGTATCCTTAGACCTGAATGGGTTAGATACTAATGATAATTCATTTTTTACATTGAAGAATACTTATGAAGCATACTTTAATGTTATTAATAATAAGCATTTCTTCACCAGTGAAATCAAAGAACGTTCACACTTTTGTTTCTTATTAATTTACCCTTATATAGTTGAAGATATACAGCAAATATTAAAAAGAGCTGGTATTGAAGGGGTCGAATTAGCACTAAGTGCAAGCCCAGAAGATATGGTGCGCGAAGAATTATAATTTTCTGATTCCTAATCCAAATTAGAAAGGCCGAGCTCAGTAGAGATCGGCCTTTCTAATTACTGCTAGCGATAGGATGCATGATGTTGGCGCTGACAGCGTCCAGTTTCAGCTTCACCTTGACGCTGATTCCTTTTGCAGCAGGGTGCTTGTGTTTCAGCAAATCCAACCGGAGTGATCTGGATGACTTTATGGCATTCAGCTTTTTTATTGTTCTGGTTGGATTTGCATTGAATGTGTTGATATCAGTTTGGTGAATGGCTAGTAGCAGCCATATTCGTTACAGGTCTGACTGAAAGCATTCCCATCACTATCGATTCCATTTGTGATGGTTGAGTTGCCGACTCTTGTAGAGGTGCTATTCCAAGAATTGCCATCAGCATCTTGCCCGGTGGTGTAAGTGCTATTGCCAATTCGTTGGCTCTGCTGGTTCCAGCTTGATCCAGTGCTGGGATTCTGCCCGTTGACATAAGTTGAGTTGCCAAACTTCTGGACGGTATAGGTATTTCCGCTATCGTCATAGCATGTTTTTAGGTTGCCAGACCCTATACAGTCAGCAGAGGCTGCACCTGAAAAAAACAACAATGCAGCGATGGTTGTAGTGGTGATGCGCATCAAGACTCTCCTTTTCTATCAGCAAATTTCGATTTTGGACCGTTTGAGGCTGTACGTCAGTGACATTGATCACGTCAGCATTTCTTGTTTTTCATTTCCTCTGTAATCACTGCCAACATCTCCCTCATTTCGTTGAGATAGTCGGTTATATGTAGCCAGCACTGGATCTACTAGCGTGCTGGCGGCAAGCAGTGGCTCGGGTACCAGGACAAGGTGCAGCAGGGGCTGATTGAGCACAAGATCACGATGGTGCCGATGGCAGTGAGCGACTTTGTGAGCAGGTGCGCATTACCTCAAAGGGACTGACCAGGTCTGCTCAACAACTCAGCATTGGCGCTGTGCAATGAGCGCCGCCCAACAGCAAGGAGAGCTAGTGGATTTGCTGGACGAGCTGGAAGGCGTTGACCTGACAGAGCGGATCCTGCGCATGATGTAGGCTTGAGCTCAATCACATCTAGGGGCCTCGGCCTCTTTTTTAATACCCAAAGCGGTCCAGAAATGATAGATTCACCACATCACTGTATGCCCATACAGTATTTCACAGCCGAGAGGCTGAGAGAGAAAGGGAGACATTGGATGGCACCATCATTGACCGAACTAGAAGAGCTTATCGAGACATTGGATTTAACGCCTCAGGAGGAAGATAGATTCGCGCGCATTCTTGAGAAACTTCGCGATGAAGCCACTGCGTCATGACGCAGAAGGATTCGGATTAGCCCGCCACTGTGCGGGCTTTTCTATGCGTACAGATGGGATAACCAATGGAAAATTCTGGGGTATTTTTGGGGCAATTTTGGGGCAAATCGAGAGGGAAACTGCGGGGAAATGCGGGAGTAAAGCGAACGGAGATGTTGTGATAATCCTGTAAAAGCCCAGATATGGCGCGGCTTTCGGGGGTTTTAGCTTACATATAAGTGTTGTTGCTGCTTAACATATGATTGTAAAAAAATCCTTAATTATCAGTGCTCTATGTCACTGGTTGAAAATTCTGGGGCGCTATTGGGGCAAATGCCCATTCTTTTGCATTGCACTCCAGATCAAGTCGGCCTCACTGCGGCTGGCGGATTCGATCCATTTTCCATAGACCTCTTGCAACATCCTTGCGGAGTTGTGGCCCATCTGTTCAGCTATGAACGCAAGATTTCCGTGAGCAGTAATGTTCCAACTGGCAAAAGTATGCCTAAGTTGGTAGGCACGACGATATCGAACCCCAGACTTTTTGATTGCTGCTTGCCATGGTGCCACCAGGAAAACTGCGGAGTAAAACGGTGGTCTACCTGGCACAAGCCTGGTTGGACGAAAAACTGGACGCAATGTTTGGCGCACGATCATGCCACCTGGTAAGTGCATGTCAATCTTTGCGTCCGAAAGTGCCCCAGTTATCTTAAATTGTTCCTGTAATGCGGCCAGAGCCGGGGGCATCAGCTGCACAATCCGAGTACGATTTGTCTTAGGCAGTTTGAACTGCATCTTCTGTTGAGTGATGTTGCGCCGGATGTGGATCACCCGCTGCTCCATATCGACATCCTCCCAACTTAGGGCCCGTAGCTCACCGGGACGGATCCCGGTATAGGCCAATACCAACAATATGTTCTTGAATTGCTTGTTAGAGGTTACCTCCAGCAGCTTTTGAAACTCCCAATGCTCAAAAGGGTCTGCGCTCTTTCCTGTACTTAACTTTGCGGCATGGACGCGTACATCAAACTCCCTCTCGATAAGTTCATTCCTGGCTGCCCAGTGAAGTAAATTCCCCACGTGCCCCAGGTAGGTCTTGACTGATCTTGGTTGGCAATCGCCGAGCAAATCGTTGCGTAGCCTCTCGATATGCATGGGGAGCAGGTCGGCAATCGGCATGTCTTGGCCAAGGAACAAGGTCATTCTGCGAAAGGCGCTAAGGTATGAGCGCTTGGTTGAGATGCCGACGGTTGGACCTACGCTCTCCATAAATGCTGTGACGGCCTCAGCCAGGGTCATTCTGGTGGCATTGCTCATGCCTAGGCGCACGAGAGCCTTGGAGTTTGGGAAGTGTTTGGCATAGTCGAAATTGCCTAGTGCGATCTCGTGCTTAATCGCCGCCAGTTTGTTTGCTGCGAATTTAATATTCGCTTTGCTCAGGGGAATGTCGAGGACTTCGCGGCAGCGGTTACCTTTGTAGCTGAAGCAGAGTCGCAATTTGTTGCCGTGTACCTCTATCCCGGTCAGTCCTGCAACCAGGGTGGAAAGGTTGTCTATTGCGTTGACTCTACCCACTTGTCGTACTCCTCGATGCTGTAACGAACCTGTCCATCAGGACCATATTTCCAGATCACTCCTTCCGGCCATTCGCCTTTAAGGCGCCGTCCCTCGGCTGCTTTCTCAGTCATGCCAGTTAGTGCTTCAAAGAGGCGTGGTCTCACCCATCTTGCACAGGGGTAGATGTAGTTGCGTTGCATGTGGTCCTCGATTTAAGAATCTCTGCAAGCCGGTGGTGCCCGCAGGTGTTGTAGTAGAAGGTTTGAACTTGCTTGCGAGAGTGCGATGCCTGGTCAAGGCGGTACTCCCCAAGCTCTGGGGTTTTAAGGTTATGCAGGTTGGCGAGCCTGCCAATGGCTTGAGCGCTTACCCCCAACTCTTTTCCTAATTCGGTGGCACTCCAGAGCTGGCCGGCAACCCTGGGCGCTTCGATAGGCAGATCGAAGTGAGCCAGGATGCGGCCGATCTCGGCGAGCTTGGCCGATCGGGAAAGGGTGGGGGAGCGCACGGTGCTGACCAGGTCGTTGAGTAGCTGGCTATCCTGGTCGATGGTCAGTTGAAGTTGTTGCATGGCGTGGCCCTCCTGTTATTGAGGATGGGGCGCCAATGGGATTGAAGGAAGGGCCGTTATTTCTTGCACCCCAAATCCGGGGAGCAAGACTGGCTCGCCGGCTATGACCGCCAGCCGCGGTATCCGGAAAAGCCAGGATCCCGAACCCGCTGAAATGGCAGGACAGGGAGGTGGGCTATCAAGGTCTTTAGCTGGGGGTTATCTGGCTGGCTGTCGATGGTGACTTTGGCGCCGGGGTTGATGCGCAGATATCGATCCCGCGCATCAGTAGCCTCTTCTCGGGTTAACCCTGACTGGATGATGGGTTCTCGGTAGCGCATGGCTCACCTCCGAAGCCTGTGGTGATTTTGTGTCTGCAAGTAATGAATCTTGCGGGCTGCAGCTTCGGCGGTTTGCCGATTGCAGGTCGTGCCTCCAGGCAGGACGAACATTTCGGGCTGCTTTGGATGAGGCATGACGACGCCGAGCCCAACGACTACTGCACCGCAGTAGGGGCTTTCGGTCTTTTGCATGGGAGTCCTATGAGTTATCCACCGTTTCTGTGTGACCAGCGGTGGATGAATTGGGGGTATCAGGCTGCAGCGCTGATGGGCTCTGCTCCGGCGAGTAGTAAGGTCAGTTTGCTAACGTCCCGGATCCGGTACTCGCCGCGCCAGCCTGGAGCGAAGATTAGGAGCATGGAGCCCTTTGGGTTTCCCTTCATTTCTTCACCGGTAGCCTTGTTGATGAAGCTCACCCGGCCGTTGCGCCACCTGCCGTTGTCGTCGTGGTAGCCGGTGATGTGGCGCACCTCGCTGGCGCGTTCACCGGGATACCATTCGGTGCTGGTGTCTTGCGGTACCAGCATGACGGTGCCAATCCCCTTGCCCTGCTGCTCGATAGCCTTTGCAACCCATGGCCCGATATCGGAGTAGGGTGGATTGAGCCAGGCCCAGGGCGCGCGCGCCGAGGGGCTGATAAAGTCGCCCCAGTCTACGCTCAGGGAGTCGATATCTGGCGTCAGGTATTTCTGGCACAGGGCTGTCTCCGGCAGGGCTGCAGCATCGAGGATGAATTGAAATTCCCGATCGAGTGCCCTGAAAAGATAGAGCGGGGTCTGGGTCATATCTCGGGTGTTGGCCGGAGTTGTTGAGCCGCGGTAGTCAGCCATCAAATTGGCTCCTTTAGTGATCAATAACGGCCCCGTTGGTGACGGGAGAGTGAGTTAGTAGTTGATGGTCAGGTGCGCGATCTTGTGGCTTGCGACGTGCTTGATGAGGTTTATGGCCTTGTCCTCATCGATACCAAGGCCCATTAGATCCATCAAGATGGCGCTGTTGATCCGGCCGCGGTGATCACGGTCAGCAAGGCGGCGGGCATCCTCTTCATCCTTGAGGCGCTGCTCGTTGGCAATGCGCTGGCGTTCCTGCTCGGCGGCGCGGGTGGCGGCCTCTTCTGCCTGGCTAGCGGCGTTCTCTTCGGCCTGTTGGCGTGCCAGCTCGGCGGCTTCGGCATCACGTCGGGCTTGCTCCTCACGCACGCGCGCGGCCTGGGCTTGGCGCTGGGCCTCCTGTTCGCGGTGCTGGGCGGCTTCACGCTCCAGGCGCTGGCGATTCTCTTCTTGAAGACGCGCTTGTTCTGCGGCCTGCTCGGCTATCAGGCGCTCGCGGTCGATTCGGTCCTGTTCGGCCTGCTTCTTGCGCAGCGCTTCCAATTCGGCTTGCTCTGCTTCGTACTTCTGGCGAGCCGCCAGAGTCTCGCCAAGACGCTTGGCTGCGAGTTCCTTGGCGACGGTCGCCTGGGGCAGCAGTTCTTGCCAGGTGTCGTCCAGCGCGGTCTGCTCGACCTCCAGCAGCATGGCCTGCAGTTCGGATGTGGGGATCTCGTTGCTGGCAGAGGAGCCCAGTTCATTGAGGTGGACCAGTCGAGATTGCAGGGCTTCAACCCGGGCAGCCTCGGCCTCTTCAAACCGGGTCAGCGGTTCACGCACTTCCTCTTTCAGGGCGTCAAGGGTGTCACGGATGGTCTTACGATGCTCATCAATCTTCCTGGGGATGGCCTTGTACTGGTCGGTCAGCTCTTTACCGAGCCCGTCCAGGTAGGTTTTTGTCTTGGCCACGGCATAGGCAATGCTGGCGATCTCCTTGCGTCCCTTGGTGGTAGTGGTGTCTGGCACCAGGCTGGTTGCCTTCTGGCGAATGTCGGCCAGTAGTTCATTCACCCCAGTGCCCTCGGTAAACAAGGTGACAGCGGTGGTGGGCTCGATGACAACCAGTTGGGCTTGGGCGTTATCGGTTTTGGCTTGTTCGGTCATGGTGGGTCCTCTGGTTTGAATAGGCCCGCTTAGTGCGGGCCTGGGTGGTTATTGATGGTTACCGCGCTCGGCATCGAGTTGGCGTTTGCGCTCACCGGCGATCTGCTTGATGCCGTTGATGATGGCTTGATCGCCGGTTTCGTTTGCCCAGGTCCAGGCGGCGGTGTAGGCCTGTTGCCACTCAGTGGTTTCGCTGGAGCCTTCGATAGCTGCGCAGTGGTCGGCGTAGGCGCTGGCGTGATCCACCTGTTCGGTAGTCTCTGCTGCTTGCTCATGATCCAGGGTGACCGGTGCAGTGCCCTGATTACGCATTGCGTCCAAGGCTCGGCTTGCCGGCTTGGTTGACTGAGGCGGCTGGCTGCCAGGGATCTCGTTGATGACGATCTCCTTGCCCTCCATCTCCTCTGCAGTGGGCTCGCTGCCGATCTCCGGCCAGGCTTTGCGCAGTGCTTGCGCTTCCGTACATTTGGCCAGCTGGGCATAGGGGCGCTTGCGCCACATAGCGTTAGGACACTCAGTCTTACCGCTCTGGGTGGCGTAGTTCTCCTTCCAGCGTTCCAAGGCATGGAATGCCACCCGTTGCCCATTCACCACCTTGTAGACGGTGTATTTGCACCACTGCGGGTAGGTGACCTTGATCTTGTTTTGCTGGTTGTAGGGGTCTTGGAACTCTTCGGTCACATCCGGACCAAATACCGGTTCGTCAGCACCAGCGTAGTTGCCTGAGCGGTCAGCCTGGATCCGGTACATCCCGATCCCGGGCATAGGCACATCCCGCCAGACCTTATCCTTGGTGCGGGCGTCGGTTACCTGCATTGGCACCAGATGGACGGGCTTGAGCAAGATGTCGAGCCCGCGAGCCTTGCAGTAGTCGATGGCCATCACCACAGAGTCAGGATTGGCACCAGGGTAGATGGTGTTGCACAGGGCGTTCCAGGTTGGTTCATCAATCCCGCGCTGGGCGAGCATAGGGAACTGGGCGGCGAAGTTTTCTGCCGCCTGTTGCTTGATGCTGGTGATGTTGCTCATGCTGCTTTCCTTGTCGCCCAGGCTGGGCGCTGGAGGGGTTTGAAGTCGTGCCAGTCATCGTTGACCCGGCATTCGTGGAAGCGGTGGAGGTCGCGGTGGAACAGGTCCTTACCGGCGTCCTTCCAGTCGTCCGGTAGGGGGCGCACTCGCACCGGGTAGCGGCCACAGTTCACGCTGGTGCTGACCGCCAGAAAGACGAAATCCGGCTGCTCGCCCATCACCCGGTGGAACCCTTCGGAGTACATGGCGTCCTGTACGTGGTAGCGGAAATCCTCGACGTGGCGCTCGAAGCGCCCCATGTCGTCCACCGATTTCACGTCCAGGATGATGGGGTGCTCGCTAAGGTGACGATCGGGACGGATCCGGCACAGCTCCTCGGTCTGGGGGTCAATCCAGTAGAACGAGGCTTCACTGTGACCCTCTTGCTCCAATAGCCAGCGGGCATCGGGGTGGGCCAGCACGCTGTCGCGCATCAGCTGCAGCTTGCGGCCTTCCTCGGCATCCATCACCGTTTTCCCCAAGGTGGCGCAGCCGGCCAGAAACTCAGCTTCGGCTTCCTTGCCGGCGTTGGTGCGGCGGTTGAACGGCGGGGCAATGATGAAGCGCTGCTCGAATTCCTCCGGCTCCAGCAGCAGACAGTGAATGGCGCTGCCCATATCGAAGGCCTTGAGCTTCTCCTGATCGAGCGGCGCATTCTTGGCCCAGATATAGGTGGCTGGGCTTTCGGCTATCTGGTCGAGCTGGCTTTTGCTGACCCCGGGGCCGGCGTGATACTCCTCGTTGGAGAGGCCGAACACCCGGCCGAGCGGGTGTGCTCTGGAGGTATCTGCGATGACATTCATGCTGCGCTCCTGTGCTGGTACTGCTCCCATTGCTCGGCGTTCATTTGGTCGTGCAAGTCGGCGAGGTGGTAGCCCCAGGCGTCGTGGGCCAGATCGGTTAGCCCTTCATCCAGCACCTGCTGGATCTGGAGGGTGAGCGGTACCTTGTCACCGGAGACCATCAGCAGGTAGATGGCCTGGTTGAGCTGGGCGGCCCGGTCGGAATTCACCTCGACGAGCAAGGTGGCCGCATCGGTATCGAGCTGACCGGCCAGCAGTAACGGCAGGTTGGCCTCAGTCCACGCAGCGATCCACTCAGCTTTGGCGTTGGCCTCCGCCTCCTGGCTTTCGAGTAGGGCTAGCAGGGTGTTTTCGTTCATGGCTAAAGCTCCATTTCAACCAGGAGGGCACGCTGTTCGTGGTAGACCTCGATAGCGCTGCGGGTGGTAGTGCGTTTATGGGCGACCCGACGTTCCTCGGTACCGGGTTCGACATTCACGCTGTAGCGGTGCTCTGTACGGGGCAGCATTGAGCCGCGAAAGCCCATCACCTGGGCTTCGGTGAGTTTCTTCATGGTCGGGTCCTGTGGTGGTATTCAGCGGCTAGAAGCGTTAACTTGGTATCATTTGACGCTTCATTTGCTGGAGGAGTTATGGCGTGGTTTAAAGTGGTGACGGACAGCACTAGCAGTGCCGAATATATGCAGATTGCACAGTGGGACCGCGTGCTACTTGGTCAGGGCATCGTAGGTCACACCGTGTTGTCTGCGCTCAACGATGACGTGGGTCAGCTGACTTACTTTCTTTCTGCTGAGTTTGAACCGATAGCACAGGCAATTAAGGCAAGCCCGTGTGAGGAACCGTCAAAAGCCAGCGAAAATTCGCTTAAGCTCGTCATCGGGGATCCCTCGGTCCTTCACCCGAGCGAGTAACCCCCTGATCGCATCGAATCGAGGGGTGAAGTAGTTCCTGACGAAGCCAAATTCGGCAGTCCCATCGCCATCGATAAAGCCATCGCTGTAGATGTTGATGACTCTCCCGTCACGGCTCCTCACCTGAAATACCAAGAGCGGTGGGTTTTCTTCGGATTGGGCTTTCTGTTCAACCACGCTGGCAGCCATGAAGAGGCTATATCCATGCATGGTGATTTCCGTTCCTCCGGAGCTCTTTAGAAAGTCCGCGGCTTCGTTACCAATGAGGCCATCGTCCAGGGCTTGTGCAATCTCGCGAAGAGCTTGTGCAACTTCAGGGGCAAATCGACGATCGCCAATCCCATCGTTCTGCATGTGGATGGACACCACTCTGCGCTGGACAGCGATGTTCTCGACACTGCGAGGGTTAGTGAGGCCAAGAATCTTCATTCTGATGTCTCCAACTTAACGGGCTCTTTCCCTTGGCCGGTAGTCAGCCAGGTGAAGTGGGTAGAGAGCTCGGGGTGCTGTGCGATCAACAGCAGGGTGCCGCCGCTGATTTCCCGGTAGTTCAGCTCGTAGTTCTTGAGCGTGGTGGGTGGTATACCCAGGATATCGGCGAACTTCGGCCGGCTGAGGCCAAGGCGTTCCCGCAGCTCACGCAGGCGTTTGCGGCATGCATCATTGAGTGGGGGGATGGTCTGGTTGCTCTGTTCGGTACGTTTTTTCATGGTTGGGTCCTTTGGTGGTAAAAACAAAAACCCCAGCGCGAGGGCTGGGGTGATTGGGTGAAAACGAGTGAGCATTACTGCTTGGGCTTGTATTTCTCAAAGTAGTTTGCAGCGAGATCTTGGCCTTTCTCAAGTTGAGATGGTGTCATCGAATTTGCAATGTAGTCACGAGCTTCAGTGGCAGGTTTGAGGCCGGTTGCCGCAGCCACCGATAGCCAAGCATAGGCTTGCACATTATTCTGTGGCACACCTTTACCCTGGGCATATGCCAAGCCCAAGTTGGTTTGGGCTAATGGCAAACCTTGCTTGGCCGCTTTTTCATACCAGAAAACTGACTGTTGATAATTTTGTGGCAGGCCCATCCCTTCGCTTTGCATCAATCCAAACTTCAACTGTGCCTCGGCATTACCTTGTTCCGCCGCTTTAGCTAACCAGCTGGCGGCTTGCTTATAGTTTAGGGTCACCCCCTGACCTTTCAAGTACATATGACCAAGTATGTATTGCGCATCAGCATTTCCCTGCTCAGCGGCTTTCAGAAACCAGCTAGCGGCCTTTGTATGGTCTTTGGCCACACCTTGGCCGTCATAATAAGACGCTCCGACAAGGTATTGAGCGTTTACATCACCTTTCTCGGCCGCAGTCATCAGTGTGGCCAGATCAGCCGACGTGGCCATAGCAACGGGTGCCGCCAGTAGTGATAACCCCAGTAATATCGTATTAAGTATCATCCTAGATCGACCCATAACCCCTCCTTGTTATTAGTAGGGTAATTATGGCAGTTAGCGGTGAGCTCATTACATTCTGCCCATCCCAAAACATCGCGCTGTTCACGCTATTTTGGGATGCCGGCTCGCAAGCCGGCACCCTTCACGTTCACACACCGCTTTCCGGTTTGACGGGTTATCGGCGCATCCCTACCGGCATCGGGATTTGTGGTTGTGAGCCGGTTCCAGGTTGTTAAAGAGCAAGCTCAGCCGAATTTGGCGTGAGCGAAGCCAAAGCATCCTTGCGGTGCTTGAGAAAGAGGCTTTGGCTACGGCGCTATTAGGGAAGCGCCAGACCCGGGTCAGACGGCGTTGCGGTGGAACTCGGCGCGCCAGTGGAGGAGGGCGCTGTGCTTGGTAAATCCAGTGGTGCGCCTCTGGGCTGCTCGGGCCGCAACGATGTGGTGTTGCTCAGCGGCCAGCATGGCGATGACAACTTTTTGCTTAATCGCACGGCGGCGGGCGGTATTACCGTTCAACTTATCGGCGATCGACATCAGGATGTGGTCGGCGCGTTGTGCGGCTCTGGAAAAAATGCTCTCTGCCATGGTACATTTGCTCCTGTTGACGGGTTGGTCCTCGTTAACTCCTTCCTCGCTTTGGCTTGGATGGGTCCTGATTGTTGGGGTTGGTCCCCTGGCAATCTATCTTGGCCGGGGTGGTTCCCGGTCCTTCAAAGCCCGCCTTGTGCGGGCTTTGTCGTTCTTACGCGCTGGTCAGGCGCCTTCTACTTTTCCCTGGTTAGGGGCGGGTCCTGTTGCTGGTGGTCGATGATTCGTCTCAACCGGTTGAGCACTGACTCAATGCTCATGCGGTTGAGTGCTCCCGCGCTCGGCGGGAGCATCTGGTTACGCTGCAGCTTGCAGGTTGGCTGCACGGGCCTTGTGTTCTTTACCGGCCTCGGTCTTGACGGTGTAGAACAGGCCGCCACCGCGGCGTTTGCCGAGGTCAGTGATGTTGGTGATCACTGCCGGAACGGTGACGCGGGTCCGGGGGTTGGTGTACTGCACAGGGTCATTCACTTTCATGGTTGGTCCTCTGGTTTGGTTCTCATTAACGCCCTATCTGAGCGATTCGATTGTTTTACCGAACAAAACGAAGGTTAATCTTCGCGAACATATTCGTCAATCATAAATGTTCGGTTTGGCGAACTTTTTTTTATAGGGGCGTAAAAAAGCCCGCATGGTGCGGGCAAGTGGAGAGTTTCGTATCAACTACTCTTTCAGGTCTCGGCGGAGTTCGACCATCCGGCCGTAGACCAATGCATCCTTAATGGGTATCACGCCTAGCCTTGGATCGTCGGTAACCAGGTTAATTCCTGACAGCCCATCGAGGGCTTTAAGCAGACGTTCCTGCTTGTTGCTAGCCAACCGAACAAGGACGATGTCGTTTTGACGAGGGGTTCTATCCGCGAGGTCTATGATGCAGATATCACCTCCCTTGATCCCTGAGCCAGCAAGGTTGTCATCATTGGCAACAACACCGATCAGCTGACCATCAGCATCACTGAAGACATGGCGTCCACTATCCAGGGTGGAGAGGGCATCAGTTGGGTGTTTGCTAAGGTCTTGCAGCTCCCAAACAGGGACTTTCCCGAGATTGGTCTCGGTTACATAGGTTCCACTTTCCTTGCCTGTGTAGAGCCACAGCGGGTCACAACCCAGAGCCTTGGCGATCGATAGCAGGCTGCTAACCCGCAAATCTTTGAGCGGGTCAGACAAAAGAACAGAGATTACGGCTTTGCTGATCCCGGACTTACGCACCAGGTCAGCTTGCTTGAAGCCGCGCTCTTTCATCATGTATTCCAGTCGATCTCTAAAAGAGGTCATGTCGTTCCCGTTCGCATAATAAAACAATAGGCCATTTTGTCCTATTTCATGTATGTAATGCCGATTGTTGACATGTTCGCTAAAGCGAACCAAAATGACAGCCGCACTATGAAAACCGATAGGACCCGACCAATGAAGAAACGCGAAGTGATTGAGTATTTCGGCAACATGGCCCGCGCTATGAAAGCCATCGGCATCTCCCGCAGCCTCGCCGTGAAGTGGGGCGACGTGATCCCGGCCCAGCACGCAGTCAGCTTTGTCATCGCCAGCAATGGCGAGCTGCGGCTCGGGCTGGAGGATTACCCACTGAACAAAGAGCAAGACCATCTCGCCCAACAGGCCGCCTAACCACCGGCCTGAGTCATTACCAATAGAGGACCAACCCAATGGGACGACCAGCACTGTCTGATCACGAAAAAATGGATGCCATTTCTCCACTGCGAGTACGCGGCAACCCGGCACAGCGCCGAGTCTGGCAAGAAGTCGGTGCAGAGCTGCAGATGACCGAAACCGCATTTGCTCGCACCTCGCTACTGATCCTGCTCAAAGCCATATCTCAGCACGAACCCCAGATCCTGACGAGAGCCGTCAAACGGGCCAATCGGAGCCTTGTCGAGCAGGGATACCCGCCCGTCACCGTGGAAGAGATCCTGGATGGCTCTGGCCTGCCTGAGCGCGGCCTGCTGCTGTTCACTCCAGAGGATGAAGCGGTATATGACGAGGAAAGGCCAAAGCGTCCCCTGCAAAAACTCATCAACTTCGTTCTCAGGAGGTAACCCTATGACCATTCAACTTCGGCCGCCACGCCCGGCATCCCAGCATGTCTGCTATCGGGACAACATCATCCTGAAAGCGGTGATGCACGAGCTGGCGCTTGAGCTGGATACCGCGCTTATCCCGACTGCGCACGCCGCCGGCACCGATCGGCAGGCATTGCGCCTGGCCCGTGAGCTTCAAGCACGCACCGTTGAGCGTGCCGAGGCCCAAGTTAGCGCTTAATCATCTCTCACACCCGACTTACCACCGGGTGTTATCAGGACCCAACGATGACCATCACAACCCAGGCCCCTGGGGTCGAACTATTGTGCGATTGCCGCCGTTCCTCACTGTTCGAGCAGGAGGTGGCAGCATGAGCATGCTACTGATGGCCAAGGCCATGAGCATCAAGGTAGGCAACCCCTTGCGGAAGCTCGTGCTGATCAAGCTGGCGGATAACGCCAGCGATACCGGTGAGTGCTGGCCGTCATATCAGCACATCGCGGATCAGTGTGAGATCTCTCGGCGCTCGGTGATTAACCATATCGACGCACTGTGTGAAGTGGGGCTTCTGACAAAGGAGTCCCGAGTCGGACCACAAGGGAAAAGGTCGAACGTCTATGTGCTGACGTTGGATGGTGCAGGAGCTGCACATCCAGAGGTGCAGGAGATTCACCAGGGTAGTGCAGGAGCTGCACTAGGGGGTGGTGCAGGAGATGCACATAGAATCAGTCACTCTTTAGAACCAGTCATTGATCCAAAGATCCCCCCTGTATCCCCCCAGGGGGAAAAACGTCCTGCAGGTGAAGCCCCGCGACGAGGTACCCGTTTGCCGAACGACTGGGTGCTTCCAGGCGAGTGGGGGAGGTGGGCTATCCAGGAGACAGGGCTCCCCAGGGAGCGGATCTTGATGGAGGCGGCCACGTTCGCCGATTACTGGCAGGCGCTGCCCGGCGCCAAAGCAGTCAAGCTGGACTGGGAGAAAACCTGGCGCAACTGGATTCGCCGGGCGGCCAGCTCGTTCCGAACCGCGGTACAGCGGAAGCCCTTAGCCAATATTCAGGCGGCCCAGCAAGCCGCTCAGGCACTTCGAGAGTCGGGGAGGGGAGACTATGACGACAGCACTCCGCTCTAACCAGACAACCACCCTGAGCGCGCCAGGGGACGCGCAGCAGGTCAGTGCTCGCATGTCGGTATTCTTGGCCGAGGAGCTGCTGCCGTTGATGGCTGGGCTCTGGCCAGCCAGTGCCAATCAGCTGGACGGCAATGCCCGCGGCGTAGCGCTGGCCTGGGGAAGTTTACTCAGGGGCTTCAACGCGCAGCAGATCCGTGAGGCGGTGCTGCAGCTTGGGGAGGATGCCGATCGGCAGTATGCGCCGCGGCCGGCGGAGGCAAGAGCTGCCATTCTGCGGAATAATCCTGTTCCCCGCGCTGCGCCAGTTGGCCGCCAGGTGTCTCTTCGAGTATGTGAGATGGAGGCGGAGGTGAGAGTCTATCTGCGGAATCGCAGTGTGCCCGCAGAAGAAGTTGCTACAGAGTTGCAGAGGGTGCTAGTTGAGAAGGCGAGGCAGGGGGTGGCGGTGATTGGGAAAGCAGCATGAGGGTTTAGGAATGAGAGCCTGCACATCCTGGAGTTCTCCCAGTAGACGGGGCAATGGGATATTGCAATCCGATTAAGATGGAAGGCACCGGCCTAGGGCCGGTGATAACTAGAAATGGATATTTTATACAAAGAATAAAAATAGACCAAATGCAATCATGGTAGGCACATAAAATGCTTTCAGCCCCCCGAAGGTACCAATAATCGTGCTAACACTATTTGATATGCCTCCGGGTTCTCTTTGATCAATGATTTCTGCTGATTCAATATTTTCAAAAAATGGTAACCAATATTTCTCAATAAACTTCCCTTTTTCTTTAAAGTAGTGACTGTGGCCACCACGGAAATATCTATTAGTAAATCTACGGTTGTTCCTCCCCTTGAATCCTACTCTTCCTCCCATTCCCATCCCAAAAACTAAGAGTTCACTTACTAGTAGAGGGAGGTCATCGGTACCACAGTCATTAACAATTTTGACTGAGCTTGATTTTAGCAACTGAGTGAAGTCATACGACTGTTTTAATACACTGCCAGATAAAACCAATAGTTTTATATTCTTTGCATCATTGATAGATAAATATTCTAATGCCTTAACTGCCACATAGGTACCGAAGCTATGACAAAAAATATATATATCTTTGTCTGGATGTTCACTCACCATGGTTTCCATGGCGTACTTGAACCTTTTTACTTCACGGTTCCTGGATAGGCTAAACAGAAATGTTATAAAAGAAAATAAACCATATTTGTATGTTTCAAATAAAACCTCACTCGTGTGAAGGTTTATTTTATCCTGCAATTGAGTCTGCCACTTACCAGTTGATTCGATGCCATGAATGGTCACGCATATTATTTTTTTCTGGTTGCATTCATTTGATATTTTTGTGGATAACTTATATTGAACAGCGTTAATTAATTTTTTTAGCCAGTCACCACTATGTATTGGTGCTTCTATAACAGAAAAGCAGAATGCGTAAAACTCATCTCTATATAATGAAATATCCTCAATGTTAGCTGTTATGCCTATTATTGTGTCGGGCTTGTTGAGTTTTCTTTTTGGGTTATTTGAGTTTGATTTATGAGCTATTTCTTTCAAAAAATTTAAGCCGTTTTTAGCCAAAGCGGGCTCATCTCTTTTTGGAAGCATTACATCTAATATCAGTATGGTATACAATTTTGCTGATATGTACTTCCTGGCATTTTGAATGTTATTTGCAATGTCGATGCTTTCAATGTTGCATAAACCATTTTGAGATAGCTCACGCTTTATATTGAACGCACGAGTTTCATCATCATCAACTATAAGTACGAGCATACTAGATACTATCCTTGATTATATTGGTTATTTCATCTTTCCACTCGCTATTAGCGTTACTGTAAAAAATGAATCCTTTACATTGTTCAGGATAGCTCTCTGTTAATTCCGCTTTTAGAGATTCAAAAGAATGTGAGCTCTTATCTTCACTGAAGTTTTTGTATTGCGTTATAAATAAAAATGGAGTATAAATCTTCCTTCTTATTACCTTCCTTGCCAACTCCTTTCCACCAAAGACTCTGAATGTACCCCCCGTATTTGTTTCTGTCTTATCAAAAGTGGGTAAACTCATATCCAATAGCGCAAAATCATACCCATTATTTAACAGCAAAGACCATGCGCTAGTAAATGAATGGGCTTCATCTATGATGGAATCTTCAAACGAATTTTTAATTGATGATATTATGCTTTGTCTCTTATGCATATTATCTTCTACTATAAGTATCTTTATCATCGTATATAACCTCCACTGTAAAGAAATTATCATCCAGTTCGACACCTAGATCGTAGTTCTTGGATAGATGTATGAGGTCATATTTTGATTTGTATAGACCAGAGCCCCCTTCTTTAGCAAGTAGTTCATCTGACCGCATCTCGGATAGCTTTGACTTTATTACATCTAAATCACCAGAGCTAAGCTCGGTTCTCTTGGCGGCACTTACTTCATTAAAGATGGATATTTTAAATGATGTCTCGGTGTGATTGTTAACAATGACATTTATACTGTTTTTGTTGATGCCATTTTCAATGCTGTTGTTAAAGCAATTTATAAGTGTTTTAACTAATGATGAAATATCCCCCCCCTGGGCTTCACTTTCACATTCTCCATATACCTTAATGCTATAGTGAATATCGCTTGATGATATTTTTTCAAAGCATTTTTGTGCTAACCTCACAACGTCTACTATTGGGCTCGGTTCAAATTCAATATCCTTTCTTAGATTAAACCATTCACATACACTTTTAATACTTTCCTTGATGTCAGATTGGGCTTGTTGAACGGATATAGTTAAGTCATTTAATGAGGTGCCGCGCTTCTTGTCGTTGATTTCAGAAAGTAGAGTGTTAAATATTTTATCGATATCGACAGCAAGCTCTGCATTTAATTTATGATGCATTTTAATGAGATTGCTCTCTAGTTTTTCATTGAGTATTGTAACTATCCAGCTTGGTGCTGCATCGCGGTCAAATGAATTAATGGCAATTTTTAAGGTGTCAATAAAATTAATATCAAAGCAGAAAACCCTATTAGGGTTGGGGGATATATCAGTCTTCATCCAGTTTTCGGCTTTCTCCATTAATTCATAGAAGTCCGCAGTGAATTTTTTTAGAGAGTCATTTATGTCTTTTAGGATGTAGTCCTGTACTATATCGTAGTAGTTAATCCAATGAGTGTTATCTTTTATGTTTTTGGGCATATCACGGTCAAGTTCACATAGAATATTATGCTCTTTTAGTTTTGAGCACATTATGTTACCGAAAAAACCATGCCTAATTTCAGAGCTTAGGTTGATATCAAGGCCGAACTCTGGGTTGTTAATATATGCATCTCGAATTAAATTAACTAGATTTATTAATGGACCATTACTGGTTGATAATTCGCAGTTTTTTATCGCTTCAACCAAAGGTTCTATTTCAATTTGTTTTAATTGTAATATACTGTCTGTGTCAACATGTATTTTGGCGGTGCTTAATTTCGCTACTCCACTATCAAAAATGACATTTTCTATTAATTCAGAGAATTCATTGTAGAATGATATATCGTCGATTAGCTTTTTGCTTTTCAATCCTTGGATTATTTTTATTCTCTCCAAGGTCAGATCTATATTGTTTTCAAAACAACCTAAATAATCAATATTGTCAATGGTGGCTATTTTTTTCAAAAAGAAAGTCTGCATTTCTGATATTTTTTCGAGTGAATAAAGTAACTCGCTAGGACGCTCAATACCCAAGCTAAGAATAAATTCCTCAAATATATCATTAAATATGTCCTTATTGAATCTTTGGCTGTTTACATTATAGATGTACGCAACAATAACAGCCTCGACTGTAAACAAATTTTCGCTTTCAACATAGCTGATAATCTCAGTCAATGGGAAGCATATATAACTTTGGGGAGTTTCGATAAGCGTGCGCGCTGTAAACTCTAGAAGCTGTCTTTTGTCATTTTTTCGTAAATAATAGAAGGTTTTTAAATCTATATAATCTTTATATATCGCGCTGCATTTGTTGTATCTTTCAAGGCTTAGATCTGCGTTATTGAAATCTTCTCGATTTATAAATTCAATGAGTTCATTTTTTATTGATATTAATGGGGTGTGTGGTGTTTCTGCAACTATGGAGTATTCAGAAGGCGCGCTGAACTTTCCTGTGGTTGCATCAAGAGGTGTAGCTGGCTCATAAAGATATGGAGTCATCGATATGATTTTATGACGTTCGTCACTTGTAAAGTGATATGGAGCTACTTTTAAGATGCTAAGAACTATATGTTTACTCAAATCTAGCGGGTGTATTCTTACAGATAATTCGTATAGATTCTGGATGGATGTGTTAACATGTTGAAGTTTATAAATGTTTATGAGGTTGTTGAGACATTCTCTTATTATTTGGTGGATGTTGTTATTTGGGATTCGGTCTGTGTATACATAACACTTAGCATATAAACATAGATTAGATGCTATATTGTCACACTCAGGTGATTTTAACTCAAGTTGGTCTATTATGTCATTGTAATAACCCTGGTTATATAGGCGGGTTATGTGGTTGGTGTAGTGATCAATAGCACCTAACTTTAATTTGAAGTCATTAAGATCGCTTTTATCTAAAGTCGTTTTTAAACTTATGATTGCATCAGTTATTGGATTTGTATTCTCTAGCTTTTCATTAATGCCCTTGTTTATTTCTGCTTGTATAATACATTCGCTCAAGAATTGATAAAAATCAATGTAGTTAAATTTCTGAAGGTCGTAATAAATGCATGATGATTCAATGCCATCATATAATGGATATGGGAGGTGAAGCAGCGAATGTGCTGCTGCTAGTTGCTTTGCATCTGCATGAATGAATTCTCTATTTACCCTCTGTATTTGATTGTCAATGAAAGCAGTCATGCTCGTTGAGGTATATCTTATGTTTGCAGTTTTCATATATTGGGTTGGTACTGAATCATTCAGTGAAAACACTTTCTTCATGAGGTTTTCATGTTTTAAAGTGTTTTTTTCTAAATACCCATAAATGAAAATTTCCATAGATAAAGCCCATAGCGAATCACCATGCAACTGACTGAAGTTATGTATGTTATTAATCGCATCTTCGTAGTTTTGGAGAATGATTAACTCATATGTTTTACGTTTTAATACTTCAAATTCTTCAAGTTCTTTTATTTTACTAGATAAAAGATGATGATATAATAAGGTGATATGTGAAAGATTCATTGTTTTGTATGAGAAGCATGGCTTAGAGGCATACTCCTCGAGTCTAGCTGTGTAAAAGTTGAACACCCCTTTAATATCTTCGTTTTTTATGAGTATTGCTATAGATTTGTCAAATTGTTCAATAGGGTAATTGGAGTAAATAAAATCGATAAATGCATTTGTTATTGCGAGCTTTTTGTTCCCCAGGTAAGCTTTAGGGTTTAAAATATTATTTATTATTTTATGTGATGTTTCACTTTTTCTTTTATTATTTTTCATGCTCTTCTCGATTTTTAATTTTAGATGTGAGGGGGGGTAATAATTAAATTTGTTTTTTAAATGCTACCGCCCCTAGGTTACAGCCCCCAAATTGCTGCTTTCGACCTGTGATCTGATGACAGTTCCTCGTCATGGGTAGGCCTTGCACTGAGCATGGGTACCTTACCGGAATTGTAATTCATATGGTTCCGATTGTTGAGTGTATTGAGCACTGAATCAGGAGGGGATCACAATTTTATGGGGGTAATGCTGGGGGGAGGGTGGAGCGGGAGGGAAGCACCCGCTCAGGGTGGGAGAAATCAGGCAGACATGACGGGATCAGCTTTGAAAAATCTTAGTGCGGTGGTACTCGAGGAATGTGGCCTGCTTAGCGTTGAAAGGACCGACGTTTAGGGGCAGCTCAACGCCCCACTGTAGCAGGGCCTGCTCGATGCTGGGCTCGGCACACTGCAGGTCGCCGGAGTCAGTGAAGGTAATCCAGCCACGGTCGAACAGCTTGTCGATGTGAGGGGAGAGCAGAAGGCCGTTGTGGCCATCGAGGCGCTCGGCGTTGTTGTCACACTTAGACCAGGGCTTGATGTGGCTGGCAATCAGCAGGGCCTTGTTGGTAACGCCGGTGACTCGGCAAGCAGGCTCAATTTTCTCCAGGTCCCTACGGAAGTTGCCCTGGCCGATGCGAGCTTTGGTGAGCTGCAGCTTCTCT
>RCUT01000060.1_pt1 | contig 62098 bp, 54 predicted proteins | sample 2166171 | NCBI WGS metagenome assembly RCUT01 (sample SAMN09932757, study PRJNA488358) | compost metagenome | isolation source: compost soil in 4-hydroxybenzoic | place: Germany: Experimental Botanical Garden | reverse complement strand
CTACGACGGGATTCGAACCTGTGACCCCATCATTATGAGTGATGTGCTCTAACCAGCTGAGCTACGTAGCCATCTTTTTTTTCGCGTTACCTTATCGGCGTTGCGGGGCGCATTATGCGTATTGGGCCTGCGAGCGTCAACCTCTTTTTCAAGGAAAATCGCTGGAATGTGACTGTTTGGTTAGGTTGCGAGCAGCGTGGTGTAATAATCGGCAATTATTGGTTATTTATCGCTTTTAACCCGTAAATAAAGACATAAAAAAACGGACCCCGCGGGGTCCGTTTGTCGTCTGACTCGATTATTTATAGGCCGACTGGTGCACGCCTACCGCGCGTCCTGACGGATCGTTCATGGTTTTGAACGTTTCATCCCATTCGATCGCTTTAGCCGAAGAGCAGGCGACTGACGGGCCTCCGGGGACACACTCCGCGGCGCTCGGCAGCGGGAACAGCTCTTCGAAGATTTCACGGTACAGATACGCCTCTTTCGACGACGGCGTGTTGTACGGGAAGCGGAAGGCGGCGGTTTCCAGCTGCTGATCGGAAATCTGCCCGGCCGCCACTTCTTTCAGCGTATCGATCCAGCTGTAGCCAACGCCGTCTGAGAACTGCTCCTTCTGGCGCCACGCCACGCTTGCCGGCAGGTAGGATTCAAAGCATTCGCGCAGGATATGCTTTTCCATTTTGCCGTTGCCGCACATCTTATCCTGCGGGTTGATGCGCATGGCGACGTCGAGGAACTGCTTGTCGAGGAACGGCACGCGGGCTTCGACGCCCCACGCGGACATCGCTTTGTTCGCACGGGCGCAGTCAAACATATGCAGCGCCTGCAGTTTGCGCACGGTTTCTTCATGCAGCTCTTTGGCGTTTGGCGCTTTGTGGAAATAGAGATAGCCGCCAAAGACCTCATCAGAACCTTCGCCTGACAGCACCATTTTGATGCCCATCGCTTTGATTTTACGGGACATCAGGTACATCGGAGTCGACGCGCGGATGGTGGTCACGTCGTAAGTTTCGATGTGATAAATCACGTCGCGAATGGCGTCGAGACCTTCCTGCACGGTGAAGTGGATCTCGTGGTGCACGGTGCCCAGATGGTTTGCCACTTCCTGCGCGGCTTTCAGATCCGGCGATCCGACCAGGCCGACGGCAAAGGAGTGCAGCTGCGGCCACCAGGCTTCACTACGCTCCTGATCTTCGACGCGACGGGCGGCAAACTTTTTGGTGATTGCGGAGATGACCGAAGAGTCCAGGCCGCCGGAAAGCAGCACGCCGTAAGGAACGTCGGACATCAGGTGGCTTTTCACCGACTCTTCCAGCGCCTGACGCAGCTCGTTTTTATCGGTCACGTTGTCTTTTACCGCGTCGTAATCAAACCAGTCGCGCTGGTAATACTCGCGGATTTCGCCATCTTTGCTCCACAGGTAGCTGCCGGCCGGGAACTCTTTAATGGTGCGGCACACCGGAACCAGCGCCTTCATTTCTGATGCGACGTAGAAGTTACCGTGTTCGTCGTGACCCATATACAGCGGAATGATGCCGATATGGTCGCGGCCGATCAGGTAAGCATCCTGCTCGCTGTCGTACAGCGCGAAGGCAAACATGCCCTGCAGATCGTCAAGGAAGGCCGGGCCTTTTTCCTGATACAGCGCGAGGATGACTTCGCAGTCTGAACCGGTCTGGAAGGCATAGCGGTCGCCGTATTCTGCGCGCAGCGCCTGGTGGTTATAAATTTCGCCGTTCACCGCCAGGGCGTGGGTTTTTTGTTGGTTATACAGCGGCTGAGCGCCGGCGTTAACGTCAACGATAGAGAGACGTTCATGGACCAGAATGGCTTTATCGCTGGCGTAGACGCCGGACCAGTCCGGCCCGCGGTGGCGCATCAGGCGGGAAAGCTCCAGTGCCTTTTTACGCAGTTCTACCGCGTCAGTTTTAATATCCAGTACGCCAAAAATTGAACACATAGCCTTCTCCGTTACCCTGTCGTATTTGATGTTGTGCAGACGTCGTCTTGTTGCGAGGTCTTAGTGCGTGTTTAAGAAAATGCCGCAAAGGAGAGGGCGGTGCAAGGGATTTACGGGGGCAACAGGAAAAAACGCAATTGTGATTGTTGAATATTAAAAAAAGAACATGTTTTGAGCGACTTTATTGACGGATATTCAAAAATAAGCCGCTTTCATTAGATAGGGGCTTTTCATTACGGGCGAAAAATGAAAAACCACGTCCCGGGACGTGGTTTGGCTTAGAAAATATCGATTTCGGCCACCGACGGATAGATCCACGACGGTCGGAACGGCAGGCTGTCGATGTCGTCAAGCGTCGAGACGCCGGACAGCACGAGGATCGTTTCCAGGCCGGCCTGGAAGCCCGCCAGAATATCGGTACGCAGGTTATCGCCGACGATGACGGTTTGCTCGGAGTGGGCCTGCATCTTGTTCAGCGCGGAGCGGATAATCCACGGGCTCGGCTTGCCGACGTAAAACGGCTTGCGGCCGGAGATCTTCTCAATCCCCGCGCACAGCGCGCCGCAGGCCGGGTAGAAGCCGCGGCCGTGGGTGTCCGGATTGGTGGCAATAAAGCGCGCGCCGTTTGCTACAAAGAAGGCCGCCTTGTGCATCATCTCCCAGTTAAAGGAGCGGGTCTCGCCGACGATGACAAAATCCGGGTTGACGTCGGTGATGGTGAAGCCCGCCTTATAAAGCTCGTGGATCAGCGCGCCTTCGCCCACCACGTAGGCTTTTTTCCCCTCCTGACGGCGCAGAAAGTCGGCGGTCGCCATGGCTGAGGTGTAAAAGGCGCTATCCGGGACGTCAATGCCCGCCGTGGCGAAGCGATTGGCCAGGTCCTGGCCGGTCTGAGACGGATAGTTGGTCAACATCACCAGCGGCATCTCTTTTTCGAGAATGCGTTTGATAAATTCAGCAGCGCCCGGTACGGCCACATTGTCGTGCATCAGCACGCCGTCAATATCACAAATTACGTTTTGAATGGTCATGGACAGTCCGACATCGTTGAAGAAAGGCACAAATGGGTGAACAAAAAACAGGCTAACTTTCCAGCAGGCGCTGGAGCAGGATCCCGTTGAGCATCGCGCGTTTCACCAGCGCAAAGGCGCCGATCGCCGAACGATGATCGAGCGTGGATCGCACCACCGGCAGATTTTTGCGAAACGCTTTTAGCGCCTGGGCGTTAATGCAGCCTTCGATGGCCGGGAGCAAAACCTTTTCGGCTTCGGTGATTTCGCCGGCGATCACCACCTTCTGCGGATTGAACAGGTTAATGGCGATGGCAATGGTTTTTCCCAGGTGGCGGCCGACGTGTTCGATAACCTCGCAGGCCAGGGTATCGCCCTTATTGGCGGCTTTGCAGATGGCTTTAATATTGCACTCGTCCAGGCTAAGGCGACTCTGGTAGCCCTGTTCCAGCAGATGGCGCACCCGCTGTTCGATGGCCGCATTGGCGGCGACGGTCTCCAGGCAGCCGAAGTTGCCGCAGTGGCAGCGCTCGCCGAGCGGGTCGACCTGAATGTGGCCTATCTCACCCACGTTACCGTTGCGGCCGATAAAAATGCGGCCGTTGGAGATAATTCCCGCCCCTGTGCCGCGGTGGACGCGCACCAAAATAGAGTCTTCGCAGTCCTGACTTGCGCCAAAGTAGTGCTCCGCCAGCGCCAGGCTGCGGATATCATGGCCGACAAAACAGGTCACTTTAAAGCGTTTTTCCAGCGCCTCTACCAGGCCCCAGTTCTCAACCTGAATATGCGGCATGTAGCGAATGACGCCGCTTTCCGGATCGACAAGGCCGGGTAAAATGACCGAGATAGCGATGAGCTCACGGATCTTGCGCTGGCAGCGTTCGCTAAAGGCGGCGATGATGTTCAGCAGCGCGTGCTCGAGGGTTTCCTGCGTGCGTTCCGGCAGCGGGAAGTGCTCTTCTTCCAGCGTCTTGCTGCTTAAATCGTACAGGGTCAGGGTGGCGTCGTGGCGGCCGAGGCGTATGCCAATGGCCTGGAAGCTGCGGGTCTCGGCAATAATGGAGATGGCGCGGCGGCCTCCGGTGGAGGCCTGCTGATCGACTTCTTTGATCAGCCCGCGTTCAATCAGTTGACGCGTGATTTTAGTCACGCTGGCAGGGGCAAGCTGGCTTTGTTCCGCGATCTGAATGCGCGAGATGGGGCCATGCTGGTCAATCAGGCGGTACACGGCCGCGCTGTTCAGCTGTTTTACGAGATCAACGTTACCAATTTGAGCATGTCCGCCTGCTGTCATACTTTTACTTACTCAGTGACGACCTCGTTACCATTAACGATGGTCTTGATGATTTTATAGTCGCGGGTAAAGGCGGTCAGGTTAGCGACCATTCCCGGCGCAATGCTGCCGAGCTGCTTTTCCACGCCAATGGCACGCGCAGGGTAGAGGGTTGCCATACGCAACACTTCTTCCAGCGCGATACCGCAATGTTCAACGAGATTACGCACGCCTTCAATCATGGTCAGCGAAGAACCACTGAGGGTACCGTTTTCATCTACGCACAGTCCGTTACGGTAGTATATTGTTTTACCAGCAAAAATGAACTGCTCAATATTGGCACCCGCCGGCGCAGTGGCATCGGTCACGAGGCACAGCTTGTCGCCCTTCAGGCGCTTCGCATTGCGTACGTTAGCATAATCAACGTGCATACCGTCGACGATAATACCGCAGTAAACGTCCGGCTCGTCAAAAATAGCGCCCGCCAGACCCGGCTCGCGTCCGGTTATATACGGCATGGCGTTATAAAGATGGGTTGCGAAAGTGATGCCCGCGCGGAAACCGATTTTGGCTTCCTTGAGGGTGGCGTTGGAGTGCCCTGCGGAGACGACAATCCCGGCGTCGACCAGCTGGCGAATCACTTCTGGCCCGACGCGCTCCGGGGCAAGGGTCACCTTGGTGATGACATCGGCATTTTCGCACAGGAACTCCACCAGCGCGGCGTCCGGTTTACGCACGTAGTCCGGGTTGTGGGTCCCTTTTTTGACGATGTTCAGCCACGGGCCTTCAAGATGCAGGCCCAGCGCCTGGTTAGGATACTTTTGCAGGTACTCGCGCATAACGCGCACGCCCTGTTTCATCAGATCGTCGCTGGAGGTGATAAGCGTTGGCAGATAGCTGGTGCAGCCGGAGCGTTCGTTGGCCTTCTGCATGATTTCCAGCGTTTCGACGGTCACCGCATCCGGGCTGTCGTTAAACTGCACGCCGCCGCAGCCGTTCAGCTGGACGTCGATAAAACCGGGGGCGAGAACGGCGCCGTTGACCGAGCGTTGCTCAATCTCGGACGGTAAATCAGCCAGTGAACAGATCCGTTCGATAAGGCCATCAGCGATAACTATCGCATGGTCATCCAGAATTTCATGACCGGTATAGATCCGGCCTTGGGTTAATGCATACATACGACCCCCGGTTTACGCACGCTTTTCTTCAAGCCGGCCTGATGAGCAGACCGTAAACTGGCCGTTTTGCTGCCGGCTGAATGATGGCGTGCATCAAAAAAAAGAAATGTCCCGCGGGGGTAGCCGCAGGACGGGACCAGATTACAGCCCTTTGACGTTTTCGGCTTCTAATTCGTTGAAGTATTTCAGCGTCTTCACTTTCAGTTCCATGGTGGACGGCTCGTCGCAAACCACCACGGCTTTCGGGTGCAGCTGCAGACAGGTAATGGTCCACATGTGGTTGACGTTGCCTTCTACCGCCGCCTGCAGCGCCAGCGCTTTCTGATGGCCCAGCACCAGAATCATCACCTCTTCGGCATCCAGCAGGGTGCCAACGCCCACGGTCAGCGCATATTTCGGCACCAGGTCAACGTCGCCGTCGAAGAAGCGGGAGTTTGCCACGCGGGTGTCATGGGTCAGCGTTTTAATGCGGGTACGGGAAGCCAGAGAAGAAGCCGGCTCGTTGAACGCGATGTGACCGTCGTTACCCACGCCGCCCATAAACAGGTTAATTTTGCCGTAGGAGCGGATTTTCTCTTCATAGCGGCGACATTCTGCATCGATGTCTGGCGCATTACCGTTGAGCAGGTTAATGTTTTCTGCCTGAATATCAACGTGATCAAAGAAGTTGCGGTGCATAAAGCTATGATAGCTCTCCGGATGCTCCTTCGGCAGGCCCACGTACTCATCCATGTTGAAAGTGACAACGTGTTCGAAGCTAACCTGGCCCGCTTTGTGCATCTCAACCAGAGCTTTGTAGGCGGTAAGAGGTGTACCACCGGTAGGCAGACCCAGTACAAACGGACGGTCCGCAGTCGGTTTGAACGCATTGATGCGGTTAACGATGTGGCGAGCAGCCCATTTACCTACTTGTTCAGCTGTTACCAGGGGAATCAGTCTCATTCTTCACCTCTATAGTTAAATTAGAACCTGGCGGATTGGCGCCAGTACTCTATGAAGAGTATTGCAGTAACTACGCCGACCGGCTCAATCCGTGTTGATTTTTTGAATGATAAAATAAGTTTTCGTTGTTAGCCAGTCCAGGGGAGGGGTTAATACGATATTTGGTGATTATAGTCACAAAAAATACGCGTTTAATTTGCGATACGAATTAAATTTTCACACACTTTGCGGGTAAGTTAAAAAACTGACCTTTTTACACAATAAAAAAATGGCTTTGAGTGAGCCTCATCGGGGTCTCATAGGGGGAATAAGATGAATATTTTAGGTTTTTTCCAGCGGCTAGGTAGGGCGTTACAGCTCCCTATCGCCGTGCTGCCTGTCGCAGCGCTGCTGCTGCGATTCGGTCAACCCGATCTGCTTAACGTGCCGTTTATCGCGCAGGCAGGCGGGGCAATCTTTGATAACCTCGCGCTGATTTTTGCGATCGGCGTGGCGTCCAGCTGGTCTAAAGACAGCGCCGGCGCGGCGGCGCTGGCCGGTGCGGTAGGTTATTTCGTATTAACCAAAGCAATGGTCACCATCAACCCAGAAATTAACATGGGCGTGCTGGCGGGGATCATTACCGGTCTGGTTGCCGGTGCCGTCTATAACCGCTGGTCCGGCATCAAGCTGCCTGACTTCCTGAGCTTCTTCGGCGGGAAACGTTTTGTTCCTATCGCGACCGGCTTCTTCTGTCTGGTGCTGGCGGCCATCTTCGGCTACGTCTGGCCTCCGGTACAGCACGCTATTCACGCCGGCGGCGAGTGGATCGTTGCCGAGGGCGCGCTGGGTTCTGGTATCTTCGGTTTCATCAACCGTCTGCTGATCCCAACCGGCCTGCATCAGGTGCTGAATACCATTGCCTGGTTCCAGATCGGTGAGTTCACCAACGCCGCAGGCGCGGTGTTCCACGGCGACATCAACCGCTTCTACGCCGGTGACGGCACCGCGGGGATGTTCATGTCCGGCTTCTTCCCGATCATGATGTTCGGTCTGCCGGGTGCGGCGCTGGCGATGTACTTCGCTGCGCCGAAAGAACGTCGTCCGATGGTTGGCGGTATGCTGCTGTCCGTGGCTATCACCGCGTTCCTGACCGGTGTGACCGAGCCGCTGGAATTCCTGTTCATGTTCCTGGCTCCGCTGCTGTACCTCCTGCACGCCGTCCTGACCGGCATCAGCCTGTTTGTGGCCACGTCGCTGGGTATCCATGCGGGCTTCTCCTTCTCCGCAGGGGCCATTGACTACGTTCTGATGTACAGCCTGCCGGCAGCCAGCAAAAACGTCTGGATGCTGATTGTCATGGGCGTGGTGTTCTTCTTCATCTACTTCCTGCTGTTCACCGCGGTTATCCGCATGTTCAACCTGAAAACGCCGGGTCGTGAAGATAAAACTGACGACGTGGTGACTTCGGAAGCCAACAGCAACACCGAAGAGGGTTTGACCCAGCTGGCTACGCAGTACATTGCGGCCGTCGGCGGGACTGACAACCTGAAAGCGATTGATGCCTGTATTACCCGTCTGCGTCTGACCGTTGCGGATTCCGCGCGCGTTAACGATGCGGCCTGTAAACGCCTTGGCGCTTCCGGCGTGGTTAAGCTGAACAAACAGACCATCCAGGTTATCGTCGGTGCGAAAGCAGAGTCGGTCGGTGATGAGATGAAAAAAGTGGTTGCGCGCGGCCCGGTAGCCGCCACCGCCGCTGCAACCGACAGCGCGCCTGTCGCCGCTGCGGCTGCAAAACCGCAGGCCGTGGCTAACGCCAAAACCATCGCCGCGCTGGTTTCGCCAATTACCGGTGATATCGTGGCGCTGGAGCAGGTTCCGGACGAAGCGTTCGCCAGCAAAGCCGTCGGTGACGGCGTGGCGGTGAAACCGACCGATAAGATAGTGGTCTCCCCGGCTGCGGGTACCATCGTTAAGATCTTCAATACCAACCACGCGTTCTGTCTGGAAACGGAAAACGGCGCGGAAATCGTTGTCCATATGGGCATTGATACCGTCGCGCTGAACGGCCAGGGCTTCAAGCGCCTGGTCGAAGAGGGCGCGGAAGTGAAGGCAGGCCAGCCGATTCTGGAAATGGATCTGGACTTCCTCAACGCGAACGCCCGGTCGATGATTAGCCCGGTAGTCTGCAGCAACAGCGACGATTACAGCGCGCTGGTGATTCAGGCGAGCGGTAAAGTTGTCGCCGGCCAGACGCCACTGTATGAGATTAAAGGCAAGTAGGGCTCCTGAGTAGAGTTTATGCCTGTGCGGCGGGGGGAAACCTCCGCCGCTTTTTTTTGCAGCAAATGACCCCATAATCTCCTTCAGATACGTATTTTCAGTAACTAATAGTTGTCTCAACGTCCTGCTTGTAAGATCATGTCCCGTTATACGTTGTTTACGCTTTGAGGAACCCACGATGAGTGAGGCAGAAGCCCGCCCAACTAACTTTATTCGTCAGATCATCGATGAAGATCTGGCTACTGGTAAGCACACCACCGTTCATACGCGCTTCCCGCCGGAGCCGAACGGTTATCTGCACATTGGCCACGCGAAATCAATTTGCCTGAACTTCGGCATTGCTCAGGATTATCAAGGCCAATGCAACCTGCGCTTCGATGACACCAACCCGGTGAAAGAAGATATCGAATACGTTGAGTCGATTAAAAACGACGTGCAGTGGTTAGGTTTCCACTGGTCCGGGAAAGTTTGCTACTCGTCTGATTATTTCGATCAGCTGCACAGCTACGCCGTTGAGCTGATCACTAAAGGTCTGGCCTACGTTGACGAGCTGTCGGCGGAAGAGATCCGCGAATACCGCGGCTCGCTGAAGGCGCCGGGCAAAAACAGCCCGTACCGCGATCGCAGCGTAGAAGAGAACCTGGCGCTGTTTGAAAAGATGCGCGCCGGTGGTTTTGCCGAAGGTAAAGCCTGCCTGCGTGCGAAAATCGATATGGCCTCGCCGTTTATCGTCATGCGCGATCCGGTGCTGTACCGCATTAAGTTCGCCGATCACCATCAGACCGGCAGCAAGTGGTGCATCTACCCGATGTATGACTTTACCCACTGCATCAGCGATGCGCTGGAAGGTATTACGCACTCTCTGTGTACGCTGGAGTTCCAGGACAACCGTCGCCTGTACGATTGGGTGCTGGATAACATCAGCATCCCGGTTCACCCGCGCCAGTACGAATTCTCGCGCCTGAATCTCGAATATACCGTGATGTCCAAGCGCAAGCTCAACCTGCTGGTGACCGACAAGCACGTTGAGGGCTGGGACGATCCGCGTATGCCGACGATTTCCGGCCTGCGTCGCCGCGGCTATACCGCCGAATCGATTCGCGAATTCTGTAAGCGCATCGGCGTGACCAAACAGGACAACACCATTGAAATGGCGTCGCTGGAATCCTGCATTCGTGAAGATCTCAACGAAAACGCCCCGCGCGCGATGGCCGTTATCGATCCGGTAAAACTGGTTATCGAAAACTATCCGCAGGGCGGCAGTGAAAATGTGACCATGCCGAATCATCCGAGCAAGCCGGAAATGGGCAGCCGCGACGTGCCGTTCAGCGGTGAAATCTGGATCGATCGCGCGGACTTCCGTGAGGAAGCCAACAAGCAGTACAAGCGTCTGGTGCTGGGCAAAGAGGTTCGCCTGCGCAACGCCTACGTGATCAAAGCCGAGCGCGTAGAGAAGGATGCAGAGGGCAATATCACCACCATCTTCTGCACCTATGATGCCGATACGCTGAGCAAAGATCCCGCTGACGGCCGCAAGGTCAAGGGCGTTATCCACTGGGTGAGCGTGGCGCACGCGCTGCCGGTAGAAATTCGCCTGTACGACCGTCTGTTCAGCGTGCCGAATCCGGGCGCCGAAGAGGACTTCCTTGCCGTAATGAACCCTGAATCGCTGGTTATCAAGCACGGCTTTGCCGAGCCGAGCCTGGCGCAGGCGCAGGCCGGTAAGGCGCTGCAGTTCGAGCGTGAAGGCTACTTCTGCCTCGACAGCCGCTATGCTACCGCTGACCATCTGGTGTTCAACCGCACCGTTGGCCTGCGCGATACCTGGGCGAAGATCGGCGCATAACCCCGCGTCCCCGCTTCGTCAGCAAAAACGCCGCCTCCCGCGGCGTTTTTTATTTCCGTCTTTCGCGGCCGAATCTGGTTATTTTCGCGATGCGAATTAATCTTGTTTACAACCTGTAATATATCCCGCCTGGCCCGTCGGCGATTATCGCGTAAAAAACCGCTGTAAGCGTTTTCATTTCCCGTTTTATCCTGATTTTGCAAACACTTCTGTACTAAATCTACGAAATTTAAGGCTGTAACAAAAAGACATAGAATATGTGCGCTTTGTCATAATCTTAAGCTTTGATCGGCGAAAGAGATTGATAATTCGCGTCACGAAAAATAGTCTATCCATAGTGGATTTGCGGACTTTTCCGCACCGCTTTTTAGCAGTCTTATTTATTTTTCGCGGCTTGCCCTTGGCTCCGCGTTTTAAAACGTCAAAGAGGATATGCACATGCGTACGTTTAGTGGCAAACGTAGTACGCTGGCGCTGGCTATTGCCGCCGTCACCGCGATGTCGAGCTGGATCGTTGTTCCGCAGGCCAGCGCAGCAGGTTTTATTGATGATTCCACATTAACAGGCGGTATCTATTACTGGCAGCGTGAGCGCGACCGTAAAGACGTCACCGACGGCGATAAGTACAAAACCAACCTTTCGCATTCAACCTGGAACGCCAACCTGGACTTCCAGTCCGGCTATGCCGCCGATATGTTTGGTATCGACGTGGCGGCCTTTACCGCCATTGAAATGGCGGAAAGCAGTGAAAGCGGCCACCCGAACGAAATTGCCTTCTCCTCAAGAAATAAAGCCTACGACGAAGATTACTCCGGCGATAAGAGCGGGATCAGCCTCTATAAAGCGGCGGCAAAATTTAAGTATGGCCCGACGTGGGCGCGCGCTGGCTACATTCAGCCAACCGGGCAAACGCTGCTGGCTCCGCACTGGAGCTTTATGCCTGGCACTTATCAAGGTGCTGAAGCCGGAGCCAACTTTGATTACGGCGATTCCGGCGCGCTGAGTTTCTCCTATATGTGGACGAACGAATACAAAGCGCCGTGGCACATTGAGATGGATGATTTCTACCAGAACGATAAGAAGACGAAAGTCGATTATCTGCACTCTCTGGGCGCCAAATATGATTTTAAAAACGACCTCGTGCTGGAGGCCGCGTTTGGCCAGGCTCAGGGGTATATCGACCAGTATTTTGCGAAGGCCAGCTACAAATTTGACGTTGCCGGTACCCCGTTAAACACCAGCTATCAGTTCTACGGCACCCGCGATAAGGTCAGCAACGGCGGCGCCAACGATATTTACGACGGCACCGCATGGCTGCAGGCGCTGACCTTTGGCTACAAGGTTGCCGACGTGCTGGACCTGCGTCTGGAAGGTACCTGGGTTAAGGCCGAGGGCCAGCAGGGCTACTTCCTGCAGCGCATGACCCCAACCTACGCCTCCTCTAACGGCCGCCTGGACGTGTGGTGGGATAACCGCTCCGACTTTAACGCCAACGGCGAAAAGGCCGTGTTCTTCGGCGCGATGTACGACATGAAAAACTGGAATATGCCGGGCTGGGCGTTTGGCGCGTCTTACGTTTACGCATGGGATGCGAAACCGGGCAAAATGGCGACGCCTGACGCGTACTACAACGCGGACAAACGTCTGGAAGAGTCGGCCTATAGCCTCGACGCCATGTATACCGTACAGGACGGCCGGGCAAAAGGAACGCTGTTCAAACTCCACTTCACTCAGTACGACAACCACTCCGACATTCCAAGCTGGAGCGGCGGTTACGGCAACATCTTCCAGGATGAGCGTGACGTGAAGTTTATGGTTATTGCCCCGTTCACTATTTTCTGATGCCGCAGCGGCGGGCGTAAGCCTACCGCCATCCTGTGAGGTTGATTATGAAAAAGCTATTGCTCATCGCCATCATGGCATCGGGTCTGGTGGCCTGTGCGCAGTCACCGGCGCCAAAAGAAGACACTAAGTTGAAGGATGCCTACAGCGCCTGCATCAATACGGCAGAAGGGAATCCGGATAAAGTTCAGGCCTGCCAGAGCGTGCTGAACGTTCTTAAAGAGGATAAGCAGCACCAGCAGTTCGCCACCCAGGAAAGCGTGCGGGTGCTGGATTATCAGCAGTGTATCCTGGCAACCCGCACCGGGAACGATCAGGCGGTCAAAGCCCGCTGCGACCAGATCTGGAAAGAGATCCGCAGCAATAATACGACGCAATAAAACGGGTGACCGAGTGAAAGCGGGCGGAGCATTATCTCCGCCCGTTTGCATTTCAAAGTTTGTTTTCCGCCGGTTGATAATGGCGGCTTAGACGAACAAACAGCATCGCCGTGGCGGCGAGTCCACACAGTGCGGCGCACATCAACCACCATCCCGGCGAGCTCTTATCGCCGGTCATCTGCACCAGCGCGGTAGAGATTGCCGGCGTCAGACCGCCGAAAATGGCGGTGGCGAGGCTAAACGCAAGCGAAAAGCCCACGGTACGCACATACACAGGCATCACTTCGGTGAGTGCGGCAACCATCGCGCCGTTGTACATGCCAAAAAAGAAGGAGAACCAGAGCAGCACCAGCGTCATACGCGTGAAATCCGGCGCGGCGGTAAGCCAGTTCATTACCGGCCACGTGGTGAGCAGAGCAAGTATGGTAATGCCCATCAGCACCGGGCGACGCCCGATGCGATCGGAAATTGCCCCGCCGATCGGTAACCAGATAAAGTTAGAAATGCCAACCAGCATAGTGACAATCAGGCTATCCCGCGCGCTGAGGTGCAAAACCGTTCTTCCGTAGGTTGGGGTATAGACGGTAATAAAATAAAAAGTGGTTGTCGTCATCGCCACCAGCAGGGTGCCGGCGGCGATGATGCGCCAGTTTTTAGCTATAGTGGTAAAAATCTCCCGGGTGTCGGGACGGTGAGTGCGCTGTAAAAAGGCTTCCGTTTCCTGGAGCGAGCGGCGTAAAACAAAAATCAGTGGAATAATCATGCAGCCAATGAAAAATGGGATTCTCCAGCCCCATTCGGAAATCTCATCGTGGCCCAACGTGGCGTTCAGGCCGTAGCCAATCAGCGCGGCAAAGACAATCGCCACCTGCTGGCTGGCGGACTGCCAGCTGGTATAGAAGCCTTTATTTCCCGGCGTGGCGATCTCAGAGAGATAAACGGAAACCCCGCCCAACTCCACGCCAGCAGAGAATCCCTGTAGCAACCGTCCCAGTAAAACTAACGCAGGCGCCAGGATGCCGATGGTTTGATAGCCGGGAACCAGGGCTATCAGCAGCGTGCCGCAGCCCATGATCGCCAGGGTCACCATCAGCCCTTTGCGTCGGCCGATTCTGTCGATGTAGGCGCCCAGCACGATTGCTCCGATGGGACGCATCAAAAAACCGGAGCCAAAAACGGCAAAGGTCAACATCAATGCGGCGAACTCACTCTCCGCCGGGAAGAAGGTCTTCGCGATATAGGTGGCGTAAAAACCGAACAGAAAAAAGTCGAACTGTTCGAGGAAATTACCGCTGGTCACACGCAGTATGGCGCCGAACGTTCCGGCACGCGATGTGGGTTGAGTCATTGGGTTTGCTCTCCATTGTCTTTATCTTGTATTTATAGAGGTAAGAGTGTGCGGGTTAGTCGCCAGCGACCCCCGTTTGCTTTCCGCGACGCTTCTCAATCGCCCACTTGAGTAAAGAAGCACAGCGGTAAAATCCGTGGGCAAATTTTCCGTAAGGGATAGTCAAAAAAAGTGCCATGACCACGCCGAGATGGATGGCGAGCAGAATCCCCATCCACGATGTCTCTCTTCCCGCCAGCAGTCCGAGGCCAGTCAGGCTGGTCAGCAATAACAGCAATATAAATCCGCGATCCATCGGCTTCTGCCGCGAGTCGCCATGCAGCGCCGAGCGTTTTAGATTCAGCCACAGCAGGCCCAGCGGGCCGACAACAAGACCGATGCCGCCCAGCGTGCCGAGGATCACCGGAACGCTGAAAAAGGGGTAGGGTGCTTCCCAACCGGCGAAGTAGTGATATCCCGTCGCCACCAGGGTGGCGGCGAAGCAGAGCATGAAGCCGTAGAAGGTGCAGTGGTGAAAGCGGCGGCGCATTAACGTGAAGGCATCATTCGCTTCGTTACAGCCCTTACCGTGCCCGCCATCAAGATATTTCAGCGTCAGCGCGTTGTGGGAGGCCTCGGCAATCTCTGCGGAGCGCGGCGTGCCGGGAGAGATCTCTCGCCAGAAGCGGATAACGCCCGTCATAAGTAAACCGATCGCCAGAATGAACACCGAACCAAACATCCACGCCAGCAGGCTGTGCGGGAAGATTTGGTAGAAATCACCCGCTAAGGGTGGGTGGAGCAGCGAGCCTTTCAGCCCCATCGCGAGGAGTAAAAAGAGAATCAGTCCCAGGACCAGCGCCAGCGTAACGGTCACGCCCGCCCGGCGGTACAGCGCGCCGAAAGCGGCCGGCTGGGCATAGTGTTGATATGTTTCCAGCCGCACTTCTGCCATCGCCTTCGGCACGTTAATCGCAAACTCATGCGGCGACGCGTACTGGCAGGCATGCAGACAGGCGCCGCAGTTATGGCACAGGTTTGCCAGATAATTGATATCTGCTTTCCCGAACTCAAGGCGCAGGGTCATCGCCGGGAACACCGCGCAAAAGCCCTCGCAATAGCGGCAGGCATTACAAACCTGCATCACCCGCTCGACTTCCGCTTCCGGTTCGGTGAGAATCTGCGCCTCGATGATTAATTTCTCAAGCGGCTTCATGGCGTGCCTCCTGACGTGCGGCCAGCGCGGCCTGTTCTCCGGCGATACGCCCAAAGGTGGTCCCGATCGACATGCCGACGCCTGCGGTATAGCCCTTACCAAGCACGTTACCTGCCATCATCTCGCCGGCCACAAACAGATTGCGGCTTGGCTGTCCGGCGAAGTGAACCGCCGCATGTTCATTCACTTTCAACCCCAGATAGGTGAAGGTGATCCCCGGCCTCAGGGCATATCCGTAGTAAGGCGGAGTATCAATAGGCCGCGCCCAGTGAGTTTTTGGCGGCGTCAGGCCTGACGTCGCGCAGTTATCGAGGGTGGTATGATCGAATTGCCCTGGCCGGCAGGCTTGATTGTATTGATTCACCGTGCGGGTAAAGCGCGCGGCATCCAGACCTAGCTGACGGGCCAGCTCTTCCAGGGTATTAGCCTGCGCCCCTGGGAAAACCGGCGGCATAAAGTGGCCGATGGCTTTACTGTCGATAATGGAAAAACCAATTTGCCCCGGCTGGTGGGCGACAAGACGTCCCCAGATGGCGTAACGCTTCGGCCAGAAATCTTCGCCTTCATCATAAAAGCGATCCGCATCACGGTTAACCACCACGCCTAGCGAGACGCAGTCCACGCGGGTACAGATGCCACCGTCATACAGCGGCGCTCTGGCATCAATCGCCACGCAGTGCGACTGAGAAGGATCGCCGATAATATCCGCACCGGCGTCAATCATAAATTTGAGCAGCACCCCCTGATTAAAGCGGGTGCCGCGAATGAGGAAGTTATCGGCAGGCCACTCGCCGCGGTCGTTTTCACCCCAGGCCTCACGGAGCCATTGGCGGTTGGATTCGAAACCTCCGGCAGCAAGCACGCAGGTTTTGGCAGCAATGCGCTCCTCTCCCGCCAGGGCTGCGACAAACCTGCCGTTACGAAGCTCAAGCGCCTGCACCGGCGTATCGTAACGGATTTGCACGCCCAGCCTTTCCGCGCTGCGGTAGTAGGCATTCATCAGGGCCTTGCCTCCACCCATAAAAAAGGCGTTGGTGCGCGCCACGTGCAGCGCCCCGGAGAGGGGAGGCTGAAAGTTCACGCCGTGCTGGCGCATCCAGTCACGGCAGCGTGAAGAGGTACGGATCACCAGACGCGCCAGCGCTTCATTGGTATTCCCTTCGGTGACTCGCCAGAGATCTTGCCAGAACTCCTCTTCGGTATAGCTATCCACCAGCACATCCTGCGGCGCATCGTGCATGCAGCGCAGATTGCGGGTATGTTGGGAATTTCCCCCGCGCCATTCGCGAGGGGCTGCCTCCAGCAACAGCACCGACGCGCCTGCTTCGCGGGCGGTTAAAGCGGAACATAACGCAGCATTGCCTCCGCCAATCACCAGTACATCAACCATCGTAGACTCCATTACTCTTTAACTAATTGTTAAATTTGTAATTGGAATGTATACGCTGGGGCTGTGCGGGCGCTATGCTGCGTAGCTAAAGAGGGCTTTAGTTAGCGTAAAGGGTGGCTCCCGGCCAGCTGCCTGCATCCACCAGTTGGCGCATGACTTTGCTAAGCACCACGCGGGCGGCAAGACCTGCCGGGGTGAGCTCATCGTCAGACAGGCTAACCAAAAAGTTGGGGCGACTGAGTATCGGGTTGTGGACGCCGATCACTCTCAGCGCTTCTTTATCAAGATGGGAAATGGCGGCCCCGGGCTGCAGGGTGGCCCCAAGACCGCTGCGCACGGCGCGCATCAGTAGAGTCAGGCCATCAATTTCAGCGGCAATATCCAGCTTGATGGCGTGTTCCTGGCCGATCGCCTCCAGCCTGCCACGCAGGCCGTGGCCCTGGCTGGGCATAATCAAGGGAATGTTTGCCAGCTGAGAGGGGGAGATGGCGTCGTCGGCGATATCGGCCAGTACGGCGTAGGTGCCAATCAAAAATAGCCGTTCTTCGAGGATCGGTCTGGCGCTCCAGCGCAGGATTTTCTCCTTCTGGAAAACGACGGCTAAATCAATCTGGCGGGTGTTGATCATCCGCTCCAGGTTGCCGGAGAGACTTTCCACGACGTGCAGGCGAACATCGGCATAGCTTTCCCGCATCGCGTTAATAAAGGGCATCCCCAGTATCGACGCGGTGCTGGGCGCCATGCCGACGCTGACGTGCCCGGACAGGCGAGCTTCGCGGGCAGCCAGGATCGCATCATCGGCATGACGTAGCGCCAGCTGCGCCTGAAAGTAAAAGGCCAGGCCGGCGCTGGTGGGCGTGACGCCGCGCGAGGTACGCTGGAGCAGGCGAATCGAGAGTTCACTTTCCAGGCGCGTCATTTGCTGACTGAGCGCTGAGACGCCAATATTGAGATCCAGCGCGGCGCTGCCCATGCTGCCGGTTTCCACAATACGAACGAAGTAACGTAGCTGACGAAGTTCCATGTCGATTCTCGGGGTCAGGCGGGAAGGGATTTTACATTAAAGCAACATCGTGGAGGAGGGAATATGGCGCGGCGAATTCAGCGTATAAAAAAAGCCAACCGTCCGGTTGGCTTTCCTGCTGGCATCACATTACTTGGGGTCGTGCGCGTGTTCATTTTCGCGGCAGTCGCCTTCAGCACAGTGACCGTACAGGTACAGGCTGTGGTTGGTCAGGCGGATACCGTGACGGTGGGCAATTTCACGCTGACGCGCTTCGATGAAGTCATCGCTGAATTCAATCACTTTGCCACAATCGAGGCAAATCAGGTGATCGTGATGATGCTGCTGCGTCAGTTCGAAAACGGATTTACCGCCTTCAAAATTATGGCGGGTAACAATGCCGGCATCATCAAACTGGTTCAGTACGCGATAAACGGTAGCCAGACCGATCTCTTCCCCCATGTCGATCAGGCGTTTGTATAAATCTTCCGCGCTGACGTGATGGTTATCCGGCCCCTGCAGCACTTCCAGAATTTTTAATCGTGGAAGTGTGACTTTCAGGCCAGCCTTCTTCAATGCGGTATTGTTGTCAGTCATGCGGAATCTGTCCTGTTGCTAAACGATCTACTTCCATTAGCGGAAGTAATACAGAGAATCACCCGATGTAACGCGTCTCATTATAGAACTGCCATGATGAAATGAAAACCGCAAGCATCGAGCCTTGTATGCTGTCAAAAACGAGGCACACGCTACAAACTGTGTCACGTCTCCTCGTTAAATCAGAGGACATTGTACAGATATGTGATTAAAAGTTAAAAACTTGTAGCTATTAGTTTTATTGCTTTTACCTATTAATACGACGATACCCGAAGGTATCGCCGTTTAACCATCAGGCGTTTTTGATTTCTTCGAGATGCAGTTCTTCAGAAATCTGCTTAACCCATTTCTCAACGCGCTCGTTGGTCAGCTCAGGCTGACGGTCTTCATCGATAGCGAGACCGACGAAATGGTCGTCATCGGCGAGACCTTTAGAGGCTTCGAAATGGTAGCCCGCCGTTGGCCAGTGGCCGACGATGGTTGCACCGCGCGGTTCGATGATGTCGCGGATGGTTCCCAGCGCATCACAGAAGTATTCAGCATAGTCTTCCTGGTCACCGCAGCCAAACAGGGCGACCAGCTTACCGTTGAAGTCGACCTCTTCCAGCGTCGGGAAGAAATCATCCCAGTCACACTGCGCTTCACCGTAGTACCAGGTTGGGATGCCCAGCAGCAGAATGTCATGACCCTGCAGGTCTTCTTTGCTGCTTTTGGCAATGTCGTGAACATCAGCAACGTCTTTACCGAGCTGCTTTTGGATCATTTTTGCAATATTTTCGGTGTTGCCGGTGTCGCTGCCAAAAAAGATGCCGATGATTGCCATGAGTAAAATAACCTCTTGAAACTTAATGATGTGGTAGTGGCGTAATGCCCGCAGATAACGGCAATCATAGCAGAACAGGGAAGGGCGCGGAAACAGCAATCACACCCGACTGCACACTCTGCTACATGAAAGTGTTGTTTTTGAGGTTTCTCAGACTTTACCCTGGCTATGCAGGGCTGCCAGCTGGTTCATCAACATCTCTTCAATCAGATCGCTACGGTTCATGTTGCGGGCATCAGCTAGCTCATTGAGCGCATCAACCGCTTCAGCGTTGAGCTTGAGCTCCACGCGCTTTAAGCCGCGAACTTTGTCACGTTTAAGCTGGTTGCGTTTATTGATGCGCAGCTGCTCGTCGCGCGAAAGCGGATTGGTCTTTGGTCTACCCGGGCGACGCTCGGTTGCGAACAAATCTAATGTCGTACGGTCCGTTTGTTCTTTTGCCATGATTCAGAGTGACTTCGGGGAAACGAGTTGTCGGGCCATTGCCGACACAGATAGCGCGCCATAATACATCAGGCGAACCGCTGCGCCAACGACCGCGGGCATTCTGCGGCGCGGTCGGGCAGTTTTTAGCCAGTTAGGCCGCTAAAGAGGAGAGATATCGGCGAATTGCGCGCAGTACCGCCTCCGGTTTCTCCGCATGGACCCAATGGCCCGCGCCGGCAATCACGTGCGCGCGGGCCTGGGGGAACTGCGCCAGCAGCGCGTCGCGATACTCATCGGACACGTAGGGAGAGTTGCCGCCCGGGATAAACAGGACCGGATGCGGCCAGGCGGGAACCGGCTGCCAGCCGACGATATGGCTATATTGATCCCACAGGACCGGCACGTTAAACCGCCACTGGCCGTCAACGAAGGACTTCAGCAGGAACTGAATCACGCCCTCTTCCTGCAGGTGCTCGCGCATGACCGCCGCCGCCTGCTGGCGGGTTGCGGCGCCGGCGGCGGTCACGGCGTTGATGGCGGCAAAGATTTCGTCGTGGCGGCGGACGTGATAATCCACCGGCGCGATATCGATAGCCACCAGGCCGTCGATGCGTTCCGGCGCGAGGGCGCTAAGCGCCATCACCGCTTTACCGCCCATTGAGTGGCCGATAAAGGTCGCTTTTTCCAGCTGCAGGTCGTCAAGGGTGTCGAGCAGATCCTGAGCCATCGCGGCGTAGGTCATCTGCGGATCGCGCGGGGAAAGACCGTGATTGCGCATATCGACCTGCAGGATATCGTAGTCGGCGACCAGGTCGCGTGCGAGGATACCCAGGTTATCAAGGCTGCCAAACAGACCGTGAACCAGGACGACAGGGGAATTATTGTGCGGATTTTGTGCAGATTGCGCGCGGCTATTTAATTTCATGGCAAAGTTCTTTTTTTCGCTCCGTCGGGTTAGGGTATTATGTTGGACATTCTGCCATCCGGCTGCAAGACCCAGAGCTATCTGAGTTTTACCGCCATCCTGGTTTGACGCTTTCCGCGGTTAGGATTTGTCCTTATAATCCTGACAACTTGTATTCAGAATAAGATATCGCACTGGATTAAGATGAAAACAATTGAAGTTGATGATGATCTCTATCGCTATATTGCCAGCCACACCCAGCATATTGGTGAGAGTGCATCCGACATTTTACGGCGCATGCTGAAATTTTCCGCCGCTTCCCAGACTGCCACTGCCGTTGCGAAAGCCGCGCCGGCCCCGGCTCCGACCGCCGTTGTTGAGGTCAAGCCCGTTAACCCGGTGAAGGATAAAGTCCGCGCCGTGCGCGAACTGCTGTTATCTGATGAATACGCCGAGCAAAAGCGCGCGGTAAACCGTTTTATGCTGGTGCTGACGACGCTCTACTCGCTGGACAGCAAAGCGTTTGCTGCGGCCACCGAGTCTCTGCACGGGCGTACGCGAACCTATTTCGCTGAAGATGCCCGCATCCTGCTGAAAAGCGGCAATCAGACCAAGCCTAAGCAGGTCCCCGGCACGCCGTGGTGGGTGATCACCAATACCAATACTGGCCGTAAATGCAGCATGATTGAACATATCATGCAGTCAATGCAATTCCCTGCGGAGTTGATTGAGAAGGTTTGCGGCACGATCTAGCTTTATTCACCTTTGCATCAGAAGGATCAGGCAATGGCAATCGATAAGCGTGCGGGGCAGCCTGCACAACAGAGTGATTTGATTAACGTCGCCCAGCTGACTGCCCAGTACTATGTACTGAAGCCGGAAGCAGGCAACGCGGAGCATGCGGTGAAGTTCGGGACCTCTGGCCATCGCGGCAGCGCAGGTCGCCATAACTTTAACGAGCAGCATATTCTGGCGATTGCTCAGGCGATTGCGGAAGATCGCGCGAAGAACGGCATTACCGGTCCATGCTACGTCGGTAAGGATACCCACGCGCTCTCCGAGCCGGCCTTTATTTCCGTACTGGAAGTACTGGCGGCTAACGGTGTTGATGTGATCGTGCAGGAAAACAACGGCTTCACCCCGACGCCGGCGATTTCCAACGCCATTCTGGTGCACAACAAAAAGGGTGGTCCGCTGGCGGATGGCATCGTAATTACGCCGTCGCATAACCCGCCGGAAGATGGCGGTATCAAGTACAACCCGCCGAACGGCGGTCCGGCTGATACCAACGTCACCAAGGTGGTGGAGAACCGGGCTAACGAACTGCTGGCTTCCGGCCTGCAGGGCGTGAAGCGCATCTCCCTCGATGCCGCTCTGGCCTCCGGCCACGTGAAAGAGCAGGATCTGGTTCAGCCGTTTATTGAAGGTCTGGCCGATATCGTCGATATGGCGGCGATTCAAAAAGCGGGCCTTAAGCTTGGCGTCGATCCGCTGGGCGGCTCCGGGATTGAATACTGGAAGCGCATCGCCGAGTACTACAAGCTGAATCTGACCATCGTTAACGATCATGTCGATCAAACCTTCCGCTTTATGCACCTGGATAAAGACGGCGCTATCCGCATGGACTGCTCGTCCGAGTGCGCGATGGCCGGCCTGCTGGCGCTGCGCGACAAGTTTGATCTGGCCTTCGCCAACGATCCGGATTACGACCGTCACGGCATCGTAACCCCGGCCGGGCTGATGAACCCGAACCACTATCTGGCGGTGGCGATTAACTATCTGTTCCAGCACCGTCCGCAGTGGGGCAAAGAGGTTGCCGTCGGCAAAACGCTGGTCTCTTCGGCGATGATCGACCGCGTGGTCGGCGATCTTGGCCGTAAGCTGGTGGAAGTGCCGGTGGGCTTTAAGTGGTTCGTTGACGGCCTGTTTGACGGCAGCTTTGGCTTCGGCGGTGAAGAGAGCGCGGGCGCTTCGTTCCTGCGTTTTGACGGCACGCCGTGGTCTACAGATAAAGACGGGATCATCATGTGCCTGCTGGCCGCGGAAATCACCGCTGTCACCGGTAAAAACCCGCAGCAGCACTATGATGAGCTGGCCGCACGCTTCGGCGCGCCGAGCTATAACCGCCTGCAGGCATCGGCAACCTCCGCGCAAAAAGCGGCGCTGTCGAAGCTGTCGCCGGAGATGGTCAGCGCAAGCACGCTGGCGGGCGATCCGATCACCGCTCGCCTGACCGCCGCGCCGGGTAACGGTGCGTCGATCGGCGGTCTGAAGGTGATGACCGACAACGGCTGGTTTGCCGCCCGTCCGTCAGGCACGGAAGACGCCTACAAGATCTACTGCGAAAGCTTCCTCGGCGAAGAACATCGCAAGCAGATTGAGAAAGAGGCGGTAGAAATTGTCAGCGAAGTGCTGAAAAACGCCTGATAGCCTGGTGAACCCTCTCCCGATAGCGCAACGCTAGCCGGGAAGAGGGGACGCTCCCGCTCGGGCCCGGCGCTTTCGCCGCGGCCCGACGCTCTTCCAACCGAACCTAAGGCATAAAGCGATAGCCAATGCCGGTCTCGGTCAGCAGATGCTGCGGTCGCGCAGGATCAACCTCCAGCTTTTGCCGCAGATGCCCCATATAAATTCGCAGATAGTGGCTGTGCTCCACCGCATTCGGCCCCCAGACGTGATTCAGTAGATGGCGCTGGGTCAGCACCTTGCCGGCATTATTCAGCAGCGCAGCCAGCAGGCGGAACTCAATCGGGGTCAGATGAATCTCCTCCTCGCCGCGCAGGATCCGCCGCGCCGGGATATCAACCTGAATAGTGGAAAAGCGGACGATGGGCTCATCGGCCTGGGCACCGGCGTGACGGCGCAGCGCGACCCGTAGCCGCGCCTGCAGCTCGCCAATGCCAAACGGCTTGCTGAGGTAGTCATCGGCGCCGGCATCGAGGGCGGCAATTTTATCCTGTTCTTCCGTGCGCGCCGACAGCACGATAATCGGCATCTGGCTCCACTGGCGCACTTCGCGAATAAAATCGCTGCCGTCGCCATCGGGCAGGCCAAGGTCAAGGATCGTCAGGTCAGGCTTGCGGGTTGCGGCTTCGAGAAGACCGCGCTGCAGCGTTTCGGCTTCAAATACGCGCATGCCGTCGGCTTCCAGCGCGGTGCGCAGAAAGCGACGAATAGCATGTTCATCTTCAATAATAAGAACGTTGATCACGGTTCCTCGGCTAGTGCTTTCAGTCAGTTCGCGCGTCGCCGCACCACTCATCCAGCTCCGGCGGCGCCTCTCGCGGCAGTGTAACACGGAAGCAGGCGCCGCCCTCAGGGCGCGTTTGCGCGCCGATGGTGCCGCCGTGGACTTCGACGATCGCCTGGCAGATCGCCAGCCCCAGCCCTACGCCTGGGATGGCTGACTCTTTATGACCGCGGGCGAACTTATCAAAGATAGCCTGTTCCTGGCCCTGGGGGATCCCCGGACCGTTATCCCACACGTCGAGCTGCAGCTGGCGATCGTCGGCCTGCGCCGTAATGCCGATTTGCGCCTGCGGTCCGGCGTACTTCAGCGCATTCTCCAGCAGATTGATCAGCACCCGCTCAAACAGCGGCCCGTCGACGTGAACCAGCAGCAGCGGGTCGGGCAGCGCCAGATGAATATGCTGGCCGCCGAGGCCCGGCTCCAGCATCCGCAGCGCGCTGCCAACCACCTCTTCGAGAGTGAGCCACTCTTTGTGTAAATTAAAGCCGCCGGACTGGATCCGCGCCATATCCAGCAGATTATTCACCAGCCGGGTGGTGTTGAGCACGTGCTGGCGAATTTCGTTGGCCTGCGGCGCGTGTTTAGACCCTTCGCTCGCCAGGTCGAGGGTCAGTATTTCCGCCTGACCGAAGAGGATCGTCAGCGGGGTGCGTAAATCATGCGACAGCGCCGCCAGCAGGGAGTTACGCAGGCTCTCGCGCTCGCTGTTGAGCCGGGCCTGCTCTTCGCTGGCGGTGAGCGTCAGCCGCTCGAGGGCGCTGGCCACCAGCAGGGTAAAGGTCTCCAGCAGCCGCTGCTGCTCGGGGATCATCAGCTGGCGCAGGTTATCCGGCTCAACCACCAGCAGCCCCCAGCTGCGGGCGGCGCTTTTCAGCGGCAGGATCTGGTAGGGAACGCCGGGCAGCGTATCGGTGCCCGCACCGGCGGGCTGGTCTTTATCGAAGCTCCAGCGAGCAATCGCATCATCCCACGAGGTAAGCCCCGGCTGCTGGGTCAGCGGCCGCAGAGCGCCGCTCTCGTCGGGCAGCAGAAGCTGGCCCCTGGCCTGGAAAGTCGAGGCGATAAAGCGTTCGCTGGTCAGCGCGATATCTTCCCGGCTGCGTCCGACCGCCAGCGCTTTTGACATCTCATACAGATGACGGGTGCGCTGCTCGCGGTAGCGGGCGACGCGAGCCTGGTAGCGCACGCCGGCGGTGAGGTTACCGATCACCAGGCCAACGGTGAGCATCACCCCGAAGGTCAGGAGATACTGGACGTCGGAAACCGCCAGCGTGCCGCGCGGGGCGATAAAGAATAGATCGAAGCTGACGACGTTGATAACCGTCGCCAGCACCGACGGCCAGCGGCCGTACAGCAGGGCGATAACCACCACCCCGAGCAGGTAGATCATCACCAGGTTGGCGGCCTCAAAGGCCACCAGCCACTGCATGGCGACGAGCGTAATCACCGCGCAGATTGCCACCGCAACGCAGCAGCCCTGCAGCTGCAGCCGCCACTTATCCATCGTGCTGCGGTTATCGCCGGTGCGGGCGGGCAGGGGAGCGCTCTTTTCATCAAGGGCGATCACCACCAGGTCGAGGTCCGGCGCGTGGCGGGCCAGACGATCGGCAAAGCCCTGCCGATCCCACCAGCGGCGCTGCCGCTGACGGCCAATAACGATTTTTCCGAGGTTATGCTCCCGGGCGTAGTGCAAAACCGCCTTTTCTTCCGAAGGATCGGACAAGGTGGCGGTCTCCGCGCCCAGCTCCTGGGCGAGCCTGAGCGCCGCGAGGATCGCCCGCCGTTTGGCTTCCGGCAGACGATGCAGAGACGGAGTTTCAACGTAGACCGCGTGCCAGATGCTGCCGAGCCTGGCGGCGAGGCGGGCGGCGGCGCGTACCAGCTTCTCGCTGCCGGTATTGTGGCCGATGCACAGCAGGATAGCGTCGCGGGTGTGCCAGACTTTCTCCTGGCCCTGACGGTCGCGCCAGGCGCGCATCTGCTCATCGACCCGGTCAGCGGTGCGGCGCAGCGCCAGCTCGCGCAGGGCAATCAGGTTGCCTTTGCGAAAGAAGTTCTCGATGGCGCGTTCGGCCTGGCCGCCGATATACACTTTCCCTTCATTAAGACGCTGGCGAAGATCGTCGGGTGGGAGGTCCACCAGCACCACGTCATCGGCGGCATCAAAGAACGGGTCGGGGACGGTTTCGCGAACCTGCACGCCGGTGATGCCGCTCACCACGTCGTTCAGGCTTTCCAGATGCTGGACGTTAATGGTGGTAAAGACGTCGATGCCGGCTTCAAGCAGCTCTTCGACGTCCTGCCAGCGCTTAGGGTGGCGTGAGCCGGGGGCGTTGCTGTGCGCCAGCTCATCGACCAGAATCAGCGCCGGGCGGCGGGCCAGGGCGGCGTCGAGATCGAATTCGTGAACGTAGCGCCCGCGGTGGGAGAAACGGCGCGGGGGGAGGGTGCTTAGCCCCTCCAGCATCGCCGCCGTCTCTTTGCGCCCGTGGGTTTCCGCCACGCCAATCAGAATATCGAGCCCCTGGGCGCGAAGCCGCTGCGCCTCGGCCAGCATCGCCCAGGTTTTACCGACGCCCGCGCAGGCGCCAAAGAACACCTTTAGCTTGCCGCGATGCGGATCGGCGGCGTGTTGCAGCAGACGGTCAGGGTCCGGGCGCAGCGGCTCGTCACTCATTTTTAGTTATCCTTCAGGGCATCCAGCGCCATATTCAGCTGCAGTATATTTACCACAGGTTGGCCGAGAAAACTGGCCAGCGGTTTTTGCGTCGCCTCATTCACCAGCCGGGTGACCTGCTCGGCGCTCAGCTGGCGGGCTTTGGCGATGCGTGGAACCTGCCACAGCGCGGCCGCCGGCGTCAGGCCATTATCCAGCCCGCTTGCCGAGGTGGTGACCAGCTCCACCGGCACCCGTGGGCTGGCGTCGGGGTTGGCGCGCCGCAGCGCCTCTACGCGTTCGCCAATGGCTTTATCCAGCGCCGGGTTGCTGGCGGCGAGGTTGCTCCCGCCGGACGCCAGCGGACTATCCGCCGTCTGGGTGACGGCTGAAGGCCGCCCCTGGAAATAGCCTGCGGCGGTAAAGTTTTGCCCAATCAGGCTGGAGCCGCGCACCTCGCCATCAATGCGGATCAGCGAACCGTTCGCCTGCAGGGGGAACCACCACTGCCCGAGAGCGGTGGTCAGCAGCGGATAGATCCCGCCGGTGAGCAGCGTTAACAGAATAAATAGCACAACGGCCGGACGAATGAATAACATGGTATTTTCCTCACACCAACCCGGTCAGGGTCAGCAGCAGATCGATGATTTTGATGCCGACAAACGGCACCAGCAGCCCGCCAAGACCGTAGACCCACAGGTTACGGCGCAGCATGGCCGATGCCGACAGCGGGCGATAGCTCACGCCCTTCAGCGCCAGCGGGATCAGGAAGACGATAATCAGCGCATTAAAGATAACCGCGCTGAGGATCGCCGATGACGGCGAGTGCAGGCGCATCACGTTGAGCATGGCGAGCTGCGGGTAAACGGCGGCAAAGGCGGCCGGAATAATGGCAAAGTATTTCGCCACGTCGTTGGCGATACTGAAGGTGGTTAACGAACCCCGGGTCATCAGCATCTGTTTACCGATATGCACCACCTCAATTAATTTGGTCGGGTTGGAGTCGAGGTCGACCATATTTCCGGCCTCTTTTGCCGCCTGGGTGCCGGAGTTCATCGCCACCGCGACGTCGGCCTGGGCCAGCGCCGGGGCATCGTTGGTGCCGTCGCCGGTCATCGCCACCAGCCGACCTTCTGACTGGTACTGGCGAATCAGCGCCAGCTTGGCTTCCGGCGTGGCTTCGGCGAGAAAATCATCGACCCCCGCTTCGGCGGCAATCGCCGCCGCGGTCAGGCGGTTATCGCCGGTGATCATGACCGTTTTGATGCCCATCTTGCGCAGCTGGGCAAAGCGCTCCTTGATCCCGCCCTTGACGATATCTTTCAGCGAAATAACCCCCAGCACGCGCTCGCCTTCGGCCACCACCAGCGGCGTGGCGCCCAGGCGGGCAACCTCTTCAACCTGTTTATCGACGTCCGCCGGGAAGTGGCCGCCGTTGGCCTCGACGTGGCGACGAATGGCATCGACCGAACCTTTGCGGATCATGCGCTGGTCGATGTTGATGCCGCTCATTCGCGTCTGGGCGGTGAAGGGTACGAAGGTTGCCTGCAGCGACTGCAGGTCGCGCTCGCGGAGGTTAAAGCGCTGTTTAGCCAGCACCACGATGCTGCGGCCTTCGGGGGTCTCATCGGCCAGCGAGGAGAGCTGCGCCGCGTCGGCGAGGGTTCGCTCCTCCACGCCGCGGGCCGGCAGGAAGGCCGAGGCCTGACGATTGCCGAGGGTAATGGTGCCGGTTTTATCCAGCAGCAGGACGTCAACGTCGCCGGCGGCTTCAACCGCGCGCCCGCTGGTGGCGATGACGTTCGCGCCCAGCATGCGGCTCATCCCGGCGACGCCGATGGCCGACAGCAGGCCGCCGATGGTGGTGGGGATCAGGCATACCAGCAGCGCCACCAGTACCGTTACGCTGACCGCGCTGCCGCTCCACGCGGAGAAGGGCCAGATAGTGGCGGTGGCCAGCAGGAACACCAGCGTCAGGGCGATGAGCAGGATTGTCAGCGCGATCTCGTTCGGCGTTTTGCGCCGCTGGGCGCCTTCCACCATCGCGATCATCCGGTCAAGGAAGGTTTCGCCGGGGTTAACGCTGCAGCGGATCACCAGCCAGTCGGAGAGAATGCGCGTCCCGCCGGTGACCGACGCGAAGTCGCCGCCGGATTCGCGGATCACCGGCGCCGATTCCCCGGTGATGGCGCTCTCATCCACCGACGCGCCGCCTTCGATCACTTCGCCATCGCAGGGAATGATATCCCCGGCTTCCACCAGCACCACGTCGCCTTTGCGCAGGTCCTCGGCCGGAATATGGTCGATCTGGGCGTCGTGCTGCGGGGCGCGCAGCTTACGGGCGAATGAGGTCTTTTTCACGCCTTTCAGGCTGTTGGCCTGGGCCTTACTGCGGCCCTCCGCCATCGCTTCGGCAAAGTTGGCGAACAGCACGGTAAACCACAGCCAGATGCTCACGGCGGCGGTAAAACCGGCGCTGCCGGCTATATGTCCGCTGGTCATGCCGACGGCGAGCAGGGTGGTGACCAGGCTGCCGATCCAGACAATGAACATCACCGGGTTACGCCACTGCACCGCAGGGTTGAGCTTTTTCACCGCGTCCAGCAGCGCCTGGCGCACCAGCGTCGGCTCCAGCAGGGCTAATTGTTTGCGACTCATAACAGGTTGCTCCGCATCGCTTAAAGTAAGGAGAAGTGTTCCGCCAGCGGGCCGAGTGCCAGCGCGGGGATAAAGGTCAGGGCGCCAACCAGCAGCACGGTACCGATCAGCAGGCCGATAAACAGCACGTCATGGGTGGCGAGCGTGCCGGTACTGGCGGGCTGAATTTTCTTGCCGACCAGCGAGCCGGCGATCGCCATCACCGGGATGATGACCGCGAAACGACCGACCAGCATGCAGAACGCCAGCAGCAGGTTCCAGAACGGGGTGGCCGCGCTCAGGCCAGCGAAGGCGCTGCCGTTGTTATTGGCCGCCGAGGTGACGGCGTACAGCACCTCGCTAAAGCCATGCGGGCCGGGGTTAAACATCGCCGCCCGTCCGGCCTCGGTCATCATCGCCAGCGCGGTACCGAGCAGAACCAGGGTCGGGGTGACGAGGATCGCCAGGGCGATCATTTTCATCTCGCGCACGTCTATCTTTTTCCCCAGATATTCCGGCGTCCGGCCGATCATCAGTCCGGCGATAAATACCGCCAGCATGACGAACAGCAGCATGCCGTACAGGCCCGATCCGACGCCGCCGAAGACCACTTCACCGATCTGCATCAGCCACATCGGCACCATGCCGCCCAGAGCGGTAAAGGAGTCATGCATGGCGTTCACCGCACCGCAGGAGGCGGCGGTGGTCACCACCGCAAACAGGCTGCTGGCTAAAATGCCAAAGCGGCTCTCTTTGCCCTCCATATTGACGCTGCTATCGGCGCCAAGCGCCAACAGGTGCGGGTTGCCGTGGGTTTCCGCCCACATCACTACCGCCGCGCAGACGATGAAGATAAGCGTCATGGCCCACAAAATTGCCCGGCCCTGACGGCGATCGCCCACCGCTTCGCCGAAGGCAAAGCACAGCGCCGCCGGGATCAGGAAGATCGCCAGCATCTGCACCATATTGCTTAGCGCCGTCGGGTTTTCGAACGGGTGCGCCGAGTTGGCATTAAAGAAGCCGCCGCCGTTGGTCCCCAGCATTTTAATCGCCTCCTGCGACGCCACCGGCCCCATCGGCAGCGACTGGCGCACGCCTTCCAGGGAGGTGAACGCCTGGTACGGCAGCAGATTTTGCGGTACCCCCTGCTGAATAAAGAACAGGGCGATCAGCAGCGAGATCGGCAGCAGCAGCCAGAGCGTGATGCGGGTGAGGTCTACCCAGGCGTTGCCGAGGGTGCTCACCTGCTGGCGTGACCAGGCGCGGGTGAAGGCGAAGATCACCGCAATGCCGGTTGCCGCCGAAAGGAAGTTCTGCACCGCCAGGCCCACCATTTGGCTGAGATAGCTCATGGTGGTTTCACCGGCGTAGGCCTGCCAGTTGGTGTTGCTGACAAAGCTCACCGCGGTGTTCAGCGCCAGGTCCCAGGAGAGGCCGGGCAGATGCTGAGGGTTAAGCGGCAGCGATCCCTGCAGCATCAGCAGCGTAAACAGCGCCGCCAGCCCGAGGGCGTTAAACAGCAGAATGGCAAACAGATACTGATACCAGTTCATCTCCTGCGAACGAATACCTGCGACGCGCCAGATCCCGCGCTCTATCCCGGCCAGGCCGGGCAGCGGGGTATCGGCGATCATTCTGGCAAGCACCGTTCCCAGCGGGCGGGCCAGAACCATCAGCAGCAGAATAAAACTGGCGATAAGTAAAAATCCTTGAGCGGCCATCAGAATGCCTCCGCGTTGATCAGGGCATAAACCAAATAAGCCAGCAACAGGAACACCAGCGCCACGCCAGCGATTACGCCTGCACTCACAATCCACCTCCGGGTGTATTTACGATTTACCCGCAGGATAGGAATTACGGCGCAAAGATTTTGCAAAAATCGGCGGGGGCGGTGTAAAAAAAGTATAAAAATGCAAAAGACCATTATTTAACTAATGGTTAGTATTAATTTAACTTTTATGTAACTCAGTTACCGGATGAATGTAAATAAAGGCTAAATAGGCCGCTTTTAGTGGTCGGATGAGTAGTAAAATTACAACCAAAGCGCTATTATTTTGCACAGAGAAACATTGAAACTTTACCGGCGTTGATTGCCGACCTGACATAAGGGAGAGAAATTATGGCGTTATACAAAACTTATCCTGCTCACGTAGTCTTCTTACGTCGTGCTTTCGCCGTCGTGGCCGGCGTTGCGGCACTGCCGGTGATGCTGTTCTGGAAAGACAGAGCCCGCTACTACAGCTGGCTGCATCGCGTATGGGCTAAGACCAGCGAACAGCCGGTATGGATGGCGCAGGCCGAAAAGGCCGCCGCTGATTTTTACTGATAGCCAGCCTGTCGACTGATAAAGCAACCGCCGGAAAACCGGCGGTTTTTTTTCGCCCGTAGTGGCTTACACTGAGAGCTCTTAACGATAAAGGAGCCGTGATGAGCGATAACTGGCTAGAGGACGATGAGCAAACCCGTCTTTACACCCTGCGCGAGCTGGATAATTTGCGCCGCGACGGGCTGACCCGCGGCCGGCTAATGGATTTTCACAGTCGCTATAAGCTGTTACTGCTGGCCCATTCACAGCCTGAATACCGCCAGATCGGTCCCTTCGTGGCGGAGATCGCCCGCTGGCCGTCGCTGGAGGAATTTTTTGTGGCCTACCGCGAGCGGCTGGTGAAGCTGCTGGCCCATCCCTCCACCCGCGCCAACCATACCAACGTGCTGATGCACGTTCAGGGCTACTTTCGCGAACATTTGACCGCGCAGCAGAAGCAGGAGCTGACGTCGCTGATCGACGAATATCGCCGCGGTCAGCAGCCGCTGCTTGCGCCGGTGAGCCTCCTCCAACACTATATGAGCGAATTTCCCGATCCCTGGCTCGCCGACCAGCGCTATTTCAAGCCCTGGCCCGAGATGCAGGGCTAACGAGACGTTATTAAGAGCATAAGAGCAGGAGTTTTATGGCCACCCATCTGGTCTGGTTTCGCGCGGATCTGCGCATTCACGATAATCTGGCGCTGGCTGCGGCCTGCCGCGATCCCGACGCTCACGTTCTGGCGCTGTTTATCACCACGCCCGAACAGTGGCGTCAGCACGGGATGGCACCGCGTCAGGCGGCGTTTATCGTCAGCCATCTGCGCAGCCTGCAGGCCGCGCTGGCCGAGCGCGGTATCGCCCTGCAGGTGGCGCAGGCGACAGATTTCTCCGCCAGCGTCGCCCTGCTGGCCCGCTTCTGCGAGGAGCAGCAGGTCAGCCATCTGTTTTACAACTATCAGTATGAAATTAACGAGCGCCAGCGCGACGCGGCGGCGGAGAAAACGCTGAGCCGCGTGGTGTGCCAGGGGTTTGACGACAGCCTGCTGCTGCTGCCCGGCAGCGTGCTGACCGGCAGTCGTGAAATGTATAAGGTGTTCACGCCCTTCAAAAATGCCTTTGTTCGCCGCCTGCGCGAGACGCTGCCGGAGTGCGTGGCGGCGCCGAAGGTGCGTAAAAACGGGCCGCTGACGCCCGCCGCCCTGCCGGAGATTGACTACCCCCAGACGGCGTTCGATCCGCTGCTGTTTGCCGCCGACGAAAAAGCGGCCATCGCCGGCCTGCGCGCTTTTTGCCAGCACAAGGCCGCCGATTATGACCAGCAGCGCGACTTTCCGGCGCTGGAGGGCACCAGCCGGCTTTCGCCGTGTCTGGCGACGGGCGTGCTCTCGCCGCGCCAGTGTCTGCATCGTCTGCTGGTGGAGCTGCCCGGCGCGCTGGACGGCGAGGGCGGATCGGTGTGGCTCAACGAGCTTATCTGGCGCGAGTTCTACCGCCACCTGATGGTTTACTATCCGGGGCTGTGCAAGGGGCGGCCGTTTATCGCCTGGACCGACAGGGTGGCGTGGCGCGACGATGCGCCGGGGCTGCAGGCGTGGCAGGAGGGGCGCACCGGCTTTCCGATTGTCGATGCCGCGATGCGTCAGCTCAACGCGACGGGCTGGATGCACAACCGCCTGCGGATGATTGTCGCCAGTTTTCTGGTGAAGGATCTGCGCATCGACTGGCGTGCCGGTGAGCGCTATTTTATCAGCCAGCTGATCGACGGCGACTTAGCCGCCAATAACGGCGGCTGGCAGTGGGCGGCGTCTACCGGCACCGATGCGGCGCCCTATTTCCGCATCTTCAACCCCACGACTCAGGGCGAGAAGTTTGATAAAGCGGGACGGTTTATTCGCCAATGGCTGCCGGAGCTGGCAGCGGTGCCGGAAAAGGCCCTGCACCAGCCGTGGCTCTGGGCCGATAAGCAGGGCGTAACCCTGGCGTACCCGCGCCCACTGGTCGATCACAAGCAGGCGCGGCTGGAGACGCTGGCAGCCTGGGAAGCCGCCAGCAAAGGCGCTACTCCAGCGCCAGGCGGCGGGTCCTGACCCGCAGGGAGTGATAGAGCCAGATTGCCAGCACCAGGCCGACGCAGGCCAGCGAGCCCCAGGTAATCTGGCTAAATACGTCGATGTAGGCCTCAATCGCGTAGTGCGCCGCCCCGGCTGAATCGAACGAAGCCTGCGACGTCTGGTCGGCGATAACCCCCGCCAGATAGTTGGCGATGGCGCCGGAGAGCAGCATATAGATGCCGGTCAGCACGCCGGTGACGCCGGGTATTTCAATCCGCGTAATCTGCGACATCGCCACCGGATCGATAAACAGTTCGGCAAAGCCCATGACCGCCAGCCCCAGCACCATCAGCGGCATTGAGGAGTGGCCGTAGGTTGCCGACCAGCGGGCGCTCAGGGTCAGGATGCAAAAGCCGGCGCTCATCAGGCCAAGGCCGAGCGCAAATTTGCCCCAGATGCGCACGGTGCGGTTGCCGCTGATATTCTCTTTGACCAGCCACGCCAGCACCATTCCGCAGAGCATCACCGCAAAGGCGTTCACCGACTGGAACATTGCGGTCGGGACTTCGTAGCTCATCACGTGGCGGTTAACGAAGCGGTCGATGTAGAGGCTAATGGAGCTGCCGCCCTGCTGGGCAAAGGCCCAGAACAGCAGGCTGAAGCCGGTCAGGATAATAATCAGCCGCAGATCCCGGCGCTGTTTGGCGGTATCCGCCCGCAGATAGATCCTTGCCAGCACCGCGAGGCCAATGACGGTGGCGACAATCAGCGCATAGAGCGACCACTCCTGCCAGAACAGCACCGTAATCAGCAGCGGCGTAGCCACCAGCAGCACCAGCAGCCAGCCCCAGTTCGGCAGCAGAAAGTGGCGGGCGCGCAGCGCCTCGCGATTGACGCCGGAGGTGTGGCGGAAATGACGGCTGCCGCAGAGGAAAATCACCAGCCCGGCGATCATGCCGATGGCCGCCAGCGCGAAGCCCATTGCCCAGCTGTACTCTTCCTGCACGTATCCGCAGGCGATAGGCGCGATAATCGAGCCGATATTGCCCGCGGCGTACATCAGCGAGAAGCCGCCGTCGCGACGCGGATCGGTCGGTTCGTATAGCTCACCGAGCAGGCAGCTGACGTTGGACTTAAACAGCCCGTAGCCGCAAACGATAATGGCCAGCGACAGGTAGAGGAAGGTGGGGGCGATTTCGCTGGCGCCGAGCACCAGGTGGCCAATGGCCATCAGTAGCGCGCCGATCATCACCGCCATGCGGTTGCCTAACAGCTTATCGGCCAGAAAGCCGCCGAGGATCGGCGTAACGTAAACCAGGGAACAGTAGGCGCTGAAGAGGGCGTAGGCGTGGTTATCATCATACTTAAGCTGATTGGTGAGGTACAAAATCAGCAGCGCCCGCATACCGTAAAAACTGAAATATTCCCAGATTTGCAGCGCGACGACGTAGTAGATGGCGCGCGGCTGCGATGATTGTGTGTTCATGTAACGCTCAGTTCCTGCCGTAAAACGAAAGTCGATCTTCCTGCATGAATAGCGCTTTAGTAGTGAAATTCATGGTCTAAAAGGCTTTCTGATTATTTAATATGCTGTAATAGTGCATAAATATACACGAATGCGCGAAGTGGCGGGTAGACAAATTGCGGCTTTAAGCTAAAAGTCAAAATAGAGCGCGTCGCGCGCGTGCTATCGACGGTCAGCGAGGTTATCGTTATGTTATCTTCGCAGATAACCTGACGACCTGATGGAGCGGCAATGAAAAATAGCGAACTGGAACAACTCATTAACGAAAAGCTCAATAGCGCGACCTTTAGCGACTATGCGCCGAACGGCCTGCAGGTGGAAGGACGCGAGACGGTGCAACGAATTGTCACCGGCGTGACCGCCAGCCAGGCGCTGCTTGATGAGGCCGTCCGCCTGCAGGCGGACGCGGTGATTGTCCATCACGGCTATTTCTGGAAGGGAGAGGCGCCGGCAATTCGTGGCATCAAGCGCCAGCGCCTGAAGACCCTGCTGGCCAACGATATCAACCTCTACGGTTGGCACCTGCCGCTGGATGCTCACCCTGAACTGGGCAATAACGCGCAGCTGGCCCAGCTGCTGGGTATTACTATCAAGGGCGAAATTGAACCTCTGGTGCCGTGGGGCGAACTGTCGATGCCGGTCTCCGGCCTCGAGCTGGCCTCGTGGGTTGAAGCGCGTCTGGGCCGCAAACCGCTGTGGTGCGGCGATACCGGGCCGGAAAAAGTCTCCCGGGTGGCGTGGTGCACCGGCGGCGGCCAGGGCTTTATCGACAGCGCGGCGCGCTTTGGCGTCGATGCTTTTATTACCGGCGAAGTGTCGGAGCAAACCATTCACTCGGCGCGCGAGCAGTCGCTGCATTTTTATGCCGCCGGGCACCATGCCACCGAGCGTGGCGGCATTCGCGCCCTCAGCGAATGGCTGACGGAAAATACCGATCTGGACGTCACGTTTATTGATATCCCCAACCCGGCCTAAGGGAGAGAGAAAAGTGCAGCGAGCGCGTTGTTATCTGCTAGGCGAAACGGCGGTAGTTCTGGAGCTGGAGCCCCCGGTGACGCTGGAAAGCCAAAAGCGCATCTGGCGCCTGGCCCAGCGGTTGGCGGACCATGAAGATGCGGTGGATGTGATACCGGGGATGAACAATATCACCGTGGTGCTGCGCCATCCGCAGCTCATGGCGTGGGATGCGATTGAACGTTTACAGCGCTGGTGGGAAGAGAGTGAAGCCCTGGAGCCTGAGTCGCGGGAGATTGCGATCCCGGTCATCTACGGCGGAGAGGCGGGCCCCGACCTCGGCGAGGTGGCGCGCCACTGCGGGCTGACGGAGAAGCAGGTGGTGGAGCTGCATTCGTCGGTGGAGTACGTGGTGTGGTTCCTCGGCTTCCAGCCGGGCTTCCCCTATCTCGGCGGCCTGCCGGAGCAGCTGGCAATGCCGCGTCGCGCGGAGCCGCGCCTGCAGGTTGCGGCGGGTTCAGTCGGCATCGGCGGCGCGCAAACCGGCGTCTATCCGCTGGCGACGCCGGGCGGCTGGCAGCTGCTCGGGCGCACGCCGCTGGCGCTATTTGATGCCCAGCGTCAAGAGCCGGCGCTGCTGCGCTCTGGCGACCGGGTACGCTTTGTGCCGCAAAAGGAGGGCCTATGTTGAAGATGATCCGCGCAGGGATGTACACCTCGGTGCAGGACGGCGGACGGGAAGGGCTGCGTCGGTCGGCCATCAGCCGCTGCGGCGCCCTGGATAAGCCGTCGCTGACGATCGCTAACCTGCTGGTAGGGAATGACGCCAATGCGGCCGCTCTGGAGATCACCCTTGGGCAGGTGGATATTGCGTTTGAACGCGACTGCTGGTTTGCGCTGACCGGCGCCGCCTGTGAGGCGACGGTGGACGGCAGGCCGGTATGGGTCGGCTGGCGGACGGCGGCGAAAGCCGGCCAGCATCTGGTGCTAAAAAATCCTCAGTACGGTATCCGCAGCTATCTGGCGGTGGCGGGGGGCATCGACGTGCCGGTGGTGCTGGGATCGCGCAGCACGGATCTGAAGGTCGGCATTGGTGGGCTGGAAGGACGACGTCTGCAGGACGGCGATCGGCTGAAACTGGGTAAAGCGTCCCGCGAGTTTAGCGGTCCGCAGGGCGTCAGGCAGCTGCCGATCGGCAACCGCATTCGCGCGCTGCCGGGGCCGGAATATCATGAATTCGACAGCGCCTCGCAGGCCTCCTTCTGGCGCTCGCCGTGGCAGCTGAGCGCCCAGAGCAACCGAATGGGCTACCGCCTGCAGGGACAGCCGCTCGTGCGCACCACCGATCGCGAAATGCTCTCTCACGGCCTGCTGCCCGGCGTGGTGCAGGTGCCGCATAGCGGTCAGCCGATCGTGCTGATGAACGATGCGCAAACCACCGGCGGCTATCCGCGGATTGCGAGCATCATTGAGGCGGATATGTACCAGCTGGCGCAAATTCCGTTGGGTCAGCCCATTCACTTTGTTCCCTGCTCGCTGGAGGAGGCGCTGAAAGCGCGCGCCGACCGCCAGCGCTACCTGGACCAGCTGGCGTGGAGGCTTAACGATGATAATTGACCTTAATGCCGATCTTGGCGAAGGCTGTGCCAACGACAGCGCTCTTTTGCAGCTGGTCTCTTCCGCCAATATCGCCTGCGGGTTTCACGCCGGCGATGCGCTGCTGATGCATCAGTGCGTGCGCGAGGCGCTCAAAAACGGCGTTGCGATTGGTGCGCATCCGGGCTATCCCGACCGGCAAAATTTTGGCCGTACCGCGATGGCGCTGCCGCCGGAGACGGTTTACGTCCAGACGCTGTACCAGATTGGCGCCCTGGCCGCGATTGTCCGCGCCGAGGGCGGCGAGCTGCGGCACGTCAAGCCGCACGGAATGCTCTACAACCAGGCGGCAAAAGAGGCTCCGCTGGCGGATGCGATTGCCAGAGCCGTTCGCGATTTTAACCCCGAGCTGGTGCTGGTTGGGCTGGCGGGCAGCGAGCTGATCCGGGCGGGCCAGCATTACCGGCTAGCCACCCGCCAGGAGGTGTTTGCCGATCGGGGATACCTGGCCGACGGCAGCCTGGTGCCGCGTTCACAGCCCGGCGCGCTGATTGCCGATGAGGAGCAGGCGCTGGCGCAAACCCTCGAGATGGTGCAGCACCACCGGGTGCGCAGCGTTACCGGCGAGTGGGCGCACGTTGTGGCGGAAACCGTCTGCCTGCACGGCGACGGGGAGCACGCGCTGGAGTTTGCCCGCCGTTTACGCGCGGCGTTTGCCGGACGCCACGTTCAGGTTAGCGCGGCGGTGGAAGACCAGGTCGGTAGATAGTTACAACATACTATAACGATGCCGGGAGAGGAGAAGGGAGTATGGCGGGCGTATTGATCACCGGTTTCGAACCGTTTGATGGCGAAGCGGTTAACCCTTCGTGGGAAGTGGTAAAGCGACTCGATGGCGCTATCATTGCCGGAGAGCGCGTCGTGGCGCGGCAGCTGCCCTGCGTTTTTAACGAGGCGCTGACGGTGCTTCACGCCGCGCTGGATGAATTCAGGCCCGCGTTAACCCTTGCTATTGGCCAGGCGGGAGGGCGGGCTGACATTACCGTTGAACGCGTGGCGATCAACGTCGACGATGCGCGGATCCCGGATAACAAGGGCCAGCAGCCAATCGATCGGCCGATCGTGGCCGGTGGTCCGGCCGCCTGGTTCAGCAGCGTGCCGATCAAAGCGATCGTCGCCGCGCTGCGTAAGCAGGGCATACCCGCCTCGGTATCACAAACGGCGGGGACCTTCGTGTGTAATCACGTCATGTACGGTCTGCTGCACAAGCTGCAGGGTCAGACTGGCGTAAAAGGCGGCTTTATTCATATTCCGTATCTGCCGGAGCAGGCTGCGGCCCATCCCGGCGAGGCGAGCATGGCGCTGGAAACGATACGAGCGGCGCTGGAAACGGCGATTGCCGTATCCTTGACTCACGACGACGATCTCAGCGTTACCGGCGGCGCGACGCACTAACAGAAGGACGATATTATGCCGGAAGGTCCGGAAATCCGCCGCGCGGCGGATAGCCTGGAATTGGCGATTAAAGGCAAACCTCTGACCGAGGTCTGGTTTGCCTTCCCGCAGCTGCAGCCCTGGCAGTCTGAGCTGGTGGGCCAGCAGGTGACGCACATTGAGACGCGCGGTAAAGCCCTGTTGACGCATTTCTCCGGCGGGCTGACGCTGTACAGCCACAATCAGCTGTACGGCGTGTGGCGCGTGGTCGCGGCAGGGGAGCAGCCGTCGACCAACCGCATTCTGCGCGTCAGGCTGCAGACGGCGGAGAAGGCGGTGCTGCTCTACAGCGCTTCGGATATTGAAATATTGACCCCGGCGCAGCTGGCGGTACACCCTTTCTTACTCCGGGTCGGCCCTGACGTGCTGGATATGAGCCTGACGGTGGAAGAGGTCAAGGCCCGCCTGCTGTCGGCAAAATTCCGTCAGCGTCAGTTTTCCGGCCTGCTGCTGGACCAGGCATTCCTCGCCGGGCTGGGCAACTACCTGCGCGTTGAGATTCTCTGGCAGGTTGGGTTGACCGGTCGGCACAAAGCCTCGGCGCTGACGGACAGCCAGCTCGATGCCCTGGCGCAGGCGCTGCTGGCGATCCCGCGGCTGTCCTACACTACCCGCGGCCAGGTGGATGAAAATCGGCACCACGGGGCGCTGTTTCGCTTTAAGGTTTTCCACCGCGACGGCGAGCCCTGCGAACGCTGCGGCACGCTTATCGAGAGAACCATGCTCTCCTCGAGGCCGTTCTACTGGTGCCCTGGCTGCCAGCGTTAAGTGCGCAGCCTGTACGCGAATCCTGCGGGAAAAGGGGCGAGGTGAACGGGCTTATCGACGACAGCAGCCATAAAAAAACGCGCCCTTAAGGCGCGTTTTTTGTTGCCGAAACCTGGCTTAGTGCTTGATGTCGCATTTGAAATCGCGCTTGTCGTAGCCGGTGTACAGCTGACGCGGACGGGCAATTTTCATGCCGTCGCTGTGCATTTCGTTCCAGTGGGCAATCCAGCCTACGGTACGCGCCATCGCGAAGATAACGGTAAACATGGAGGACGGAATACCCATCGCTTTCAGGATGATACCGGAGTAGAAATCGACGTTCGGATAGAGTTTCTTCTCGATGAAGTACGGGTCGTTGAGCGCAATGTGCTCAAGCTCCATCGCCACTTCCAGCAGATCGTCTTTGGTGCCCAGCTCTTTCAGCACTTCATGGCAGGTTTCACGCATGACGGTGGCGCGCGGGTCGTAATTTTTATACACGCGGTGGCCAAAGCCCATCAGGCGGAAAGAGTCATTTTTATCTTTCGCGCGACGAACGAATTCCGGAATGTGCTCAACGGAGCTGATCTCTTCCAGCATCTTCAGCGCCGCTTCGTTCGCGCCGCCGTGCGCCGGTCCCCACAGGGAGGCGATGCCCGCAGCGATACAGGCGAACGGGTTCGCGCCTGAGGAGCCTGCGGTACGGACGGTTGAAGTTGACGCGTTCTGTTCGTGGTCAGCGTGCAGGATCAGAATACGGTCCATGGCGCGTTCCAGTACCGGATTAACCTCGTAGGTTTCACACGGCGTGGAGAACATCATATTCAGGAAGTTACCCGCGTAGGAGAGGTCGTTGCGCGGATAAACAAAAGGCTGGCCGATTGAATATTTGTAACACATCGCTGCCATTGTCGGCATTTTGGACAGCAGGCGGAACGCAGCGATATCACGGTGGCGTGGATTATTAACGTCCAGGGAGTCGTGATAGAACGCCGCCAGCGCGCCGGTGATACCGCACATCACCGCCATCGGGTGCGAGTCGCGACGAAACGCGTGGAACAGACGGGTAATCTGCTCGTGGATCATGGTGTGGCGGGTAACGGTGGTTTTGAACTCTTCGTACTGGGCTTGATTCGGCTTTTCGCCGTTCAGCAGGATGTAGCAGACTTCAAGGTAGTTGGACTCGGTCGCTAACTGATCGATCGGGAAACCACGGTGGAGCAGAATACCTTCATCACCGTCGATAAACGTGATTTTAGATTCACACGATGCGGTTGAAGTGAAACCAGGGTCAAAGGTAAATACGCCTTTTGAACCAAGACTACGAATATCAATAACATCCTGGCCTAGCGTGCCTTTTAGCACATCCAGTTCGATAGCAGTATCACCACCTAGGGTGATTTTTGCTTTTGCATCAGACATTTATGGTCTCCTTAGCGCCTTTATTGCTTAAGACTGCCGGGGGGGATTTGCCTTCGGCTCGTGCCTGATTACGTTACCAGTTTGTTATGTTGCACACAGCTCTGCGACAGCGGAATTGGCAGGGTACAGAGCAAAGGCGCTTGATGGAACGTTTTCAGTTTACGACGAAATAACAGCAAATCAGCGTTTTAGCAGCCCGAATTTAAAAATCGTTATACCACTAATAACCGTCCTGATTACATTGGTCAATACCGTCACACTGTTGCATAACTTATTCTCAGGTGAAAGAGTGACCCCATAACTTTTGAGCATTATTGCATTTATCTGGTAATGGTTGTAACAAGAATGTTTAATATTTGTCAAATCAGGTGATTAAATTTTAAAATAATGTTGTTATCGTGACTTTGATCACTGTTCGGGACAAAACCCGACAAACTATATGTAGGTTAATTGTAATGATTTTGTGAACGGCCTATACTGCCGCCAGGTCTCCGGAACACCCTGCAATCCCGAGCCACCCAGCGTTGTAACGTGTCGTTTTAGCATTTGGAAGCAATGTTTAGCATGACGCGAAGTTATAGATAAGGACGCTGCTTGACCCGCGCGCAGACCGGAGGAAGGAAATCCCGTCGTCTTTCAGGTTACAAGTGCGTTGGCTGTGCCGCTTACCCGGCCTTAATGCCTTCCTGTAATCCAAAGTCCAAAGGGAATTATAAGAACAGCATGTGGGCGTTATTCATGATAAGAAATGTGAAAAAACAAAGACCTGTCAATCTGGATCTCAAAACGATCCGATTCCCTGTAACGGCAATAGCGTCCATTCTCCACCGTGTCTCCGGTGTGATTACGTTCGTGGCAGTGGGTATTCTGCTGTGGTTACTGGGTACCAGCCTCTCTTCTCCTGAAGGATTCCTCCAGGCCTCGGCCATCATGAACAGCTTCTTCGTGAAATTTATCATGTGGGGCATTCTGACTGCACTGGCGTACCACGTTGTAGTGGGCGTTCGCCATATGCTGATGGACTTTGGCTATCTGGAAGAAACCCTCGAAGTGGGGAAACGTTCCGCCAATATTTCATTTGTGATTACTGTCGTGCTTTCAATTCTTGCAGGAGTCCTCGTATGGTAAGCAACGCCTCCGCATTAGGACGCAACGGCGTACATGACTTCATTCTGGTCCGCGCTACCGCCATCGTCCTCACCCTTTACATCATCTACATGATCGGTTTCTTCGCGACCAGCGGCGAACTGACGTGGGAGATCTGGAGCGGGTTCTTCGGATCTGCCTTCACCAAAGTGTTCACCCTGCTGGCTCTGTTCTCGATCCTTATTCATGCCTGGATTGGCATGTGGCAGGTGTTGACCGATTACGTTAAACCTCTCGCGATTCGCCTGCCGTTGCAGTTGCTGATTGTTGTCGCGCTGGTGGTTTACGTTATTTATGGATTTGTTGTGGTGTGGGGTGTGTGATGAAACTGCCAGTCAGAGAATTTGATGCTGTTGTGATTGGTGCCGGTGGCGCAGGTATGCGCGCGGCGCTGCAGATTTCCCAGAGCGGCCAGTCCTGTGCGCTGCTCTCCAAAGTGTTCCCTACTCGTTCCCATACCGTTTCCGCGCAGGGTGGCATCACCGTTGCGCTCGGTAATACCCATGAAGATAACTGGGAATGGCACATGTACGACACCGTTAAAGGGTCGGACTACATTGGTGACCAGGACGCCATTGAATATATGTGCAAAACCGGTCCGGAAGCGATTCTCGAACTGGATCATATGGGCCTGCCGTTCTCGCGCCTCGAAGATGGCACCATTTATCAACGTCCGTTTGGCGGCCAGTCGAAAAACTTCGGCGGCGAGCAGGCGGCACGTACCGCGGCGGCAGCTGACCGTACCGGCCACGCCCTGCTGCATACGCTGTATCAGCAAAACCTGAAAAACCACACCACTATCTTCTCCGAATGGTACGCGCTGGATCTGGTGAAAAACGCCGACGGTGCCATCGTTGGCTGTACCGCGCTGTGTATCGAAACCGGCGAAGTGGTGTACTTCAAGGCCCGCGCAACCGTGCTGGCTACCGGTGGTGCTGGTCGTATTTATCAATCCACCACTAACGCCCACATCAATACCGGTGATGGCGTTGGGATGGCGATCCGCGCCGGCGTGCCGGTGCAGGATATGGAAATGTGGCAGTTCCACCCAACCGGTATCGCCGGGGCTGGGGTTCTGGTCACCGAAGGCTGCCGCGGTGAAGGCGGCTATCTGCTGAATAAACACGGCGAGCGCTTTATGGAGCGCTATGCTCCGAATGCGAAAGACCTGGCGGGTCGTGACGTGGTGGCGCGTTCCATCATGATCGAAATCCGCGAAGGTCGCGGCTGCGACGGTCCGTGGGGCCCGCACGCCAAGCTGAAGCTTGACCACCTGGGTAAAGAAGTTCTCGAATCCCGCCTGCCGGGTATCCTTGAACTGTCCCGCACCTTTGCGCACGTTGACCCGGTGAAAGAGCCGATTCCGGTTATCCCAACCTGCCACTACATGATGGGCGGTATTCCGACCCGCGTAAGCGGCCAGGCGCTGACCGTTAACGCGCAGGGCGAAGATGTGGTTATTCCTGGGCTGTTCGCCGTCGGTGAAATCGCCTGCGTATCGGTTCACGGCGCTAACCGTCTGGGCGGCAACTCGCTGCTTGACCTGGTGGTGTTCGGCCGCGCGGTCGGCGTACATCTGCAGGAATCTATCGCCGAACAGGGCGAGCTTCGCGATGCGACGGAAGAAGAGATCGACGCTTCCCTGGCGCGCCTCAACCGCTGGAACGGCAACCGTAACGGTGAAGACCCGGCCGAGATCCGCAAAGCGCTGCAGGAATGTATGCAGCACAACTTCTCGGTGTTCCGCGAAGGTGATGCGATGGCGAAAGGGCTTGAGCAGCTGAAGGCGATCCGCGAGCGTCTGAAAAATGCGCGCCTGGACGATACCTCCAGCGAGTTCAACACCCAGCGCGTCGAGTGCCTGGAGCTGGATAACCTGATGGAAACTGCTTACGCCACCGCGGTGTCGGCAAACTTCCGTACCGAAAGCCGTGGCGCGCATAGCCGCTTCGACTTCCCGGAACGTGACGATGAAAACTGGCTGTGCCATTCCCTGTACCTGCCAGAGTCGGAAGCGATGACGCGTCGTAGCGTCAACATGCAACCGAAACTGCGCCCGGCATTCCCGCCGAAGATTCGTACTTATTAATGCGGAGACAGGAAAATGAAACTCGAGTTTTCAATTTATCGTTATAACCCGGACGTTGACGATGCTCCGCATATGCAGGATTACACCCTGGAAGCGGAAGAAGGTCGCGACATGATGCTGCTTGATGCGTTAATGCAGCTGAAAGAAAAAGATCCGACACTGTCGTTTCGTCGTTCCTGCCGTGAAGGGGTGTGTGGCTCCGACGGCGTGAACATGAACGGCAAAAATGGCCTGGCCTGTATCACCCCGATTTCGGCGTTGCAGCGTGCAGGACAAAAAATTGTGATCCGTCCTCTGCCTGGCCTGCCGGTCGTTCGCGATTTGGTGGTGGACATGGGGCAATTCTATGCACAATATGAGAAGATTAAGCCTTACTTGTTGAATAATGGGCAAAATCCTCCGGCTCGTGAGCATCTGCAGATGCCGGAGCAGCGTGAGAAACTCGACGGACTGTACGAGTGTATTCTGTGCGCATGTTGTTCAACGTCCTGCCCGTCGTTCTGGTGGAACCCGGACAAGTTTGTCGGCCCGGCAGGTTTACTGGCGGCGTATCGCTTCCTGATCGACAGCCGCGATACCGAAACCGACAGCCGCCTGGAAGGGTTAAGCGATGCTTTCAGCGTATTCCGCTGTCATAGCATTATGAACTGCGTCAGTGTTTGTCCTAAGGGATTGAACCCGACGCGCGCCATCGGCCATATCAAGTCGATGCTGCTGCAGCGCAGTGCGTAAGTAACCCGGTCTGTCCCGGATGGCGCTATCGCTTATCCGGGCTACCCGAAGCAGTAGCCCCGGCAGCGTTTGTGCCGCCGGGAAATGAATACCCTAAATAATTCGAGTTACAGGAAGGCGGCGACGCCGCGAATCCCCAGGAGCTTACTCAAGTAAGTGACTGGAGTGAGTGAGGAAAGCCAACGCACATGTAACTTGAAGTATGAAGGGGATGGCAGGAAATCTTTAAAAACCGCCAAATATGTACCAGTAATCAAGGCGTTCAGAGCGAGGTAAGGCGGCAACTGAACGCATCCCAGGGAGCATAGTGAACTGTGTGACCGGGGTAAGTGAAGGCAGCTAACGCAACCGCAGCCTGAACGCCGAAGATTAATGGCAGTTTTTAAAGGTTCCTTAGCGGACGCAGAAGCCACAACTCGTCCGTAATGAGTGAACCCCGGCACGTACAATCCATGTGCGTGGTAGTTTCTACGGCGAAATAAGCATATAAATGCTTAAGGGATCACGATGCAGAACGGCGCAATGAAAGCCTGGCTGGACTCTTCTTACCTCTCTGGTTCGAACCAGAGCTGGATAGAACAGCTCTATGAAGACTTCTTAACCGATCCTGACTCTGTTGACGCCAACTGGCGTTCTATGTTCCAGCAGTTACCTGGCACCGGAGTCAAACCGGATCAATTTCATTCCAAAACGCGTGATTATTTCCGTCGATTGGCGAAGGATGCCTCACGTTACACTTCTTCGATTTCCGACCCTGACACCAATGTGAAGCAGGTTAAAGTCCTGCAGCTCATCAACGCCTATCGCTTCCGCGGTCATCAGCATGCGAATCTCGATCCGCTGGGACTGTGGAAACAGGATAGAGTGGCAGATTTAGACCCGGCATACCACGATTTGACCGAGGCCGATTTCCAGGAAAGTTATAACGTAGGTTCCTTTGCCATCGGTAAAGATACGATGAAGCTGGGCGAGCTGCTGTCAGCGCTCAAACAGACCTACTGCGGTGCTATCGGCGCGGAATACATGCATATCACCTCTACCGAAGAGAAGCGCTGGATCCAGCAGCGTATTGAATCGGTAGCAGGGAAAGCCAGCTTTAGCGCGGCAGAGAAAAAACGCTTCTTAAGCGAACTGACCGCCGCTGAAGGTCTGGAACGCTACCTCGGCGCGAAATTCCCGGGCGCGAAACGCTTCTCGCTGGAAGGCGGCGATGCGCTGATCCCGATGCTCAAAGAGATGATCCGCCACGCTGGCAAAAGCGGCACCCGCGAAGTGGTGCTGGGCATGGCGCACCGCGGTCGTCTGAACGTGCTGGTCAACGTCCTCGGTAAAAAGCCGCAGGATCTGTTTGACGAGTTCGCCGGCAAGCATAAAGAACACCTCGGCACCGGCGACGTGAAGTACCACATGGGCTTCTCTTCCGATATGGAAACCGAAGGCGGTCTGGTACACCTTGCGCTGGCGTTTAACCCGTCGCACCTCGAAATCGTCAGCCCGGTGGTTATCGGTTCCGTGCGCGCCCGTCTGGATCGTCTGGACGAGCCAAGCAGCAATAAAGTACTGCCGATTACCATTCACGGCGACGCCGCGATCACCGGTCAGGGCGTGGTTCAGGAAACCCTGAACATGTCGAAAGCCCGCGGTTACGAAGTGGGCGGTACCGTACGTATTGTTATCAACAACCAGGTGGGCTTCACGACCTCGAACCCGCTGGACGCGCGCTCTACGCCGTACTGTACCGATATCGGTAAAATGGTTCAGGCGCCGATCTTCCACGTTAACGCGGATGACCCGGAAGCCGTGGCTTTCGTTACCCGCCTGGCGCTGGATTTCCGCAATACCTTTAAACGCGATGTTCTGATCGACCTGGTGTGCTACCGCCGTCACGGCCATAACGAAGCCGACGAGCCGAGCGCAACCCAGCCGCTGATGTATCAGAAAATCAAAAAGCATCCGACTCCGCGCAAAATCTATGCTGACAAACTCGAGCAGGACAAAGTTTCGACGCTGGAAGATGCAACCGAGCAGGTCAACCTCTACCGCGACGCGCTGGATGCCGGCGAATGCGTGGTAGAAGAGTGGCGTCCGATGAACCTGCACTCCTTTACCTGGTCGCCGTACCTCAACCACGAGTGGGATGAGAGCTACCCGAGCAAGGTAGAGATGAAGCGCCTGCAGGAACTGGCTAAGCGCATCAGCACCGTGCCTGAAAGCATTGAAATGCAGTCTCGCGTCGCCAAAATTTACGGCGATCGTCAGGCGATGGCGGCCGGCGAGAAGCTGTTTGACTGGGGCGCGGCGGAAAACCTGGCCTACGCGACGCTGGTTGATGAAGGCATTCCGATTCGTCTGTCCGGCGAGGACTCCGGTCGCGGCACCTTCTTCCACCGCCACTCGGTTATTCATAACCAGGTGAACGGCTCAACCTATATTCCGCTGCAGCACGTGCACAACGGTCAGGAGCATTTCAAAGTCTGGGACTCCGTGCTCTCTGAAGAAGCGGTACTGGCGTTTGAATACGGCTATGCCACCGCGGAACCGCGTACCCTGACTATCTGGGAAGCGCAGTTCGGTGACTTCGCCAACGGCGCTCAGGTTGTGATCGACCAGTTCATCAGCTCCGGCGAGCAGAAGTGGGGCCGGATGTGTGGCCTGGTGATGCTGCTGCCGCACGGCTACGAAGGCCAGGGCCCGGAGCATTCCTCCGCGCGTCTGGAGCGCTATCTGCAGCTCTGCGCCGAGCAGAACATGCAGGTTTGCGTCCCGTCTACCCCGGCACAGGTTTACCACATGCTGCGTCGTCAGGCGCTGCGCGGTATGCGCCGTCCGCTGGTGGTGATGTCACCGAAGTCGCTGCTGCGCCACCCGCTGGCGGTTTCCAGCCTCGACGAGCTGGCAAACGGCACCTTCCTGCCGGCTATCGGCGAAGTGGACGATCTCGACCCGAAAGCCGTGAAGCGCGTGGTACTGTGCTCTGGTAAAGTTTATTACGACCTGCTGGAGCAGCGTCGTAAGAACGACCAAAAAGATGTCGCTATCGTGCGCGTAGAGCAGCTCTATCCGTTCCCGCATCAGGCGGTACAGGAAGCGCTGAAGCCTTATGCGCAGGTGCATGATTTTGTCTGGTGTCAGGAAGAACCGCTCAACCAGGGCGCGTGGTACTGCAGCCAGCATCACTTCCGCGAAGTGATTCCGTTTGGGGCCTCTCTGCGTTATGCAGGCCGCCCGGCCTCCGCCTCTCCGGCGGTAGGATATATGTCCGTTCACCAGAAACAGCAACAAGATCTGGTCAATGACGCGCTGAACGTCGATTAATTAAAGGATACATAATGAGTAGCGTAGATATTCTGGTTCCCGACCTGCCTGAGTCCGTAGCTGACGCGACCGTTGCGACCTGGCATAAAAAACCGGGCGATAGCGTCCAGCGTGATGAAGTGCTGGTGGAAATCGAAACTGACAAAGTGGTACTGGAAGTACCGGCATCAGCGGACGGCATTCTGGAAGCAGTGCTGGAAGACGAAGGCGCAACCGTGCTTTCTCGTCAAATTCTGGGCCGCCTGCGTGAAGGCAACAGCGCGGGCAAAGAGTCCGGTGCGAAGTCCGATGCGAAAGAGTCCACCCCGGCTCAGCGTCAGCAGGCTTCTCTGGAAGAGCAGAGTAACGATGCGCTCAGCCCGGCGATCCGTCGCCTGCTGGCTGAACATAACCTCGATGCGAGCGCGATCAAAGGCTCCGGCGTTGGCGGCCGTCTGACCCGTGAAGATGTTGAAAAACATCTGGCGGCAGCGCCGGCTAAAGCGGAAACCAAGGCGCCGGCTGCGGCCGCTGCTCCGGTTGCTCAGCTGGGCCACCGCTCTGAAAAACGCGTTCCGATGACCCGTCTGCGCAAACGCGTGGCCGAGCGTCTGCTGGAAGCGAAAAACTCTACCGCCATGCTGACGACCTTCAACGAAGTCAACATGAAGCCGATTATGGATCTGCGCAAGCAGTACGGCGACGCGTTCGAAAAACGTCACGGCATCCGCCTGGGCTTTATGTCCTTCTACGTGAAAGCGGTCGTGGAAGCGCTGAAGCGCTATCCGGAAGTGAACGCCTCCATCGATGGCGACGACGTGGTTTATCACAACTACTTCGACGTCAGCATGGCCGTATCGACGCCGCGTGGCCTGGTAACGCCGGTTCTGCGCGATGTCGATCTGCTGGGCATGGCGGATATCGAAAAGAATATTAAAGAGCTGGCACTGAAAGGCCGCGACGGCAAGCTGACCGTTGACGATCTGATCGGCGGTAACTTCACCATTACCAACGGCGGCGTCTTCGGGTCTCTGATGTCTACGCCAATCATCAACCCACCGCAGAGCGCAATTCTGGGTATGCATGCCATTAAAGATCGTCCGATGGCGGTCAATGGCAAGGTAGAAATTCTGCCGATGATGTACCTCGCGCTCTCCTACGACCACCGTCTGATCGATGGACGTGAATCGGTAGGCTTCCTGGTAGCGATTAAAGAGCTGCTGGAAGACCCGACTCGTCTGCTGCTGGACGTGTAGCGATCATGGCCCGGCAGCGTTCAGCGTGCCGGGCCAATAAAAACATCATCAGCGCTGTAAACGGCGATTTATCGCCTTACAGACTAAATGATAACGATTACCTGAAGGATGGACTGAACACATGAACTTACATGAATATCAGGCAAAACAACTGTTTGCCCGCTATGGCTTACCGGCGCCGGTGGGTTATGCCTGTACTACTCCGCGCGAAGCAGAAGAAGCCGCTTCAAAAATCGGTGCGGGTCCGTGGGTAGTGAAATGTCAGGTTCACGCTGGCGGCCGCGGTAAAGCGGGCGGTGTGAAAGTAGTTAACAGCAAAGAAGACATTCGCGCATTTGCTGAACATTGGCTGGGCAAACGCCTGGTGACCTACCAGACGGATGCGCACGGCCAGCCGGTTAACCAAATCCTGGTTGAAGCGGCGACCGATATCGCCAAAGAGCTCTATCTTGGTGCCGTGGTTGACCGTAGCTCCCGTCGCGTTGTGTTCATGGCTTCCACCGAAGGCGGCGTGGAAATCGAAAAAGTGGCGGAAGAGACACCGCACCTGATCCACAAAATTGCTATCGACCCGCTGGCGGGCCCGATGCCTTACCAGGGCCGTGAGCTGGCGTTCAAACTGGGTCTGGAAGGTAAGCAGGTTCAGCAGTTCACCAAGATCTTCATGGGCCTGGCGAATATTTTCCTCGAGCGCGATCTGGCGCTGATCGAAATCAACCCGCTGGTTATCACCAAACAGGGCGACCTGATCTGCCTCGACGGCAAGCTGGGTGCCGATGGCAATGCCCTGTTCCGTCAGCCGGATCTGCGCGAAATGCGCGACCAGTCTCAGGAAGATCCGCGTGAAGCTCAGGCTGCACAGTGGGAGCTGAACTACGTTGCGCTGGACGGCAACATCGGCTGTATGGTTAACGGCGCAGGCCTGGCGATGGGCACCATGGACATCGTTAAGCTGCACGGCGGCGAACCGGCTAACTTCCTTGACGTTGGCGGCGGCGCAACCAAAGAGCGCGTAACCGAAGCGTTTAAAATCATCCTTTCCGACAGCAATGTTAAAGCCGTACTGGTTAACATCTTCGGCGGTATCGTGCGTTGCGACCTGATCGCTGACGGCATTATCGGCGCGGTAGAGGAAGTGGGCGTTAACGTTCCGGTGGTCGTTCGTCTGGAAGGTAACAACGCCGAACTGGGCGCGAAGAAACTGGCTGACAGCGGCCTGAATATTATTGCAGCGAAAAGTCTGACGGACGCAGCGCAGCAGGTTGTTGCTGCAGTGGAGGGGAAATAATGTCCATTTTAATTGATAAAAACACCAAGGTTATCTGCCAGGGCTTCACCGGTAGCCAGGGGACTTTCCACTCCGAACAAGCGATCGCTTACGGTACGCAAATGGTCGGCGGCGTGACGCCGGGCAAAGGCGGCACCACGCATCTGGGCCTGCCGGTGTTCAACACCGTGCGCGAAGCCGTAGACGCAACCGGCGCAACCGCTACCGTTATCTACGTACCGGCTCCGTTCTGCAAAGACTCCATTCTGGAAGCTATCGATGCGGGCATTAAGCTCATCATCACCATCACCGAAGGTATCCCGACGCTGGATATGCTGACCGTGAAGGTGAAGCTGGATGAAGCCGGCGTGCGCATGATCGGCCCTAACTGCCCGGGCGTTATCACCCCTGGCGCATGCAAAATCGGCATCATGCCGGGCCACATTCACCAGCCGGGTAAAGTGGGTATCGTTTCCCGTTCCGGTACGCTGACCTATGAAGCGGTTAAGCAGACTACTGACTACGGCTTCGGCCAGTCTACCTGCGTCGGTATCGGCGGTGACCCGATCCCGGGTTCTAACTTCATCGATATCCTGAAGCTGTTCCAGGAAGACCCGCAGACCGAAGCGATCGTGATGATCGGTGAGATCGGCGGCAGCGCTGAAGAAGAAGCGGCAGCCTACATCAAAGAGCACGTGACCAAGCCGGTAGTGGGTTATATCGCCGGTGTGACCGCGCCGAAAGGCAAGCGTATGGGCCACGCTGGCGCCATCATCGCCGGCGGTAAAGGCACGGCTGACGAGAAGTTTGCTGCCCTGGAAGCGGCCGGTGTGAAAACCGTTCGTAGCCTGGCAGACATCGGCGAAGCGCTGAAATCTATCATTAAGTAAATGTAATAAAACGGCCCCTGCTATTCGATCGCTGAGAGTGAATAGCTCGGGGCCGGTCCAGTTTCGACATGGTTGGCCACCTTCCGGTGGCCTTTTTTATGCGCCGCTCCCGCTAATATTTCCGACCTTTTCCGTTACGCCGACTACGGCGATCGATAACGCCCGTGACTCGGGCCGTTTTTTTACGCGCTCTCCTCAGGAGCATCGGCAATCAATGCAGGACGAGCTGAAGGTTTAATAGCCTCATTTAAATCAATGCTAATCAAGGGGTTACTTTAATTTTGTTTGCAGGGTATAGGCCATAAATAGCGGCTTAAATAAGCCTGAGTTTATATTTTTACACGATATTTTATTTTTATCATCGATGTTAAATAACGATTTAATAACGTTGTTAAATCGTTTTAAATAAATTCTCAACGAGTATAAAACGGTGCCTGGGCGAGGGCGGTTTTCTGCATATGTTCTTTTAAACCCCGGAGGTGATGGCAGAACCCTTTGTTCTATATTTATTTTTTTGTAGGGGGGAAGAGGGGAGGGCTGACCAGCATGGGGCATTATTCTTTACGCCGTCAGCGTAGTGGCGCGAGGCATGGCCATAACTTCTCGGCGGTAGCGGAGCGGCATCCCTGCTTCGTCGATTGTGGGATAGTTTCCCTGCGGTGTTAAGTGTTGGTAAAAACAATGATAAATAAAATAAGTTGAAAATAAACGGGTAATAACTTGATAAAAAAAATCCGTGAGCTATGCGGCATTATTTGCCGATAGTCTCCCATCCCGGCATTGTTCCTTCCGCTTAAAAGACGATCCGGCTTTAAATAAATCGACTATCATTTTCAGTAACTGATGACACCTTCGCAAAACATATCTTTAACCTATCGTTTACTAGCGTTGCACATAGTAAACATAATTAACATTCAAAATGAAAATTGATTTAAATCAATGTTTAACTGTTGGAAAAAAATGAGAAATGGAGTTAAATTGTCGCCGATCAAATTGGCCGAAAACCGGTATTTTCGCTATAAATTGATCGCTGTCGAAAAGCGCAAATTTATCTCAATAAAAACCTATTTATTGTAAGGGATTTGCAGCGTAATATAACCACGGGATCAATTTGGGTGTTTTTTTAACATGTTTGTAACTTTTCTCCATTACCGTTTCCTCTCAGGAAGAAAGGGTACGGCGAAAAGGCGCAAATAAATTTGTATTGGGGCATGTGTGTGACCCTTTCTAACGGGGTTCACTCTCGGAGTCTTCATGCGATGAGCAAGGAGTCATGATGTTAGATATAGTCGAACTGTCGCGCTTACAGTTTGCCTTGACCGCGATGTACCACTTCCTTTTTGTGCCACTAACGCTCGGTATGGCGTTCCTGCTGGCCATCATGGAAACGGTCTACGTCCTTTCCGGCAAACAGATTTATAAAGATATGACCAAGTTCTGGGGCAAGTTGTTTGGTATCAACTTTGCGCTGGGCGTGGCGACCGGCCTGACCATGGAGTTCCAGTTCGGGACTAACTGGTCTTACTATTCTCACTACGTTGGGGATATCTTCGGTGCGCCGCTGGCCATTGAAGGTCTGATGGCCTTCTTCCTCGAATCCACCTTTGTAGGTCTGTTCTTCTTCGGTTGGGACCGTCTGGGTAAAGTTCAGCACATGGCAGTGACCTGGCTGGTGGCCTTAGGCTCCAACCTGTCCGCACTGTGGATTCTGGTCGCTAACGGCTGGATGCAGAACCCTATCGCGTCTGATTTCAACTTCGAAACCATGCGTATGGAGATGGTCAGCTTTGCCGAGCTGGTCCTGAACCCGGTTGCTCAGGTGAAATTCGTTCACACCGTGGCATCGGGTTATGTCTGCGGCGCGATGTTCGTGCTGGGCATCAGCTCCTACTATATGCTGCGCGGTCGTGACTTCGCTTTCGCCAAACGCTCCTTTGCCATCGCGGCAAGCTTCGGTATGGCGGCAATCCTGTCTGTTATTGTTCTGGGTGATGAATCCGGTTACGAAATGGGCGACGTGCAGAAAACCAAACTGGCTGCAATTGAAGCCGAATGGGAAACTCAGCCGGCTCCGGCAGCGTTTACTCTGTTTGGTATTCCTGACCAGGATGCACAGGAAAACCGTTTTGCTATTCAGATCCCTTACGCGCTGGGTATCATCGCCACCCGTTCTGTTGATAAGCAGGTAACGGGCCTGAAAGATCTGATGGTGCAGCACGAAGGACGTATCCGTAACGGTATGAAAGCTTACGCGCTGCTGGAACAGCTGCGTTCAGGCTCGACCGATCAGGCTGTTCGCGATCAGTTCAACGACGTGAAGAAAGACCTGGGTTACGGTTTGCTGCTTAAACGCTACACGCCGAACGTTTCTGATGCGACTGAAGCACAGATTCAGATGGCGACCAAAGATTCTATTCCTCGCGTGGCTCCGCTGTACTTCGCCTTCCGTATCATGGTTGGTTGCGGCATCCTGATGCTGCTGATTATCGCGGCGTCCTTCTGGTCCGTGATTCGTAACCGTATCGGTCAGAAAAAATGGCTGCTGCGTACCGCGATGTACGGTATTCCACTGCCGTGGATTGCTATCGAATCCGGCTGGTTTGTTGCGGAGTATGGCCGTCAGCCTTGGGCGATAGGTGAGGTGCTGCCAACGGCAGTGGCTAACTCGTCGCTGACTGCAGGGGATCTGATTTTCTCCATGCTGCTGATTTGCGGTCTGTACACCCTGTTCCTGGTGGCTGAACTGTTCCTGATGTTCAAGTTCGCACGCCTCGGCCCGAGCAGCCTGAAAACCGGTCGCTATCACTACGAGCAGTCCACTGTGACTACTCAGCCGGCACGCTAAGACAGGAGTCGTCAAATGATCGATTATGAAGTATTGCGTTTTATCTGGTGGCTGCTGGTCGGTATTTTACTGATTGGTTTTGCAGTCACTGACGGTTTCGACATGGGGGTGGGCATGCTCACCCGTTTCCTCGGTCGTAATGACACCGAGCGTCGAATCATGATCAACTCCATCGCCCCGCACTGGGACGGTAACCAGGTGTGGTTAATCACCGCGGGCGGCGCACTGTTTGCCGCCTGGCCGATGGTTTACGCAGCTGCGTTCTCCGGCTTCTATGTCGCGATGATTCTGGTACTGGCGTCCTTGTTCTTCCGTCCGGTCGGTTTTGACTACCGTTCTAAGATTGAAGACACCCGCTGGCGTAACATGTGGGACTGGGGCATCTTCATCGGTAGCTTCGTGCCACCGCTGGTGATCGGCGTAGCGTTCGGCAACTTGTTGCAGGGCGTTCCGTTCCACCTCGATGAATATATGCGTCTGTACTACACCGGTAACTTCTTCCAGCTGCTGAATCCGTTTGGTCTGCTGGCAGGTGTGGTGAGCGTTGCGATGATTATCACTCAGGGTGCGACTTATCTGCAGATGCGTACTGTGGGTGAACTGCATCTGCGTTCCCGCGCAACTGCTCAGGTTGCGGCTCTGGTGACGCTGGTCTGCTTCGCGTTAGCTGGCGTTTGGGTGGTTTACGGTATCGACGGTTATGTTGTGACTTCGGCAATCAACCATACCGCGCCGTCTAACCCGCTGACCAAAGAAGTGGCGCGTCAGGCTGGTGCATGGCTGGTCAACTTCAACAATACTCCTGCGCTGTGGGCTATCCCGGCTCTGGGCGTGTTGTTGCCGCTGCTGACTGTGCTGACCTCTCGTCTGGAAAAAGGCGCGTGGGCATTCGTATTCTCCTCTCTGACGCTGGCGTGCATCATCCTGACTGCGGGCATTGCGATGTTCCCGTTCGTGATGCCATCCAGCACCATGATGAATGCGAGCCTGACCATGTGGGATGCGACGTCAAGCCAGTTGACGCTTAACCTGATGACGTATGTTGCTTGCGTGTTCGTACCGATTATCCTGCTCTACACCTCCTGGTGTTACTGGAAAATGTTCGGTCGTATCACGAAAGAAGACATCGAAAGCAACACTCATTCCCTGTACTAAGTAAGGAGCTGAATATGTGGTATTTCGCATGGATTTTGGGGACGCTTCTTGCCTGTGCATTTGGTGTCATTACCGCGCTGGCGCTTGAACATATCGAAGCGACCAAAACCGGTGAAGAAAAGCACTGATGATGAATGTTATCGCAAAGCTGTATGCGATGATGGACAAGCGCCCGCTAAGGGCGCTTTCCTTAGTGATGGCATTGCTGCTGGCAGGCTGCATTTTCTGGGACCCGTCGCGTTTTGCAGCGAAGACCAGTGAACTGCAAATCTGGCATGGTTTCTTGATCATGTGGGCCGTTTGCGCAGGCGTCATTCACGGCGTCGGCTTTCGCCCGAAAGCCATTCACTGGCAAGGTATTTTCTGCCCGTTAATCGCTGATGTAGTGCTTCTCGCAGGACTTGTTTTTTTCTTTAGCTGAATAAGAACTGTCCGTTAATCTTATGGGCTTACCCGAGCCCATAAAAATTTACTCTCCGTTTACTTTCCCCCATTCCAAACCATCATTCCCGCGCGTATAGTAGCGAAGTTTAAAAGCTCTAAACTTTTGTTGCATTACCAGGATGTAAAGTGAATACAACGCTGTTTCGATGGCCGGTCAGGGTCTACTACGAAGATACCGATGCCGGGGGTGTGGTCTACCACGCCAGCTACGTTGCTTTTTATGAACGGGCACGCACTGAGATGCTGCGCCATCATCATTTTAGCCAACAGGTTTTGTTGGCTGAGCGAGTTGCCTTCGTGGTACGCAAGATGACGCTGGAGTATTTTGCACCCGCCAGACTCGACGATATGCTCGAAGTCCAAACGGAAATAACATCAATGCGTGGAACCTCACTGGTTTTCACGCAGCGGATCGTCAACGCAGAGAACACAGTTTTGAACGAAGCAGAAGTTCTGATTGTTTGTGTTGATCCACTCATCATGAAGCCTCGTGCGCTTCCTAAGTCTATTGTCGCGGAGTTTAAGCAGTGACTGACATGAATATCCTTGATTTGTTCCTGAAGGCCAGCCTTCTGGTTAAACTTATCATGTTGATTTTGATTGGTTTTTCAATCGCATCCTGGGCCATCATTATCCAGAGAACCCGTATTCTTAACGCTGCTGGCCGTGAAGCCGAAGCATTTGAAGACAAGTTCTGGTCGGGTATCGAGCTTTCTCGTTTATATCAAGAAAGCCAGGGACGTCGTGAGAACCTTTCAGGCTCCGAACAAATTTTCTATAGCGGTTTCAAAGAGTTCGCTCGGCTGCATCGTGCTAACAATCATGCACCTGAAGCGGTCGTTGAAGGGGCATCGCGTGCTATGCGCATCTCGATGAACCGTGAACTGGAATCCCTTGAAACGCACATCCCGTTCCTTGGCACGGTAGGTTCTATCAGCCCGTATATCGGTCTGTTTGGTACCGTGTGGGGGATCATGCACGCCTTTATCGCATTGGGTGCGGTTAAACAGGCTACGCTGCAAATGGTTGCACCGGGTATCGCAGAAGCTCTGATCGCGACCGCAATCGGTCTGTTCGCCGCCATTCCGGCGGTTATGGCCTATAACCGACTGAACCAGCGCGTGAACAAACTGGAACTGAACTACGACAACTTCATGGAAGAGTTCACGGCGATTCTGCACCGTCAGGCGTTTACCAGCACCGAGAGTAACAAGGGGTAAACCATGGCCAGAGCGCGTGGACGAAATCGTCGCGAACTTAAGTCCGAAATCAATATCGTACCGCTGCTGGACGTATTGCTGGTGCTGCTGCTGATCTTTATGGCGACAGCGCCAATCATTACCCAGAGCGTTGAAGTTGATCTGCCGGATGCGACAGAATCACAAGCGGTAAGCAGCAATGACGATCCTCCAGTCATTATTGAGGTTTCCGGCGTGGGGCAATACAGCGTTGTGGTTGAGAAAGATCGTATGGATCAGCTGCCGCCTGAGCAGGTTATTGCTGAAGCGCAGCGCCGCCTGGAGTCAAATCCGAAAACGGTCTTCTTAATCGGTGGCGCCAAAGATGTGCCTTACGATGAAATTATTAAAGCGCTGAACTTGCTACATAGCGCGGGTGTTAAGTCGGTAGGCTTGATGACGCAACCGATCTAATCATCTGCACAGTTTTTGGGAACCGATAGTGTCAAAGGCAACCGAACAAAACGACAAGCTTAAGCGAGCGATAATTGTCTCCGCAGTGCTGCATGTGATTCTTTTTGCAGTGCTGATCTGGAGTTCGTTCGATGAGCACATTGACGCGTCAGCCGGCGGTGGTGGGGGCTCTTCCATCGACGCCGTCATGGTAGATCCCGGCGCGGTAGTGCAAAACTATAATCGTCAGCAACAGCAGCAGGCGAGTGCAAAACGAGCTGAAGAGCAGCGTGACAAACAGGCGCAACAGCAAGCCGAGGAACTGCGTGAAAAACAGGCCGCGGAGCAAGAGCGTCTGAAGCAGCTCGAGAAAGAACGTTTGCAGGCGCAAGAAGCGGCGAAAGAGCAGGCGGATCAGCAGAAACAGGCTGAAGCTGCCGCTCAAAAAGCGCAAGAGCAGCAAAAGCAGGCAGAAGAGGCGGCAGCAAAATCCGCAGCGGATGCCAAAGCGAAGGCTGATGCTCAGGCAAAACAAGCCGCTGACGCAGCGAAGAAAGCCGCAGCTGATGCCCAAAAAGTCGCTGAAGCCGAAGCCGTGAAGAAAGCGGCTGCTGACGCAGAGAAAAAAGCACAAGCAGAAGCGGCGAAGAAAGCCGCCGCTGATGCACAGAAGAAAGCTGAAGCAGAAACCGCGAAGAAAGCAGCTCAGGAGGCGGAGAAGAAAGCCGCTGCCGATGCTGCGAAGAAAGCGGCTGCAGCAGAGAAGGCTGCGGCTGAAAAAGCCGCTGCTGCTGAGAAGGCTGCGGCCGACAAAAAAGCCGCTGCCGCTGAAAAAGCTGCTGCAGATAAGAAAGCCGCTGCCGATAAAGCAGCAGCCGCCAAAGCTGCCGCGGCCAAAAAAGCCGCGTCGGAAAAAGCTTCAGCATCAGATGTTGACGACCTTTTCGGTGACCTGAGTTCAGGTAAGAATGCACCGAAAGGAACGAATAGTGGTAGCGCAGGTGGTACATCACCTGCTAAAGGAAGTAAGCCGGGGCAGGGTGGTGCATCTCAGGCCGAGATTGCATCATATATCGCACAGGTACAGGCAGCCATTCGTGGACATCTCTATGACTGGGATAGCTACAAAGGGAAAACGTGTACTCTGCGTGTGAATTTAAATGCCGACGGCACCATACTCAGCGTGAAACAGGAAGGTGGGGATCCAGCGTTTTGTCAGCAGATGCTGTCTGCAACAAGCAGAATGACTTCGTTCCCAAAACCGCCTTCAAAGGCTGTGTATGAAACGTTCAAAAATGCGCCGCTGGACTTTAAACCTCAGTGACATTTTTCCCCGTGCAAACGGGGAAAAATAGACCAGGTTTAGTCACAGGGTCTGGTAGTTTTGTCTATTTGAGTTTGTTAACATTCTGCTAAATTATCGTGGGTAAGGTTACCCAGATAAGGGAGATATGATGAAGCAGGCATTACGTGTTGCAGTAAGTTTCTTTATGCTGTGGGCAGCTGTGCTGCACGCAGAGGTACGCATTGAGATCACCCAAGGGGTGGACTCCGCGCGTCCAATTGGCGTTGTTCCGTTCCAGTGGGCAGGCCCTGGCGCTGCACCTGAAGATGTTGGCGGCATTGTTGCGGCTGACTTGCGTAACAGCGGCAAATTCAATCCATTAGATCGTTCTCGTCTGCCGCAGCAGCCGGGTACCGCTCAGGAAGTTCAGCCTGCTGCCTGGTCTGCACTGGGTATTGATGCCGTGGTTGTGGGTCAGGTGACTCCGAATCCGGACGGTGGCTACACCGTGGCGTATCAACTGGTAGATACTGGTGGCGCGCCAGGTACCGTTCTGGCGCAGAACTCGTATAAAGTGAACAAGCAGTGGCTTCGCTACGCGGGTCACACTGCGAGTGATGAAGTGTTCGAGAAGCTGACCGGTATTAAAGGTGCCTTCCGTACCCGTATCGCTTATGTTGTTCAGACTAACGGCGGCCAGTTCCCGTATGAACTGCGCGTGTCTGACTACGATGGTTATAACCAGTTCACCGTACACCGTTCACCACAGCCGCTGATGTCTCCGGCATGGTCACCGGATGGTTCTAAACTGGCTTACGTGACCTTCGAAAGTGGTCGTTCAGCACTGGTTATCCAGACGTTGTCCAACGGCGCTGTGCGTCAGGTGGCTTCGTTCCCACGTCACAACGGTGCGCCTGCATTCTCACCGGATGGTTCTAAACTGGCATTTGCTCTGTCTAAAACAGGCAGCCTGAACCTCTACGTGATGGATATCGGTTCCGGCCAGATCCGTCAGGTGACTGATGGTCGTAGCAACAACACTGAACCAACCTGGTTCCCGGACAGCCAGAATCTGGCGTTCACGTCTGACCAGGCGGGCCGCCCACAGGTATACAAAGTCAATGTGAATGGCGGTGCACCGCAGCGCATCACCTGGGAAGGTTCACAAAACCAGGATTCTGATGTAAGCAGTGATGGTAAATTTATGGTAATGGTCAGTTCTGCTGGTGGCCAGCAGCACATTGCCAAACAAGATCTGGTAACGGGTGGCGTGCAAGTTTTATCGTCAACGTTCCTGGATGAAACGCCAAGTCTGGCACCTAACGGCACGATGGTAATCTACAGCTCTTCTCAGGGGATGGGATCCGTGCTGAATCTGGTTTCTACAGATGGGCGTTTCAAAGCGCGTCTTCCGGCAACTGATGGACAGGTAAAATCACCTGCCTGGTCGCCGTATCTGTAAATAATAATTAATTGATTACTAAAGGAATCTTAGAAATGCAACTGAACAAAGTGCTGAAGGGGCTGATGATCGCTCTGCCTGTAATGGCAATCGCGGCGTGTTCTTCCAACAAGAATGCAAGCAACGACCAGAGCGGCGAAGGCATGATGGGTGCCGGCACTGGTATGGACGCTAACGGTAACGGCAACATGTCTTCTGAAGAGCAAGCGCGTCTTCAGATGCAGCAGCTGCAGCAGAACAACATTGTTTACTTCGATCTGGACAAGTATGACATCCGTTCTGACTTCGCTGCGATGCTGGATGCGCACGCAAACTTCCTGCGTAGCAACCCATCTTACAAAGTCACCGTAGAAGGTCATGCGGACGAACGTGGTACTCCTGAGTACAACATCTCCCTGGGTGAGCGTCGTGCGAACGCCGTTAAGATGTACCTGCAGGGTAAAGGCGTTTCTGCTGACCAGATCTCCATCGTTTCTTACGGTAAAGAAAAACCTGCAGTACTGGGCCACGACGAAGCGGCTTACGCCAAAAACCGTCGCGCCGTACTGGTTTACTAAGAGAATTGCATGAGCAGTAACTTCAGACATCATTTGTTGAGTCTGTCGTTACTGGTTGGCATAGCGGCCCCCTGGGCCGCTTTTGCTCAGGCGCCAATCAGTAGTGTCGGCTCAGGCTCGGTCGAAGACCGCGTCACTCAACTCGAGCGTATTTCTAACGCTCACAGTCAGCTTTTAACTCAGCTTCAGCAACAGCTCTCCGATAACCAGAATGATATTGATTCCCTGCGCGGTCAGATTCAGGAAAGTCAGTATCAGCTTAATCAGGTTGTTGAGCGCCAGAAACAGATCCTGCTGCAAATTAACGGTATGAGCAGCGGTGGGGCTACGCCGGATGCACAGGCGCCGGCGGCATCGTCCGACGACGCGCAGGGCGCAGCGGCCGCTACGGCGGCTCCAGCGGCGAACTCCGGCGCTCCGGCGCTGACCGGAGATGCCAATACCGATTACAACGCCGCTATTGCGCTGGTGAAGGATTCGTCCCGCCAGGATGATGCAATGGCTGCGTTTCAGAATTTCGTCAAAAAGTACCCGGATTCAACGTATCAACCGAACGCCAACTACTGGCTCGGTCAGTTGAATTACAACAAGGGGAAAAAAGACGATGCGGCCTACTATTTTGCTTCGGTGGTGAAGAATTACCCTAAATCCCCAAAAGCGCCGGATGCGATGTTTAAAGTCGGCGTGATCATGCAGGACAAAGGTGATACCGCAAAAGCGAAGGCCGTTTACCAGCAGGTGGTCGGTAAATTTCCTGGGACCGATGGCGCGAAACAAGCTCAGAAACGCCTTAACGCTCTCGGCTGATTATGCCATGACCAGAAATTGCAGTATTTCTGGTCGTGTCGCATGAATCCTAAGCAGTCAGATGTTTTTTATCGAAATACTTGTTGCGCTGAATTCTTAAATCAGTAATATATGCCGCCGTTGCCAAGGGATATCGAACAAGCCTGAAGCGATGAAAAAAGTGGGTCGTTAGCTCAGTTGGTAGAGCAGTTGACTTTTAATCAATTGGTCGCAG